>Ga0308170_10004126_pt1 | contig 11550 bp, 10 predicted proteins | sample PhyBR2_2_FD_202136 | JGI IMG/M metagenome (GOLD analysis project Ga0308170, IMG submission 202136) | Phyllosphere microbial communities from UC Gill Tract Community Farm, Albany, California, United States - DLSLSB.R2 | ecosystem: Host-associated > Plants > Phyllosphere > Unclassified | place... | reverse complement strand
CTGCATGCCCGGCGCCTGGTACTGCTGCTGCTGCTGCTGCTGCGCGCCGCCGAGGAATCCTTGTCCTGCGACGCCGATGCCGCCGTACGCGCCCGCGAAGCTCGACTGCGGCGGCCTGAACGCCGGGCCCGGGTAGGGGCTCATGCCCGTCGGTGAGGCGAGAAAGTCGGGAGCGAGAGTGGGAGGGACCGGCGGCGCCGGGTACGACGCGAACTGGGCGTACGGGTCGAGCGAGTGCGAGTGGGCGTCGAGCGAGGCGGGGAAGAAGGAACGAGGGAGGCCGTGCTGCTGCTGCTGCTGGTGGTGGTGGTTGTGCTGGTCGGCGAGGTGGAAGAGGTTGGCGCTCTGGGCCTGGACGGGGAGAGGGGGAGGCTGGTACGGGAGGGGAGGGACGGGCGAGGGAGCCGAGTGCGAGTGCGAGTTGAGGGCGGTCGGGACGGTGAAGCGCTGAGAGCGTTGCTGTAGGTGCATGTGCGTCAGCTTCGGAGCCTGAAAAGTGAAGGCGGGCCCGGAAGAGCGAGCCGGGTGTCGCTCAACCGGGCGAGTCGGGGCGAGAGGGGTGAAAGGACGGCACGCACCTTTCTGACGCCCTGCGCAGGCACACCGAGGCTGCTGTTGGACTGGTGGTGGCGGCCATCCTGGGCCTGGTCGAGCTTGAGGCGGTCGAAGCGAGAGTCGAGGTCGGCCATCTTGCACGAACGACGAGGTGGCTCGAGGGCGGCCGTCGCGGTCTCGGGCGGTGGTGCGCGGGTGAGGGTGTGCTCTGAGAGTGTCTGTCGAGGTTCTGACGCGATGCGTGCAGCAGCCGGGCTCGTGTGGAGCGAGTGGTCGGGGCGAGTCGGCGTGGGGAGGGAGGGCGGCGAGAGGGTCGTTGTGCGGTCGTGCGGGGCGTGCGAGGTCGTCAGGCGTTGCTCTGGACGCACGCAGAGCAGGCCGAGTACAGCAAGCGAGGCCCTGGTCGAGCGGGCGGTGACGAAGGAAGTCAGGGGGAGCCGCTCGTCGCGTCGAGCTGCGCACCGACAAGTCCACGCTCCAGCTCGCTCTGGATGCACGGCGAGCGGGCGCAGGGCGACTCTCTCGACGTGAAAAGCAGCCTGCCGAGCGCGCAAAGCAGACCGACCGAGTCCGACTCGCTCCTCCTCTCCCTGCTCGAGCCGCTTCCGGGTGCGAAAGATGTGTGCTCGTTGCGGCTTCTACTCGTTTGCAGCTCCTCCCTGTCTACTCGGCTCGCCATCGTCGCCAACGACGTGACCCACTCCCGCCTAGCCGACGCCGCCGCCGCCGCCGTTGACGCCCATGAGGTGCAGCGCCAGCTCGACCGTCGCTGCGAGCGTGCAAGTAGAGCAACTGCGTCAGTGCGCCGGTGGCAGGTCGTCGACGAGCACGAGGCGCAGGGGAGGAAAAGAAGAGAGACGCACTGATCGTTGCCGCGCTGCCGACGAACGAGCTCACGACCGTCGGCCGGATCCCGGTCGCGAACCCCTGCAGGCCCAACAGCCGCAGCGCCCACTTCTCGGCCCGCGCATCAAGGTGCGGCACCGGCTGCCCGGCGACCCGCCGCGCAGGGAACACCCACGTCGACAGGACCTGGTACACGACCGACGACGGGTACCGGTACCGCTGCGCCGCGACGCCGTCGGCGTGGATGCCGCGGAACACGCCCGGCACCGTGAGCCGCTTGGGCTTGTCGCCTGCTCCGGCCGTCGCCGCCGCGCCCTCGCCGCCTGCTGCGCCGGGCGCCGCCGAGCTCGCCCCGGCGCGCGTGTGGAACGGCGTCGCGTTGCTCGTGAACTGGCCCGCTCGCGCCGCCGGGCTCGTCCTCGCGCGCGTCTCAAAGTTGGCCGTCTGGAGCCGTGTCTTGACAATGTCGAACGGGTAGGGGACGATGGCGCTCAGCGCGCCAGCGAGCCCGCCGGCGAGGAGGATGCGGCCGACCTCGGCCTTGTTCATCGTCGGGCCCGTGCTCGTGCTCGGGCTGCTGGGTATCGGTGCGGATGCGGGTGCGCTCGGGGTATCGGGGAGGGCTGAGGATGCGGAGGATGCGGTGGATGCGGAAGGGGAGAACGGGTTGAGCGACTCGAGGGGCGAGGCGGACGGCGGCGGCGCCGACTGGAACGGCGAGTCGCCGCGCAGTAGTCGTCGCAAGACGAAGTCTGCAGGCGAGGGTGCACAGGTGAGCGAGGCGCTCGAGGAAAGAGGACGAGAGGAGAGAGAGAGAGGGGGACGCACAGCTCCAAAAGAAGATGCCGCTCGAGATGCTGTCGTGGATCGCCGTCATGAGGCCGCCGATATAGAAGCCCCGCAGGCCCTCCTTGCGAGCGATCTGGCGCGCGATGCCGAACGAGCCGAGCTTCTTGCCCGGGACCGACTCGACCTGGGCGCGCGTCTTGACGACCTCGATCTGCGAGCGGAGGGAAGACCGACAGGACGTCAGGACGATCTCGAAGAGATGGCGCAAAGAGGGAGTCGCGGTCGACGCACCGGCGTTTCGAGGAGGGCGCAGAGAGCGCCCGCCGTCGCTCCCGACAGGAAGACGCGCGACAAGGCGTTCGGGTCTTGCCGATCTTGGTGCAGCTGCTCCCTGCGAGCGAGAAGCCGAGGCATGGAGTCAGTGCCGTGCACAGCGGTGATGAATGCCCGGCTGTGAGCCGCGCCGGCGCCGCTCGGAAGCGACCTCGTCGGGCGAGACGCACGCTCGCAGCGCCGCCGGCAAGACCGTAGAGAGGGACGGCGACTCACATCATGCGCCCGTACAGGCCGAAGAAGGCCGAGTCGATGAAGGCGAGGCCGAGGATCGGGCCCGCCGTGCCGGCGAAGAAGAAGCGGAAGCCCTCGGTGCGGTACAGGCTGATGAGGCCGGGCCGTGCGGCCGATGCCGAGGTCGATCCGTGCGGCGCTGGATGGGGCGCATGCGGTGCGGATGCTGGCGCAGCTGAAGGGACGGTTGAGGCGCCGAGGGCGGCAGGACCCGGCGTGCGAAGGGTCGAGGGCGAGTGCTGAGCGGGGCTGGCCGCGGCGGGAAGGGGCGCGGGGGCGGCGCTTCTGCCGAGAGGTGTCGGAGGAGGTGGAAAGGGGAACGAGGGCGAGCGTAGGGGCGAGACGGAGGATTTGCCGACCCGAGGCGATGAGCTGGACGGGGTCGAGGTCGACGAGGGGGCGGTCTGCAGTCGGACCTTGAGGACCTGCAGGACGGGGGAGTGGGTCAGCTGCTGAGCATGAAGGGAGCCAGGGGAAAGCGTGCGCACCTCGAACGGGTTGCCGACGAGGACGCCAACTGCGAGATGGACGCGGGGAGGAGAGGTCAGCGAGGGAGGCTCGCCGCGACACAGCTCGTGGGCGTGCGCTCGGGTGCGACAGTGAGAGGAGAGGACGCACCTGCTCCACCCAGCCAGCCAGCGATCAGGTCTGCGGTTGCGTCGCTCGCCTTGGTCGTCGACCCGGTCCACTCGGCGCCGACTCGCTCGTCCGGGGCTGCGGCTGCTGCGCCCGCCGCGAGCTCGGGGTCCATGTCGGCTGGGTGCAAGCTTCTACTCGCGAGAGCTCAGCACGTCGTTGGGGTAGCAGGCGAGAGGTGTGGGTCGAGCCGAGCCGAGGACGACGTCGTCCTGTGGCAGCCGGCGCTCCCTAGATCTCTCCTTCTCTTCCACCGCCAGCTCGCTTCCAGCCCGGCTCAGCTGCAGTGCAGCTCCAGGTGCACTGCTAGCGGTCGAGCCCCTGCTCGAGCTCGCAGCAGTCCCCGAGCCAGTCTCGTCCTCGCGCTCGTCCTCCTTCGGCCTCTCCGAGCCGGTGCCACGCGCCCAGGGCACAGACGAGGATCAACACTAGGGCACAGACGGACGCTACAGACTCTACAGGGCTAGTCTACCGGTTCTCTACTCGGCCGTCCTCCCGCGGCTCTGGCTCCGCTCCTTCGCCGCGCGCCAGTCGCCCATACCCGCCGCTCCCCACGTCCTCTCGTCGGGCACGACCTCGTCCTGCGGCCTCACCGCGTCCCACATCCGCCCGACCGCCGCCCTCGCCCTCGACACGCTCCCCGAACGCCCCGCCTCGCCGCCCGTCGACGCGCCCGCCTCGGCCCGACCTCGCCCCTCGGACTCGTGCGCCTTGCCGCCCAGGCCTGCCGCACCGCGCGGCTCCTCCCGCACACGTGCGAGGCTCCCCTCGCGCGGCGAGCTCGTGCCCGCAGCAGCAGCCGACGCCGTCGAGCTCGCGCCTGCAGCGGGGCCCGGCGCCGTCGTGCGCCTACGGCTCGCCTCGCGGCTGCGCGACTTGGCAAAGTCGCCGAGGCCTGCTGCGCCTCGCGGCTCGCGCGACCTCGAGCGCGGAGCCGGTGCGGTGGCGGCGGCGGCATCGACGGCCTTGCCCTTGGCCGCGGCGGTCGGGGCCGCGACGGGCGCGGCGAGCGTCTCGTCGCTCGACGAGGCGGCGGCGACGATCTCGGGCGACGGCGACGTGCGGCCGCGAGGGCGCGACATGGAGCGCGAGACGGCGCGCGTGATGCTGTCGATCAGGGTCGTCGGCGAGCGCGAGCGCGAGGACGGGCGGGCCTCGTCCGAGGTCGGGACGGGGTACGTGCCCATGCCGCAGGCGCCGCGAGGAGGGGATCTGGGGCGAGTCGCAGGGACAGGGGCGGGAGCGGTGGCTGCAGGAGGACGAGCGTCAGCGGCGGTCGCGATAAGGAGGAGCCGAGGGCGACAAAGTGGAGGAGAGGACGCACTGGCCATCGTGCGCGGTAGAGCGGCAAATGCAGCAGAGGCTTGAGTGGTTCAAGAGGCGGTGCTTTGAGGAACAGCGAGCGCAAGAGCGAGATGAAGGAGCAAGAGCAAAGTCGGCTCAGCTTCCACGGTCGGCGGAGACGGAGCCCGATCGAGCGCCGCCTCACCCGCTTCTCGAGCGGACGAGCGGGTCGCCCGTTGAACGGCTTCGAGTCCGTCTCGCTCGACGCTCAGGGACTGAAGATTGCTCGACTGGATTACTGAGCACAGAGAGAAAGATCTACGACCGCTCGACACAGACGCTCGACCGCCTCAGCTCCGCTCGGACCGCCTCCTCGCCTCGCTCGCCGACGCTCACTGCGCGATCGCCTCGCGCTCGTGCGCAGGAGCAACGGGCTCGACGGTCGGAACCGCAGGCGCGAGCACGGGCACGCCCGTTGCAGCGGGTGCGACCTCGATCTCGTCCTTGGTCGACGAGGCCGCCGCCGCCGGAGCGGACGTGTCGGAGGGGCCCGCCGCAGCGTGCTTGCGGTCGTACGGGCTGTTGGCGCCGCCCGCACCTGCGAGAACGTCGACGACGCTCCGAACGCGGCTCTGGCTGCGGCTCGCCGGCTGGCTCGTCGAGAGGGGCGAGCGGGCGTGCGAGCGCGCGCGCGACTTGGAGCGCGCCTCGCGGTCGCGCGAGCCGGCCTCGGTCGACGCCTTGGCGGCGTTGACCTCGTCAAGGATGATCCGGCGCATGGCCTCGTCCTGCGAGCGAGGGGCGGCAGTCAGTCGCAGAGCTGGGAAAAGGTCGGCGAGCATGTGGACGAGGTGGGGAAGCGGGACGCACCTGGTGCTCGCCGTCTTCCTTGCTCGCACGGTGCCAGAACGGGTCCGAGACGACTGTAGACGGAAAGCAAGGGTGAGGTGGGTCAGCAAGGGGTCTCGAGCGCGAGCCGGATCTGAGAGAGTGGAAGGGGGACGCACTGTCCTTGATGGCGGCGCGGATGCGGCTCATGCCCCTCGAGCGGCTCCCACTGCGCTCGCGGGACTCGCTCTTGGCGTCGCGCTTGGAGCGGCGGATGGCGCGCTCGAGGTCGGCCTCGTACGAAGCGTCCTGCGCGGCGCGGACCTGGCGGAGGGCGGCCTCCTTCTGGAGCTGCTCGGCGCGGCCGGGCTCCCTCGAAGCCGAGCGCGACTCGGGCTGGAAGAAGGGGTCCTTGGCGCGGTGCGGCGAGCGAGAGCGGACGTCGCTCGGCGAGTGGAGCGGCGACGACGGCTTCGAGTCGACGCTGGCGGGCAGGTCGTCGCCCTTGCTGTACCCAGGCTTGCCGTGCCCAGTAGCTGTAGCGCAGAGGGAGCAAAGCAGAGGATCCAGGGTGGTCAGCTTCCGGCAAGCCGCTTCTCGACCGCAACCTCGTGGTGCCGGCGGGGCGAGCGGGATGAGCGAAGAGAGACGCACGGTGGACAGGGTAGGCGGCGTAGGCGTCCATGCCGGTAGGAGGGAGCGTGTTGGGCATCGTGCGGTGGTTCTGTGCCGTGAGAGGCGTCAGAGATTGGGTTGGCAACCAAGTGGGGGAGGAGGACGAGGGAGAGCGAAGGGAGCGAGTCGAGGGGTCAGGACGGCGGGCGTACCTTGTGAGACGGTGGCTGAGAAGACTGTCGAGGGACTGAGCAGCAGCAAGGGCTCACGGCGACTGGGCGGGAGGAGACAGGAAGGCAAACGCGAGCGCGCACAATCTCCTTCCACGCGGCCGCGCGGGCGAGAGCTATTTTTCGCCGCTCCGCTCCCCGCAAGTCTCGCCCGGATAGCTCAAGTAGGGAGGAGCTTGTGAGGCGACGACGCTCTCGTGCACGAGCCTCGAGTTGGCGGATGTCTGCTGCTGCTGCTCGACGGGGTGTGCACCTCTCGAGACGGATCAAGATGGGCGCGAGTAAGCCCGCTGCGTTTGCACTTACTCAAAGTCGAGCCTCCGAGCGCTCGACTCGCTCGACTCGCTCGGCTCTCGCAGCTCTCGAAGCTCTCGAAGCTTTCTCGCAGGCGACGGTGACAGAGCCGGCTCGATGGACAGCCTGCAAATTGCACGAACGCTGCTCGGAATCCCGTGATGAAGACCTGCGAGTGTGAGTGAGGGCGACGGCGAGGGGGAGGAGAACGTCAGCCGTCGAACGTGGTGTACGAGGCCGAGCTGCTATGGCGCCGCCGGCTCCTCCTCGTCGGCCACGAGCGTCACTCGCAGCCGTGTGAGCGGCCCCGTCGCACCTTCCGTCGATGCACGAAAAGCGACGCCGAGAGCGACGGCCGTGAGGAGGAGGGAGGAGGGGAAGCGCACCTGCGTAGAGACCGGGCGAGGCCGAGAGAGCCGCTCGACACGTGCTCGACGACTGCGGGTGCTGCAGGCTGCTACGAGTTAGGAGAGAGCAGGAGTAAGGGATCAAGTTGACGAGGGAGAGGGACGCACTGTGTGGAACAGACACCGCCTCGCTCGGCAGCCCGAGCAGCGGATCTTGAGGCCGACCTTGCCCGACGCGCCGCTCGCGGCGAGGTCGAAGAACGTCGGAGGCACAGGTAGGTGGAGATCGAGGGAGGAAGAAGGTGGGGGAGGTGGATCGTCGTCGAGTCTGTTGAGAGCTGCGGGTCGAACATCAGCAAGCACGCTGGAGGAAGAGGACGGACAGGATGAGCTGGACGCACCTTTCTCCTGCAGCACGGCTCGTCGTCCTTCTCGATCTCGTCGCGACCCATCCCTCGACTCGGGTCTGTCGCGACGGCCGCCCGAGACCTCCTCGCCCGGCCCCGCCCATCTTCGCCGACGGGCCGGCCCCGCCGCGCGCGCCGGCTGCAAGCGCGTCTCGTGACTCCTGCCCATAGACCGGCCGCAGTGCGACCACGTACGTCCACCGGCCGCCGACCGTCTCGACGGCGCGCTGCGCCGACGCCCTGCTCGCCGCCGCGAGCGCCGTGGGCTCGTCGGGCCGGTCTTGCCGCTCGCGCCTGCCCGACGCCCGCTCCCACTCGAGGCTCGCCCTCGTACCGACGAGAACGACAGGAACGATGCCGGCTCGGGTCGTCGCTGTGGCTCGACGGCCGGTCGAGGCGAAGCTTCGGGTGGAAGCGCAAGTCGGCGAGGGTTCGGGGGTTGAGGCGGGGTGGGAAGAAGGGTGCGAGGTCGGCGAGGTCGGCGATGGCGGAACAAGGAGTGCTGCAGGTGCATCGGCGTCAGCGCACGGTGCTGAACGCTCGAGAAAGGCGAGACGAGCGCACCTGAGCGGGCTGACTGCGTCCTGGGTCGGCGGCGGCTACTTGGCGGGACCGCTCGCTCGGCGGTCGCTCATCGGCGTCGAGCGTGAAGCATGGTGAGCGAGTCGGCAAGTCGGCTGGGCGAGGTGTGCGAGTCGGGGCGGGGCTGACGCCGGCGAGGGAGGGTGGAGCGAGGCGGCGAGCGACGAAGTGCGGCGGCAGAGGTGCGCCTTGGGTGTCGAGGTCCTCTCCGAGGCTACGGTGCAGCTGTGCGAGTCTCAGCTGTGCTTCTGGGTCGAACGGCCTCGAGGTGACGACGGCGAGCTGATGAGGCTCGCTTGGCTCCCGCCTCACCCGCCCAACACACCGCGAGCTAGAAAGGCCACCGCTAGTCTACTCAGAGACACTGCTGCCCGCGCAAGCCCTTGTCGCCGCCGCCGCGCGACCCGGTTCCGCCCTTCAACTCGACTCGCCTTGCCGACCCCCCACCGCGCCTCGCTCTCGACCTCGACACGCACGCTCGGGCACCGGCATGGTGCAGCGGGACCTCTTGAACATGCGCTTCAAGATGCGCTCGTCAGTACGGCCTCCAGTCGTCTAGTTGCGGGTGCGTTCCTCCTCCTCCCCTCCTCGTCAACCTCGGAACCTCCACTCGCTCAAAGCCAAGCTGACCCAGCTCCTGCAGCAGACACTCGATACCGGCAACTCCGTCGTTACGACACGGCCGCAGCCGACCCGAACAACCCCGACCTCGTCGCCGTCGAGAACGCTCTGCCGACCTCGTCCAGCACCTCCTCCTGCGGTTCCTCCTCCTCGTCGTCGTCGCCCGTCCAGCGCCAAGCACGCCGTCCACGTCGTCGTCTCAACCTTAGCTGCAAGATGCACAAATACTGCGACCGGCGTGTACGGCCTTCGAGGTGAGCCGGCTCTTCCTTCCCCTTCTCCCCGCCCGCTCTCCGCCGACAGCGCACATGCTCCTCGTGCTGATTCTCCCTCGCCCTGCGCCCAGAATACCGTCTCTCATGCACTCGCTCGCATACGGTCGACGCTCGCACTACATCGACTCGGCGACGGCCGTCCCCTCCCGGCCTCGACGGCCCGCCCACTCGCTCGCGCCCGACAGCAGCCCGGTCGTCTCGCCGCCTCCCCAAGGCCTCATCACTCCACGGCTCGACCTCCAGGAGCTCGTCCTGCGGCTCGTGGGCGAGGCGTCCGCGCCAACTCGGCACGCTCGTCGCGCTCGCCTCGCCAACCCGACCGGCCCGGACACGCTCACCCGCCGGGCTCGCGCAAGGACCGCATCAGCCTCGACATGGTCCTCGGGCATCCCTACTTTGTCGCCGCTCGCCGATTGACAACCAGCACAGACCGCCATCCAGGTGCGCTCGCTCCCTCTCCTGACCGTCACCATGCCCGAGAGGCTGAGCTGACTCGGGCTTTCAGCGTGCGCCCGCAGGTCAGACCTCATCGGCACGTTCGACGAGCGCCCGCCGACCCGGTCGGCCTGGCTTTTGGTCTACCTCGTCGTCTGCGCCGGCTCCTCGAGGCCGTCCGCCCGCTCGACCAGCTCGGCTCGACCTCCCGCCCAAGCCATCACCATCGACTCGCGGACGGCCGTTCGACATCCTCACCGTCGTTCACGAGCTCTGCGCAGGCGAGAGAGCCTCGACCGACACCGTCGGCGGCACAGCTCGGCGTTATCTCGCCCTCCTCATCTTCCTCGACGGCCGATCGTCTTCGCGCCGGTCGCAGCCGATGCCCAAGCTCCTCCGTTGCTCTCCAAGGCCTTGACCTCATGCGCACGAGCAAGTACGGCGGTGCTTGCTGTCGAGTCGCGGCGCAGGTCCGTCCCTCTTCCGCTTTCCCCCCTCTCGCACCCTCTCATCGGGACCCGAGCTGACCTGCACCCCTCGTCGCTCGTCTGCAGATATCTTTATACCTACGACACGCAGCCTTCGACACCATCTATGCCCCTCTTCGCCTCGGCGAGCGCCGTCACCCCCTCAGCCGGATCCGTCCTCGTCCCGCCGCTTCTCCTCGACCTCACGCCCCGCCCAGTCGGTCGTCTCCCCACCCGAGCTCCCCTACACGATCTTCGCCGTCGCCGTCCAGCTCGGCCGCCGTCGCTGCCACCGCTCGTCGCCGACACGCCTCAACGTCCTCGGACCCGAGCGACGACCTTGTCTGCCCGCAGCGCGCTCGGCGGGCTCTCTCGACGAGCACCAGCGCTCAGAGCACGTATAGGAGGCGGTAGGAGGCGCCTGTAGCTGGGAGGTGGCTCTGCATCCTCGCCGACGGCCGTTCACCTCGCGCCCAGACCGTCTCTCGGGCGCTCTCGCCCGCTTGTCGGGTCTCCTGCGCCGTGTCCTGCAAACTTGCGCTGTCGAGGTACATGATGCGCACAGCTGCAGAGCTCGAGAGAGACGCAGAGCGAGCGAGCGAGCGAGGAGCAGGGCGAGAGCATCGTCGCAAAGTCGCACTCGTCGCGACGTCCCCACTGAGCGACGCCGCTCGTTCTGCGACGAGCGCACTCGCCGGTAGAAAGTACAGAGCAGGGCCGAATTTGCTTACGTAAGCAGGTTCACCATCTGCGAGAAGTGAGCATTGCTAAGGTCGATTAGCTTTTCGATACAAGCCGAGTAAGGAATGAGGCCGGCGCCGCTCGCCTCGCTCGCCTCACGGCGAGCGGGCCTGCAGAGACTGCGAGACTCACAAGCATGGTCCTGTGAGTGGGTCGGCCGAAGCTCTTCGTCCATCCGAGCGAGACCGAGAGGGAGAGCGCATCGAGTCCCCTCGTCGGCCGATCTCGCCGCCGCTCTCGCTCCCACACCACAACTTGCTCGCCCAGCAGCATGTCCAGCAGCGCTCCCAGCTCGCCTGGGCCGATGACGCGCAGCCGCGCACGCCGAGCGCTCGCCCCCGAGCCCGCCGCGAAGGACAACAAGGCGCCGCCCCAGGACCCGCCGTCGCCCTCGCCCGCCCCCAAGGACGTCGTCCAGGCGCAGAAGAAGGACCCGGTGCCGTTCAAGTACCTCGCCCTGCCGCAGAGGGTGCGCGCACTCGTCAACGGCTTTGTCGACGAGCGGCCTCTCCTCTTCTCCCCTCCCTCGCCCACTCTCCTCGCCCTCTCGGAAACCTGCCGCCTTGCGCACACCGAGACGCGCTCGCTCGTCTGGTCGACGGTCGTCTACAAGCCCTCGGACCTCATTGCGGCGAGCGGCGACCCGCTCAAGCGCGACCTCAAGGAGCTCAAGAAGATCGACCAGCACGCCCCGCTCCTCGTTCAGCGCCTCGCCGTCGATGGACTTGCGCCGGGCCACCTCTCGCGCCTCGGCGCCGCCGCCGCGGCCGACTACGGCCTCAAGGAGGCGTCTCGCGCCATCAAGCTCCTCAAGAACTTCGCCTCCCACTCGCTCCGCAAGCTCCGCCTGTCCGACTTTACGGTGTCGTGCCGCGACGCCGAGCGCCTCGTCGCTCAGATCGCCATCTCGAGCGTCGACACGCTCGTCATGCGCCACGTGCGGGCCAGCTGCGCCGAGGATGGTGCGTCGACGCACCGGTTCCCTCTGCACTCGCCGGCGCCGCGCCTCAAGCATCTCGAGATCATCGACG
>Ga0308170_10004124_pt1 | contig 11553 bp, 9 predicted proteins | sample PhyBR2_2_FD_202136 | JGI IMG/M metagenome (GOLD analysis project Ga0308170, IMG submission 202136) | Phyllosphere microbial communities from UC Gill Tract Community Farm, Albany, California, United States - DLSLSB.R2 | ecosystem: Host-associated > Plants > Phyllosphere > Unclassified | place... | reverse complement strand
ACGAGGCTCGCCGCCGCGACGGCGATCAGGGCATCCGCTCCGGTGCTACGGGCGGCACCGAGGAAGGCCGCCATCACCGCCCCGAGTGCACAGCCGCCGCCGGTCACCCGGGTGAGCAGCTCGTCACCGTTCGCGAGCCGCAGCACCCGCTCCCCGTCGGTGATGAGATCGACGGGACCGGACACCGCCACGACGCTGCCGTGGCGGTGCGCCAGCACGCGCGCGGCCTCGGCTGCGGCATCCGTCGTGTCGGTCGCATCGACGCCGCGACCACCGGCGCTGAGACCGGCGAGTGCGAGGATCTCGGATGCATTGCCGCGGATCGCGGTCGGGCGCTGCTTCGCGAGCTCGTGTGCGAGCGCCGTGCGGATCGGCAGCGCCCCGATCGCGACCGGGTCGAGTACCCACGGCGTGCCTGCCCCGTTCGCGCCGGTGACGGCTTCGAGGCTCGCCGAGCGCTGCTCGGGCGTCGGCGTGCCGAGGTTGACGAGCACGCCCGAGGCGATGCCCGCGAACATGCCGGCCTCGTCGACGATGTCGACCATCGCCGGGGCCGCGCCGACGGCGAGCAGCACGTTGGCGGTGAAGCCGGTGACCACCGCGTTCGTGATGCAGTGTGTGAGGGGCGGGGCCGCGCGCAGCGCCCCCAGCAGGTCGGCCGCCTCGGTGACGAGGTCGGGGGCGGATGCAGGACGCAGAGGATCGCTCATTCGCGACATCCCTTCGCTAGTACGAACTAGATCAGGTTCGACGGGTCTGTTCTCAGCCGCGGATGCGGCACCCCGTGTCACTGGTCGCGAGTCTAGCGAACGCCGTCACCGGCGGAGCATCCGGTGACGCCGACGTCCGTCCTCGGCGGGTCGGCGACCGATCGCCTCAGTCGTCCGCGGGATCGGCGTCGGCTCGCACGAGCTGATCGATGAGCTCCTGCTCCTCGGCACGGCTCAGTCCCGCGCTGCGTTCGCGATCCAGGCCGCGGGCGCGCTCGTCCTGGAGCACGCGGCGGATCGTGTCGTCGATCGGTGTCAGCCGGCCGCCGGATGCCTTGTACGCAGTGTTGTCCCGACGGGCGAAACCGGGCATGTCGGCGGGGAGCCAAAGCGGCAGGGAGCGCTCCCCCATCCAGTAGTCCACCCCCTGCTCGCTCAGCCACTCGTCGGAGGCCTCGAGGAGCTCGCCGGTGTGGCCGGAGGCCGAGCGGATGCGGTGCAGCATGTCGACGAGCGGCCGGGCGTCGCCGATCGCATTGACGATCCCGTGCCTGCTCACGCTCACCAGCAGCTCGGCGACGTCGTCGACGTCGATCACCTGCGTGTACCTGTCAGCAAGGGTCGGAACGAGCACGGGCTCGTTCCCCGCACGGTCGAACGCCGCCGCCCAGTACCCGAAGCGGTCGCTGGGATCCCCTTCGCCGACGATCAGGCCGGGCCGGACGATGAACGCCCGCTCCCCCAGAGCGCCCACTGCATGTTCCGCGGCCACCTTCTCCGCGCCGTACTCGTACTCGTCACCCTCCTGCGCGGGCTCGTGCAGTGCCCCGGCTTCGTCGAGCCCGACGGTCGTGTCGTCGGAGTACGCCGACATCGACGAGACGTAGGTCCAGTGCGCCGTGCTCGCACCGAGCGCCGCAACCGCCTCGCGCACGTGCCGTGCCCGGGAGGAGATGTCGACGACCTCGTCCCAGCGCTGCTCGCTCAGGCGGTCGTACACCGCCCCATCATCGCGATCCCCGCGCAGCAGCACCGTCCCCTCCGGCGCAGTGCGACGTCCGCGGGCGAGGCACGTCACCTGGGCGCCGGCATCCCGCCATCTCTCCGCGATCCGTCCCGAGAGCCACCCTGTTCCGCCGAGCACGAGCACCTGTGTCATACGACCATGACAGCAGTCTCCGCGCCGTGCAGGAAGAGGTTCCGCCCTCAGCAGAGCATCTCGGTCTTCGGGGGACCGACGCGAGTATTCACCACGGCATCTGACGTTCCGGGTCGCGACGGCTGTCGTCGGGCAGGTGCGGAAGGTGCTCACCGCCGGCACGGATGCAGAGCCAGCGCAGCTCGCCCGGGCTGTCAGGCAGTGCCCGCCAGGTGCGCCACACTCCCTGGCCCACGCGCACGACCGTGCCCTCCTCCACATCGACGACGTCGTCGTCCAGCCCCATCTGGCCCCGTCCCGCGAGGAAGACGTACAGTTCTTCGACCTTCTCATGCACGTGCCAGTATCCGGCTTCCTCACCCGGGACCAGGGCGTTCGCCGTCATGCCGATGTACTGCATGGTCAGCTCGTGGTCGACGACGCGGCGGCCGTCGCGCGAGCGCGCCTCGTCGAAACCGCCATGGAACGCGCGCCAGTCCTGCAGCGCGCCGATCTCGGTCACCTGGTAGTCGCTCATCGCATCTCCTTCTCTTCCGAACCGATCTCCGCGCGCTCGACCGCGCGGGTCCAGCCGTGCTCGCCCCGGCGATACACCAGCCGCAGATGGTCACGATCCTGCGCACCCTGCCAGAACTCGATGCGCTCCGGCACGACGCGCCAGAGCACCCAGTCGCCGGCCGCGATCCCAGCACGGGCCGCGGGCGAACGAGCAGCGAGATCCGCCGCCGACTCCTCCTCCGACGCCTCATGCACGCTGCCGCGCACCCGCACGGCGCGGACCAGCGGCTGCCACCAGAAGCTCAGCGCGGCAGCAGGCCGGGCGCCGAGCTGCGCGCCCTTGGCGGACTGCCGATGCCCGGCGAACGCCCAGCTGGCATCGCCGACGTCCTTCAGGATCAGGGTCCTCGCATCCGGCAGCCCGTCCGGGTCCACGGTCGCCAGCGTCATCGCGTGCGGTTCGGCGACGCCTCGTGCGACGGCGTCCGCCAGCCAGTCCCGGAACAGCATGACGGGATCGGCCGGGGCCCGAACGGGGTCGAAAGCCGGGGCGTCCCCGGAGAGCGTGCGCAGGTTGCGCAACCACGCTGCGTCGGTCATGACCTCGAGCCTACGCACACGCCGCCGCATCCCGGTGCGGAATGCGGCGGCGTGTACGTAGGGATCAGTCGCGGATCGCGGCGCCGAAGCGCTCGGTGGCGACGGCCACTCCGGCGAGCTTCGCCTCGGTCGCCTCGGCCGCAGTCAGCGTGCGGTCGGATGCCCGGAAGCGCAGCGCGAAGGTGAGGCTCTTGCGCCCGGCCTCGACGCCCTCGCCGCGGTAGTCGTCGACGAGGGTCGCCGACTCGAGCAGGTCGCCGGCGCCCTCGACCAGGGCGGCGCGCACCTCGGACGCCGGCACTTCGGCATCCACGACCAGCGAGACGTCCTGCGTCGCGGCGGGGAACGTCGACAGCGACTCCACGACCACGCGCTGCCCTGCAAGGGTGAGCAGGCGGTCGAGGTCGAGCTCGAGCACCATGGCGCGACCGGGCAGATCGGCATCCGCGGCGACCTGCGGGTGCAGCTCGCCGAGGTAGCCGATCTCCTCGCCGCGCACGCTCAGGGCACCGGCGCGCCCCGGGTGCAGAGCCGCGCGCTGCGTCTGGACGACGTCGATGTCGACGCCGGCGGCGACGCCGATCACCTGCACCGCGTGCAGGACGTCGCCCAGGCTCGCGTGCTCGGCGGCGCGCCCAGGGCGGCGCGGCGTGACGTTGCCGGTCAGCAGCACCGCGATGTTCCGCGGCTGCGGTGGGATGGCCGCGTTCAGCTGCGCCAGAGTCTCATCGCTCGGGCGCTGCGCGAGCGGCGGAACGAAGTCGGTGCCGTAGGTCACGCCCGCCTCGGGGGTGAACACGAGTCCCGTCTCGAAGATCGCCAGGTCGACCAGACCGCGCGAGATGTTGCGGTGCGCGGTCTGCAGCAGGCCGGGCAGCAGCGAGCGACGCAGGTACGCGGCCTGCCCGTCCAGAGCATTGGCCAGGCGGATGCTGGGCAGGTGCTCACCACTGGCGGAGCCATGCAGATCGTTCTGCTCCTCGGTGGTGAACGGGAACGCCGGCGTCTCGACGAAGCCCGCCGCGGCGACGGCGTCCGCCACGCGCTTGCGACCCTGCTGCAGCGGGGTGTAGCCACGACCGGAGGGCGGGGTCGGCAGAACGGACGGGATGCGGTCGAGCCCGTGGATGCGGGCGACCTCCTCCACGAGCGTCCACTTGTCGGTGAGGTCGGGACGCCAGCTCGGCGGGATGACGAACCAGCCGCCGTCGGTCGCGGTCACCTCTGCGCCGATCATCTCCAGCGCGCCGGTCACCTCGTCGTCGGTGTAGTCGACGCCGATCACGCCCTGTGCGAAGCCTCGCGGCAGGTCGATGCCCGCGATGTCGACCTCGGCGAACAGCGCGCCGCCCTCGTCGGTCAGCTCGCCACCGGCGAGCTCGACCATCAGGTCTGCGACGCGGCGGGCCGCGACGAACGGGATGAGCGGATCGACGCCGCGCTCGAAGCGCTTGGATGCCTCACTGGGCAGCTTGTGGCGTCGCGCGGACCGTGCGATCGTGACCGGGTCGAAGGTCGCGGCCTCGATCAGCACGTTGCGCGTGGTCGCGCTCATCTCGGTGGTGCCACCGCCCATCACGCCTGCCAGGCCGATCGGGCCCGAGCCGTCGGTGATCAGCAGGTCCTCGGTGTGCAGCGCGCGGTCCTGCCCGTCGAGCGTGGTCATCCGCTCGCCCTGCTCGGCGCGGCGCACGACGATGCCGCCCTGCAGCTTGTCGAGGTCATAGCCGTGCACGGGGTTGCCGAGCTCGAGCATCACGTAGTTGGTGATGTCGATGAGCACTCCCAGCGAGCGCATGCCGGCCAGGACCAGCCGCGCGATCATCCACGGCGGGGTCGGCCGCGACGGGTCGACGTTCCGCACGACGCGGGCGACGAACTCGCGGGCGCCGACGTTGCCGCGGATGGGGCTCTGGTCATCGACGGAGATCGAGAATCCGGAGCCGGGCTGCAGCTCGGCGAAATCGCGCTCTGCGGGGTCACGGAAAGCGGCCCCGGTGGCGTGCGAGTACTCACGGGCGACGCCGCGCAGCGAGAACGCGTAGCCGCGGTCGGGCGTCACGTTGATGTCGACCGCGAAGTCGTTCAGATGCAGCAGTTCGATGGCATCCGCCCCCACCTCGGGGTCGAGCCCGAGCGTCGACAGCACGATGATGCCGTCGTGCTCATCGCCCAGGCCCAGCTCACGCGCCGAGGCGATCATGCCGTCGGAGACGTGGCCGTAGGTCTTGCGAGCCGCGATGGGGAACGGCCCGGGCAGCACGGCGCCGGGCAGGGTCACCACGACCTTGTCGCCGGCGACGAAGTTGTGCGCGCCGCAGACGATGCCGCGCACACCGCCGTTCGCCTCGCCGACGTCCACCTGACACCAGTTGATGGTCTTGCCGTTCTTCTGCGGCTCGGGCTCGGCCGAGAGCACCCGCCCGACCACGACGGGACCGGAGATCTCGAAGCGGTGGACGTCCTCCTCCTCGAAACCCACCGACACGAAGGACGCCAGGACGTCCTCCGGCGTGGCGTCCGCCGCCACCTCGACGTACTCGCGCAGCCAGGAGATCGGAACGCGCATCACACCACCATCCCGAACTGCTCGCTGAAGCGCACATCGCCCTCGGCCATGTCGCGCATGTCCTTCACATCGCTGCGGAACATCACCGCACGCTCGACGCCCATGCCGAACGCGAAACCGCTGTACACCTCGGGGTCGATGCCCGCCGCGCGCAGCACGTTCGGGTTGACCATGCCGCAGCCGCCCCACTCGATCCAGCGGGCGCCGCCCTTGAAGGTCGGGTGCCACAGGTCGAGCTCGGCGGAGGGCTCGGTGAACGGGAAGTAATTGGTGCGGAACCGGGTCTTCGCCTCGGCGCCGAACATCTGCTTCGCGACGTGGTCGAGGGTGCCCTTCAGGTGCGCCATCGTGATGCCCTTGTCGACGACCAGACCCTCGAACTGGGTGAACACCGGCAGGTGGGTCGCATCGAACTCGTCGGTGCGGTACACACGCCCAGGGCACAGCACGTAGATCGGCACCTCGCGGTCGAGCATCGACCGCACCTGCACCGGGCTGGTGTGGGTGCGCATCACCAGGTGGCGGGAGCTCGGGTCGACATAGAACGTGTCCTGCTCCTGACGGGCAGGGTGGTCCTCGTCGAAGTTCAGCGCGTCGAAGTTGAACCACTCGTGCTCGAGCTCCGGCCCCTCCGCGATCTCCCAGCCCATGCCGACGAAGATGTCGCTGATCTGCTCCTGCATGAGGGAGATCGGATGCCGTGCACCGACGCGGGCGTGCGAGGCGATGGCCGTGATGTCGACGCGCTCCGCCTCCAGGCGGGCGGCGGTCTCAGCCTCGGCCAGCTCGGTCTCCTTGGCGGCGAGCGCCTGGGTCACACTGCCCCTCCCCTGCCCGACGAGCTTTCCGAACGCGGCCTTGTGCTCGGGGGCGACCTGGCGCATCGACGCGTTCAGCACGGCGAGCGGCGAGCCCTCGGCGACGTGCGCGGCGCGAGCCGCCTTCAGCTCGGCGGTATCGGATGCCGCGGCGATCGCCGCGAGCGCGGCGTCGACGGCGGACTCCACCGCCTCCGGGGTGATCTGGGGTGTTTCGGGAGTGTCTGACACGAGAACCGAGTCTACCGGCGCGAGGGCGGGGCCCCCGCGCCGGTGAAGACCGTGCCTGCGAGGCTCAGACCACCAGGCCGAGCAGCAGAACGCCGAGCAGGCCGACCACCGAGACCGCGCACTCCATGAGGCTCCAGGTCTTGAAGGTCTGTCCGACCGTGAGTCCGAAGTACTCCTTCACCAGCCAGAAGCCGGCGTCGTTCACGTGGGAGAGGAACACCGAACCCGCACCGATCGCGAGCACCATCAGTGCCAGGTGGGTTCCGCTGAGATCACCGGCCAGCGGCGCCATGATCCCCGCCGCGGTGATGGTGGCCACGGTCGCCGAGCCGGTCGCCAGGCGGATGACCACCGCGACCAGCCAGCCGGCGAGCAGCAGCGGCATGCCCGAGCCGGCGATGCCGCCGCCGATGACCTGGCCGACGCCTGAGTCGACGAGCGTCTGCTTGAAGCCGCCGCCCGCGCCCACGATCAGCAGGATGGAGGCGATCGGGGCGAACGAGTCGCCCGTGACCTTCGCGACCTCGCCCATGGAGCGTCCGAGGGCCGTGCCGAGCACGATCATCGCGTACAGCGAGGTGATCAGCAGCGCCTGGAGCGGTGTGCCGATCCAGACCAGGATCTGACCGAACAGGCTGCTGTCCAGGCCCGCGGACGTGACGACCGTCATCAGCAGCATCAGCACGACCGGCAGCAGCACGACGGAGAGCGCCACGCCGAACGCGGGGCGCTTCCCCTCGCGCTCGGTGACCGGGGCGAGCAGCTTGTCGGATGCCAGGACGGGCACCCAGCGGGCCATGGGCTTCGCGAGCACGGGGCCGGCGATGATGACAGTCGGGATCGCGACAAGCAGCCCCAGGCCCAGGGTGAGGCCGAGGTCGGCCTTGAGAGCGTCGATCGCGATCAGCGGACCGGGATGCGGCGGCACGAAGCCGTGCAGCGCCGACAGACCTGCCAGCGCGGGGATGCCGATCAGGATCACGGGGAGCTTGGCGCGCTTGGCCGCGAGCATGACGATGGGGATCAGCAGCACCACGCCGACCTCGAAGAACAGCGGGATGCCGACGATGAACGCGGCGAGCGCCATGGCCCAGCCCAGGCGCTTGAGGGGCGTCTTCGACAGGATCGTGTCCACGATCTCGTCGGCGCCCCCGGACTCGGTGAGGAAACGTCCGATCACGGCGCCGAGCACGATCAGCACGCCGACGCCGCCGACGGTGGAGCCCAGTCCTGTGGAGAAGGAGGTGAAGGCGTGCTCGAAGCCCATGTTCGCGGCGAGCGCCATGACGGCGGCGCCCAGCATCAGGGAGAAGAACGGGTGCATCTTCACCCAGACGATCAGCACGACGATGACCGCGATCGAGACCACCGCCGCGATGATCAGCTGAGCGGTGCCCGCCGCGGGCTTGACGGGATCCGCGGCAAGCACCCCGTTCAGGAGTGGTGCCGTCTGTGCGAGCAGTTGCATTCTCGGACTCCTTCGCTGCGTCGGGGCGGGGCCGTCCCGGAACGTAGCGCACACGATACTCCCAGGTAGGATCGGCGACGAGAACGACTCACACGCGCGAGAGGCGAATTCCATGGCCGAAGAACCGATACCGACGACGCAGGCCATCGCCCTGGTATCCGCACCAGCGCCCTATGTGCTCGCGATCGACATCGGCTCGGGTTCGACACGTGGGTGCCTCTACGACGCCTATGCCCGTCCGATCAAGAAGCACCTGGTCAAGGCCGAGCACGCCTTCATCGAGGCGGCGGACGGCACGGCCGAGGTCGACGCCGACCAGATCGTCCGCGAGGTCGGCGAGGTCATCGACGGCGCACTGAAGGGCATCGACCCCGGCCTGGTCAAGGCCGTCGTGATGGACACGTTCGCCTCATCGCTGGTGTGCGTGGATGCCGAGGGAGACGCGCTCACCCCCTGCATCACCTACGCCGACTCGCGGTCATCGGAGCATCTCGCGAAGCTGCGATCGCAGCTCGACGAGGATGAGGTGCACCAGCGCACCGGCACCCGGCTGCACACCAGCTATCACCCGCCGCGGCTGCTTTGGCTGCAGGACGAGTTCCCGGAGGTGTTCGCCAAGACGGCGAAGTTCCTCTCGCTCGGCGAGTACGTGTACGCGAAGCTCGCCGGCATCGAGGGCGCGGCGACCTCGACGATGGCGTGGGCGGGCATCCTGAACCGCCACACCTGCGAGCTCGATGAGGAGCTGCTGGCCGCCGTGGGCGTCGACCGCAGCCGGTTCGCGCCCGTGGTCGACCCGTCCGAGCCGATCACCGCCGTCTCCGCCGAGGCTCTGAGGCGCTGGCCGGCGCTCGAGGGCGCGGCGTGGTTCCCCGCCGTCCCCGACGGCTTTGCCTCGAACATCGGCGTCGGGGCGAGCACCCCGTCCGTCGCGGCCATGTCGGCTGCCACCTCGGGGGCGATCCGGGTGATCGTCGACGGCACGCCGGACGTGCTCCCGACGGGTCTGTGGGCGTACCGCGTGTCGAAGACGCAGTCCATCGTCGGCGGTGCGCTCAACGATGTCGGCCGTGTCACGCTGTGGCTGCAGTCGACGCTGGCCCCGCTGACCTACGAGCAGATCGATGAGGTCTTCCGCGCGGCTCCCTCGGAGGGCACGCCCCTCGTGCTGCCCTTCCTCACCGGCGAGCGTGCGACGGGCTGGGCGGGTGACGCGCGTGCCGTGCTCACCGGCGTCTCCTCGGCCTCCGGTCCGCGCGAGCTGTGGCGCGGAGCCGTCGAGGGGATCGCGATCTCCTACGCGCGGGTCTTCGAGCAGCTGCTCGAGGTCGCGCCCGGCATCCGCAGCGTGATCGCGTCGGGCGGCGTCACCAGCGCCTACCCCGGCTTCATGCATCCGGTGGCCCAGGCGCTGGGATTCCCGGTGGAGGTGGTCCAGGTCAAGCGCGTGACCATGCGCGGCGCGGCCGCGCTGGCGCTGTCGGTCCTCCAGGCGGAGCATCCGCTCGCCACCATCCCGCAGACGAGCCTGACCGAGCCGGATGCCGCGCAGCGGGACTACTACGACGACCTGCGCCGCCGGTTCGAGAATGTCTACCAGGGCGTCATCGCGAAGTGATCACCGGCTGACCGCCGGGTGACACGAAGAGGGCGGGCATCCGATCGGATGCCCGCCCTCTCGCTCCCCTCCGGAGATGTGGACGTCGGTGAGCTCAGAGCGTCGGCCCCACGCCACCCGCGTCGAACTTTCCCCCACCGCGCTGCATGGCGATCACCTCGGTGACCGTTCCGTCGTGAACGCGAGGGTCGCCGCCACCGACATCCGGGGTGTAGCCCTTCAGCTTCGGCGAGTGCCGCGTGCGGATCTCCAGCCACTTCGCGACGCCCGACAGGATCAGGCACATCGCGATGTAGATCGCGCCGATGACGAATGCCGACTGCAGGATCGGCCGGCCCTGCTGCGAGCTGAGCAGCTTGGCGTAGTACAGCAGCTCGGGGTAGGTGATGATGAAGCCGAGCGCGGTGTCCTTCAGCGTGACGACCAGCTGCGCGACGATCACCGGCAGCATGGCGCGGATCGCCTGCGGCAGCAGGATAAAGGCCATCACGCCGCTCTTGCGCAGGCCGATCGCGTAGCCGGCCTCCCTCTGACCCTTGGGCAGCGACTCGATGCCTGCGCGGAGCGCCTCGGCGAGCACGGACCCGTTGTAGACCATCAGCCCCAGCACGACAGCCCAGTAGGGGTCCATCCGGACGCCGAGCACGGGAAGTCCGTAGTACAGCAGCATCATGAAGACCAGCACCGGGACGGCACGGAAGAGCTCGGTGAGGACCGTGACCGGCACGCGCACCCAGGCGTGCTCGGACAGACGCCCGATCGCCAGCACGAAGCCCAGCGCCAGGCTGAGGACGGCGGCCAGGGCGAACGCGCCGAGGGTCTGCCCGAGTGCCTTGAAGATGCTCATCCACACGTTGGTGAAGGTGAAGACGTACCACTTGTCGGCGGTGAACTGTCCGGTGGCCGCCATGCGGTAGACCACGAAGCCGACCACTGCTGCGACCACCGCGACGGTGACGACGGCGAGGATGCGGTTGCGGGCGATCGCCCGGGGGCCCGGGACGTCGTATAGCACGGAACTCATCGCACGATCCTCCACTTGTTCTCGAGATGCCGCTGGATGGTGCTCATGACCATCACCAGGACGACGAAGACCACCGCGACCCAGAGCAGCACCTCCATCGGGTTGCCCGGGCGGTCGGGTGCGTCGTTGATCGTGGCGCGCAGCGCCGCGAGCTCGGCGATGGAGAAGCCGGCCGCCACCGTGGTGTTCTTCAGCAGGGCGATGAACACGCTCATCATGGGCGGGACCACCGTGCGGAAGGCCTGAGGGAGGATGACCAGGGTCATCACCTGGCCGAACGGCAGCCCGATCGCGCGGGCCGCTTCGGCCTGGCCGACGGGAACGGTGCTGATGCCCGCGCGCAGGACCTCGGCGACGTAGGTCGCCGTGTAGATGCCGATCGCGAGGATGCCCAGCACGGTGTTCGACAGGTCGGGCAGACCCAGCTGCGGGTAGCCGAACACGAAGAAGAAGAAGACCAGCGTCAGCGGTGTGTTCCGGATGAGGTTCACGTACACCGTGCCGACGGCGCGGGCGATGGGCACCGGCGAGACGCGCATCGCGCCGACGATGATGCCCAGGACCAGCGCGATGATGCCGCCGACGAAGAACACCAGCAGAGTGTTCCCGATGGCCTCACCCCACAGGTCGAGGTTGCCGAAGATGACGTTCATGCCACCCTTCCTTCGTGACGATGCCTTCGTGGATGGGCGACCCCGTGGTGCCGGGGCCGCCCATCACTGATGGACAGCAGCCGGGTCAGTCGACCTTGGGCTGCTCGACCTTGATGCCGGACTTGCCGAGGTTCTTGTCGAAGATCTTCTGCCAGGTGTCGTGACCGTCGGTGAAGAGCGTGTTGATGTGCTGCTGCAGCGCGGT
>Ga0308170_10004123_pt1 | contig 11554 bp, 10 predicted proteins | sample PhyBR2_2_FD_202136 | JGI IMG/M metagenome (GOLD analysis project Ga0308170, IMG submission 202136) | Phyllosphere microbial communities from UC Gill Tract Community Farm, Albany, California, United States - DLSLSB.R2 | ecosystem: Host-associated > Plants > Phyllosphere > Unclassified | place... | reverse complement strand
AAGATTTGAAGAGGGAATGAAAATGTTGTGGAGTAGCGGGGAGAGAGGAATCGTGAATCATTTCAAACATTTTGAGCAAAGCGAGTTTGAGGTGACCGTGATGAGAGTAGGATTGGATGAGGGACGAATAGAGTCGTATGTCGGGAGAGGGGAGTCGTACTTGCAATGGAGGTGTCGAGGGCATATCGAAGGGAGACGGAGGCGATGAGCTGAAAGGTGAATTTGGGGAATAAGAATAGTTCGTCGTCGACGGTGGTGGCTTGAATCGTTCGAGATTGACCGTCTTTCCTTCCTTCATAGCATGATAGACGTCCTCGCATTCATCGACCATCCCTCGCTTAGCCAACACCCAAACCCAAGCGTTCCACAGCACTTTCCTACTCTCCCTCCTCGCCCTCTTCCCCACGCCTTCTTCATTCTCCCTCATACTCCACCTCAACCCCTCCTCAAAGTGTCTCCAAACAACCTCCAAAGAACTCCCCCTAGACATCTCCCTCTTGATTCGACTAACGAATGTAGCTCCATCAACCCGAATCCCTTTCTCAACCATTCTCCCCTGTATTTGATCGAACAATTCCCACATCCTTGCCTTCTCCGCGACGTGTAACAAAGCATTATACATCTTTGTTTCTTCCCTACCCACCACTACTACTACTTTCTCCTTGTCTTTCTTCCCATTCTGTACCCTCTCTTCTTCTATTCTCTTCCTCCCCTCTTCCCTTTGTCCAAACAAGCTCAAAACACTCTTAGTATCGGGATCTGGTCTAGTCCGTCTCATTGAAGCTCCAACGAACAAAACTAAATCCCTCCATTCCCTATCCCTCAACCCTCTCCCTCCTCCCCTCAACCTCTCGACTCGATCTCCTTCTCCTTCTCTTGTCTCCTCCTCCTTCGCGACTTCCCCTCGAGTTGATCTCCTAGCGATTAATTCAATCACGATTAATAACCTATTCAATCCATTCCTAGTCCTAGGTCTCTCTTTCGCGAAAACCTCGAAACATTTCCTCAACTCTTCTTGTCCCAACTCGATCTTCCTCCTTCCCTCTTCCTCCTCTTGTTCTTGTTTGATAGGTGGGAAAGAAGGAGAAAATGGACCTCCTCCTACTGATTCTTGAGGATGAGAGGAGGAGCTTCGAAGGGAAGTAGGGAAATGTGATCGAGGTAATAGAGGTAATTCTTGTGGGTACCTTAAAACTCTTGCTAAAACGTTCCAAACTAGATCTGGATCCCTTGTTCCTTTTGTTCCTCCTCCTCTTCTCGCTGCTTTGAATGGAGTGCGTTTGGGAGAATGGTGTAAGGCAGAACGAAGTTGGGAGAGGAGGTAATTACGTTCGCGTGTGTGGTGGGGGAGGTAAGGGGATACTTGGGTTGGATCTGAGTGAGGAGTGGGAGAGGGGAGTAGAGGAGTCGAAGGAGAAGAAGAGGAGGAAGGGAGCGAATTATAGAGTTTGGAAGAGGGATTTCGTCGGAGAGAGGAACGTCTACCTCGAGTTCGGGGAGGAGGATTCGTAGGAGGAGGATAGAGCTGGTGGAATGTAGGAGGGTGAGGAGAGGGAGGGAAAGGATCGTCCAAAGTGTAACGAGATGTAGAGGCGAAAGGTCGTAATTGAAAGCTATTACTAGAGATTGCTACACTCCGGAGAGCTGTTCTGCATTTGTTCATAAACTAAAGCAGTGAATGGAAGGAGGGAGAGGAACAGACTTGTCCAACTTTTTTTGACCTTTGATCTTAATCGCAACACTTTACCCTCATCCCATCCTCTCTCGCTATGGCTGATCTAACAGCAGCATTCGCAGCGTACATCTCTCTTCTCCACCCTTCATACTTTCCTCGCTGATCCCTCACTCTCTCGAATTATAGAATGTCTGCCTCAACTTCGTCCATCTCACCCGAAGAGAAACTCGCAAACTTTGACCAAGTACCTTTATTCATGAAATCATTACCATCTGAATTAGGCGGTACTACACACAAGAGGGAATTGAGCAAAGGTGAAACGGATCCTAGTGATACTTTGGCTGCTTTACAAGCACTCGCTTATGAAGGGGATCCATCAGGTATACATCTCTCTTACGCTCTATCTAACTCGTCAAAGGAAGCTGATAGGAAGAGTGTATCGAGTTGTACAGAAATAGCAGAGGGATTCAAAACTCAGGGAAACGATTTGTACAAAAAGAGAAAGTTTAGGGATGCTATGGGATTCTATACGAGAGCGATCGATGAAGTAGGAAAAGAGTTACCGATAGCAGAGAGGAGGACTCTGTATTCAAACAGAGCGGCTTGTAACCTCGAATTAGGTAAAACATCTCTCACTCTTCAACTGCTCTACTCTCCCTTTGTTTCTTCACTGATTTATTGATATGAGTTCATCGGACGACAGCAAACTATGGAGCATGCCTGAGGGATTGTTCAGTCATCTTCTCACAACAACCTCCTGAAGATCCCCCTTCTTCTGTCACTCTCAAAACCAACCTTAAAACTCTTCTTCGCTCGGCACGTGCTCTGATAGGACTCGACAAGCTACCCGAAGCACTAGACGCACTTCAAAGACTGAGAGCTGCTGAAGGGGAGGGAGGAGAGGATTCGGGAAAGAAATGGAGAGATGAAATCGAGGGAAAGATGAGAGTGAAAAAGGAGAAGGAACTAGAGAAGATCGAGAGGTTGAGAAGAACTACAGAGACGAACGAGGCATTACAACATGCTCTCAAGGTACGCTCCCTCTCTCTCTCTCTCCCTTCTCCCTCATTCCTCCCCAAACTCGAAACTGAATTCTTCGCTTTGTCTTCTCAGCTTCGAGGAGTGATCTATCCCAAACCAACGACCAAAACCCCTCTATTCCATTCCTGCCCTACCGACGTTACTCCACCTCATTTCGACCTCGATTCCCTTCCCCCGACCTCCTCCCCCTCAATCCCATTCTTTCCCCCCTCGACCCCAAACACTTCCTTAGCACCCTACATTCCCTGGGTTTCACCACCCCCTCAAACCCCCTTAATCTTTCCGATGTTCCTCCTCCTCCCCCTCGCCTCACCACCCACTCGAGATCTCTGCCTAGAATTCGATGAACGTGTAACCTTCAACGATGTCCTAGAATACATGGAGCATCCCCCATTATCCCTCGATCTTTATTTCGCTACTCACCGAGGGAGGGTTCTGAAAATTGGAGGGAAATTGACTTTGGGAAAAGTATTGGAAATGGCTTCTAGGGAGAAGAAGGAGGGACAGGAGAAGAGAGATGGGTGGGAATTGAAGGAAGGTTGGAGTTTCGAAATGGTTGGGGTACCGAAAGGGAAAGAAGGGGAGGATTGGGTTAGGGAATGGAAAGAGGAAGTTAGGGAGGGGACGAAAGCGATCTTGTAGAGAGAATGGGAGGGGAGGAGAGATAGATCTCAGTGAAGTGGAGCATACAATTTGCGTATAGTATTGAGCATGACAACAGAATTGTGAGCTCCGAGATGGACTTTCGAGAGACAGAGGAGAGATTCTCGTGTCGGAACTTCGGGACGGTCGCTTGCGATGGCTCTCTCGACTTCCCGATTTGCCTGTTGACTCGGCTCGTGGAAGATTTGAGAGTCGGGCCATCTTACGAGCGAATTCGAGAACTTGGGAGAACAGGAAACAAATTCGTAATTTCGCAAAGCTTTGATTTCTACATACACCTCTTAAACGTCCGCTCTCGACCATCTCCGTCCCTCTCCCTTTGTCTAGTACGGACTACTTTCAAAGAGAGGCTTGACTCGACCACAGCCTTGACAATCCCTCGTATGATTACAACTCTTCTTCAATCCAATCTCCTCCATCATTCGATTGTTCAAATCCGTGATCATGTTCGCCTCCTTCAAGTGGGTCCGAGATATGATCTCTTCCGACAAGAAACCGGCCTCCATGATCGCATGTTTCGAGTGATCAGAAGAGATCCAAGTCTTCTCTGCGAGGTTCCATTCGTTGTTCTTGTATTCCGCGACGAGCGACGCGACGAGAAGAAGAGCTCGATGTTGGAAAGTCGACCACCAGGGAGCGTCGTACCACGAAGCCATGTCAGGCATTTTGTCGACTTCGATCCAAGCTAGGAAACCGAAAGGGTCTTCGTAGAGGAGGCGATGGCGTTCTCCCGTCGTGATCATGCCATCGAGAGGTGATTGAGAGGAGAGCTTGATACTGAATGCGAAGGCGCGAGCGAGGACAGTCCAGTACTGTTGTTCTCGAGGATGTTCTGAGCTTTTGTTGACGAAACCCTCGAGCCAGTTCTGCCCACAACACCGGTACAAGATGTCAGAGATCTTCAGTGTCGCTCTTACTCTCTCCTGAATGTACAAGACTCGTAGAAATGTGAAGCTCACCGTGAACCTGCAATAAACCCAATCTTTGATCTGTTTCTCCGACTTTCCACGAGCATATGCCTTGTAACGTTCTCCCAACATCATCTTGTAGGTCTCTTCCCACGTCGTCACTCCGAACGGTCCATTACCGGGAACGTAGAACAAGGAACGCATCTCGTTGATTTCGTCGCGAGTAAGCAAGGGCCAGTAGAACGGGTTGGAACCGCAAACTCGCTTGTGAGTGGACCAGACCTGATATAGAGCATTCGATTGTCGAGTGAGATGAGGAAGAGAAAGGTGGAAAGAGAGGAAGGGTGACCGAACGAGAGCGAGAAAAGGAAGAACAACGATTGAGACTGGTCAGTCCCGTCAGATCAAACTCATAGAGAGGGAACTACTCACCTCCTTCTGATGTTCAGGTGAGCAGAAGTACATCCAGTCGATTCCAGCTGCTGAACAAGACGGACAGCGTTTTGCCGTTTGAATTCCACACACAACGCATCTCCCAGAATTCTTGCGGCCGGTGAGGGCGGTCGAGGTGGACATACTGAACAAGATGGAGGAGGGTAAGAGGGGGGAAGAGTAGGAAGAGTAGGAAGAGGGAAGAGGGAAGAGGAGGAAAGAGCAACTTGCACCGCGGAAAGTCCGATCGATCCAAACGACGACGACGACTTGACGAAGATTCTGAAGAAGTACTTGACTCTCTGCCAGAGAACAGGGAGGAAGAAGGTAAATTCTCGTAGTTTTGCTATTTCACTCACTACAAGTTCCTCAAGTTCCCTCCATTGTTCAGACTCTTCCGAGATACTCTGACGAGCGATGAGCATATTGGTCGAGCATCTGCAGGAGAGTACGAGGGGGTCGAGAAGCGGTCGAGGGGTCGAATCGAAAGTGAATCGAAAGTACGGGAAGACGGGTCGTAGGGAAAGCGGTCGAATCCGAGAGGGAGGAACGAGGAATCTTGAGGTGTTGAGAGGTGATCGAAATTGAGACTGGAGCTAGTGTAGACGTGTCGAGGCGGAGGGAGAAGAATTGGAAATCGCGGTTTCAAGCGATTGACGAAGCGGATTAGAAAGTACTGAAGAGACGGGGCAGAAGTCTGAGCTTCCTTCCCTGTGAGAGACTGATACGAGACATACCTCGTCTCATACTCGATCCAGGTTGCGTAAGGGTAAACATAACGATAACCTTTACTCTTTCCGACGCCTTTTGCTTTCCAGAACCGAGTACAGCGACTACCCTCGGGAGTCACGGTCAAGCCTTGGACGACATGAGAACGATCCTTGCTATCAGCTGATACTGATGCTGACGGCAACGCTTGCTGTTGGTAAGTGCTCGAATCGGAAAATCGTAGCTGCTGAGCATACACCATTGAAAGGCTAGGGGGAAGCGAGGCGAAGATTGCATCGAGAGTCGAATCCGACGTTTAGAGTTCCGAGTGATGTCATGTGAGGCAGACTTGCGAGGAGTGTCGGGAAATTCGACGTCAAGAACTGTCCGTCACCGAATAGCTGCAAATCGCGGAGATTGGTACATCTTGCGAGCCAATCGGATGATGACTATAGCGTGTAATACGAGGGGCTCGAGAGGACGCAAAATTGCAAGGTTGCGGGATCCAAACTTGCGAGGACTGATTCGACCTGATTCGGGGAGTTCGACGTATTCCAGTCCAAGTAGAGGTTCTCTATTTGCTTGAGATTGTCATGTTCTGGAATAGTGTCGGGATGGGCGTCGACTGTGATCGACGTAGGCGAAAGGAGGAGCTGTCGCAAAGAGGGGAAGCCTTGAGCAAAAATCGAGTTGATGTTGCTGTTCCATGTCAATCCCTGATTTGTGCTGCTGACGTAAAGGTGTACTAATCGTGTTAGATCAGCAGCTGATCGAGAGACGGCCTCGAAAGTCGAGTCGCGCTGTGAGAGGTGGAGGTGTCGAACTTCTACCACCATATCCAACAAGCTTGGAAGATTCTCGAATCCCTCGAAGTCAGCGTCTATGTCGTCAGCATAACTCCTCTGCTCGAGACTCCTGACGAGACGAGGAAGGTGATGATGACGGTCGAAGTGAGCGAGGAGCGAAGGAACGGAAGTGATGTCGATTCGAAGGTGTCTCCATCTCAATGCTTGGCCAGTTGAATACCACCTGCGACAGACGAGGGATAGAGATTGTCCATCTTCAATGGCTTGGTAGCAACCGGCGAAAGGAGGAGCGCGAAGGTGAAAAGCGATTTCGTGGACAATTTCGATGGGAAGGGAAAGAATCGGCATATCGAGGGAAGAGGAAAAATTACTGAGATAACTAGAGCTCAGCTGCTCAATCTCGGCCTGTACGATCAGAGGTGGGAGACTCACGAATCGGAATTGATCGAGAGAGAGAAGCGAGGAGGAGGAAGAAGCTGTAATCGCTCAGCTGATCAGCTCAGCCTCACTGTACGGTATAGAGGGAGCACAAAAGCACTTACAGAAGCTAGCTACGAGGCTAAACCTGGCTATTCGGGTCGAGTTCAAGTTAAGGTGAGTTGTGAATTCCGAGTCTCTGTTCGAGGTTGAAGGTTGAGGAGCACTTGAGGCGTGATCATTCGATGTTTCTGAGCTGTTCTAGGCTAGTTTTGGCTGAGTTCGAGTGTCGTGTGAATGGTTGAGAACCAACTCGTTCGTTTCATCTCTCTTTCAGTTTCAACCTCGACACAACTTTCGCAGGCCTAGTAGAACAGGCTTAGCCGATGCATAAGAATCATATGATAGCTGAGTCCGTGTCCCGCGTTCTCCATCGGCTGATACAACTCGATCCCATCGCTTCGAAAGGTTCGCAATGACTCCTTCTCGGTCTCCTTCGACTGATAGAGCGCACGAAGAATAAGATGGAACGAAGGGATGGATTACTGTCGATATCAAGATACCAGCTCGTTCGTGAGACTGTTTATAACCGGAAAAATGACAAAGAGGGAATTGCAAATAAAATGAGAGTGAGAGGGTAAAGGGCGTGTATCCAATAACAGATGATAAAAGAAAGATAGAGATAAAGTGAAGCAACAAAAGATGAACTAGACAGTGCAGAGTAAAAACGGTATCGATAATCATAAGCGAAGATCCCTAAAACAGCTCCTTGGAATACAAGTGTTCCTTCCTTGTGTGAAAATGGGGTATGAGACTAGTAACAGCGAGAAAAGCGAGTGTGTAAGATAAAGAGAGAGAGAGAGGGAGAGAAGTCTATTCCGAGAGAACCGAGTCGTTCAAGCTTGTTGCGAAAGAGCGGGAACGCCGGTCATCTCGTAAGTCTCCTTCGAGTCGTCGAATTCCGTCTTGTGTCCATCGTCGGTAGGAACAGACATGTCGACATCGTCGGCGGTGACGGCTTCGGCGACGAGAGAAGCGTAATGAGGGAAGATTCGATTCAGGGCGTAGTAGAAGGCGACAGCTGGGAAGTAGGAAGTCTGTGAGAGGTAATGAAAGCTCTTAGCGCCGAAGGGGGCTACCACAGAGAGATGAATTAGGACGTACAATGAGTCCGGGTGCGTAGATCCAGACAGCACCTCCGACATCGATGTCAGAGTTCATCGCGTTCAACCAACCAGGGAATAGAATAGCGACGAAAACGACAACAGTGGTGACAGCACGCCAGTTGAATCCTCCAGAGTAACGGTAGATACCATGAGGGTCGTAAAGCTCAGGAACGTGGTAAGCGCGTTGCTTGACGAAGAAGTAATCGGCAGTGAGAAGAGCAGCGAGAGGACCGAGGACAATCTACAATCAATTGAGTTCAGTCAGCCATCGTCATGGGTAGGAGACAGTAATCAGACGTACGGAGTATCCACCACAGAAAGTGAGGAAAGAAGTAGACGAAGCAAGGACCTGTAGAGTTGCTGACTGTCAATTTTCGCACGGAACGAGGGCAACAGAAACGCTGCGTACGAGCCATGGCATACAAGCCCATCCTCCGAGAATGGCGGTGATGACTTGACCACCTATTTGAGGAAACGAACAGAGGTCAGCGAAACTTCGAGATCGGAAAGACGAAAATCACCGAAATCAAACGAACGGGTAAGGTCGATGTAGCGAGGGCAAAGAGTGACAAGATCGTTAGCGGCAGCGATAGAATTGGCGGTAATGTTGGCTAGAGAAGCATAAAGCTTGAGTCAGTCCGGAAGATGCATTTCTATCATGAAAAGCTTCGTACCGGTCGAAGTTGCGAGCATCCAGGCGAGAGCAGCGAAAGCGCGAGCAGCTCGGTTGTCCCATTGTTGCATGATCTCCATAGGGGTCCACATAGCCTCACCTCCGTAAACGACGATCGATGCCGAAGCTGAAAAACGAAGAATCGATCAGCTCGAGAGTCTAGAAGTTTGCAGCACCGATGAGAACGTACCGCAGATGATACCGCAAGCGCCGATGAAGATGGCAGTGGCAGGAATGGCGATAGCTTGAACCAGTTGCGAGTTGGGCTTCTTGGAGTAACGAGCGAAATCTGGAGACGATGTCGAAGAGTCAGCTTCGTTACAGACATCTCCGAGCGGGGAGCGAGAAACTGACCGGGTGAGTTGAGGGCGAGAGTTGACCAGTTTCCGATAACCGCTCCCAATCCTACGAGCCAAGCGAACGAAAGATCTGATCCGAAAACGGTCGCAGGTGCGCTGACGAGAGGACCTGATCCTCCGGCCTCCTTAGCGATCGATACGGTCATGGCAATTGCGGTAGCGGGAACGACGAAGACCTTGAGCATGAAGGCGTACTTCAAATGGTTCGAGTTGACGAAGAAGAAAGGAAGTTGGATCAACCAGAACAGGAAGTAACTTGTCATGTCGGCGGTTGTGATGCCAGCGGATTCGGGTAGTCGATTGGGGATATCGAGATAGCCTGATATAAGGAAGAGAGCGAGCGGGAGAGGATGGGGGAAAAGATTGAGCGGGGTGAGATGCAGCGAGAGAACAGAGCGAAGAGGTGAAGGGAACGAAAAGAGAATCAGCATTGCCGTGTAGATTCTGACAATGACTAGTCAGAGAGACGTACTTGGCCAGATAGCGTAAAGGAATTGAGTCATAGCGAGACCTCCGTTGTAAGTTTCGACTCCGAACCAAATCAATGCGAGGAATAGTCGAGAGACGACAGCGAAGTAACTGAAGTAGTATCCCATCGACGCTCGGATAGCGACCGGGAAGGGAACCCTCATGTAAGATCCGACAGCTCCGTTGGCGACAATGGGGATCGAAACGATGACATTTCCGAGAACGATGATACCTGCGAACGTCAGATCAGTATCAGCAGAATCTTCAGTGATGGCACCAGGAGGTATAGCGACGATTTATCGCTACAAAAGCGAAAGGAAACGTACCGAGAGCTTGAGGAACGCTCAGACCGAGAGGAATCAGGGAAGATCCGAGGGAGAAGAAAGCGGGATCGAGGGAAGCGGCGACCCAGAATGAACACCTATCGAGTTGGTCCGAGTCAGCTACAAGCTCCAAGTACGGAAGAGGGGCAAAAAGCAGAAAGCGGAGGGAGCAGGCGAGAAGAATGCGAAGGAAGAAAAAAGGAAAGCGTCTCAAACTCACCAAGTCATGATTCCCCATGATCGGTTCTCTGGTGGTGTGGGGTCGAGATCGGCGTTCGTGTAGACATCCTCAGGCGCTCTAGAGGGAAGGTCATTGACAAAGGGAATCAGGATTCTGGTCTGCTTGACCGTCTTGCGAAGGACTCACAAAGTCGACGCTTGCCGAGGAAGCTGCAGTTGAAATCCTTGCTTCCTGCCAGTACTAATGGACTCGTCGTTGTCACCACTCGAACGGTTGAAGACACCCATTTTGATCTTCTAGTTTACTTCCTTGAACTTTCTTCGCTGAGCGAGTCAATGGAGCGAGCTAGCCGGTAGCTTGGAGAGAAGAAGTTGGTGGGAGGAAGAGAAGAGAGAGAGAGAGAGACCACGAGACGTTCTTTGAGAGACGGGAAAGAGAGAGGGCTCGAGAATCGGGAGTCGGAAGGGATGAGGAGATTGAAGAGAGGTTTCTGCGAGCAGAAGGGTTGCTTTCTTCTCGCGCCGATTGAGAACCCTTCCTTTGCCTTGCATAAAGGAAGCTAAAAACTACCCCAGACGCACGAGAAGAAAGGGTTGATTCGGTTGAACGACTCAGTACGAGATTGCGAAGGTCGCAAACTTTTATTCTCTTCTTTCCTCTCTCTCCTTCCCTTCTCTCCTTCTAGGAGCTCGCCCATCCATACGAGATAAGCAACGTTTCGCCCGTCGATCCGAAGACAATGGGAAACGATTCCAATTTACAGTTTCCTTTGTTCCCCTCTGTCGAATTTGAGCTTTTCTTGCTCGTTCAACGAGTTCTGGTCGGCTTCCTGTATCTCTCAACTCGGCGCGGATCTCTTTTGAACGCTACACCTCGAGCACTGGACGAGACGAAGGAGGGCGAGAAAGCGATTTCGAAAGTTGAACTTCCGACGATAATTGAACGAAATGAACCAGAAATGAAGCGCAAATTGACCCTGCCTGTCCAGCTCTCTTCCGGTCCCCGCAAGTCGTTGCGCATCTGCAACTGGGTCGATCCTCGCGGCACGAATTGGACGTTGAGATTGTTTTCCGCTCTGTTCGTCGTTTCCCACCTCGAGAACTCAGCTCACTCGAGGGTCAACTCTGACTGCTTGCACAAGGTTTCGTCGGAATGATGGGAGGAGTGTACACACCCGAGGCGATGCGTCGACCTTGTCATGTGCCGAAGAAAGGGAAGGAACGAGTTTCGCAAAGGGTAGCAGGTTCAAACGTAGACGGCGCCGACTAGCTGAAGTGTGCTCTCGTCATACTTCGAGCGAACATATCAATGGGTGCAAGAGCGACTTGCAACTGATCTAAGCTAAGCATGCTACAAAGAAATAAGAAACGAGTGTCCATTGTCGTCCGAGGCAAAGTGTCTGTGCAAGAGCGTTCATTCGATCAAGCAGCACATCCTTCGTCCGAGATACGATTGCGAGGGAAAGAACCGGGCCATGTAGTGTAGTTTGGGCTAGTAGCGAGGGGAAAGAGTTAGTCCGAAATCGAAAGACTAAAGAAACCGAGAACTCACTTAGTGTAGATATCCATGTGTCGATTGATGTATTGCGATGTAGCTATAGGCGAGCAAAGAAATGAGCTCGAATCATTCAGAGGGAGCAGAGAGGGAATTTACGATGATCAGCGGGATCGCAACCGAGTTTAGGAGTTCCTTTCTGATAGACTCTGATGTAGCTGCACGACGGTAAGAGACACA
>Ga0308170_10004122_pt1 | contig 11555 bp, 10 predicted proteins | sample PhyBR2_2_FD_202136 | JGI IMG/M metagenome (GOLD analysis project Ga0308170, IMG submission 202136) | Phyllosphere microbial communities from UC Gill Tract Community Farm, Albany, California, United States - DLSLSB.R2 | ecosystem: Host-associated > Plants > Phyllosphere > Unclassified | place... | reverse complement strand
TTTGTCAAGACGAGCCTGCTCGGGACGCACACGTGAGTCGCGCTCGCCCTTCGCTCCCTCGACCTCGTCTCGCACCGACTTCTGGGTGCATCCTGACGTGCGTGGGCTTACTCTCGACCCTCCTGCAGGTTCTTCATGGTGTTCCTTCCGCTGTGGTTCTGGTTCGGGTACCGCGACGTCGGCCGAGGGTACGTCCAACGCACCGGCCTCTTCCCCTCTCCTCTAGCTCGCGCTGACGTCGCCCTCTTCCACAGGCTCCTTTACGTCCTTGCTGCAGGTGCGCTCACTCTCTCTCGCACATCATGTCGATCATGAGCTGACGCGCCCTTGCCCGCGCAGGCGGCTACGCGACGTCGGTCCTCAAGGACGCCTTCTCGGTCCCGCGCCCCTTCTCGCCGCCCGTCGTGCGCCTCTCGGTCGGCTCGCACGCCCTCGAGTACGGCTTCCCCTCAACCCACTCGTCCAACGCGTGCTCGATGGCCCTCTTCGCCGGCGAGACGCTCCTCAACAAGTTCGAGCTCGGCGTCGGCGCGAGGCTCGTCGCTTTTGTCGGGCTCGCTGGGTTTGCGTGGAGCGTTACGTTCGGGCGGCTGTACACGGGCATGGTGCGTGCTATCTCTTACTGGCGCGAGTGCGCGTAGGGTTGCTCTTCCGCTGCGCACTCTCGCTGACTCTTCGATCCGCCCGCCCGCAGCACTCGATCATGGACGTCGCCGTCGGTTCGACCATCGGCGCCGCCATCTGGCTTGCGTACTACGTCCTCGCCGACTCGATCAACGCGGCGACGCTCGGCTCGCGCTGGCTCGGCACGACCGTCATCGTGCCGACGCTCCTCTTCCTCGTCACGGTCCACCCCGAGGTGCGTCTCGCTCTCGCCCTCCCTCCCTCTCCCTCACGCTCGCTCGGCTGTTGACTCTTCCTGTCTCTCTCTCTGCACAGCCCGCAGAAGAGTGCCCCTGCTTCGAGGACGCCGTCGCCTTCCTCTCGGTCGTCGCCGGCGCCGCTCTCGGCGAGGCGTGGTCGCCCGCCGTCTTTCCGACGCACTCGTACGGGTACGCATGGCGCTCGGCGGCCGAGGTGTGTCTCTGGTCGGGTGCGGTGGGCGTCAAGCTCGTCACTGGTGCGTGCAGCTCTCCTAATCGTCACGGTCGTGCGGCCGAGGAGGTCCGGGCGCCGTCGTGACTCATGTTGCACTGCTTGCACGCAGGCATCTCGGCCATCCTCGTCTGGCGCATCATCGCCAAGCAGGCGTGCCACGTCGCTCTCCCGCCGCTCTTCCGCCTCTTCGCACCGCTCATCGAGCTTCCGAGGCGGCACTACGTCCCGGCGTCCGAGTGTGCGTCCCTCTCTCTCGCTCTCGAGACCTTCTGTCCATCCCTGACGAGCCTCTCGCGCTCGCAGACGACGCCTATCCGGCCAACGAGCACCTGAACCCGGTCCCCTCGATCCTCGACCTCCCCTCGCTCGTCGACGACTCGGCCGTCTCGGCCTCGGCCTCTGCGTCCCTGCGCGCCTCGTCCCGCCTCAAGGCCGGCCCCAGCCTCAACTTGCGCCAGCGCGCCCTCGCCGCGTCGCTCACTCCGCCCGAGTCGCCCACGAGCGCGACGGCGCCGCAGCTGCCGCCGCCGCACATCAGCTCGGGCTCGGCCTCGTCGCCGCACCGCCAGAGCGCCGACGGGCCCGGCGCCAAGCCGGGCGAGGAGCACAAGGACGCCGACGTGCTCACCAAGGTGACGGTGTACATGGGCATCGGGTGGATCGCGACGATCGGGCTGCCGTGGGCGTTTGCGAGGGCGGGACTGTCGGTTTGGCTGGAGGGGTGAGCGCGAGCTGTGGACGAGGGACGCAGCTGTTTCTATGTCGAGCTAATACGCAGCCACGTTCTTCGTCATGCTTCTCAAGAGCGGCGAGAGGAGCGTCGACGCAGAGAGGGGAGACGCTCGAGCCCCTGCTCTCTTGCAGCTGCTCAGGTCGGCAGGCTCGTCTCGCGCGAGGCTCTCTCGAGGGCAGCGCACGCGCACAATCTGCAGATACTCGAGAGCCGAAGCGGAAGATGCGAGCAAAGCACCGGCTTTGCAAGAGACCGACGAGGAGGAGAGGAAGAGGAGGAAGGGAAATGCTAACGAAGAAAGGCTCTACAACACCTGCGCGCCCGCCTGCGCGCGCCCACACGACGCCCACCGTGCCTCGGATCCACCCCTAAGATGCGATGAGCGCACTGCTTAGGCCGCGAAGGTCGGGAAGCAGTCCTTGAGCTGCTTCGAGTGCTTCGAGTCGGCGTGCTGCTGCAAGCTGCGGGCGCGAGGAGAGAAGGGTCAGCTCGGGACTATCGACAGCGATGGCGAGATGTGCTGTGTGGTCGACGTACTCGGGCGCCTGCGTGCGAGGAGAAGGAGGAGGTCAGCCTGCGGTCCTCGAGGAGGTGGAAGAGGGACGAGCGCACCTTGGTCGTGACGAAGAACGACTGCCTGCAGATGGTGCAGATGATGTTCATCTGCGCCGCGTTCCTGCGAGAGTAGAGCGTCAGCCTGGCGGTTTCGAGCTGGAGGAGCGAGAGGAGAGGAGAGGGAGAGAGGACGCACGCCGCCTTCTGCGAGGTCGGGCCCTTCTTGGCCTCCTTGGCGTTGCGCTCGCGCTTCTGCTGTGCCTTTGCGCCGTTGCCCTGCAGGGAGGAGAGGCGACGTCAGCCGTGTCCACGGTGCTTGGAGGGCTGCGACAGGCTGTGCGGAGGCGAGAGGGAACAGAGCGCGGCGACGAGGACTATCTCGTGCTTGTGGAGCAGCCGAGGCTGCTCGACTCATCCCCTGAGCATCATAGCTGCCCGTGTATACCCTCTGCCAGCCCTCCTACTGAGCTGCCGGGCGAGAGTCGAGCGATCGAGTGGTCGAGGCGAAGGCGCGTCGAGGAGGGCGAGGGCGACAGCGGAAGACGAGGGCGCACCATGGTAGCTTTTGAAAAGTATCTGTGGGTGGGTGCGGGTGCTGGTCTGGCTGCTTGGCGGTGCAGGAGCGGAGGGACGAGGACCAGGAGCAGCGAGCCTTCTCCTCGTCGTCGTCGTCGCACCTCGCCCTCGCTCTATCCGTGCCTCGCTGTGCCTGTTGTACTGCTACAACCTCTCGTTCCGCCCTCCGACAAGTCGCGACCCGCCTCGTCCAGCCGATCACACTTCGCTCCCCGTCCTCCGCCACCTCGTCCCGACTCGACCTCGCCCGCCTCTCCACAGCAACGATGCGGTCCGGCGTGCCCAAGCTCGGCGAGATCCGCGTCCCAGGCCTCATCAGCGGGGCCCACCCGCCAGCGCCCTTCATGCCCTTGGTCAAGAGCGTCGAGCTCCTCGTCGACTTCCTGCGCAAGGGCGACGGCCGCACCACCTTGTTGACCGGCGCGGGCATCAGCGTCGACAGCGGTATCAGGGTGCGTCCCCTTTCCTCGATCGGGCTTCCTCTGGAGAGTGTCAGAGCGAGTGCACCGCCTCAGGACCGCTCGCTGACCCTCTCCTCGTCTCCCTCGAGCAGGCGTACCGCGGGCCGGGCGGCTCCTACACGATCCGCAAGCACCGACCAATCTTCTACGGCGAGTTCATCAACGACGAGAAGATGCGGCAACGATACTGGGCCCGCTCGTACCTCGGTGCGCTCTCTCTCTCTCTCTCTCGCTCGGACCTCTCGCTCTCTTCTTTCGCACGAGCTGACCTGTCTTCTCCTCTCGCGCGCAGGCTATCCTCCTGTTCGACGAGCCGAGAGCAATCCGACCCATTACGCCATGGCTGCGCTGCAGAAGATGGGCTACATCTCGACCCTCATCACGGTCCGTTTCCTCTCCTTGCGCGCTCTCTCACCTTCACCTTCGAGGAGCTCGATCTGACGCTCGCTCTCTTACAGCAAAATGTCGACGGCCTGCACCACCGCGCCTACGCCGAGGACCTGTCTGCCTACCTCGCGCCCGCGCCCATCAAGCCCAAGGAGACGCCCGACGCGCCGCTCCCGACGCTCGATCCCTCGATCCTCGAGCTGCACGGCACGCTCCGACACGCGCACTGCCTCTCGTGCCACACGCCGACCGGCCGCGACGCGTTCCAGGACCGCCTGAGCGAGCTCAACCCGGCCTGGCACGAGTTTCAGCGCGAGGTCGAGAGCGGCACGAGGGAGCACAAGCTCAACCCGGACGGCGACATCGAGCTTGGGCAGGGCGTCGACTATGCCGACTTCAAGGTGCCGGCGTGCGGCGAGTGCGGCGGGCCCATGAAGCCGGTGCGTGCGCACGTTCCTCCTCGTCCGCCTCCTCGAGTCCCTCTCGCTCGACCGCAACTGACTCTTCTTTCTCTCTCTCTTGCTCGCAGCGCGTCATCTTCTTCGGCGAGTCGCTCGAACCCCTCACACGCCGCCTCTCGGAGCACCTCGTCTCGACCTCGTCGCAGCTCCTCGTCGCCGGCTCGTCGCTCGCCACCTTCTCGGCCTTCCGCCTCGTGCGCCAGGCCAAGGAGCAAGGGTCACCCGTCGGCCTCGTCAACATTGGCGAGAGCAGGGGCGACCCGCTCGTCGACTGGCGCGTCGGGTGGGAGGGCGGCGCCGGCGACGTGTTCCCGCTCGTCGTGCGCGAGCTGCTGCGCGACGAGAAGCGGGCACAGGTCAAGGCCGAGGTCGAGCGCATGCTCACGCTCGGCACGGTCAAGAAGGTGCTGCCGGGCCCGCCGACCGGTTGAGGAGACAGAGCTAGAGGGAGCGCGCACCTAGACCTGCATTGCATCGTCGTTCTCTCTTCTCGCTCGTCGGGCGTCTCGGCTCAAAGTGAAAGAGAGGAAATACCATGCTGAATGCAAATGCGTAATCTACAGATGCACGAGAGAGCGAGAGCGCGAGAGAGAGATAAGTCACACCCGGAGGCACCGCTCGGACCTCCTCGCCGCCGTCCATCGCCCGTCGTCGATCGCCGCCGCGTCCTCGACGCCGAGCCGCACGCCGAGAGGCCCAGCGACACCGACCTCGGAGCCCGGCATGAGCCACTTGTCGGCGTCGTCGCCGAGGAGCTCGCGCACGAGGTCGTGGCACTCGTCGAGCGAGGGCGGGATGGGGAAGTCGGCCTCGTCGACCTCGTCGACCTCGTCGCGCTCGGCGCCGAGCACTGCGTCGCGCTTGTGCAGCCGCGGTAGCGCCTCGTCCTCGCCCGCGCCGGCCGCCGCTCCCTCCACCTCGAGCTCCTCGCCGTCGTCCTCCTCGTCTTCAAGACCCTCCTCGTCGTCAGCGAGGCCCTCGAACCCCTCGGCGTCGCTGTCGTCCTCGACGTGCTCGACCGGGACCGCCCAGTCGCCGGCCGTCCTGCTATAGTCGACGTCGGCCCAGTTGCGCACCCGGCAGTCGTGCACGCGGTCGACGACGCTCCGCCTCGGCGGCAGGACGCGCAGCGGCGCGTGGCCCGACGCTCGCGCCGCGAGCGCCGACAGGAGGACGGGATGGCACATCGGGTGGACGTGCGGCGCGTCGGCGGGGCGGGAGGAGAGGAGCGAGGCGAGGTCGTCGAGGTGCGAGCGCGGGGTGAGGAGCGCTCGAGGGCGCAGGTGGGACCACGAGGGGAGGCCGATGAGCGCGTCGGGCTCGGAGAACGAGTCGAACGTGTCGGGCGAGAGGTCGAGCGGCGTCGAGAACTCGCCGCCCTCGGGCCCGTCGTCCGTTTCGGTGAAGAGGCCGAGGAGCCGGGTCGGGTGGTCGAGGTGGAAGGTGAGGAGGGCGATGATGGCCGGCTGCACATCGAAAGGATCAAGGTCTACGTCAGTGAGCTGCGCTCGAGAGGCTCGGCGAAGAGAGGAGGAGGAGCACGCACCTTGTCGAGGAGGATGCTGTCGGTCAGGATCAAAATGCGCTCGCCCTGGACGAGCGACGAGAGCTGCGCCATGCCGGACCCGATCGGCGGCTTGACGACCGGCACGTCGTCGCCGTACACGCCCTCGGGACTGTCGACGCTCGCGACGACCACCTCGGCGACGAGAGGCTCGAGCTCGGGCGACTTGACGACGTCGAGCACGGTCGGCGCCCAGGCGATGCGGCCCTGCGTCTCGAGGACGATGACCGAGAGCTTGAACTCGTCGGCCGGCGTCGCAGGGAGGTGGCGCTGGAGCGGGTGCTCCATCGTCGGGACGAGGTCGAGCCACTTGAGGCGCAGCCGGGTCGCGAGGCGGGTCAGGCTCGCCCACTTGTTGCAGCGCGTGTCGCTGCTCCAGGTCGACAAGTCGAGGTGCGACGAGTGGAAGAGGAAGCCGACGCCGGCGAGAGGTGAGCGCGGAAGGATTTTGTGGCGGAACGTGCGCTCCTGCTCGCGCGAGCTCGTGTTGGACCGGAACACGACGAGCTGGTCCCGGGCGTCGACCTCGGCCATGAGGAGCGAGAGCGACTCGGGCGCGACGAAGAGGGCCGAGTCGTCGAGGTAGGTGACCCAGCCACCGTCGTCGCGCGCGAACGCCTCGAGGTCGCGCACAACGAGCGCGTTGCGGTCGGGCAGGGCGCACACGCAGTCGAAGTAGGCGCGGCGCTCGACCGCGCCTGTCGGTTCCGACGAGCAGCCCTCGCCTCGAGCGGCGAGCGACCCGCACTTGGCGCACAGGGCGTCGTACTCGTCGGCCGGCTCGGCGAGGAGGTCGACCTCGTCTCGCTGGAACGACGGCGCCGGGACGTCGACCTCGCCTGCACGGTACGCGATGGCCTGCGACAGGGCCGGGTACATTTGCGCCTCGAGCGAGTCGACCTGGTCGGCGGCGAACGTCTCGGTGAGGATGCGCGACAGCACAATGACGTTCTGGCCGTACTCGGTGCCGACTCGCTGCGCCGTGCAGTCGTGCGTCTGCCGCGGGCAGTCGATCGAGTGCTCGATCTCGATCGACGACGAGTTGGGCGCGCCCGGGGCCGAGTACGAGAGGTCGGGGACAAGAGGGAGGGCGGCGTCGGGGTCGGCGTCGAGGAAGTGGTGGAACAGGACGTTGAACGGCTCCTTGCTCCTTGCCGCGATGCCGTGAGACCTGTAGGAGAGAGTGAGAGAGTCAGCTCGAGGTCTTCGAGCAGGAAGAGAGAGACGAGGAGGAGGAGGAAGAGACGCACCAGTGGTGGGCGATCGCGACGGGCTGGGCGCCGCACATGACCTCGCGCCGAGCGCCGAACCACTGGTAGTTGCACCCGCACGGCAGGAGCTCGAGCTCGTGCGGGTAGAGGCGGAAGTACGAGTTGACAAAGTCCTGCTCGCCCCACTTGGCGACGACGCTGCCCATGATGCGGAAGTGGTGCACGACCGACTGAACGTAGCGGTCGACGAACCCGACGTCGCGCATCTTGGCGAGTTCGAACAGGGCGACGCCGCCGTTGACCTGGACCGTCTCGAGCTCGCCCTCGTGGGCGCACGACGCCGGCTCGGCGCCTGCGACGGCGCGCGACGGCACGTTGCCGCACACGAGCCCGGGCGGGACGCGCATGTGCAGGCCGATGGGCCAGCACAGGTCGGGCGTGCGCTGGCACACGTCGCCCATGTCGACGCCCATCGAGACGAGCGCGCCCGGCCGAGCGACGGGCTCGCCGTAACAGGCGGCGAGGTCCGACACGACCGTGACGTCCGTGTCGAGGTACAGGACGCGCTCGGCGATCGTGATGATCTCGGTGAGGAACATCTTGCAGTGCGCCGACGTGTGGATGTCCGGGTTCGAGAAGGGGAGGACCTTGCGGACGACGAAGCCGCACAGGGCGTGGTCGTAGGTGCGCACGGTCGTGCCGGCGCCGTTGAACTCCTTCTCGAGCGTGTGGTGCAGGTCGGGCGGCGCGACGAGGTGAAAGACGAGGTCGCGCGAGGTCGTGAAGTGCCGCACGGACCGCATGACCGACTGGACGTGCTCGAGGCGGTGGCGGTCAAAGATGAGGGCGACGTTGAACACCTTGTCGTCGGTCGTCGACGCCTGCTGGACCGGCTCGGCCGGCGTGTAGTGCAGCTCGCCGGCGGCGACGAGCGGGAACGAGTCGTTGGCGCGCTTGGCGACGGCGGCGTGCTCGGCCGTCTTCTGCGCCTCGGCCTGCTTCCACATGGCGGCGCGCGCGAGGCCCGACCAGCCCATCTTCTCGGGCGAGACGGGCGTGAGGCGCAGGGCGACCTCGACTCGGTCGCACACGTCCGACTCGAGCGGGTCGCTGACGAGCGACAGGGTCGAGCCGGCCCGGAGCGAGGTCTCGCCGGCGAACTCGGCGTAGCCGTCGTCCATCGTCTGCCACTCGTGCAGGACCTCGGGCACCTCGCCGCGGCTGCGCACGAGGACGAGCGAGAGGCGAGTCCCGTCGCCGCACTCGTGGAACGAGCGGTACGACGCCTCGACCGCGACGTGCATCGCCTTGGGCGAGCGGAACGTGCGCACCGCCGCGATGCCGTTGCCCTCGGGCGTGACGAGCGGGAGCTGGTTGGCGTCGTCGATGAACGGGCGGCGAGGATGCTCGCGGTCCATGATGAACGACGAGTCGTCGACGATGCCGTGCCGCTCGGGCGAGAGGAGGAGCTCCTCGATCGGGCCGGCCGGCTCGAACGAGTAGGACCACCCGCTCCAGCCCTGACTGAGCTGAAAGTCGCGGCGCGAGTCGGCGAAGGGCGGGACGAGGTGCTCGCGCGTGACGGTGCTCTTGAGGAACTGGAGGGCCGGCGCGAGGTTGAGCGACTGGACCCGAGGGTCGTTGAGGAGAGGGACGGTCGCGTGGAAGTGGGCGTCCCAGGGGTCCATCGTCCATTTCTGCAGGGGGACGAGCTGAGTCAGCTCGTCGCTCGCGCTCGTCGTCGCAGGAGCTGAAGAGGACAGGGACGCACCATGCTCGCCCTCGCCGGGTCACTCCTCGCAAAGATGAGCTCCTCGGGCACGACGAGGTGCTTCTCGCCGTCCTCGAGCGCGAGGCGGGTGTAGAACTCCCAGTCCTCGCCGCCGACCTCGCGGTACGTCGAGAAGCCGCCGACGCGCTCGAACGCCTCGCGCGCGACGAACACGTTGCCGCTGCCGTACGCGTTCGAGAGGAGGCCCGCGCCGAGCTCCTGGCCGAGGAACCAGTAGGTGCGGCGGTGCGGCAGGTCGACGCCGGCGGGCCGAGGCGCGAGCGGGTCGGCGTCGCTCGCAAACTCGTCGAGCCAGGTCGAGAGCGCGCGCGCGCCCGTGCGCTGCGCGACGGCGAGGAGCGTCGCGAGCGCGTGCGGCTTGAGAACGTCGTCGTCGTCGAGGAAGAGCAGCCACCGCCCGCGCGCCGACGAAGCGGCGACGTTGCGCGCCTCGCCGAGGTACGAGTTGGGGATCTGGCGGAACGACCATGACGGGCGGCCGGCGAGGAGGGTCGAGTTGCCGATGTACCGAGAGGTGAGGTCGGCGAGGGCGGCGAGCGTGTCGGGCGAGGTCGAGCCGTCGTCGACAAGGACGACCTCGAACCGGACGAACGTCTGGTGGACGAGTGCGTCGAGGAGCTGGGGGAGGAGGTGCGGCCGCTCGTAGTGCGTGATGCAGACGCTGACGAGCGGCTCGAGAGGGTCGCCGACCGACGAGAGGTCCGACGACGGGGCGCCTGGGACGGCCTCGGCGGGACGGCCGACGAGCCAGTGGTGGAAGGCGACCCAGTCGCTCGCCGCCGTCTGCGTCTCGGGCGCGGGGCGCACCGGCGTCCACGGCGCCGCCTCGAGCCGCTCGAGCGTCGCGCGGAGCTTGGCCGAGAAGGCCTTGACGAGCGGCGGGAAGACGACCTCGTCGCGGTCGTCCGGGTGGATGAGCTCGGGCATGCCGCCGATGCTGCTCGAGATGAAGCGCACGCCGTGCGCGATGCACTCGAGGACGGTGCTCGGCGAGTTGTCGGCGAGCGAGGGGAGGAGGGCGAGCCGGGACGAGTTCTGGAGGTACACGAGCGCATCGTCGCGGTCCATCGTGCTGAGGAACTGGTACGAGAACGTCGCGTTGGTGTACTGCTTGATGGCGTCGAGAGCGCCGGCGAGGAGCCAGCTCGCCTCGCTGCGCGTCTTGAGGTCCTGCTGGTCGCGGCCGAGGAACGTGATGTTGCGCACGGCGGCGAGTGCTGGCGGGACCGGGTCGAGCGAGTACAGGTGCTCGAGTGCGGCGATGAGGAGGCGCGTGCCCTTGCGCTCCTCGAGCCGGCCGAAGAAGACGAGCTCGGTGACGGGCTCGACCGCGCCGACCGTCGCCGCCGCGCTAGAGCCGTCGCCGCTCGGCACGGCGGGCACCTGGACGACGTTCGGAATGACGAACGAGTTGTGCGGGACGGCCCAGCCGCGCTGCCGAACGTACTCGAGCATGTAGTCGCTCGGCGCGACGACGGCGTCGGCCCACTCGGCCGTGCGGCGCTCAAAGACGCCGAGCTCGACGGCGTACTTGTCGACCGGGTACCGCTTGTTGAGCATGGCGGCCCACTCGACGTCGGCGCCGTGCAGGCCGACGACGATGCGGCTGTCGATGAGCGCGAGGCCCTCGTGCTTGCCGAGCGCCGAGAAGTAGCCGATGCCGGTGTTGTCGGGGAAGTGGATGACGTCCCACTCGCCGTCGTGCGCGCGCAGGTACCGCCAGACGCGCATCGAGGCGACGGGCGTCCAGGCTTGGGGCCAGAACGGCTGCGGCTCCTTGTCGACGAAGAGGAGGCGGATGCGCTTGTCGGCGAGCCTGTTGGAGCAGTTCTCTGTCAGCACAGCTCGCCGCGCAGGCGCAGGACAGGGACAGAGTGGACGCACTCGGCAGTGAGGGCGTCGCGCTTCTTGTGCGGGAACGTGTCGGCGAGGTGGGCGACGAGAATGCTCGTGTCGAGGTTGGCGTCGGCGAGGGCGTGGGCGAGCTCGCGGAAGGCGGTGCCGATGCCGCCGTTCTTGTGCAGGCCCGACAGCTCGGACGTGACGATGAGGACCCTCGTCGTCGCCCGTGCGCCCGCCGCCGGGCCGTGTCGCCGCTCGCCGCCGCTCACGCTGCTGCTGCCGCCGGACGCGGCCCAGGGCAGCGCCCTCCTCGGTCGCGCCGGTCGCGGGTGGTTCTGGTACCGGTGGAGGATCGAGCCCCAGGCATAGTCGACCTGGGGCGGTGCGCTGGACGTGGTGCGAGGCGAGGTGCGGCTCGTGTCGAGGTGGAGCGAGATGGGGCTGCACGCGCGGGACCAGCACAGGGCGAGGACGGCGGCGGCGATGACGAGGTAGCGGAGTGCTCGTGCAGCCTTGCGCGGGAAGCGCATGGCGCGCTCGGGGCGCACAGGGGACGACGCGGACCAAGGTTGACGTGGGCGGAGACGGTCGCGTCGAGATGAAGCTCTCTCCCTCTCTCCCACTCGGCTCGGCCCAGCTGCACGGCTGCTCACTTACACCCAGAGCACTGCACGAGGAGCCTCGCACCCACCGCTCGCGACCGGTCCCCCTTGTCGCCATTCCCTCATTCTCCCCCACCTCGCCGCCTTTCTCTCGCTCGACATCCCTCGCCGCACCCAAGCTCTCGTCGTACAGCACGTCGGCGCACCAGCAGTCCTCACCGACATCGACCTCGCCGACCCTCGACCGACCGAGGTCCTCGTGCGCATCACCGC
>Ga0308170_10004121_pt1 | contig 11562 bp, 10 predicted proteins | sample PhyBR2_2_FD_202136 | JGI IMG/M metagenome (GOLD analysis project Ga0308170, IMG submission 202136) | Phyllosphere microbial communities from UC Gill Tract Community Farm, Albany, California, United States - DLSLSB.R2 | ecosystem: Host-associated > Plants > Phyllosphere > Unclassified | place... | reverse complement strand
CAGCGACGTCGACGTGCTCATGCTCGGGCGGTCGTAGCCCATGCTGGGCCGCCTCGCCTCGTCGAGCTGGCTCGCGCCCGGCGACGACGGCGCGCTCGCCGCCGCGCCGCCGCCCGAGCCTGAGCCCGGGCTCGGCAGGCCGTCCCTGCCCTGCCTGCCTAGCGACGCGCTCGACGAAGCGCGCGACCCGATCGACGAGTTCGAGCTGTTGCTGTGCTGCCCGACGCCGACGAACGCCGGGCGCGGCGGCGCGAGGATCGAGCCCGCCGACGACGTTGACGCACCGAGCTCCGAGTAGCTCGAGCCGCGGCGCGCGCTCGCGCCGGCGCGACTCGCGGGGCGCTGCTGCGGCTCGAAGCGCGGGCGCTCGCGCGGCGCGGTGGGGTCCGACGAGTCGGGCGCGCCCAGGGCGAGGTCGGTCACCGAGGCGAGCGAGAGGGTCGATCGCGAGCGGAAGCGGAACGCCTCGGCCGTCATGGTCGGTGAGGGCGCGCGCTCCCACGCGCTCGAGGACGACGAGGGGTTGCCGCCGCCGAGGGTGGCGAGGGAGGGCCGGCGCGGGTAATGGAACGACGAGGGCGGGCGCGAGTGGTTGTTGTGCGGGTTGTTGAAGTCGATCGAGGTGCGCAGCGACTCTTGCGGCTCGGGGGCGAGCTCGAGCTGCTGCGGCTCCTGGGCGGCGGCCGTCGCGGCGGGCTTCGGGGCGTACGAGAGCGGCGGGACGTAGTGCGGCATCGGCGGTGGCGGCGCCTGCTGCGCCGACGACGACGACGACGATGGTGCGCAGTCCTCCTGAACGCGCGACACGGTGCGGAACGAGCGCACGACGAACCCGCTGTCGCCGTCGCCGCCGCCGTCGATGCCCAACCCGGACCCGTCCGCTCCCGCCGCGCTCGACGTGCTCCCCTGCCGCCCTTTGCTCCCGCGCCCAAACTTCCACTTGCTCGCCCACTTGCTCCCGCCCTGCGCGGCGTGCGCTGCTGGCGCGTCGTGCTCGTCGACGGACGACATGACGGTCGCCGTCGCCGACGCCTGCCGTTGCCGCGGCGCGCCCGGGTCGCGGCCGTTGCCGAAAGAGGGGAGCGACAGGGTGCTCGACGAGGCGGTGCGGGCGGCATGGCCGCGGAAGACGCGCGAGTGGGACGACGAGGCGAGCTCGGGCGAGTAGGCGGGGTCGGCGGCGGGGGAGGGGCGGTCGTCGTAGCTGGTGCTGCTGCGGCCGTACGAGCTGGCCTGGCTCGACGAGAGGTAGGCGGACGAGGTGGCGAGGGTGGTGGTGGCGGGTGCCGAGGTGCTGGCTCGAGGTCCCGGCGGAGGATGCGGATGCGGTGGAGGCGAGGAGGGAGGCGGCGGCTCGCGCTGCTTCTTGCGCGAGAAGAGGCCCATCGCTGGCTGTGTGGTGGGAGTGTGGGTAGGGTCAGCCATGTGGTGCTCGGGGCGCTGCTGTGGCCGGTCGAGCGCCTCGTTGGGCGAGAGCGGGACGCGTCGTGGCTCGCAGGCGCAAGCGCGAGGGCGGGCGTGGGGATGGGCGAGTGTAAGGGTGAGCGGGCGCACCTGTGCAGTGCTGCTGCTGCTGCTGCTGGACTGGACGGAAGCGCGTGCGAGGTGGGATGGAAGCGAGAGGCAGTGAGATGAAGGAGCAGCGATCGGTCGATGAAAGCACTTGTGGCCCAGCTTTGCTCGAGTGGTCGGCCTGCAAGCGCGCTTCCCTGCATCTCGAGCACGCACTAGCCATTGCATCGAGTCCACGAGCAAGAGCGCACCGGGCCGAGGAAAGGCGAGACACGTCGATTCGTCTCCGCCGACGACCGACGACGACGACGCCGACGAGCTCCTCTTTCTCCTCGTCAGCACAGCACAGCCAGCCAGTGAGCTCCAGCTCCACTCCGAGCACGACGAGCCTCCACGCTGACCCGCACACCGCGCAACGCAGTGCCTACCGCCGCAACCTCGACCTCGACCTCGTCCATCCCGGCGCCGCTCGCCCGCCTATACGCCAAGTTCCCGCTGTATGAGGTCCCCGCCCCGCAGGGCACGACCCCTCCACCCTCGCGCCCGACCATCTGGGCCTACGGACCCCCTCCCGCCGGCCACCGCGAGTCGCTCGACCCGATGTGCCGCGCCGCCCAGGCCTTTGCGCGCTTCACGCTCACCAACGACGCCGAGGGCGCGGCCGACGTGCGCTGGATGGACTGGGCGGGCAGGGAGGGCGCGCCGGGAGGGACGCTCCCTGCGCTGCACACGCCCGAGGGCGACCTCCTCGTCGGCGACGAGGTGAGCGGGTGGGTCGCAGCGCAGGGTGCGCCGGCCAAGGGCAAGAAGGGCAGCGGTGCGTCCTCTCTCCCACTCTATCGAGCTCTGCGTCTTCTCGCGCAAAGGCTGACGCCCCTCGCTGCAGCAGCCGACGCCCCTCCGCCCTCCGACCCCTCTCAGCAAGCCTTCCTCGCCCTCGTCCTCTCGACCCTCCTCCCCGCCGTCCTCTCTGCCCTGTACCTCTCTCCCGCCTCGCTCGTCCCGCCCGTCGTCCCCTCGCGGCAGCGCCCCGTCCTCGCCGCCGTCGCGCACCGCTACCTGAGCTGGAACGACCGCGCCGACCGCATCGACGAGATCAAGCGCCTGAGGGGCGGCAAGGCGGGCAAGCAGGCCGTGCTCGACCTCGAGGAGGTCGAGCGCGAGGCGGGAGAGACGATCGAGGCGCTCGAGGTCAAGCTCGGAGACGAGGACCCGCAGGCGTGGTACGGCGGCGCGAGGTGCGTCCGCTCCCTCGCTTCTGGCTCTCTTGCTCTCCCGCGCGCTTCTCGCTGACGATCCGTATGCACGCAGCGCCCCGACTCGCCTCGACGCGCTCCTGTACGCCCTCTTGAGCATCGCGAGCGTCCTCCCGCCGTCGTGCGACAAGGTGCTCCGCCCGGCGCTCGAGCGCTCACCGAGACTGCTCGCGTGGGTCAAGGCGCACGACCCGTAGCTCTCGACGAGGACGAAGACGAAGGAGCGTGTATAAATCTGCAACCGCGAGCGAGTGCTAAGGACGGGCTCGTGCACGAGAGAGCGAGGACAGCGAGACCGGCTCGCAGACCGCTCGAGACAGAAAAAGAGAGGCGCCCAGCACCCTCGCCCTACTCGTTTCCATCATCAGCATAGCTCGGCTCGACCATGCCCGTCAGGCTCGTCAGCGGCACGCTCTTCCTCTTCTCCTCCTCCTCTCCATCCCCGCCGTCCTCGCCCGCCGCCCCACCGCTCCCACCACGACCGACCCCGCCGCTCTTGATCACCTCCCCGAGCAGCACACCCAGCGCCTCCTCGATCCGGCCCAGGCGCGCCTCGACCCCGCCGCTCGCTCCCGCGCTCGCTCCCCCTCCCTCTCCCGCTCGTCCTCCCCCTCCCGCGCCCGCCGCCGCCGCCGAGGGCCCCGCCCCGAGCGACGCACCCGGCCCAAAGAGGCGCGCGAGCGGCGAGTCGAGCGAGCCGAGGCGCTTGGCCGGCGACGGGCGCTGCGCGTGCGGCTTGAGCGCGGGCGGGCGCGCTTTGGGCCCTGCGCCCGCGCCGGCGCCGGCGCCGGCCTTGCCCTTGTCCTTGCTCTTGCTCGTGCTCGAGTCCGTGCTCGCGCGCGCGTCGCCCTCGCCCAGGGCCTCGGCCGCGCGCCCGCCGCCCTCGCGCCGCTCCTCGCCCGCAGGCTCGTCAAAGCTCGCGACCCTGCGCCCCTCGTCCGTCACGGCGCGCTCCCACACCTCCTCGACGACGTGCTCGACCTTCGAGTCCCAGATGTCCCAGCTGCCGAACCGGCGCGGGAGGTCGCGCGCGAGCGCGATGGCGCCCGAGCCGGGCGCGCCGCCGGCGCGGTGCGACAGGCGCGCGTGGAGGGCGAGGGTGACGAGGATGGGGAGGTTGAGGGTGCGGGCGAGGTAGACTTGGGCTTTGTGGAAGGCGCTGCGGGCGGGGGAGGACGAGGAGAGGGACGGGGAGGAGAGGGTGCAACAAGGAGTCAGGGCGGGTCCGTGCGCACGACGAGCGGTAGATAGAAGGAGATGGGGCGCACCGAGGCGAGAGGAGGAACCTAGCGGGGAGGAGCGCCGCGAACGCGAGCGTGTTGAGCGGCGGGACGTAGCACGTGAGCGGGTCGGCTTTTGCGCGCTCGAGCGTGCGCAGCGTCATCTGGTAGATGAGCTCGACCTCCGAGTTGGCCTGGACGGCCGCGAACGTGTTGCTCAGGAGCGAAATGAGGATCGTGAGGACTGCGCGAGGGAGCGGTGGCGGCGAGGGGTCAGGGGGCGTGCGCGAGAGCAGGAGGACGAGGAGGGAGGGAGGGGAGGGACGCACGGAGGGTTTGCGACAGGATCGCGAAAGCCACCATCAAGGCAGGTCCGAAGAAGGGATGGAACTGTTGCGCCGCCTCGAACCCGAGGAACGCCGAGCCGAGCCATATCTGCGAGAGCGAGGGAAGGTCGTCAGGCAGGGCGCGAGCGGGAGCGAGGCAGGGAGAGAGGGCGCGAGGGAGGGCGAGAGGAAGGGAGAGAGGCAGAGTCCGGAGGGGGGATGGAGGCAGGGGCGAGGGAGGGAGAGAGGAGGGAGAGGAGAGAGAGGGGAAGGAGCGCACCTTGAGCATGAGCCACGAGATCCGGCCGACGCTCCACGTACCGCGCGACAGAATGCGGAACGTGCACAGGAAGCCCGACGCCGTGAGGAAGGCGAGGCACTGCGAGCGAGCAGGCGAAGGAGAGAGAGGAGGGAGGAGAGGCGGGGCGAGTCAGCAGGGGCTCGAGCGTCGACCGACGAGAAGAGGAGGCAGGACGACGCACCATGAAGGCGCAGAAGTCCCTGATCATCTTGCTCAGTGCGAGGAGGATGACGTTGTGCCGCAAGAGCGAGATCGTCAACCTCGGGAGGAGGACGCACCCGGCCAACCCGAGCGTGTCGAACGCGAGGTGGCCGAGCTCGTCGTCGCCGCGCGCGAGTCCGACGCCGCGCATGCCGAGGAACGCAAACAGGACGGCGCAGAAGCACGAGTCGAGGATGTTGAACGCGCCCGAGGCGTACGTCGTCAGGCCGTTGGCCGCGAGCGCGCTGTACTCGTCGAGCGCGAACCCGACGCCCCACAGGACGAAGAGGGCCTCCCACACGTTGACGCGCGCGACGTGGTACGTCGCCTGGGTCGCGAGGAAGAGGGCGAGCATGGTGGCGAACGTGGCAAACTCGAGGCGGCCGCGGATCCGGGGGACGCGCAGCCGGTGGTGGTCGAGGTAGGGCCGCTGGCGCCAGTCGTAGATCTCGACGACGGGCTTGGGCTTGTACGAGTCGGCGAGGAGCGTGTTGGGGCTCGCCTCGGGCGTGTAGATGACGTCGCCGCGGTCGATGGCGCGCACGACCTGCTGCACGAGCGGCGACTTGAGGAACCGCTTGGCGCCCGAACTGACGGCGAGCTCGAGCGCGTTGGTCGCCTCGTCCTTGCCGAAGAGGTCGAGCCGGCGCAGCTCGGCCTCGTCGACGCCCTCGTCCGGCGCAAACATGGCCGCCGAGGCGCCGGCGAACGGGTTGAAGCTCATCGACAGGACGTGGAGGAGCTCGTGCGAGCCGGGCGCGACGCCGTACGCCGACAGGGCCTTGATGGCGAGGAGCTCGCACAGGTCGGACCGGGCCGTGTTGACGGCGCTGCGAGGGGAAGGAGCGAGTCAGCGAGTTGAACAAGGGAGAGGAGCGTTCGAAAGAAGGAGGAAGAGGAGGACGCACGCAAAGGCGAGGTCGTCGTCTGCGCGCTCGACAAAGTGTGCGCGCACGAGCAAGAGGGCGTAGATGAGCGAGATGTGGGGCCTGTCGCCGCGGGTGAACTTGAGGACGATGGGCCGCACGAGCGAGAAGTTGACGGCGGGGGTCTTGAGCTGGTCCCACGAGAGCGGGGTGTCGACGGCGTTCTCGAGCTCGTTGGAGACGCGCTGGACGAGGGCGAAGACGGGTTCGTGTCCGGCGAGCGAGATGGCGCTCGAGAGGAGCGGGTCCCAGGGGGAGGCCTCGGGGTCGTCGTCGGGGTGGGCGGTGGAGCGTGAGGGCGAGAGGGGCGCGTAGCCCGCAGCACTCGACTTGACCATGGTCTCGCGAGATGTGGTCGAGCGAGAGAGGGCCGACGAGGTCGAGACGACGACGACGACGAGCTGATGAGGCTGTCAGGCTCTCGTCCTCGTCCATCCACAGCCCGAGCACCCGCATGGAGACGCTCAGGCGAGACCTGCACGCCTCGGCAGCCCAGTGCAGCTCGCTCCTCACGCGCTACTCGAAACTCGCCCAGCAAGCCTCGACCAGCTACTCGTCGTCCGGCCTCGTCAAGGACGACCTCTCGCGCAGGCGCAAAGACCTCGAGGACGAAATCTCAAACTCGTTCGACTCGGTCAGCTCCCTCTCCCCGTCCCTCCTGCACCTCTCGCCCCGAGCCCGCCTCCTCCGCCGCCCCCCCGTCCGTCAACCTCGGGAGGTGGGGGGCTGACGCTCCCTCGCACCGCCGCAGTTCTCGAGCCAGGTCGACCGCCTCGCCAACCTGCACGCGACCGCGCACCCTCCACCCTCGGCCTCGGCCGCCCACGCCCTCGAGCGCCACCGCGACGTCCTCCACGAGTACCGCCGCGACTTTCAGCGCACCCAGGTGCGCTCCTCTCTCCTTTTTCTCGAGTCGACGACGAGACTGACTCGGTGCACGTGCGCGCGCAGACGAGCCTGCGAGACGCCGAGCAGCGCGCCAACCTGCTCGGCTCGGTGCGCGAGGAGATCAGGTCCGTCCTCTCGTTCCTCTCGTTCCTCTCCTTCCCTCGCTCGCTCAGGGCCCCCGCTGACCGGCTCGCACGCCGCCCGCAGCGCCTTCAAGACGGCGACCGGCTCGTCCGTCACCGACTCGCTCCTCGCCGAGCGCGGCAGGATCGACAACAGCCACCGCATGGCCGACCAGACGCTCGAGTGCGTCCTGTCTCTCTCTCGCTCTCTTCTCTGCGCGCGCACGCTGACGCCGGCACTTCCTGCTCGCAGGCAAGCGTACGCGACCCGCGCAGAGTTTGCCGCGCAGCGTTCGGGCCTGTCGGGCATCCAGGCGCGCATGAACGGCGTCGCCGGTGCGTCCCCTTCCCCTCTCGCTCTCGCTCTTTCTCTCGCGCCCGAAGCTGACGCCCCTCTCGACACGCCCGCGCAGCGCAAGTCCCCGGGCTCAACTCGGTCATCGGCATGATCAACTCGCGCCGGCGCCGCGACTCGGTCATCATGGGCACCGTCCTCGGCGTGTGCACCCTCTTGCTCCTCTTCTTCATCTTTGGCTGAGCGCGAGCGCGAGCGGGACAGAGGGAGAATCCGTGTGTTTTTGACATTTGTTGTACAGCGTGCGTCGCGCAAGGGATACGTCCGTCCTTCTCTCGTCCTCGTCCTCGCCCCGACCCGCTCCCGCTCCCGCTCCTGCTCGACCTCGAGAGAGTCCAGCCCGCCCGCTCAGTCCTTCTTGGCCGCCGCACCCGCCGCCGCCGCGACCCGTCGCCTCTTCCTCGGCTGCTCGCTGCCCTCGTCGTCGACGGGCGCCGGCGCGACAAAGCTCTCGTCGGCCTCGAGGTCGTCGGCGTCGATCTCGTCGTCGGGCTCCTCGACCGTTGCGGCGGCGGCCGCGTCAAAGTCGCCGTCGTCCTCGTCGTCTTCCGAGTCCGAGTCGCCGTCGCCGCCCTGCGCGCGCGGAGAGGGAGCGAGAGGGGGAGGGGGAGGAAGGGGAGGTCAGCGAGACGGTGGGGAGGGGCGCGAGAGGGAGGAGCTGGGAAAGAGGGACGCACAGCGATGAGGAAGCTCAGCCCGGGACCGTCGTCCTCGTCATCGTCGTCCTCGTCGTCGTCCTCGTCGTCCGACTCGTCGGGCTGCTGCAGGAGGAACGCGCTCGAAGCGGGGGTCAGCGCCGGCAACACGGGCTGCCGCGCTCCCCCAGCGGGAGCGAGAGGGGGGAAAAGGGGCGCACCTGCACGCTCGTAGGCTTGGCAGCAGGGACCGGCGCAGGCGCAGGCGAGGCGGGCTTGCTCTCGCCCGCCGGGGTCGCGACGGCCGACGACGAGGCGGCCGGGGTCGACTCGGTCGAGGCGGCGGGCGCGGGCACGGTGGCGGTGTTGGCGGTGGGCTGGGCGGTAGAGTCGGCCATGACGGGAGTGGCTTGCGGTGGTGTGCGAGGTGCGAGGACGCGACGAGGAGGAGGTGGCTCGCGAGGATGGAGATGAGGGATGTGCGCTCGCTCGCCTCTTGCGAGACGTTGAGGGCGACAAGGACGACGAGCTAGCTTTCAAACACGCGTGGCCAGAAGCACAGAGCCAGACCTGACGATGCGAGCAAGGCGACTCGCACGCTCAGCTCGCGCTCAGGCTCACGGATGCGGCCGTCGTCCTCGCTCTCGACGAGCGGAAGAGCTGCTTCTGAGGAGCTCGTTTGCAGATCGAGAGTCTACCACCGGCCCTGCCCGCCGTACCCTCCCTGCCCGCCCTGCGCCGGGTAGTACCCCTGGCCGCCCTGCGCTCCTCCTCCTCCTCCCTGGCCGGGCCGCTGCCCTGCGCCCTGACCCGCTCCCTGCGCCTGCTGCGCCGCCTGCTGCGCCGCGAAGAACCGCGGGTTGAGGTGCCCGCCGCCCTGCACCGCGATCGGGTTGTACCCCTCGCCCTGCGCGCCGCCGGCGTACGGCGCGTAGCCGCCTGCGCCTGCGCCGGGCGGTGCGGGTCCCGTCGGGTAGCCGTACGCGCCCGCTCCGGCGGGAGGGACGCCGTAGTAGTGCGACGGGCCCGGCGGCGGCGCGCGGTACGCTCCTGCGCCGGGGTACGGCGCCGCGCCGCCGCCGCCGCCTCGCGGCCCGGACGGCGCCGCGCCGTAGTTGGGCGAGTAGCCCGCCAAGGGACCCGAGGGCGGAGCGGCGCCCGCCCAGGACATGTGCGGCTGCGCCTGCGGGTGGGGCTGGGGCGGCGAGCGAGTCGCGCTCGGCCCGCTCGGCGGGACGCCGAAGGTGAAGGCGCCCGAAGGCGGTGCGCCGAACGAGTACGGTGCGGCGGTGCTGGCCGACACAGAAGGGACAGGCGGCGCCGGGAGGCTCGCCGACGAGGACGAGGCGGCGGACGAAGCGGGCGCCGACATGCGCGTCGGCGCGTCGGTCGAGCCGTCGGCCATGGCAAAGTCGGCCTCGAACGTGGGCTTGCTCGGGAGGCCTGCGGGCCCTCCTGTGGGAGGGCCCGAGGGGACGCGCCCGCGCGGCATGGCCGCGATGGGTCGCCCGCCGGGCGAGCTGCTCGAGCTCGTTGTCGCCTGGCCGCCGCCGCGCCCGCCGCCGCCGCGCCCGCGCCCTCGCGCGCCGACCGTCGCACTGCCGCGCTGCCCTGCGCCTCCCCTCGTCACGCCGCCTCGTCCCCCTCGCCCATCCCTCGCACCGCCAAACCCACCCTCGCTCGGACCCTCGTCCTCGCCCTCGCTCCCCTCGCCGCTGCTGAACTCGAACTCGACCTCCTCGCCCTCCTCGAGGGCCATGCCCGAGTCGCGCTCAAACATCCTGCGGCCGACGCGGCCCGGCGGCGGCGCCGTGCCGACCATGGCGCGCCCGGGCCCCGGGTTCGGGTTCATGGGCGCGGCGGACGGGACCGAGGGCGTGAGGAAGTCGTCGGCCGTGTCGGCGTACGAGACGGCGGGGCGGGCGGGGAGGTGCGAGGGCGGGCCCGAGGCGGAGGAGGGAGGCGCGGCGGCGAAGGAGGAGGCGGTGGAGGGCGCGCGAGAGCTGCGCGAGCCCGATGGGCCGGGCGTGGCGGACTGGGTGCGGGCCCTGCGGCTGCGAGGGGAGGTAGGGTCAGCCAGTGCACGACGGAAGAGGACGAGAGGGAGAGAAGGACAGGGACGCACTCGGCCTTGAGCTTGCGCTTGTACTCGGCCTCCTCCTCGTCGTCCGAGAACTCGAGCTCGTTGGCGGCCACCTCCTCGTCCCAGATGTTGCTCGCGTCGCTGCCCTTGAGCTTGCGCAGGTCGCGCGTAAAGACGAACGAGGCGAGGTTCGGGCTGTAGAAGACGGCGCGCGCGTGCGTGAAGACGGTCGGGTCGGGCGGGGAGGACGAGGGGAAGCGGATCGAGTAGAAGGGCTGCTGCACCGAGCCGAACGTCTCGAAGATCTGCGCACGAGAGCAGTGTCGAGTCAGTAAGTGCACGCTGGGCGAGCCGAAGAGAGAGAGAGGAAGAGAGGGACGCACGGTGCCGATGACGGTCCGGTCCTCCCAGCACACGACTGTGCCCTCGTCGAGCACGCGCCAGTCGCCGCCCGTGTCGGCCTTGACGACGACGACCGTCTCGATCACGCTCTCGACCTTGCCGAACCGGGCGAGCTCGGCCTGGGGGTCAATCTTGGCGACGGGGGGCGGCGCCACGTCGGGCTCGACCACCTCGTGCTCCGTCTTGGGCGCCGTCTTGCTCGACGCGACGCCCGACTCGCCGTCGTCGTCGTCGAGGTCCGAGTCGCCGCCTGCGGCGGCGGCGGCGGCGGCGGCGCGCTGCTTGCCGCGGCGGTTGCGCTGACGAGGGGCGAGCGCGGCCTCCATGGCGGCGTCCGAGTCGCTCGACGAGGACGAGTCCGAGTCCGACGAGTCGTCGCTGCGAGGGCAAGTACAGGTTGTCAGCATGAGCACCTCAAAGGAGCAGCAGGCGCTCCAGCAGGGAAGGGAGGAAAGCGGACGCACTCGTCCTCCATCTTGACCTGCGCACCCGCCTGCGCCGTCCTGGTCGCGCCCGAGCGCTCGCCCTCCGTGAGCTCACCCTCGGCGACCTCGCCTTCCTCCTCGACGACCTCGACCACCTGGGCGCCGCGCGTCACGCCCCTCGTGCGCATCTCGTCCTCGACCTTCTGGAGCACGTCGCCGTCCGCCTCGTCGCCGTCGGCGTCCATCTTGCTCGCGCCCTCGGCGGCGGCGCCGGCGCGCTCCCTGAGCTCGCGCACGACCTGCTCGAGCTCGGACGTGCCGCCGCCGTGCTGGGCCGCAGCGGCGGCGCGCTCGGCGTGGTCCGGGTCGGCGGCGCCGAGCGAGAGGATGTGCTCGATGTCGGCGGGGAGGGCGCGCAGGGTCGACGAGGGCGAGGTGCTGGTGGTGGTGGTGGTGCTGGTCGAGGGGAGCGGGAGGGCGGGGACCTTGAAGGTGTCGCCCGCGTCGTGCTCGACGGCGAGAGGTGCGGTCGCCGAGAGGCCGGCGACGACTGCCGTGCCGGGGTCGGCCGGGTCTGCGGCAGTGTCGCTGGACGGTGCTGGTGCAGCGAGCTGAGCGCCCTGTGCGTCTGCGGGCGTGTCGACGGGCGAGTCGGGTTGATGAGGGTGAGGCGGTGAAGGCTGGGTCGACGAGGCGACGTCGGGCGCAGGGGCGTCTGTGCGCTGCTGTGACTGGCCCTGACCCATGTTGGTGGTGCTGGCTAGAGTGGTGGCTGGCTCTCTGGAGCACAGCGGTGAGAGGGAGAGACCAAGGAGCGATGAGGACGAGCTCGCTCTCTCGTCCCGGACCCTCCTCGTCTCGCACACCCTCTCGAGTGCAGCAGAGCACCGCGTAGTCGCACCTACAGCAC
>Ga0308170_10004120_pt1 | contig 11564 bp, 7 predicted proteins | sample PhyBR2_2_FD_202136 | JGI IMG/M metagenome (GOLD analysis project Ga0308170, IMG submission 202136) | Phyllosphere microbial communities from UC Gill Tract Community Farm, Albany, California, United States - DLSLSB.R2 | ecosystem: Host-associated > Plants > Phyllosphere > Unclassified | place... | reverse complement strand
TACAAGAAATCGACCGGCACCGACTACCAGGGCGCCGACGATCCGGGCGTGCAGTCGGTCAAGCGCATCTACCAGTACTACCGCAAGTTCGGCTACAAGACCGAGGTGATGGGCGCGAGCTTCCGCAACACCTCGCAGATCCTGGAACTGGCCGGCTGCGACCTGCTGACCATCTCGCCGGACCTGCTGCAGAAGCTGGCCGATGCCGAGGGCACGGTCGAGCGCAAGCTGGTGGCGGACGCCAATGCAGACGTGCAGAAGATCGCGATCGACGAAAAGACCTTCCGCTTCATGCTGAACGAAGATGCGATGGCGACCGAGAAGCTGGCCGAGGGCATCCGCGCGTTCTGTGCGGATTCTGCCAAGCTGAAGAAGATGATCGAAGAGATGCGCTGATCGCGCGCATCGAGCGATGAAGAACGGCGGCCGCGGCCGCCGTTTTCGTTATTGGGCGCCCAGTTCTTCCGCCAGCGTTTTCACCAGCGCCGCCGCCGGCATCTCGCGCGCCAGCGGCGCGGCCTGCCCCACCCACTGCGCCGCGAATTCGTGATTGCCGGCCTTGGCCGCGGCCGCGTTCAGCTGCTTGGCTGCGTCGTAGGCGACCGGGTAGTCGGCCGCCGGCGGGCTGCCCGCGGCTTCGCCATGCTCGATCAGGCGGTTCACGATGCCGCGCGCCTCGCGGCCGGAAATCGCCGCCGTCATGCGCGTGACGGCCGAGCGGCCGTTTTTCATGTTCGCCCGGTGCGCGGGCGTGGCCGAGGACTCGGGGCACAGGATGAAGGCGGTGCCCAGCTGCGCCGCGCTGGCGCCCAGGTCCAGCATGGCGCGAATGCCGGCGCCGTCCATCACGCCGCCGGCGGCGATGATCGGCAGGCGGGTCTGCCTGGACAGCAGGCGCACCAGCACCGCGGTGCTGAGGCGTTCGTCGACGGCCTCCGGATCGAAGGCGCCGCGGTGGCCGCCGGCCTCGATGCCCTGGGCCACGATCATCTGGATGCCGGCGTCTTCGATCTCGCGCGCCTCGCGCAGATTGGTCGCGGTGGCCATCGTGACGATGCCGGCTTCATGGAAGGCGGCGATGCGCTCGGCGGACGGCAGGCCGAAGTGGAAGCTGACGACTTCCGGCCGGAAGTCGAGCAGCATGCGGAACATGTCTTCGTCCTCGTTGAAGGACTTGTAGATCTCGTCGATGTGCGTGGGCGTGGCGATCCCGGCTTCGGAGAACAGCGGTGCGAGGTGTGCGAGCCAGGCCGCTTCGCGCGCCGCGTCGCGTTGCGCGGGTGCGTGGCAGAACAGATTGGCGTTGATCGGACCGCGCGTAAGAAGCCGGGTCTCGTCGAGCACCTTGCGGCCTTGCGCGGCGGTGCCGGCGCCCAGGCCCAGGGACCCGAGGGCGCCGGCGTTCGACACTTCTGCGGCCAGGCGCGGCGTCGAGATGCCGGCCATCGGCGCCTGGATGATCGGATGGCGGATGGACAGCTGCGTGAGCAGTGCTTGGGTCGGATTCATGGCTTCCCTTTCGATAAATAGAGTAGATAGACGCCGCTGGCCAGCAGCCCGGCCGCCGACAGCATCAGCGCCAGTTGCAGGGCGACGGCCGGCGTCGCGCTCATGCGGGCGATGCCGGCGTTGACCAGCGGCCCGGCCAGCTGGCCGAGCGCGAAGCCGGCCGTCATGCGGCCCAGGGCCAGCGTGGCGTGGCCTTCGGCGCGGGCGCGTACCTCCTGCATGCTGACCATGGTGATCACCATGAAGGTGCCGCCGACCAGCAACGCGGCGATCGAGACGCCGGCCAGCGAGGTCCAGACGGCCGGCAGCAGCACGCCCAGCGCCATCAGCACATGGCAGACGGCCCACACCGACACGCGGTTGACGTGTCCCAGGCGCCAGGAGGCGACCACGGTCGAGACGGCGGCGGCGGCGCCGAACAGCGGCCAGGCCAGGCCGAACACGTAGGGATCGTCGACCAGCTGGCGCGCCAGCGCCGGCAGGTAGGTGGCCGGCAGGATGTAGCCGAAGCCGAACAGGGAGTAACACAATATCAGGCCGCCCGTGCTTGCGCCCTTGCCCGCGCCCGTGCCCGCCTGAGCGGTCGCGTCCGCGTGCGCGGCGTCCGCGTGCGGGGGTGCGGGCGGGACCGGCAGCTTGAAGATGGCCGCCAGCGGCAGCAGGGTCGCGATCGCGGCCAGCACGGCCAGGTCGATCCACAGCGTGCTCGAGCTGCGCCCGGGTGCGGGCGCCAGCATGCAGAACAGCCCGGCGGCGGCGATACCCAGCCCGACGCCGGAAAAGGCCAGGCCGGCCAGGTTGGCGCGCCCAAGCGCGGACAGCCAGCCCAGGCCCCAGGCCGTGGTCGCGACCAGGACCCAGGCGCTCAGTGCGCCGGCCACGAAGCGCAGCAGCGCCCAGGCCGGCAACGAGCCGGTCCAGCCGACCGCCGCCGTGGTCAGCAGCGTGCCGATCAGGCCGAGCCCGAGCAGCGTGGCGGCGCGTACCCGCAGCCGTCCCGCCGTCAGCGCGCCGGCCAGGTAGCCGAGGTAGTTGGCGGCGGCCAGCCAGGCGCCGGCCTGGCTGTCGAGCAGCCCGTCCCTGACCATCAGCGGAAACATTGGCGTGAAGGCGAAGCGTCCGACGCCCATCGCCACCGCCAGTGCGAGCAGGACGGCCGCGCAGATCAGCGTCGCGGCGTGGCCGGCGGCGTCGGCGCTGCGGAGTGTCGAGGAGTCCATATCCACATTAAAGCGCAGATGGGCTATGCTGACCAATGAATAAAAATGGACTACTATTCTTTATATGAGAACGATCGACCTCGAATCCCTGCTGATCTTCCAGACCGTGGTCGCGGAGGGCGGCGTCAACCGGGCCGCCGAAAAACTGCACCGCGTGCCCTCGAACGTCACCACCCGCATCCGCCAGCTGGAAGACTTCCTCGGCGTGCGCCTGTTCCGGCGCGAAGGCCGCACCCTCAGCCTGTCGAGCCAGGGCCATATCCTGCTGAACTACGCGAACCGGCTGCTGCGCCTGGCCGACGAGGCGGTCAACGAATTGCGGACCGGCAAGCCGCAGGGCCTGTTCCGCCTGGGCTCGCTCGAAAGCACGGCCGGCAGCCGCCTGGCGCCGATCCTGTCGCGCTACCACGCCGAGCATCCGGGCGTGGTGGTGGAACTGGTCACCGGCACCACCGCCGCCCTGCTCCAGCGCGTGATGAATTTCGAAATCGAGGCGGCGTTCGTGTCCGAGCCCTTCAGCGCACCCGAGCTCTCGTCGCTGCCGGTATTCGACGAAGAGCTGGTCCTGATCACGCCGCGCGAACTGCGCAAGGTCGGGAGCGCGCACGAACTGGGCCGCCTGACCATGATTGCGTTCGCGCACGGCTGCTCCTACCGCAAGCGCCTCGAAGACTGGCTGGGCGGCGAGAACGTGGGTTCGGGACGGGTGCTGGAGTTCGGTTCCTACCAGGGCATGATCGCCTGCGTGGCGGCCGGCACCGGCTTCGCCATCGTGCCCAACTCGGTGCTGGATGCGCTGGGGGCGGCGGACAAGGTCAGCCGGCACCGCCTGCCCGAGCGCATCGCCATGAACCGCACCCACCTGGTCTGGCGCGACCAGCCCTCGCTGGCGCTGGCCGGCCTGATTGCGCTGATGAAAGAGCAGGACGACGCCGGCGCGCCTGCGTCCGCCCATGAGGAAGCCCTGCTAGCCTCCTGACACGCGCAGGCCGCGCATGAACGGATCGATCACGTACAGGCCCTGCTGCAGCAGGTCGAAGCTGGTCGGGTTGAACATCCAGTTGCGGATCAGGCCATCGATCATGATCCACAAGGCCAACGCCACGGCCCCCGGCTCGACCTGGCTGCCGACCAGGCCCTTGTCGACCGCCAGCCGGATACGGCGCTCGGCGCGGGCCATCCAGTTGTTCAGGCTGTGCTGGCGGCGGCAGCGCGCGGGGTCCATCTCGTCGACGAACTCGACCTTCAGGGTGGCGATTTCGAACACGCGCCGCGCGCCAGGATCTTCGACGGTGCGGCGCAGCACGGCGAGCATGTAATTGCGCAGGTCGTCCAGCGGGTCCTCGGACTCGGCCTGGTCGAGCAGCTGCAGTTCGGCTTCCAGCGGCAGCGTGGCGCGCTCCATCATCGCGTTGAACAACGCGCCTTTATCGTCGAAATGCCAATAGATCGCGCCGCGCGTCACGCCAGCTTCGGTTGCGATATGCTGCAAGGTCGTGCGTGACACGCCCTGCTCGACGAACAATTTTTCAGCAGCATCTAAAATGCTGTCTCGCGTGGCGGCTGCCTCTGCTTTGGTTCTGCGGGCCATCAGCCACTCTCTCCTTTTGCCATGGTTCGAAACGCTAAACATACACTCGTGATAGTATATCCGCTTGTATTCAAAAGCCAGCGATAAAACCGTGCGCGGCGCCCAACAAGCGCTGTGAGCGCGGTTTTGTACTTTTCATAATAGAAGGAAGCCATTTAATGCGCTCTGCCCACCCCTCTTCCCTCTCGCTCACAAAAATCGCCGCCTGCACCGTGGTGGCCGTTGCGATGCTGTCGGCCTGCGGTTCCAAGGATGCCGGCCAGGCCGGCCCCGGCGCCGGCGCGGCCGGCGCCAAGATGCCGGCGCCCCAGGTCGGCGTGATCACCACCCATTTCCAGCCGGTCGCGCTCGAGACCGAACTGCCGGCGCGGGTCGAAGCCGTCCGCGTGGCTGAAGTGCGCGCCCGCGTCAACGGCGTGGTGCTCAAGCGCCTGTTCACCGAGGGCAGTCTCGTGAAGCAGGGCCAGTCGCTGTACCAGATCGACCCGGCGCCCTACCAGGCCCAGCTGAACGCCGCCAACGCCGCCGTCGCGCGCGCCCAGGCCGTGCAGGCCTCGGCCAATGCGACCGCCGAGCGCTACAAGCCGCTGGTGGAAGCCCAGGCGATCAGCAAGCAGGAGTACACCAACGCGGTCGCCGCCGCCAAGCAGGCCGGGGCCGACGTCAACTCGGCCCAGGCCCAGGCCCGCATCGCCAAGATCAACGTCGACTATTCGAACGTGTACGCGCCGATCTCCGGCCGCATCGGCCGTTCGCAGGTCACCGAAGGCGCGCTGGTGTCCGCCACCGAGGCGACCCAGATGGCGCTGATCCAGCAGACCGACCCGGTCTACCTGAACATCACCCAGTCCGCCGCCGACCTGCAGCGCCTGCGCAAGAGCGCCGCCGACAAGGGACTCGGGTCCAGCGTACCGGTCACCGTCGTGATGGACGACGGCTCGGACCTCGGCCGCAAGGGCAAGCTGCTGTTCTCCGACATCACCGTCGACCCGACCAGCGGCCAGGTCACCCTGCGCGCCCAGATCGCCAACGCCGACCAGGCGCTGCTGCCGGGCCAGTACGTGCGCGTGCGCCTGGCCCAGAGCGAAGTGCCGTCGGGCATCCTGGTGCCGCAGCAGGCCGTCACCCGCGGCGGCCCGAACGGCGACACCGTGACCGTGATCGGCGCCGACAACAAGCCGGTCCCGCGCCCCGTCAAGATCGCTTCGCAAAACGGCGGCAACTGGGTCGTCGTGGGCGGCCTGCAGGAAGGCGAGAAGGTCATGGTCGACGGCTTCCAGAAGCTGCAGATGCTGCCGCCGGGCACACAGGTAGCGCCGGTCGCCTGGATTCCCCAAACCGACAACTCGGCCCCGGCAACGGCCGGCCAGCCGGCCGCCGCCCCGAACGCGTCGGGCGCCAAGGCCGCCAACGCCGCCCCGTCGTCGAACACGCCGATGGCCGGTTCGCCGGTCGCCGGCGCGGCTGCCGGCACGGGCAACACCCGCCAGTAAGAGGATTTATCAATGGCTCGTTTTTTTATTGACCGCCCAATTTTCGCCTGGGTGCTCGCGCTGTTCATCATGGTGCTTGGCGGCGTCGCCATCAAGCAACTGCCGATCGCGCAATACCCGACCGTGGCGCCGCCCTCGATCGTCGTCAGCGTCGCCTACCCGGGCGCCTCGGCCCAGACCCTCGACGATTCCGTCATCTCCGTGATCGAGCGCGAGATGAACGGTTCGCCGGGCATGATCTACATGGAGTCGACCAGCCAGGCCAACGGCACCGGCTCCATCACCATCTCCTACGAGACCGGCACCGACCCGGACCTGGCCCAGGTGGACGTGCAGAACCGCCTGTCGCGCGCGACCCCGCGCCTGCCGGCGGCCGTGACCCAGCAGGGCGTGCGCGTCGACAAGGCCCGCTCGAACTTCCTGCTGTTCACCATTCTCTCGTCGAGCGACCCGAACTGGGACGTGGTGGCGCTGGGCGACTATGCTTCGCGCAACGTGCTGCCCGAGATCCAGCGGATCAAGGGTGTGGGCCAGGCCCAGCTGTTCGGCACCGAGAAGGCGATGCGCATCTGGATCGATCCGGCCAAGCTGGTCGGCTTCAACCTGTCGCCGACCGACGTCAACAACGCGATCCGTTCCCAGAACGCCCAGGTGGCCTCCGGCACCATCGGCGACCTGCCGCTCGCCAAAGGCCAGCAGATCACCGCGACCGTGGTGGTCACCGGCCAGCTCTCGACCATCGAACAGTTCGGCAACATCGTGCTGCGCGCGAATCCCGACGGCTCCGCCGTGCGCCTGAAGGACGTGGCGCGCATCGAGATCGGCGGCCAGGCCTATTCGACGTCGACGCGCCTGAACGGCCGTTTCGCGGCCGGTATCGGCGTGCAGCTGTCGCCGTCCGGTAACGCACTGGAGACCGCGCAGCTGATCAAGGCCCGCATGGCCCAGCTGCAGAAGTACTTCCCGAAAGGCATGCGCTACGACATCCCGTACGACTCGACCAAGTTCATCCAGATCTCGATCAGCCAGGTGGTGGAAACCCTGGTCGAGGCCGTGATCCTGGTGTTCATCGTGATGTTCGTGTTCCTGCAGAACATCCGCTACACGCTGATCCCGACCATCGTGGTGCCGGTCGCCCTGCTCGGCTCCTTCGCGACCCTGCTGGCGCTGGGCTTCTCGATCAACGTGCTGACCATGTTCGGCATGGTGCTGGTGATCGGTATCGTGGTCGACGACGCCATCGTGGTGGTGGAAAACGTCGAGCGCATCATGTCCGAGGAAGGCCTGTCTCCGCTGCTGGCCACGCGCAAGGCGATGAGCCAGATCTCGGGCGCCATCATCGGCGTGACCGTGGTGCTGATCTCGGTGTTCGTGCCGCTGGCCTTCTTTGCAGGCTCGGTCGGCAACATCTACCGCCAGTTCTCGGCGGTGATGGTGTCCTCGATCGCGTTCTCGGCCTTCCTGGCGCTGTCGCTCACCCCGGCCCTGTGCGCCAACCTGCTCAAACCCGTCGAAGCCGGCCACCACATGGAAAAGCGCGGCTTCTTCGGCTGGTTCAACCGCACCTTCAGCCTGAACGCCAAGCGCTATGAAACCGTGGTCGGCAAGATCCTGCACCGCAGCGGCCGCGCATTGGTCGTGTTCGCGCTGCTGATCGGGCTGGTCGGCCTGATCTTCGCGCGCATGCCGAACTCCTTCCTGCCGAACGAAGACCAGGGCTACATCATCGGCAACATCCAGCTGCCGCCGGGCGCCTCGGCCGAACGCACCAGCGCCGTCCTGAAAGCGATGGAATCCTATGTGCTCAAGCAGCCCGAAGTGGCGGACATGGTGGCCGTGACCGGCTTCTCGTTCTCCGGCCAGGGCCAGAACATGGGTCTGGCGTTCATCCCGCTGAAATCCTGGGACGAGCGCAAGGCCAAGGGCTCGGACGCGCAAAGCCTGGCCACCCGCATCACCATGCACATGGGCGCGCTGCGCGACTCCTTCATCTTCGTGGTGAGCCCGCCGCCGATCCCTGAACTGGGCCGCGGCACCGGTTTCTCGTTCCGTCTCCAGGACCGCGGCGGCCTCGGCCACGCCGCCCTGCTGCAGGCGCGCAACCAGCTGCTCGGCATGGCGATGAAGGATCCGATCCTGACCGGCATCCGTCCGGAAGGCCTGGAAGACGCGCCGCAGCTGCAGCTCGACATCGACCGCGCCAAGGCGCAGGCGCTGGGCGTGACCTTCGATGCGATCAACAGCGCGCTGTCGACCTCGATCGGCTCGAGCTACGTGAACGACTTCCCGAACCAGGGCCGCCTGCAGCGCGTGGTCGTGCAGGCCGACGCGCCGCAGCGCATGCAGCCGGAAGACCTGCTGAAGATCAACGCCCTGAACACCAAGGGCCAGCCGGTGCCGCTGTCGGCCTTCGCCGCCACGCGCTGGATCACCGGCCCGATGCAGTCGATCCGCTACAACGGCTATCCGGCGATGAGCATCAGCGGCGACGCCTCCCCGGGCCACTCGACCGGCGACGCGCTGACCGAGATGCAGAAGCTGGCTGACAAGCTGCCGGCCGGCATCGCCTACGAATGGACCGGCCAGTCGCGCGAGGAAATCCTGGCCGGCTCGACCGTGTTCGTGCTGATCGGCTTCGCGCTGCTGGCAGTGTTCCTGGCCCTGGCCGCGCTGTATGAAAGCTGGTCGATCCCGGTGTCGGTGCTGCTGGTCGTGCCGCTGGGCGTGCTCGGCTCGCTGCTGGCGGCCACCATGCGCGGCATGCCGAACGACGTCTACTTCAAGGTCGGCCTGATCACCGTGATCGGCCTGGCGGCGAAGAACGCGATCCTGATCGTCGAGTTCGCGAAGGACCTGCAGGCGCAAGGCAAGTCGCCGCTCGAAGCGGCCCTGGCGGCGGCCCACCTGCGCTTCCGTCCGATCGTCATGACCTCGCTGGCCTTCATCCTCGGCGTGCTGCCGCTGGTGGTGGCGAGCGGGGCCGGCGCCGCCTCGCAGCGCGCGATCGGTACCGGCGTGATGGGCGGTATGATCACGGCGACCATGCTCGGCGTGTTCTTCGTGCCGGTGTTCTTTGTCGTCATCCGCAGCCGCTTCAAGGGCAGCAAGCGCCAGCATGAGCAGGCCGCGCACGCCGAAGAAGAAAAACTCGCCGACTCCAAAATCTGATGGATATCATGAAACGACTGACTCCCCTGCTCCCGCTGACCCTGGCCCTGGTACTGGCCGGCTGCGTCAACCTGGCGCCCAAGTACGAACGGCCGGCGGCCCCGGTCGCGGGCAGCTTCCCGACCGTCGAGGGCACGGTCTCCAGCGGTAATCCGATGGCGAACCAGGCGCCGGCCAGCATCACCTGGCAGCATTTCTTCACGGATGCGCGCCTGCAGCAGCTGATCACGCTGGCGCTGAACAACAACCGCGACCTGCGCGTCGCGGTGCTGAACATCGAGCAGGCGCGCGCCGCCTACCAGATCCAGCGCGCCAACCAGCTGCCGACGGTCAACGCGACGCTGGCCTCCAGCCGCCAGTCCACGCCCGGCAACCAGCCGTTCGAAAAGAGCTACCAGGCCGGGCTGGCCGTGTCCGCCTTCGAGCTCGATTTGTTCGGCCGCCTGCGCAACCTGACCGAGGCGGCCCAGTCGCAGTTCCTGGCCACCGAGGAGAACCGCAAGACGGTCCAGATCAGCCTGATCGCCCAGGTCGCCAACACCTACCTGACCTACCTGGCCGACCAGGAACTGCTGGACCTGACCCAGCAGACCCTGAAAACGCGCGAGGAATCGCTGCGCCTGACCCAGCTGCGCTTCGACAACGGCGTCGCCTCCAAGCTCGAACTGGACCAGGCGGTGTCCCTGGTCGAGCAGGCGCGCACCACGCTGGCCCAGGCCACGCGCCAGCGCGCCCAGGACGTGAACCTCTTGACCCTGCTGATCGGCCAGCCGATCCCGGACAACCTGCCGCAGGGCCTGACGCTGGCCGCCACCAACCTGCCCGACCTGCCGGCCGGCCTGCCGTCCGACCTGCTGGCCGTGCGTCCGGACATCCGTTCGGCCGAAGACCAGCTGATCGCCGCCAACGCCAACATCGGCGCGGCGCGCGCCAATTTCTTCCCGCGCATCAGCCTGACCGCCGCGGCCGGCAGCGGGAGCCCCGAGCTGTCCGGTCTGTTCAAGAGCGGCAGCTTCGGCTGGACCTTCGCGCCGCAGGCCCTGCTGCCGATCTTCGACTACGGCCGCAACCGCGCCACCCTGGAAAGCACCAAGGCGCAGCGCGACATCTACGTGGCCCAGTACGAGAGGAGCATCCAGACCGCGTTCCGCGAAGTATCGGACGCGCTGGCCGGCCAGGCGACCTACAACGAGCAGCTGCGCGCCCAGCAGGCCGTCGCCAATGCCGAGGCGGACCGCTTCAAGCTGTCCGACCTGCAGTACCGCAACGGCGTGGCCAGCTACCTCGACCTGCTGGACGCCCAGCGTTCGCTATTCACCGCCCAGCAGCAGGCGATCCAGGCCAACCTGTCCCGACTGCAAAACCAGGTCACCCTGTACCGCGTGCTGGGTGGCGGCTGGGTCGAACCGGGACAGCAGACGGCGGCGCGCTGAAGCCGGCGGGCGAGCAGCCCGCACGATTGAACCAGCCCGACCGGGGCCGGTCCGCGATTTCGGTATCATGAGATCGGAGGCCGGCCCCGGTCTTTTTGCTGAACTCGCATGCCCGGCCGAGGTCTATTCCATCAGCGGCGCCCTGTTGGCGCCCGCACGCAGAGGGAACCTCAAAAACCGTCGCGAGCGGCAGCCATGGTGGTCGAGAAACGCAGCTGTACGAGAAGTACAGCCGGTCCGCCGGTGCGGAGTATCGCAGGCCGCCATGGCAACGCGCAGCAGGTTTTCGAGGTTCACGACCCATCATGCGATCCTTTCTACGCGATCACTGGAAAGCCATCGTCGCCATCATTCTGCTCGTGGTGCTGGCGCTGTTCACCGTCAATCCGGGCGGCGCCACGCCCGCGCCCTCGCTCGCGGCGCGCCTGCGCGCGCACGTGGCGGCGGTTGCGCCTGGGGTAGACGGCAGCCTCGGGCCGCAGCAGCAGCTGCAGGCCGCGCGCTACATCACGGCCACGCTGCGTGACGAAGGCTACGCAGTCCGCCGCCCGCCCAGCCAGACCGGCGGCCAGGCGCCGCGCAACATCGAAGTCTCGGTCGCCAACCTCGCGCCGCACGCGCGGCCGGAGCGCATCTTCATCGTCGGCGCCCACGTCGGCGCGCCAGCCGACGCTCTCTCCCTGGATGCCGGCCGCACCGATACCGGCAACATCGGCGCCGGCACCGGCACGGCCGCCGTGCTGGAACTGGCGCGCCTGCTCAAGACGCTGCGGCCAAGCCTGGGCACCGAGATCCGCTTCGTGTTCTTCTTCGACGCCGCCGCCGGCCACGGCCCCGAGCCGATGAGCGGCCGCGACTTCATCGCCTTCGTCGGCACGCTCGCAGCCTCGCGCTCCGTGCAGCGCGCGCTGGCCGCCTTCCAGGGCAGTCCCGTGGCGGCCATCCACGGCCTGGCCACGCCCGCCTACGTACAAGGCGTCACCCTGTCCGGCCATGCGGCCTACCGCGGTCCGGGCGCGCCCACGGTCATGGTCACGGACACGGCCTTCGGACGCTATCCCTATTTCGAGGCTATTAATGAACCCGCCGACGACGCGCCCGACAAGGCTGACTACAGCGGCATCGCGCGTGTCGTGAGCGGCCTGGCGCG
>Ga0308170_10004118_pt1 | contig 11568 bp, 13 predicted proteins | sample PhyBR2_2_FD_202136 | JGI IMG/M metagenome (GOLD analysis project Ga0308170, IMG submission 202136) | Phyllosphere microbial communities from UC Gill Tract Community Farm, Albany, California, United States - DLSLSB.R2 | ecosystem: Host-associated > Plants > Phyllosphere > Unclassified | place... | reverse complement strand
CAGCCGCGGGGCGCGGTCTCCCGCTGAGCCCCCTCTGCCCAACCACAGGATCACACGCGACCCGGCAGGCACCTCCGCACCCGATCCCGGACTCTGATCGATGACCACGCCCGTAGGCCAACCCGGCGCTTCAAGAGGCAAGCCGTCTGGATCGGGTCCGACCGCAACGAGCTTGCTATCCATCAGGACCGCTTTGGCGGCATCGAGGGACAAACCGACGACATTCGGTACGGTGACGCGTTGCTGCCTCCGACCTCGCCCGGCCCCCTGGCTGGCCAACTCGCTGGCGGCAGCCTCCACAGCGCGAGCTGCCCGGGAGTCAGTGGCAGGTGAGACGACTCCAGTTGGCACGACTTCGTCAAAATCTCGCCACCGTTCCCACGCCGATTGCCTGGCCATACCCACTCGGGCGGCGATTTCCGCCCACGAGGAGCCTCGGCGGCGGGCGGCACGAACCGCCGCAAGCTCCGCTTCATCCAGCAGATACCGCAACTGCCTGACGTCACTAAGCGCACCTAATGCCTCTGAATTGCTCGGCGGGGCGTCGCGCACCTCTCCGAACCAGGAGCGCAGGCGCTCCCACACTCGAAGGCCTTCACTCCATGGATCCCGTTGCGCACCCATACCGTCAGGATAGCCTGACGCGCCCAGTCGCGTCGATGGCAGGCTCAGCTAATTTCAGAAGACCGGTATCCTGCTGCAGCCACGTGCTGTAACAGCAACAGGTGCGGGAACGGGCCGGCAGCGATGGGGCCGGCGTCCCGTTCCTGCGGATGCCCCATGGCCGCCCGTACCGTCTTAATTGCTGCACCGCTGCGTCCACCCAGAGGGGCGGAACACCCGGACAGAGGAGGCTTCATCTGCCCAGTTTGAAGACGCGGTGCCCACAAGGACAGGCCGACAGAACGAGTCGTTTCCCGCCCTCCTTCACCTGCGCATCAGCTTGGGAGTCTGTTCTTCGGTCGGGCAAGGGCGTACATTCAAGCCCGGGAGTGATCCTTTGACCCGTAACAGGGTCAAAGGATCACTCGTTGGTCGCCCGTGCACCTTGGCGGTTGAAGCCCGCAGCATGATGCAGGAATGCCAGCCGTCGTTTCCTGGATGCGCCGAGCCAATCCGGGCAGGACCATACCCAAGGTCCCGGTTCCGCTGTTAGGCCGCTCCTGATCCTGATTCGCAGGCATGTTGAAGTGCAGCCATAACCCTGCCCTCCGCGCTCTACGTCACCCGGCTTCCAAGGCCCTCCACCCCCGGGCGAGCGTATAGGTTGCGATCACTCGCCCGTTACTGAGGAGCCCGCCACCGTCAGAGAGCAGCAATGTTGCCTTGACGCACTGCAGGCCCCGCAGGGCACTGCTGGCTTGAGTCATTGCGGTATCAAAGCTGGTGGCCGTCACCAAAACGCGACCCACGCTGCGGCGGGTTGTGTATTCGAGAACAACCGGCATGGCGAGCACTCCAAATCGACGGGTCGGCGCCAGTGACAGGGCCTACTGCTCCCGGAACATCTCCTCAACGTGTGCCGGTCATCCGGCTGCTTACCGCGCTTTACATGAATGTGATAACCCCGGACGGCGCGAGGCCGGGGAAGCCAACCCCCTGTGCCAGACCAAGGCTGTTCCACAGTCGCGAACCGCCTAAATGGTCAGGACCCGTGCCTGGAATTTGCCGTTGGGCCGGCAGGCGACGCTGGGGGAGCGGCCTGCCGACCCCCGGGCCGTAATCCTTGGGGGCAGATTCGGACCGGGCAGCAGTTTGCTTAGCTGCCTTTCAACTCTGGCAAAACAGCGACCAGATAACAGCGCACTTCCCGTTGAACGGGAATGCTTTTACAGTCGCCGCGAGTTGAGGAGGCTGTGGGGGGACCGCGGATTTGGTTGGGCTGGGGATTGGGACTTCATGGCTGCCGTAATCGCGTGGGAAGCAGATCGGAGCACGGCCACCGTCAATGGGATATCCGCCCCGTCTTTAGGGATGACGGCGGTCAGCGCTGCGGGTAGACCCTCGAAGTTGCCGAGGACTGGCACTGATACGGCGATGGTTCCTTCGGTGATGATGCCCGGGCGGGTGACGTAGCCTTCGGCGCGGGCCTGGGCGAGCACGGTCCGTATGTTGTCATTTCCCTCCGGTGCCGAGGTCAGGAGGTCCTCCTGGTACTCGCTGGACTGGTGGGCGAGCAGAATGAGTCCAGATGGGGTACGGAGCAGCGGCAGGCGGGCCATTCTCTGGGTGATGTTTGTCGCGGTCGACCCCTGGGACACCCGCTCGAGGTACAGCGTCTCGTCGCGGTCCAGTACTGCCAAAAAAATTTGGTGTCTCAGTACTGCGTGTACTGATTCCATGAGCGGAACAGCGGCATTTCGTAAACTAACTGACGTTTCCTTTGGCCCCAATGCCGTCAGCGGCCGGGCGAGATGACCTGTCCGGAGGAAGCCGTCGGCGCCCTTTTCCAGGAACCCGTGTTTGAGGAGATCGACGACAAGTCGCTGAGTTGTCGAGAGTGGAAGGCCGGCCCGCTGTGCTAGGGAGCTAAGGTTCAGCGATTCGTGGTCAGCGTCGAAGGCTGCGATGATGCGGGCGAGCCGGGAAACCACAGACTCTCCACTTGGGGAATTGGCCACAACCTCAACTTTCCATCACTCACTCATCCTTGCTGGTTCCATCATCCCCGTCTGCTTTCACCCACGGCAGGGGCTGTGGCTGTTCTCGGTCCGTGACAGAGCGCCAATTTTGCTCTTGGGTCGTTCAGGCTGGGCTCTATGGACGACAACCCAGACGTCACGCTGTGGACCAGCACCATGGGCAAACGAAGGAAAGGTGTTCCCCAAGCCCCGACTACCACCAAGGATCAGCTGTTTTACCGCCGGGCCGGAAACCGCGAGAGGGTGGGGGTTGCGCGACTGTTGAAGGCGGAATGCGCGTAGACGGCGGCCTGTTGTTGCCATCCTCCTGACCGCCTATCCTGAAGGACTTGTTCACGGCTTAATTCACATGGGGCTAACTAATCAGTGGCATATCCCTAGTGCGGTCTGGTGGGTGTTCCAGCCTGCCTGAATCCTTGGGTAGCGGCATGGGCTGGATATTTCAAGGAACAGAAGGCTGAAAAGCACCGATCCGCCCGGAACCCACCTGCCGCCAGTGGAGCGGCACGTGCATATAGCCGTTGAACTCTTGCCCGGCAGTCAGCGACCCCACAACTGGTGCTTAGCCGCTGACACGATACTGGCCTCGACAAGCGGTGTTTTTTGAGGACGTGACGGCCTGGTCCTCCTCAGCCCGGCAGTAATACGCCGGACCGCCAGGAGACACTGGGGACCCTATTCTGGGGGCATGGTCTCAACGCTGACGTCAGGTGGAGTGTGTCGTTGAGGTTGCTGGCGGCCCTTTCGCTGCCGTGGAGAGCTCACCCTGCTCAACGTTGTCGTCACCTAACCGACTCCCCCCGTCATCGCTCACTTTCCTGCACCTCGGACCTTGCTTCTTCCTTTGCATTCATCCGCGACACAGCCGGCGTCCGGGCTTGGAGGAGCATCCCGGGAAGGATGTCAGAGAGCCATGCCATGATCTGGTCGTGACTCCAGCCGCGTTCAGTGGCGAGCAGGTTGTAGGTGCTGTCGCCATAAACTGTGATGAACGCGTCCGTCAGTTCGTCGAACGACCGATCATCGCGGAGCGGGCCTTTACTCGCCAGAATCGCGAGGACCTGACCGAACCCTTCCCGGCGGAGATCCTCATGGTACTGGTGCGTTCGGCGCACTTCGTCGTCGGTGAGGGCTGCAGCTCGGAGCACTTCGGCGATGGCCGCGGAGCGGGCAAAGACGCCGCCGGCGCCGCGGATAAAGATCCGGAGGGCTTCCTCTGCGTCGGGTTCCGCCATCATGTCAGCCCACCAGGGCTGGGCTTGTGGTGGGCGGGGATCCTCGTCCCCCATAACCGCGGCGTCGATAACGGAACTGATCAGTTCAGACTTTGTGTGGAACACAAAGTAGACAGTTTGTGAGGCCACTCCCGCACGGGCAGCAATGGCCGCCATCGTGGCTCCATGGAAGCCACGAGCGATAAATTCCTCGTGCGCCGCATGGATGATCTTGCGCCTGGTGGCATCCGCCTTCTGCCTGCGGATGCTCTTGACGTCTCGTATGTCCGGGTCCATATTTGGAGTCTCTCACTAGAGTCAGTCTCTAGCGAAATTCAGAGACAAGGAAAATGCCATGAAAGTGCAGAACCAAAACCCCTTCCTGAGTAGCCGGGCCGCTGGCAGGCTCTGCCTGTGGGCCGGCGTTCTGGGCGCGGCCTCGGGCGTTGTTCTAGTGTTCGTTGAGCCTGCGGTACCTGAGAATCAGTGGAGTTATCCGCAGACGGTAACGGCGTTCACCGCCACCCAGGTGTGGTTCGCCCTGCAGCATGTGGGCCTCCTGATCGGCATTCTTGCCCTGAGGTGGACCGGTGCCCTGGGCCGCAGCACTCTCGGAAGCCTCGGACATACCGTTGCCGCTGCCTCCATGCTCGGGTTCGCAGTGACGGAACTCGCAGCCATTGCGGCCGCCCACGACACCAACGACTCGCCACTCGCGGGGCTGCTCAGCGCCGCATACGGCATCTTCAGCATCGTGCTCGGCGCCGCCCTGGTCGCGGAAGGCATCGCGGTTCTAAGAGCCAAGGTCTGGGATGGCTGGCGGCGCTTCATTCCGCTCGCACTGGGTGTGTGGGTATTTGTTCCCCTGCTTCCGGCGCTGGCACTGTCCTTCGTTGGCGCCAGGTTCGCGATAGCCGGCTGGATGCTCCTTTTCGCGGCCTTGGGCTGGGCACTCATCAGGAATTCCGATGGTACGGTTCGGAAAAATCCGGAATCACGGCAAGGCGGCCGGAGTCAACGCACTACCGCGCCCAACCCGGCGCCTTAATACGCCGGAGGATTGAAACCTGATGGGTACACATCGCGCTCCAAGTGGGCGGCTCATAGCGACCGGTACAATCTGCGGGATTGCCTGGGCGGCGGGGTTCCGGGCTTACATGGTGGAGCTCGCGGGGCCGGCATCCACCTTCGGCTGGTGGGGGACCTTCGGCGCAGTCCTGCTTCCCGGCGCCGTTGCGGGCGGGCTGCTGGGCTGGGCGGAAGCACTCCGACGCGCTGGCGGTCGGCGCGGATGGCGCTGGCTCGCCCTTGCCCCACTCACACTGGCCGTCGCCCCGATGCTGATGCCCGGCGCGGTTGCCGTTCTCTTTGCCCAAGGCCTCGGGGGAGGGGCGATCGCCGGACTCTGATGGCTTTGGGCGGAGGCTATGCCATGTCCGGGCGGGGTCGGCTCTGGGGCAGACTGGCCTGCGGCATTCCCAGTACGGCCCTCCTCGCAGCGCTTGCCGCAGCCGGGCCTGGAATCGCAGGCCCCGCCATTTCCCTAACCGAACCCCGTGGCGTCTGGGTTGCCGTCCTGTCCACATCGTTCATGGTTGTACTTGCCCTCGCCTCATCGATCCCGCACCGGCCTACACTTGGCCCCATAGACCAGGGCACTTCAGGCCGGAACGTCCAACCGCAATCCGGCGCAGTCCTGTAGTGCGACTGCGGTCGCCCAAGGGGTCCGTGTGCGACCGCAGTACCGAAAGCCCGAACAGCGTCCCGGACGCCAAAGCAATGAAGGCGCGCGCCGTGCAATACGGCAAGGGCAATCCGAACACTAAAGGGGCCCGCAGGGTTTACGCCGAGATTCGTCATCTGCAGCCGGCAACAAACAAGGGGGCGGACAGGGAAATGACACCGCAAAACAGATTCTTCCACCATCTACCTGGAGCGATCGCTCACTCCACCCGGCGTGAGGCCCCTCCGCCGAAGCGTATGTCGGTTTGGAGATGTGCAGAGTCCTACCTGCGCGTACATCGCCTAAACGTAGTCTCTTCTGCATGAGCCATGAGGGGCCCGGAGCGTGCAGCTGAAGGTTTATGTTGCCAGCGCCTCCGACGGGTATTTCTCGGTGAAGTGTGTGCTGATGCCCGAGCTGACTGCTTGTGCACCGACGATCAAAGAGCTCCCCGAGGCTGTACGTACTGCTGCCGCTGCGATCACCGGGCCGGCAGTCGAGGACTTTGACGTCATCATCGATTTCTAGGATTCCTGACTGGGACAAGGATCTGGAACGGGTTAAGGGGTCTCCCGGTTTGGGTTTGTGCTGGCCCTGTTTGGAAGGCAGCAGGACAACCTGTTATTCCTCGTGTCTACTCCACCCCATAGCGGGGCGTGTAGATCGCCACGATGGGGACGGCCCCGCAGATCGGGATCGAGTTCGCGGAGCAACGCAGGGCCGCCCTGGTGCAGCCCATGCCTTGAAGTGCTTCTTCTGCTCTTGCCGGGACGCAGTTGAAGCCCGGTCCTTCCACCCGCACTTTGTCCCGCGCTGGTGCGGATCGAGTCAAGGACGCGGGGGTCTTTCACTTTGTCCCACGGACATGGTGCAACGGCCCGAGGGGCTTCTGGCAGCAGGTCGCTTGTTCACATCACGCATCTGACGGAAACTCCGGTCCCCGGCGCCCTATGCCTGGTCAGGTGCCAGGGATGGCGTGCGGAACTCCCAAATCCCCAAGGCCCCGCCCCTTCAATGGGGAGAATCTGGAGAGCCGCTCTGTCTTCCTTTGCGCGCGATACCCAGTGCACGCTATCTTGCTCTGGCGCAACAGTTGCAAGAGAATAAAAGTATCGTCTGGGTGAGGACCGGCGGCCAGGTCACGGCGGAAACGTTCAAACGCCATGCTGGGTCCCTCCCGCAAAGTCCCGCTCGTTCCGTCCTCCGGCGGAAGGTGGGCCCGCCGGGGTCCGCGGGAGAGCAACAGCGTGCTGGGGGCGCGATCTGATAGGCCACATATTGCGAAGGAGCAATTCTGATGGCACGCAGCGCGACGTCGGCCCCTGCCGTGGGCAATGCCCGGTGGAAGAGGCTGATTCCGGTCGCAATCATCGTCTACATCATCTCGTTCATGGACAGGACCAATATCGGGTTCGCCCTGAACGGGCTCCACCAGGACCTGGGCATTGACGCAGCCCAGCAGGGACTGGCGGCCGGTATCTTCTTCATCGGCTACCTCGTCCTGCAGATACCGGGCGGCCACCTCGCCGAACACTGGAGTGCTAAGAAGTTCGTCGGCATCATGGTGCTGATCTGGGGCGTGCTGGCTGTGCTTTCGGGGTTCATCCAGGACTTCACCCAACTTCTGGTGGTGCGCTTCTTCCTGGGCGTTGCCGAGGCCGGGATCTGGCCGGCCATCCTTGTCCTGATCAGCCACTGGTTCCCCGCCGCTGAACGCGCCCGGGCCTACGCGTTCTGGATGATGAACATCGCCATCGCGTCCATCATCACCGCGCCCCTTTCGGGATGGATCCTGTCCTTCTCGGATTGGCGCTGGCTGTTCATCATTGAAGGCATTTTCCCGTTCGTCATCGCCGCACCGCTGTGGTGGGCCCTGATCGCCGACCACCCTCGGGAAGCAAAGTGGTGCTCCGTCCAGGAGCGCGAGTACATCGAAAAAGGACTTGCTGCTGATGCGGCGGCCCATCCACAGCAGGAAAAGCTGGGCCTGCGCCACGTCCTGTCCAACGCAGTGGTGTGGCGGCTGACCCTGGTGTACTTCCTGATCCAGATCGGTTTCTACGGCATCAACATCTGGCTCCCGCACGTGATCAAGACAATCACCTCCGGATCCTCCCTCGAGGTCGGCTTCGTCACGGCCATCCCGTACGTGCTGGCGATGGTGGGCCTCTGGTACAACGCCAAAGCCGCGGACCGCACCGGCCGCTACTCCACCCACGTGCTCCTCTCAATGGCCGTCGGCGCTGTGGCACTGGTGCTCTCGGTGGCCACCGGGGATAACATTCCGTTCCTTGCCGTCACCCTGATCAGCATCGCCGTCGCCGGGGCCCTGGCCTACGACGGCCCCTTCTGGGCCTCCGCATCCCGTGCCATGCCAGTAGCTGTGGCGGGCACCGCGATGGGCCTGATCAACGCAGTGGGCAACCTCGGCGGGTTCGTCGGACCCTACGTGGGTGGTTACCTGCAGGACGTCACGCACGGCAGCTTCCTGGCCACGTCCATCTTCCTGGCGGCATGCCTGCTGGCTGCCGGCCTGGTGATGCTGAGCCTGCGGCGCGGCGGCGACAGGCCGCTCAAAGGCAACCGGCGGCACGACGAGCACCACGTGGGGGCCTAACCACGCGGGGCCTAGGCAGAGGACGTCCTGACAGCAGGCCCTAGTGCAGGTTGGACTGCGATGGTTCAAAGGGCGACGGCGGCGCTCAGTTGAGTGCCGCCGTCGAACCTTCCTGAGGTGCTTCCGCTGGGAGGTAGCGCCCGGGATACGAGGCTCTGGCGGTGCAAAGCCGGGCGAACTATGCTCTCACGCATCACCCCCGCACATCGTGAAGGGACTTATCATGAGACTGAGCCATATTCCCCTCCGCCTGGCCACCGGAGCCTTCATACTGAACGCCGGCTACAGCAAACGGAACCTGGACAAGGACAGCGCCGCCCACATGCAGGGCATGGGAGCCAAGGTGTATCCGCAGGTGGCCCGGATGGAGCCGGAGAAGTTTGGAAAGCTGCTCAGCTATGCCGAGATGACCTTGGGTGCGGCTCTCCTTGCGCCGTTCGTGCCGAGCCGGCTGGCGGGGCTGGGCCTTGGCATCTTCTCCGGGTCGCTGCTCACCATGTACCGGAGGATTCCGGAAATGACCCTGGAAGACGGAATCCGGCCCAGCCAGCAAGGAACCGTACTGGCAAAGGACGTCTGGATGTTTGGGATTGCCCTCGCACTGATCCTGGACCGGAACCGATCTAAGAGCGCCGCCCCGGTGCGGGCCGCATGATTCACGAACCGGAGCAGGCCGCTGCCACGCCGGAGGTGCCAGCCGCTTCCGATCCTGCATTCGAGGCCGCCTACCAGGCCGCGCAAAAGAGCTTGAAGGAGGGCGGCATTCCCATCGGGGCGGCCCTTGCCCGGGACGGTGTGGTCATCGCGAGCGGGCACAACGAACGGGTCCAAAGCGGCGATCCGATAGCGCACGGGGAAATGTCCGCGCTCCGTGCCGCCGGCCGGCAGAAGAGCTACCGGGACACCACGCTCTACACCACCCTGGCGCCGTGTGCCATGTGCACGGGAACCATCATCCAGTTCAAGATCCCGCGCGTGGTGGTGGGCGAGGCGCGCACGTTCAGCGGCGAATTCGATCTCCTGCGCTCACGCGGCGTTGAGGTGGTGGTCCTGGATGATCCGCGGTGCGTGGACATGATGCGGACGTTCCAGGCGGACAAGCCGGAATTGTGGGCGGAGGACATCGCGGAGGATCCGGCCGGGTAGGGGCTGCAGGTCGCCGGCACTGTACTCACAGCACGGGCACAGTAACAAAGAGTCCCGGGCATAGCCTCGTACGGTTTTCTTGGGCCATGACCACTTCACGCACACCCCGCCAACCCGACTCCGACCAGCCGCATCCCGACCACGACCGGGGCCTGGAGTTCGACTTGAACACCCTGGTGAGCCGGCGCTCACTGGGGCTGTTCCTCGGTGCAGGCGGTGCCGCCGCTGCGCTCGCCGCCTGCACCCCGGCCGGAAACACCGCCCCCACCTCGCCGGGAACAACCGCGGCAGGCACCGCAACGTCTTCTTCGTCCACGGCCGCCACCGCCACGCCAACTGCCTCTGCCACGCCAACCCTGACCAGGGCCATCGCCGAGTGCGGCGTGGAAATCCCGCAGGAAACAGCCGGCCCCTATCCCGGCGACGGCTCGAACGGGCCGAACGTCCTGGAAGCGTCCGGAGTGGTGCGCCGGGACATCACCTCGAGCTTCGGAACCGCGTCTGCCAAGGCCAAGGGCGTTCCGTTGGCGTTCACGCTGACCCTCCTGGACAACGCCAACGGCTGCACCCCGCTGGCCGGCGCCGCTGTCTACGCGTGGCACTGCGACCGGGACGGGAAGTACTCGATGTACGACTCAAGCCTGAAGAACGAAAACTACCTGAGGGGAGTGCAGGAAGCCGATGCCAACGGGCAGGTCACGTTCACGTCGATCTTCCCGGCCGCCTATTCCGGGCGCTGGCCGCACATCCACTTCGAGGTGTTCGAGTCGATGAACAACGCTACGGCGGCCGGGCAGGTCCTGGCTGTCTCCCAGATCGCCCTGCCCCAAGCCGCCTGCGACGACGTGTACGCCACCCCCGGGTACGAGCGCAGCGTCACGAACATGACCAGGACAACCTTGAAGTCGGACAACGTGTTCGGCGACGACGGTGGCATCTACCAGCTGGCAACGATGACCGGTTCAGCTGCTGCCGGCTACACGGCCGGGCTCAACGTGACCATCTGATGCGGCGCTGCGCCTAGCCCAGGTGCACGGCGTTCCATTCCAGGAGCCGCGGCTCGGCCAGCCCTTCCGTGACGAAGGGATCGCCGGCGATGAAGCGCTCCGCCTCCTGCCGCGACGTGAAGATCCCCATGGAGCTGGCCGCAGGGTCGGCGTCCTGAAACGGGCCGAGGGCAACAAGGCCTCCGCCGTCGGCGTGGAAGGCCTGGTAATAGGCCTTGTGGCGCGGGTAGGTCTCCATGATCCGGGAGCGGTCGACGCCCTCACGCACGGTGTACAGCACGACGCATTCCATGCGCCCGAACTTACCACTCGAAGTGCGCGTGGTCCCCTGAATGCCGAGGGCGCCGGCCTCCTCGCGTTTGTTTGTGGCGTCCTACTCAAGCCGCGTGACCTGAAGGCTGCTGATCGTTGCTGTACCTCCAATGGCGAAAACCGCGAGGTCGGTGCTGCTCTCGGCAGGGAAAATCAGCTCAGTCATGGTGACCTGGCCGCCTTGGGCGAAGACTTCAACGGAGCAGCGGTCAACGAAGATGCTGAGCTCGTAGGAACCGGACGCTGTTTGGACGGGCGCGGTGTCGAGGGAGGGGAAGGATTCGTGGAAATCAGTCTGCCCGGACTCCCGCCGGTCCACGAAAAGCTCGCCTTCGTCCGGGCGGATGCCCACCCGCGTCCCTTGAGCCCCGTCCCCGCGTAGGACAAGCCCGAATTCCTCCGCACTCCCCGGCGTGAACATGACATCGATGCGCTGCACCGTACCGCCCGCACCGGTCAGCACCTTTTCGCCTTCGTCAATGGTGGTTTCAGCAAGTGAGAACGGCTCCTGGGGGGCCAACGCGGTCCAGTCGCCTGCTGGTTGCTGGACCAGGGACAGGTTTCCGTCGCTGGTTTGGAGGGAGACTTCGCGGGCGAGGCTCATGGGGCTGCGCCAGGGTGTGGTGGGGATGTGGTTGGCGTACTCCCAGTTGTTCATCCAGCCGATCATGAGGCGGCGGTTGTCCGGGGCGTCGTTGAAGGACACAGCTGCGTAGTAGTCCCGGCCCCAGTCCAGCCATTGGTAGTCCCGAGTTAGATCAGGGTTGTTGAGGCCTGTGGTCACGGTACTCGTGGAGATGAAGGAGGTTCCGTCGAAGTCGCCGACGAAGTATTGCCCGGCTGAGCCGCGGTTGGGCCCGCCGGGGTTGAGGTTGACGGTCAGGACCCACTTGACGTTGTCCGGGTC
>Ga0308170_10004116_pt1 | contig 11570 bp, 17 predicted proteins | sample PhyBR2_2_FD_202136 | JGI IMG/M metagenome (GOLD analysis project Ga0308170, IMG submission 202136) | Phyllosphere microbial communities from UC Gill Tract Community Farm, Albany, California, United States - DLSLSB.R2 | ecosystem: Host-associated > Plants > Phyllosphere > Unclassified | place... | reverse complement strand
CGCTTCACTGCTTACAGAGCCGACTCCGACTGTCACCTTGAGGCGGTACGACGACACTGTTACGAGATCAGCGTTGCGAAGAATCTGACTTTCCTGTTGAAATCCTCTCGAGCTTGAAAACGATTCTCCGTTTGTAACGACCTGTATCGCATCGAGCGAGAATCGAGTCATGTTGAGAGCAGTAGGTTGACAGAGCGGAATTGTGTAAAGCTCGCGTTCCAGCGACTGCAGCGAAAGGATAGTTCAATCGTTGTTGAGATTACATCGCTCGGCTACCTCGAGGCCTACTCAAGGTCTACCGTCGAGTCAAACTCGTGCGATCGAGTGTCGTATAACGATGGTCGTCCTACGATTTAGAGATGGCACTGGTCGCGGGAGAAGATGCGATTCTTTGAAGTGTTGTGAGGGAAGTATGAGGAGATTGTTGTCTGCCTCCATTCTGCGAAATGTCTGGTTTCTTCGAGGTGTCGACGATCATGGAACGACTTGCACCTTCACACCCTTTCGACGATTGTCACTTCCGTAGTTGAGAACGATACCTCGACGAGCGAGCGATTCCTTGAGAGCTGTACACAGACGCTCGCATGAATCAGCTCGACATAGATTCACGCGAGGAGACAGAGATGCCTACCAGCTTTGTCAGCGGCCTCTTCTCGAGACTCGTAGTCAAGGACCAAGCGTTTCAGCTGCTCTTGTTCCGCTTTGTTCTGTTCTCGTTGCAGAGTCGTACTTTGAGCGATAGAAGAATCGAGAGGTATCTCCATTGAGAGCGCCTGTTTGAAGAGGCAAGTTCAGAAGAGGAACGAGTAGAGTCAATAGAGATGAGACTGACCTGTTGTTTGTTTCCCTTCTTCGTCAGCAGTGTGAACTGCATTCCCTTCTTCTGCGGTTGTTCTTCACCATCGAGATCCTCCTCCACTTCTTGTCGATTCCGACGAATCATGGGGAGACCGACGTCGAGCGAGACAGGTTTTCGTTCAGGTACCTTACGGGTTTCGGCAGTGCTGACCATCATCTTGGCGAGTTCGCGAGTAAAGTCGTCTTCTTCATCTTGAGTCATAGCGTTCGGATCACGACCTCGAGATTCGCCAGTCTCCTCTTCCTCTTCGAAAGCGTCACTGTGTTCGACAGCTTCTTCATCGCTCGCAGCCTAGGCTCGCTTACGGATCAGTGCTTGAACAGATTGAAGAGGCGACGAGTAAGCGACTCACCTCGCTGTCATCTTCAGACTCTGACTCCTCCTCTCCCTCTTCATCAGCACCCTCTCGAGGTCCTTCTCGTCCATCGATCTCATCCGCTTCTTCATCGACAGGAGCTATATGAGAGGGTATCACGTCAGCTACATAGCTCGAGGCGAGAGGGAAAAGAGGAGAGCTTGCCTTCTTTCGATACTGAAGCCATCATCTCGTCGACAGCGACAGCAGCTTCGGGGAAAGTCTTGTAGAGGGTCATCTTCGGTCGAAGTTGTTCCATCGTGTCGGCGTACATGAAGCCGACGTCCCTTGGAAGACTTCCCTTGACGAGAACGTACATCTGTCAAGAAGAACCGCAATTTCAGCGACTTTCGGATTGAGACTGATCAAGTCGCGAAATCGAACTGACCTGGAAGAACATGAGGAAGTTGTCGAGCTTGCGCTTGAGGGATCCTCGATCGAAGCAAGAACCGCAGGTGTCGAGCAGAGTGCAGACGAGTCGAACTCGGAAACAGTCATCGGGTCCATCGATCGGCGAGGGCAGATCAGGCCAAGGTCGTCCCTCAGCTAGCACCATGGGAAGAGATCGTCAGCGATGTACAGATCCTAGTGCACTGGCGAAGACATACGATGACCGAAAGTAACGAGTGACCAAAGAGTGTCGAAAATTAGTCGCGAATCGACTACTCGATAGTTGTAGAGTTCTCCAAGGTACTTGACGGTAGCGACTCGCTGTTGATTATACTTGAAGTTGTTGTTCTGCAGCAGGAAGATGGTTAGCAGAGTCTCGAGCTGACTGAGCAGAAGAAAGTGAACTCGCCTCCATTCCGACTCGAATATTCTCGAGCACGTCGTCGATGACAGAAACCGAGAAGTCGGGATGATAACGACCGAGGTCGTAGAGTAATACTGCGAAGAGATGAACGTTGCTGTACTTGATCTTCCAGACTTTGACGAAAGCGTTGTGCAGTTTTCGAACAATCTGTCGACACCGAGATGAGCTAATTCTCAAGATAGGCAGGACAAGCCTAGCTTACAATGTCATTATCCCAATGCAGCTTGCGAACGAGCTTGAGGACCTTGTCGCTCGAGTTGCGAGTCAAGACGTTGTAGAAGAGATGTCGAATGTAGAGCTGCATCGGGGAGCGTTCTTTCGGTGGGATCGCGGGTCGTTCAGGAGGATCACACTGTCAAAAGAAGAGCGAGTCAGCTCGATAGTGACGGGTTGAGCGAGGGGAGAGGCTTACCTGGTAGTAAGCGTTCTCGAGCATCGTGAGTTGTCGACCGTCTAGATGCATGGCAGCCTTCTTCCTCTTGTAGGTGTCGACGACTTGTCTCATCTTCTCACTCGTGCTTTCACTACGGAGCAAGAATCGACCACATCCTTCGAGGAGAGTACAGAAATTGTCGATGTTGGGACCGGAGAAATCGTCGAGGAGAACTTTGAAGATGTGAAGAATGACATGGATGGGAGTGACCCGGAACTTTGTAAGCTCAGCAATGAATCGCATATTCTGTAGCGGGTACAATGTCAGCGACAGTAGAGCAGATGAGGAGGACATTGCGCTGCTCACCTTCGAACGAGTTTCGGCGAGATCAACGTTGCGTTTCCGTTGCAAGTAGCGGAACTCTTCGTCGAGCTGAAAGAGCAAGATGTAATCAGCGACGGGAGATGAATAGACTGCATTCGGAACTTACGACAGCGATGAGATCCTTGCCGATGTCGGGCATGTAAGGATTGAGGGTGCCAACAAGACGAGCATAGTAAGGAAGGATATCTTGACGGTTTCGACCAACGGATCCGAGAACCTAATGAGGTATACCAGCGTTAGCGCGATCAAGTGGAGTCTCGACAGGGTTTGAACTGACCTTGACCAAACGTTTTCGAGCCGCTTTGCTGTTGAGGAAAGCGAATTCGAAAGCGATAGCATCGATGGTCGCTTTTGACGAAGCTTCAGGTAGACGAGCAAAGAGAGCTGTGAGCTGAATGGCGGGACCTGCAGGTAAAGCAGAATCGGTCGACTCGGTAGGTAAACTGCGAAAGACGACGAATCAGCAATCTCGTTCGAATGCTAGTCGACAGGACGGTTTCTTACTCTTCAGCCTTCTTCGCTTCCAACTCGTCCTCATCGACAGCTTCCTCGTCCGTCTTGACTTCTTCTGCCTCAACCTCGACCGGTGGCTCGCTCGCGGTCTCCTCAGGTTTCTCTTCTGTCGGCTTCTGCTCTTCGGGCACACCCAAGATGCTGGCCGGTACTTCTCCACGTAGTTCCCTCAGATCCTCGTAAAACTTCTTCTCTTCTTCATCAGCCCACAAACTCTGCGGTCCCATGTCTTCGGCTGCTGTTCCTCCTCCTGAGGCGGCACCGGAAGTCACGAAAGAAGGGTTGAGGGTACTCTGGAGCGAGGGAAGAGTTGGAACGGCGAGTCCGAGAAGTTCAGCGAGTCTTGACAATCAAACCAGGTCAGCGATTTCGGGGAAACAGAAACGATCAGAACTGACTGTGTTACACTCGCCCAACCCCTCTCCCATGCTTTCACCGCTTTCTCGTAGCTCTTTTCCCGATCTTCGAAGACTTCTCCAGATCGAATGTAGGCTTCGTGATTTCGTTTGTCTTGCTTTTGCAATTCCTGTCGAGATCAATACAGCGAGGTCAGTGGCCGATAGCGTGGGAACAGAGTATACGAAAGATGACATACGAGATGTAGCTTCTGCTCCTTCTTGCCGAGAACGTCAAAGTACGCAACCAACAATTTCTGAAACTTTTCCTTCGTCTCCCTCGAAACGATCTCGTCTGAATCTGCTGGCTGCGAATTCTGTAGCTCGGGAAACTCGTGACTGTCTGTTCCATTCTCGGTCTTTTGATCGATCGGAGGGAGGTAGACGGATCCAAGGTGTTTTGCGAAAGCGATTGCGAGAGGAGCGACTTGTGCGAGAGCTTCCCGATTCGATGTGAGCTGTACACCGGAGCATGAGCGAAATCTCGGGCTAATTAGAGACGAGTGAGCTTACCAGATCTTTCAAAGCAGTCCAAGTAACGTCTCCAGTCGAACCTTTCCCGTTCTCCTTTCGCAAAACTCCGACCAATTCCAACTCTCCAACAATTCGTAGCAATCCCCTCTGTTTGATCACCCGCGCATTATCTTCCTTCTCTTTTACATCCTTGTCAGTTGCGTTCGACGAGCCAGGCTTGAGACCTTGTAGGAGGAGAGCCGAAAACGGAGGAGTGAAGAGAACTGGGAATCGTTGATGGGAAGCTGAAACGACCTGTGAGGACGAGAATGCTATCTCGGTAAGCGATGGATAGGTAGTGAAGAGTCAAAGGAGCTTACTTCGACTGCACCAACCGCTTCGGGCCCAGTCTTGCATTTCCCTAATCCCTCGACTACAGCTCCCACTGCTTCTTCAACGTACTTCTCGAGCGATAGTCCAGCTATATCTTTGAGTATCGCTGGAATCTGAGCCGCAGTGTTCAAGGAAGAGCGGAGTTTGACCAGGAGAGCTGTGTGTCGTTTTAACGAGGTGTCTAGCTTGCCGAGACCATCTGAATGGATCACACGGGTCAGTATAGCTTGAGTGAGTGATAAAGAAATAGCTGAGCATACCTGGACTCGATCCTCTGTCCCATGCAGCGAGATTGGCAGATCGTAATTCAACTCGTCGCTTCTGTTTCCCATCCTTTGATTCCAGAGTCGCGCTAGTAGCCGCAGAGGCCATGAACAATGGTCCTGTGTGAGCTGCTCTGAGTACCGGCGAATTAGGTGAGATCGAGGTGGAGAGGAAGAGGCAGAAAACAAAGACCCCTGAGAATCTTGCAACTTTCGCAACGACAAAGAGTGTAAAGAGGTGCGTAGTGATTACAGTAGTTTCCATGTATATGTTATCGACAAAGTTTTGAGTCAAGTTCCGAAATTATCTACACTTTTCGTTCATTCGCTTCTTCTTCTTCTCTCTGCTTCTTCTTCCTCATCCAAACACCTTTCACGAGCGTCTTGAGTTGCTCTTGACCCGACAAGAAGTTAGCTATAGAGAAGAAGTAAGTCAGTACAGCACAGCGGTCATACATTAAAACGCAGAACTCACCTCGCGCCAATTTTTCGAGTCTCTTGGTTTCTTCCTCCTTGTAATCGAACTTCCAGGTCGAGAACACCTCCAAGGGATTCTTGAAGTCTTCGTCGGGTTGTAAAGGGATGTAGGCGAGTGCGATACCATCCGTCTTTTCGACGTCCTCAATTGAAGGGTTGTCGTTACGACACGAGGCGGAAGGATCGAGGTTAGTAGATCCGAGCCAGATGCTGTGATGCATCGGAAGATGATGAGCTTTCCTTGTTCGCTTCCGAGGTCATTAACTTGAGAGACTGACCTGCATCTCGAAAGAGGAGGTTCTCCTTCTCCCTCCGCATCAACAGGCATCGGTTTCTGATCATCCCATTCCTCTCCACCTTGTCCTTTCTCCCCTTCTTTGCCCTCAGGTGATCTCGGCGCACTTCCAAGAGGAGTTGGTTGAGGGTTGTTCTCTCTGACTCCTTTTCTCTCTTCCCTCCCTCCTTCACTCTCCAACATCTCTGTCTCTTGCTTCTTCGCCATATTCACCTTCTCCTTCGCTTTCTCACCACCTTTCGAGTCTGATTGCTTGGCTTTAGGCATCTCGTCTTCCGGAGGTGGGAAGAGTTTTTTGATGTCTACGGCAGGCCAGCGAGAAGGACCACCTTGAAGAGAGTATTGCTTGGCGTATTCCGATGCACGACTGTGATTCGAGTACATCAGAGTAAGCTAGAGAACGAGGACAATTCGCTGTGTGATGAGAGACTCACGCAAACCACAAGTCTTGAGAATCTGCACTCGCATCAAGCGCAATCACTAAATCAATCTGCCTTCTCATGAGCGGTACCTGTACGCAGTACTCTCGTTTCAGCAATCTCTCTCTCTCGAGCGAAGGTCCAGTGAGGAAACGTACGTAGGGAACGTTGAGGTTGGCTCCCGCATCGATAAATCCTAACGTTGACAATTCCGTCACTGACTCATGGACGCCCTCACCAAGTTTACCCTCGAGACCTTTGAGGAAATTTGGCAATTCGGCAGGAGGGAAAGGATGAATCGCGTCGAGCTTGTGAGCGTTCTCGAGAACTAAAAGTCCCAAACGTTTCGGATCAGTCGAGCGTCATCAAAAGGTGTTGTGTGTGAGTAAGGTTCAAGCTTACCGAATTCATCAATCTTGCTGAAGAAGGGTAGAGTTTTGAGTAACGGTCGAACTTCTTTGAAGTATGAGAGTAGCGTCGAACAGAATGCACTCGCGTAGATTCCGGAGAGTACAGTGATCGATAGTTCAGGTAATCGCTCGATTGACTTTCCATTCGAGAAGACTCGTCCGAGAGACCAGGTTGGAATGAACGCTCCAAGTTGATCGCATCCTACCTGCGAAACTCGAAACGAATGAATTTTTGCGAATATTGGACCATGAGATTCAGAGCGAGCTCACCTCATAAGGACTAGTTTCGAACCAATGCCATTTCGATTCCTCTACAATCTGTTTCCCGCTCTTCCCTTCTTTTTCCTTCTTCTTGATCTCCGGCTCCGGTGGTAGATCATGTCGGATCGAACAGTAAATCGGCATCGGTGCCTCTCCTCCATCGATCAATCGTCGTTGATAGCTCGTCTTGAGGGATTGTAACGAGAGAGGAATCGGAGGTGGTGCGTGATCTTTTGAAGGAACGTAGATTCGAGTGGAGACGAGAGTTCCGTAGGCGTCTACGAGCGAGAGTTCTCCACCTTTACTCGCTTCTTTCAGGATCGCACCAGAAAGGACGCATCGAGAGGCGGGCGAAGAGGTGTCGAGGAGATCGATGAACGCTTCGGGAGAAAGGAAAGGGTCTTGGACTCGTTGTCGGAGGTGAGAGGTCGTCCAGCTCAAGTCGCCTCCTCCGATCGAATTGAGCACGTTGAGACCCCAGCAGGAACCGCTGACCGCTGCAATGTACGATGTGCAATCTAATAGTCCCATTTCGTCGGCGGCAGAGAGGGAAGCGATTGTGTTGAGCATGGCTCTGTATGATCCAAGATCAGCTCAAGCTGATTCGACGAGGAGCGAAGCTTTGAACTCACCGATAGCCACCTCCGCTCGCTGCGAAGGAGATGACTGGTAAATCCCTCGAATCGACTTCTGACTCGTCCACATCCATCTAGAGCAGAGTTTTCAAACAAACGGTCGTCAGGTACAGCTTGACGAAGTAGATTATAGAGCTCGTGGTGCAAACTCACCAACTTGGCAAACTTTGTTCTCATCCATTCCCTCCTATTCCTCAAGAACGCTCTTTCCTGATGACTCAAATCCGTTCCTAGTCTCACTTCGGCATCCCACTGAGTCTCTGGATGAATCTCTGCGTTATTCCGTTGAGCAATGATTCGTTGATAGAGCGATTCGGGCCCTAATGTGAATTCGGACTGGAATCGGGAAAGGGTCGTCGAGAGGGCGGCAAGATTCGACTTCCAAGCGTTGAGAGTCGAGGTGAGCTCGTCGAAGGATAGAGAAGGTAACGAGGGGAGTGAGGGCATAGAAGGCATTGAGGGAAGGGAGGGAGAGGATGGTAGGGAAAGCGAAGTTAGACTCTTCAATAAACTCGACTATCGACGACTTTCCCTCTATTAGCTCACTTCGAAGATAGATCTAGAAGACCCCGACGTACATCGTCGTTATCTCCCATATTGTCTCTCGCTCTCTTCTCTTCCTCCTCCATTCTCACTTCTTGCGGAGTCCACAACCATTTATATCTCCTTGCGCCTTCTCTCAACCACTCGCTCTTGCCCATTCTCATCCCTGCATATCCTCCCACTCCCGCACCAGCTACGAGTAGAGCCGTTGAACCTATTCGGGAATTTGGAAATGAAGAGGAAGTCGAATGAAGTGAGCGAGCAGTAACGGGTGTTCTCCGTAGTATAGTCGGATGTCGGGGTATTCGGTACAGCATATCGTGAAAGGGGTATAGGTAGCTCGATTTGAGTGAATGGGGAGGAATCAAGTTGGCGAATTTCGAAAACTGAACATTTCACTTGCACCGCTCACTCCGACTACTGGTCAACACCCTCTGAGCTACTAGACTGATATCAGCATCATCCCTACAAGCTTCGAATCACTTGCCGTTCGCTCAACGTCGTTCTGAAGTGCTCGCAAGCAGGACCTCAGATACTCAGCAGTCGACTGATGCTGCTATATTTCTCAAGAGCTCGGAGCGCGTCGACAAAGCTGCTCAATCATTGGCTTCAGGAGGTCTCGCTCGACGGATGCTCTTGAGAGGATTCAGTCGGAGGCATCTTCGCAGTTTGGGGACAGCTAGAGACGACAAAGGGGAGAAGTCGCATACGTCCGTACCTTTCAACATTATCTACTGTCGTGTTGACGTTGACCTGCTCTGAAGAAGAGAGTCTCTCTTCTATGGACGATTTTGACTTGATTTCGCCCAATCGCTGCTTCCTATCCACGAGATTCAGCGCTCGGCCTCTCGCTATCGACGGTCGACTATACATGCTATCGCTGCTTAGGAGTAAGCATGTCCCATCATTTATTCGTCTCTCGATGCGAATTCGCAGGACTCCTGAAGTTTTGCCGCAAGTTTAGCAGCGATTCCACGAGAACTCCCACCCCCTGTCCGGCCTCGACAGGAGGTTTCTCCAATCTCAGTCTGCATAGGCCGCGAATCTCTTGCAGACACCTCGGAATTCTCTATCCGTCCCTTTTCCTGTCAAAAATTTCCCTCCTCTCTCTCTCTCCTTCCTTCCTCTCTCTCTCTTTCCTTCCTTCCTTCCTTCCTCTTCTTCACTGCGTTCGCGAAAGAGAATGGCTGGCAACCGCGGGAGGCGTCGCCCCAAAGAAACTGGTTGTTTTGTAAGCACCGAGCAGCGTTTCCCTCTCAAATCATCGCTAACTGGTCGAGCATCTCCATAGGATTGCTTCAAGCCTCGTGTATGTCTCCTCTGACTCGGAAGCTACTACAGCTCCTGACAACTCGATGCTTGTGACCAGGCTCGAAACGAAGATCCGCCTTCTCGTCCCATACCTCTCAGAACTCTCCAGGTTCGAGAATCTCAACGGCCTACAGAGTCTCAAGAACCCCCTAGGCCATCTCGACGCCTCAGAGATCAACGAGGTGCCCATAGGGCATCGATGGTGTCCTCGGTCACTGCAGCGAGTCGTCCGTTGTCTCCGATTTCCGACTATAGCCCCACAGCACTCTCTCGTGGTCAAATCCCCCATCGACACTCTTCTCGCAAATCTCGGAACCGTGCTCCCCAGTCGCCCCTTGAGTCTGACGATTCACCCATCGGAGTGGATCTGGACGATCTCTGGGATTTTACGCCTGAACGAACGACCTCGCCTGGATCTACTCGTCGCAGCTCACACGGTCCCGCTGGATTCTCCCGTCGCGAAGCTCCCATTCAGGAGGACTCTGATGAAGACGAGTCGGAGGAAGAGGAGGAACGTCCCCGACAACCGTATTTCTCGCCGGTCGTTCCCTCTCCCGTTCACCTCAGTCCTCATACAGCACAGACCCGCTACACTGGAGAAGACGGTCGTGGTTCGAACAAGAGTCCATTGCAACGCATCTCGGAAGCAATTGCAGAATGAATCGAGTTTATAAGCCTGTTAACATTTACTCCCGTGCTTTTTCTTCTTTCGCTGCTTTGTCCTCTTCTTTCTCGATTTATTACCAAAGTGTCCTTTTGATCGTTGAAACGTTGAAGATCGACCCTCGCGATCCGAAATGTCCGGGAATCGAAAACCCTTTTCTTCATCCGTCTGCTCTTTCCCTCTTTCTCTCTTTCCCTCTTTCTCTCTTTCCTCAACTTCTCTTCATCCTCCGTCTATGTCCTCTCGAGAACGTCAAAAACCGAAAGTTGCCAAAGCGAAAGTTCCCGCAGTTCGGAAGAAGGGAACTCAAGTGGTAAGCTCAAAAGTGCAGCTTCGCGCGGTAACAGACTTGCTCATCCCCTTTCCTTCTTCAGCGATACGTGGCTCAGAGTAGGGTGCGTTCGCTCTCGCACAACATGAGACCGCTCACAATTATCACTGATGAATCCGCTCTTATTTCTCTGTCCGCTTCGCAGAAATCAGCCTGGCCAGAAATCATTCCCGATGACCTCGTCAAGGACGCTGAGAACAATCAGTACCTCAATGGGACAGCAGTCCATCCTCTCGCATACGTAGAGACACCCGTGGTCAAGAAACAACAAGACGAATTACATCGCAGAAGCCTCGACCCTAGCGTATGTTCACCCTCGTCAGTGTCGCTACTCGAGCTGACCGTCGCGACCTCCATAGGACCCTGCGTACCGCGATCGAGACGAGCAGCTCATGGCATACCGGTTGAAGCATGAACCGCACAAGTGGCAGGAAAGCGACGAAGCTCGAATGAAGCGCCTAGCTCGAGAAGCGGACGAAGTCGCACAGCACGTGGCGTTGGAAAAGCGTCGCAACGCAGCGGAACCCTCAAAGCAGCCCAAACGTCAATCAGGTCGTAGAGCAGGAGATCGCAAGCGTGAAGAGTCACCCACAAATGACTCCGCCGGTTCCTCTTGAGTGCTAGACTACTCAATGAACATACCATCTTTCTTGTAGATCACTATTGAATCTACATTAATGCCTTTCCTCCACGATCTTGTTCGTCTCGTCGATTCCTCTATTCCATACCACTCTTCGCTCTCGATAACCCCTTCTCGCTTCCTCTCTGCAATCGTTACTTCTGTCTTCTGAGTCTGAGATTCCGCGATATTTAAGCCCGTTGAGATGATGCATCTCGCGAGATCGTCAACGAGCGACATGGAAAGAAGTCGATGAGTTATGACACCTCGAATGAATCTACGTCTAACTTCCTCCTCTCGTTGTCATTTAAGAGAGGCCGGATCGAGACTGGCGAAAGGAGAGGATAAAGGTGAGTAGAGAGGAGGGAGAAGGGAGTCGGGGGAAGAGGGAAGAGGGAAGAGGGAAGAGGGAAGCGGGAAGCGAGAAGAACTTACGTATTATTCATCTTCTGCTAGAGATGCGAGTGGATCCGAACTCGCTGCTTTGAACCCTGAAGTCGAGCTTCCGATGCCATTCCGATTCTCGTTCCCTTTCAGCACTGTATGTCCGTTGAAACCAACAACAGTCAGCTCATTTAGAGCGAAAGATCGTTCGTGAGATCAAATGAACGTACGTCTCAGATATTCCGATTGTTTCTTCCTAAATGTGCTGCTCAATGCTTGCACCTTGGTTGCAAGGGCGGTTTGTACATTCGCAGCCATCAATAAATCCAATCTCTTGCTTTCTTGCGAAGAAGTCGAAGTTGTCGTTTCTTGCAAGAGTTGTTTAGATTGTTCTGCTATCTTGCGGATGTGAAGTTGAC
>Ga0308170_10004109_pt1 | contig 11584 bp, 10 predicted proteins | sample PhyBR2_2_FD_202136 | JGI IMG/M metagenome (GOLD analysis project Ga0308170, IMG submission 202136) | Phyllosphere microbial communities from UC Gill Tract Community Farm, Albany, California, United States - DLSLSB.R2 | ecosystem: Host-associated > Plants > Phyllosphere > Unclassified | place... | reverse complement strand
CATTTTAAGGTCGTCAGGAAAATGATATCTCTGTCACTGCGTGAGCTATTGCGCAAGAGGGCGGGCGCGGCGGGCGTTAGCCCCGCCGCGCTGATGCTTTCGAGACCAGTCAGAGCACGCCGGTGGCTCGTGCCGCGTCGAGAACTACCGCGGCCACTGCGGCAGGTTGAGACATCAGTGCTACATGGCTCGCGCCAGCAATCGACGTAATCTTCGCGCCGATCTGTTTAGCCTCGGCCTGCTGGAGCGCCGCGGGAATGATCTGGTCCTGGTCGCCATAGACCCACCACGACGGTTTGGACTTCCAGGCGGCCACAGACACCTTATCGGTAAGACAGCGCGCATTGAGCGGCCCCTGAGCCGTGGCGAGCACACTGGATGTGTCTTTCGGAAGGTCCGGTGCGAAACTGCTCAGGTAGGTGTCAGTGTTGAGCGTAAGGAATCCAGTTTCGTCGGATACCAGACCCGCCTGCCAGGCCGGCTTCGGAAAGGGACTCGTCAGATCCGAGATCGACTGATTGTCTGCGGGCGCGAATGCTGACACATAAACGAGACCTGCAACCTTGTTAATGCTGCCGGCTTGCGTAATGACGGCGCCGCCGTAGGAGTGTCCGACCAGGAGGACGGGGCCCTGCTGGGCATCGATGGCACGGGTGACGGTTGCGGCATCGTCGGCTAGCGACGTGCGGGGAAGCTGAACAGTCACTACTTTCAGGCCACGCGCCTGCAGTACGCGCGTGACTGATGACCAGCTAGACCCGTCGGCCCACGCCCCGTGTACGAGTACGACCGTGCCCGTGGTGCTTGCGGAAGAGCTGCCGCATGCCGCAACGGATGCGAGGGTGACGAGACCGAGCGATACGACAAGAGCAGCAAAGAGCCGCAGAATGTAAGACTTCATGTTAGGAACGTTAAGACGCCAAATGAGATTTCAATATCGCGCCCGTCTAGCGACAGGAAGTATCAGGACGAGCGCGACGCCAACACGAACGGTAACCGGGCTCAGGGGCGCCGCCTATTGCACGTCGTCCGGTTTCAATGACATTGCGTCCGAAAGATAAGAGAGAAGATTTCCGTGGCCCATAAGACTGTATGCGCCAGCCTGTTGCAGTGTCCGCCGGCGAAGCGTGGGCGACGGAAAAGTCGGCCGATCTCTGAGGCGGCCCCTCACAAAAGCACCTCTTTGGCTGAGTCGTGAGCCGCTATCCCGAAGCATTGACAAATGTGTAATAGCACATGAGAATAAGAAACATGAAACCGCTCACTGGTCCCGATCTTTGTCACTGTCTGGCTGCACGTCGCGCTGCCAGGTACGTGTCGCGTATTTACGATAGCCACTTGTCAGGCGTAGGTATTTCGATCTCGCAATTTTCGATACTTGCGCTCGTTGAAGAGCATCCAGGAATCGCGGTTGCCGATCTGGCGGACCTGATGGTGATGGAGCGGACCACGTTGGTACGTGCACTCAGACCCCTGAGGGACGCAAAGTGGTTGACGAGCGATGCGGAAGGTCCGAAAGCGGCACTGACGTTCACGCTGTCCGCTGCGGGCAAGGCGAAGCTGTCGGAGGCTGAGCCCTGCTGGCGAGCAGCGCAGGCGGAGTTCGAAGCTGGCGTCAGTCGCAAACAGGCGGCTGCACTGCGGGCAGGTCTGTTGACCGTCGTCTTTGCAGGCTGAAAATTTTTCGTTCATATGTGTAATTGCACATATTATCTGTCTCATTCCGATCAACGTCTTCTTTCAAGGACTTTGCATGACAGCCTTTCCTTCCGTCCCGCATGTGAGCACAGTCAGCGCCGAAGACCGGGCGAGCGCCGTCGACTTCGTCAATCGCGTCAACTGGTTCTTCGAGACATGGGACGTCGAAGCCATGATCGAGGCATTCCTGCCCGACGCCGTGGCGTACCACTTTCACGGAACGATTAATGGACACACCGAAATCCGGCGCTTCTTCGAGCATGACTATCCGTATCTGATACCTGGCGTGGGGCGTCATGCCACAAACCATATCGTCGATGAGGACGAAGACGGCGTGGTCGTGCGATATCAAAACCTGCTGATCCGCTATGCCTCGCCCGAGGATGCGTCGAAACTCGGTGCGGGCCAGGTGATGCACAACGATACCGGGCTGCCCGCGATCTGGCTGTATTCGCCGATGCGTGACCGGCTGCGCAAGACGGCGGCGGGGTGGAGGATCTATGAGCGCTATATCGGCGGTTCGACCACCAGTCGTGTCCTCACGCCTGCCGACACATCGGCAGCTGCCGTGGCGCCGTATCTCCCGAAGCTTCAAGGGGTGTAATCGTGCGATATCGTGTCTTCGGTAAACATACGGGCCTGCGCGTGTCTGAGCTGGTTCTTGGTACAGCCAACTTCGGCGGCCGGTGGGGGTACGGATCAGATCTTGATGCCGCACGCGAGATCGTCGACCGATATGCGGACGCGGGTGGTAACTTTCTGGATTGCGCCGACGTGTATCAGTTCGGAGAATCCGAGGAGTTTCTCGGTAAGCTCCTCTCGGGCCGTCGCGATAACTTCGTGGTTGCGACCAAGTACACTCAGGCAGCGGCGCCCAACGCGGGCGCTTTGGCGACGGGCAATAGCCGGCTCGCGATGCGCCTGTCTGTTGAGGCGAGCCTCAAGCGTCTCAAGACCGATCGCATTGACCTCTACTGGGTGCACTTTTCCGATGGCATCACACCAACGGACGAGATCGTGCGAGGCCTGGACGACCTGGTGTGCAGCGGCAAGGTGCTCTATATCGGACTGTCCGACTTCCCTGCGTGGCGCGTTGCGCGGGCGGCAACGATCGCCGAGTTGCGTGGCTGGGCGCGAGTCGCCGGCTTGCAGTTCGAGCACAGCCTGGTCGAGCGCACAGCCGAGCACGAACTGATACCGGCAGGCCAGGCACTTGGACTGGGGATGGTGGCGTGGTCGCCGCTCGGTGGTGGACTGCTTTCGGGCAAGTACCGTCGGGGCGAGAAAGGGCGCCTTGAAGCACTGGGCGGTGCCGTATTCCAGCAGGAAAATTCCGGCCAGCGTACGGCGATCGTCGATGCCACCCTCGCGGTTGCGACCGAGCTTGGGGTCACGCCATCCGAGGTGGCAGTAGCGTGGGTCTTGCTAAAGGGTTCGCTGCCGATCATTGGACCTCGGACGAGCGAACAGCTATCGGCATACCTTGGCGCTGCAAAGCTCACGCTTGCACAGCATCACGTCGAGCGGCTGGATGATGCCAGTGCATTGGCTCCGATCTTTCCGCAGTCAATGATTGACGCGCCTGCGTACCGGCAAGCTGCGGCCGGAGGCCAGTACGAGCGCATCGTCATGCCCGAAACGCCGGCTCCCTGACAATGTCCGCCGACGTTACCCTGTATGGCGCGAAGACGGGTAACTGTCTTCGTGTGGCGATTGCGCTGGAGGAACTCGCGATCGCTCACCAGGTCGTGAAGCTCGATCTTCGGGCGGGGGAGCAGCGCACACCAGACTTCCTTTCACTGAACCCGAGTGGAAAAGTGCCGGTGCTGCGAGTTCGCTCGTCGGCGGCGCCTCCGCTCGTCCTCGCGCAGTCCAATGCGATTCTTCTTTACCTCGCGCGACGAGCGGGCGGCAGGTTGTTACCGCCCGAAACGGATGCATCGGCGCCCTTTGCACTCGAGCGATTCTTCTTTTTCGTGACTGACGTGATTGCGCCCAGCCACGCGGCCTTCTTTCTGAAGAACAAAGGGTGCAAGGAGGGGCAAGGGTTGATGGAACGGCGCAGCCTTGAGATGCTCCTTGCAAGCGAGAGGTTTCTGCAAAACGCACCGTTTATGGCAGGGCAGTCATTCACGCTCGCAGACATCGCTGCTGTCAGCATAGTGGCCGCGCAGTCGCCGTCGATCGACTGGGCGCGGTATCCGCAACTTCAGCGATGGTTCGCTGCCGTGATGGCGAGGTCCGGCGTAGAGCGTGGCATGATCGCTTTCGACTGAAGCTCAGCGTGACGGCATGCTCTGATCCGGATCTGCACCATGACGTATGGCACCGGGCGAATATCCGAAATGTGCCTTGAAGGCCCGCGAGAACGAGGAGTCCGACTGGTAACCGGCGACAGACGCTGCCTCGCTGATTCGCACACGACCGTTGCGCAGCAGGTCGGCGGCAAGGCTCAGGCGCCACCGTGCGAGATACCTGAGCGGCGGCTCGCCGACAATCTCCGTGAATCGGTCCGCAAAGTGCGACCGGGACATGGTCGCAATCTTCGCAAGCGCACCCAGTTTCCATTCATGCGCGGGATCCTCATGCATGGCCGCCAGTGCACGCCCAAGTCGTGCGTCGCCGAGGCCCCGGAGCCATCCGCTATGAGCGGGACTCTTCGCCACCCACTCGCGCAAGCTCCGTATCACCAGCAGATCGATCAGGCGCGAGATCATGAGCGCAGCGCCTGGCGACGGCTCGCTCGCTTCCAGCCGCACGAACCGCAGGATCGCGTGTTGCCATTCCGGTGTACCCGATGCGTCGGCCCGGAGATGAATGACGTCCGGGAGACCCGCGATCAATGAGCCGGCGGATGCGGATTCGAATACGAACGAGCCCGTCAGGACGCGAAAGGGCTTTTCGGCGAAGCCGCGACATTCATCGGGTCGCGAGGGTGATCCGGGCAGAGAGTCACGCGCATGGATTGCGGAGAGAACATGCGCACATCCCTTAGGTAGCAAAACAAGATCACCGGCGACTAACGTGGTCGTATCGATAGCGATCGCGTCGAGCCGGAAGGCGCCGTCCTGAATAAAGTGAAAGCGGGCGCGTCCAGCATCAAAGGGCTTGCGTTGCGCCTCGACCGTCTCGTATATCTCGATTGATTCGCCTCGTAGCCGTATCAGATCCAGAACGTCGGAAAGCACATCTTGCCGGGACAGCCTGTGTGCACGCGATTCGCGCTCACAAATGGATCGCCTCATCGCGTCGTCGCCGATCATGTCTTGCGCCTCAAAAAAAAGCGCACTTCAGGGAACGTGCGCCGCGACAAAAGAAGGACCGGTATGGAGGAGCGCTCCTTCATGCCGCAAAAAGAACAAACGCAATCACCTGCCATGGCACGCGAAAGCGATTCCACGCGCACAGTAGTTAAAAGCGTGCACAGCATAGCGGATCCAGTTGTTCGCATAAATCCGTCGATGATGAATACACATGCTGCCAGGCGCGAACAATCGGGCGAAGCGTTGCTGGTTCTGAGATGCATCGGTTGAGGGCCGGTAGAGCTACTGGTTAGCGCCTTGAAAAGTCTTGACGTATTAGATTTCACATGTAATCTAACGCCAGTTAGAAGTTGTGCGAAATCTAAATAGCCGCGTTGTCCGGTCCGCGCAATCAGTTGGTGCGCCGATTGGTCGAGACGCCGTTTCGCGACGAGGCGAACGACAACACTTTTCGAGGTGATCGAAGTTGGATACGAAAACAAGGCTGGAAGACGGCAGAACAGTTCGTCGTGCGCGATATGGCACGGTGGGCCGACGCGCCAGAACCTGGGCTGCCGCAGCCGCTGTGATCATGGCAAGCGGGGGCGCGTGGTTTCTCTACTCGCATGATGGCGGTGATAGCGTCGCCAATGCCCGACCCGTGCCGCCCCATGAGGTAACGATCAGCCGGCCGCTGGTACGCGACCTCGACACCCGACTCGGATTTCTTGGCCAGTTCTCGGCCGTCGATCAGGTGGAACTGCGCGCACAGGTAGGCGGTACGCTCACAGGTGTTCACTTCAGGGACGGCGACATCGTTCACAAGGGCGATCTGCTGTTCACCATCGATCCCGTGCCGTATGAGATTCGGCTCGCGCAGGCGACTGCCTTGCGGCGGACCGCTGAGGCGCGCCTCGTTCTGGCAAAGCAGGAGTTGGCGCGTGCACGGGAGCTTGAGCGCAATGATGCTGGCACGACGCAGAACGTCGAGCAGCGCACGTCCGAACTGAATGCTGCGCAAGCCGCACTCGACGATGCTGCGGCGCAGATCCGCGACGCCCGCTTCGATCTGGATCGCTGCCGCATCACGGCGCCGTTTACCGGCCGCATTGGCAGGCATCTTGTTTCCACCGGTAACCTTATTGCAGGCAGCCGTGGTGCAACGAGTCCGACGACATTGCTCGCGACGCTCGTCTCGCTCGATCCGGTCTACCTCGACTTCGATATGAGCGAGGCGGACTTCCAGTCGTTTTCGCAGTATCGCGGCGACGCCAAAGGGCCGATTGCAAATCGCGTCGAACTGGCGGCGGGCAATTCGACGACCTACACACGGCAAGGCACGCTTGATTTCATCGACAACGTGCTGGACCGTTCCAGCGGCACAATCCACGCCCGAGCGACGGTGTCCAATGCCGACCTGCGCTTTACACCTGGCGAGTTCTCGCGCGTGCGTCTCGCGGTGGCGCATCCCGCACCGACGCTGCTCGTGCCGGACGCATCCGTTTTACCCGACCAGTCCGAGTACCTCGTGATGACGGTTAGCACCGACGGAACGGTTGTGGCAAAGCATGTCGAGGTCGGTGAGATACGCGGGGGATTGCGTGTGATCCGCTCGGGCCTGTCTCGGGACGATCGCGTGATCGTCGACGGTTTGCCCTTTGCGGCGCCCGGAACGAAAGTGGCGACGCGCGATGGTGCGATCCGCTATGAGCCTAAACAGAACTAGCGGACAGTGAAGCCATGCGTATTGCCCATTTCTTTATCGACAGGCCGCGCTTCGCGACGGTGGTCAGTGCCTTTCTGACGCTAATTGGCCTGGGCGCGATGTTCGTGCTTCCCGTCGCCCAGTACCCGGAAATCGTTCCACCGACTGTGCAGGTGACGACATCGTATCCGGGTGCGTCGGCCGAAACGATTGCGCGAACAGTGGCCACGCCGCTTGAGCAGCAGATCAACGGCGTCGAGAACATGCTCTACATGAGCAGCCAGTCCACGGGAGACGGCCGGTTGACGGTCACGGTTACGTTTCGTATCGGCACCGACCTGAACGTCGCGCAGATGCTCACACAGAATCGGGTTCAGGATGCACTACCGCGCCTGCCCGAAGACGTCCGGCGCCTTGGCGTTCAGGTGAGGAAGTCCACACCTAGCATATTGCTGGCTGTTCACCTGTACTCACCTGACAGAACGCGCGACACACTTTATCTCTCGAACTACGCGACGTTGCACGTGAAGGACACGCTAGCGCGTCTGCAAGGCGTCGGCGACGTGCAGTTCCAGGGTGCCCGTGAGTACGCAATGCGTATCTGGATCGACCCCGACAAGGTCGCAGCCAACAATCTGAACGCGAGTGAAGTGCTCACAGCACTACGCGCACAGAACCTGCAGGTATCGGCTGGTGTCCTGAACCAGCCGCCCACGGCGGGCAGCGACGCGTACCAGATAAACGTAGAGGCGCTCGGCCGGCTGTCCACGCCACAGCAATTTTCCGACGTCGTCGTCAAGTCCGACGCACAGGGTCGCGTGACGCGGATACGCGATATTGGCCGGGTCGAAGTCGGCGCCGCAGACTACGGCTCAACCGCTTTCATGGACCGTGACAACGCTTCGACGTTGCTCATCTACGCGGAGCCCGGTGCGAACTCGCTTGCAGTCGAGCAGCAGGTTTTGTCCGCGATGCGCGGGCTAAAGAATGAGTTCCCCGCAGGAATGGACTACAAGATCATCTACGACCCGACCATCTTTATCGGCAAATCGGTCGACGAGGTGATTGTCACCATATTCGTCGCAATCCTGCTGGTTGTTGGCGTCGTCTTTCTTTTCCTGCAGAACTGGAGGGCCACGATTATCCCCGTCGTTGCAATTCCGGTCTCCCTGCTTGGGTCGTTCATCGTACTCGCCACGTTCGGAATATCGCTAAACAACCTGTCTTTGTTTGGCCTCGTGCTGGCGGTCGGCATTGTCGTTGATGATGCGATCGTCGTAGTCGAGAACGTCGAGCGCAACATGCGCTCTGGCATGTCGCCGGTAGAGGCGGCCCACCGGACGATGGACGAAGTGGGCGGGGCACTGCTGTCGATTGCGTTGACGCTATGTGCGGTCTTCATCCCGTCCGCCTTCCTTAGCGGGATTTCGGGGCTGTTCTTTCGCCAGTTTGCGGTGACGATCGCAGCATCGACTGTCATATCCTGCTTTGTGTCGCTTACTCTGAGTCCCGCCCTCTGCGCGGTGCTCTTCAAGTCGCATGAGCCGCATATCGCGTCGCATGGGGGCCTCGCGCAGCGTCTGCTACATGCGGGCTTTGATCGCTTTAACAGGGGCTTTGACAGACTGTCGTTCGGGTACGGAAACGTCACACGTCGTATCGTTCGTGGACTCACCGTCGTTCTCGCAATATACGTCGTGCTGATTGGCATTACGGGTCTTGAGTTCTCGCGTACGCCAACCGGCTTTATTCCGGAGCAGGATCAGGGTTATCTGATTACCGTGGTTCAACTTCCGCCGGGCGCGGCACTCGACCGTACCGAGAAAGTGGTCCGAAATGCCATTGACATTATCCTGACGACGCGCGGAATTGAACACGTTGCCCCATTTGTTGGGCTTGACGCAACAACGTTGACCGTGGCGTCGAACTCGGGAACGATTTTTTCGGGGTTGCCGTCGCTGTACAACCACGAGATTCCGGGAGTGACCGCGAACACGGTACTGGCCGACCTGCGCAAACGCCTTTCCGTCATCAAGGACGCTTATGTGCTGACCATTCCGCCGCCTCCTGTGCAGGGTCTTGGCAATTCGGGCGGGTTCAAGATGATGCTGGAGGACCGCGCGGGACTTGGGTCAGAGGCGCTCGTGCATGCGGCGAATGCCCTTGTTGCTGCGGCCAACAGGGATCCCAGTTTTGCCGGAGTCTTCACCCTGTTCAATGCGGGGTCGCCATCGGTTTTCGCGAATATTGATCGTGTAAAGGCCGAAAAGGTCGGGCTCACACCCACGGATGTGTTTTCCGCACTGCAGGTCTATCTGGGTTCACAGTACGTGAACGACTTCAACTACCTTGGCAGAACTTATCAGGTCATTGTTCAGGCTGACGGGCAATTCCGGCATACGCCTCAGGACATCACCCGTCTAAAAGCGCGAAACCAGTTCGGTGAGATGGTGCCGATCGGCACAGTGGCGCAAATGGAGAACCGTACGATTCCCTATCGTGTGCCTCGCTACAACTTGTATCCTGCCGCGGAAGTTCAGGGCGTCGCAGCGCCAGGCATCGCCACCGGTACAGCACTCCATCGCATGGAAGAGCTTGCCCATCAGGTGCTGCCGCAGGGTATCAGCTTCGAATGGACGGACCTGGCTTACCAGCAGCAGCAACACGGCACGCCGACGCTCCTGGTATTCGGAGCAGCTGCGCTCTTCGTGTTTCTCGTTCTCGTCGCGCAGTATGAGAGCTGGAAGCTACCGCTTGCGATCGTCCTGATCGTACCGATGTGTATTCTCGCGTCGGTCACTGGCCTGATCGCTCGCGGCATGCCCATCGATATCCTGGCGCAGATCGGCTTCGTCGTTCTCGTCGGACTGGCTGCGAAGAATGCCATCCTGATAGTCGAATTTGCGCGTCAGAAGGAGGACGAGGGGACCGCACCGGTTGACGCCGCGGTGCACGCTGCACGCACACGCCTGCGTCCTATCCTGATGACGTCTTTTGCCTTCATCCTCGGAGTGGCGCCGCTCGCGGTCGCCACAGGAGCAGGCGCTGAAATGCGCCAGTCGCTGGGAACGGCGGTGCTGTTCGGCATGCTGGGTGTGACGTGCTTCGGACTTCTGTTCACTCCTGCCTTTTATGTTTTCATCCGCAAATTTGGCCGTAAGGAGCGCACATGATCTTCACTACTGCCGTTGCTCGCGGACTAATGTGTGTTTCAGGTTCGCATAGTGAAGCTGGCAATCTTCGACACGAACCGCATGACGGCGCCCCATATCTGCCCGAGATCAGCGGAGCGAAACCGGCGTGCCGGCGGCAGGCGGCTGAAGACGGACGTCACACGGTCATGCGCCGGCCTTCAACGAGCCTGCTCCGTGTTATATGCGTGGGCGTAGCAATCGCGACGGGCCTGGGGGCTTGTGCGGTGGGGCCAGATTATGCGGCGCCCACTACGCAGCTTGTGCCGTTCCATAACCGGGTTGAGACAAGCACCCAGCAAGCGGCCAGACCGTCTCCGCACCTCGACACCTGGTGGACCGGATTTGATGATCCAATGCTCGTAACCGTCGTTCAGCGTGCTCTTGCGCAGAACCTGGACCTTGCGGCGGCGTTTGCCCGCGTTCAGCAGGCGCGGGCGGTCGCAGCGGGGGCGGGCGCGCAGCTTCTGCCAACGCTCGATTTCGACGCGACGGGAACCGCCGAGCATCAGAGCCTGTTAAGTCCGGTCGGCACCATCGCGAAAACGTTTCCTGGCTACAGTCGCGACCAGCGCGAATACAACGTTGGGGCTACCGCGAGCTGGGAAATCGATCTGGCCGGCGGACTGCGCCGCAGCGCCGCTGCGGCGCGTGACGAAGTGCAGGCGGCCGAGGCTGAGCAACTCGGCACGCGGATTACGGTGGCCGCCGACGCCGCCGATGCATACCTGCAGGTCAGAGGGTTCCAGACGCGGCTTGCGGTGGCGCAGGATCAGATTGACACCGACGGACGCCTTCTTGAGCTTGTCCGGGTGCGGCGTCGCGCTGGCGCGGCGGACGAGAGGGAGATTGCCCAGGCCGAGGCGCTGCTAAAACAGGCAAGGTCCACTGTACCTATCCTGCGCACGTCGCTTGAGGCGCAACTAAACCGCCTGGATGTGCTGATGGGTGCGCAGCCGGGAACGTACGCGCATGAACTGTCCGTCTCCTCCACCATCCCCGCGATCCCGAAGATTGACGATAACGACCAGCCACTGGACGTCTTGAGGCGTAGACCTGACATCATCGCGGCGGAGCGGCGAGTGGCCGCTTCAAGTGAGCGGATCGGCGCGGCAATCTCGGGCTATTACCCGAAGATCTCCCTGTCTGGCGCGCTTGGCTTTGACAGCGTGAGCACCAATCACCTCTTTACCGCGGCAGCGTTTCAGCCGGTCGGTACGGGGGCGCTTCGGTGGCGTCTGTTTGACTTCGGGAAGGTGGATGCGGAGGTTAAGCAGGCGCGAGGCGCGAACGCAGAGGCGCTTGCACTGTATCGCCAGGCGGTGCTCAAGGCCGCTGAGGATGTTGAGAACGCGTTCACAGCGCTTTCCCAGACAGAGGCTCGACGGCAGGAGTTGCAGGATGAAGTGGCATCACTGACGCGCGCCCGCGACTTGTCCGAACGCGCCTACAGAGCAGGGGCCATAACCCTCACAGATGTGCTGGACGCGGACCGTCAACTCCTCGTCGCGCGTGACGATCTGGACAGCTCACGCGCGGACGCGGCGCGCGCCGCGGTCGGGGCATTTCGTGCGCTGGGCGGCGGCTGGGACATCTCCCCGGACGCCCGCGTGGCAACGAATAGTTCTCCACCGGCGGTTCCGGTCAGGTGAGATGCCTGGGCCGTTGCCTTGTCTCCTTCGTGAGCCGGGTGGTTGTCTGATGCGGCGTCGACTCGGAGACGATATGGACCGGTTTCAGTCAATGCA
>Ga0308170_10004106_pt1 | contig 11590 bp, 10 predicted proteins | sample PhyBR2_2_FD_202136 | JGI IMG/M metagenome (GOLD analysis project Ga0308170, IMG submission 202136) | Phyllosphere microbial communities from UC Gill Tract Community Farm, Albany, California, United States - DLSLSB.R2 | ecosystem: Host-associated > Plants > Phyllosphere > Unclassified | place... | reverse complement strand
CGCAAAAGTACACATTCTTGTTCCTTTCCCCCTCCACGCTCTCGCACCCCTCTCGAGCGCACCCTCTTCCTCTCTCGCCCTCTGTCTGTCTCTCTCTGTGTCGGATCGAGTCGGGCGACGTCGACGGTGCCGTTCGCTGTAACATTCTGTCTCGCCTTCTCGCTTCGTCCTCCTCCTCCACTTCGTCGAGAGAGATCGCAGCGGATCCACCCGGGGCTCGCTGTTTGCGAGCTGTAGATCTGCCTGAAAAGAGGGAGAGAACAACCAAAAGAGGGAGCCAGCGAGGCCGGTCCACGAGGCTCGATCAGTTTTTGGCGAGGCGGGCGACGAAGTTGCCGTCTCTCGCCCCTGGCTCGCCTCCCTCCCTCTCCCTCCTGCCAGCACGACAGCGAGGCCTGCTCGAGCTCGCGCTTCGTCTCCCGCCCAGCGCCAGGCCGCACAGCCGCACGGTGCGTCGTCGCTCTTCCCTCCCCCCCCCCCTCCCTTCGCGCCGGCCTCCCGCCGAGCTTCTAGCGCGCGGTCGCAGGGGCACTCGAGCTGATCAAGATCTGCTCTCCCGCACAGCACAGCTCTCCTGCACAGCGCAACGCACGCACGAGCGCAGCGTGGCAGCGATGCGCCCCTTCCTCTCGCCGGCCCTCCCCACCTCCGCCGAGCAGCCTTCGTTCGCCGACGAGGTCGAGCAAGACCTGCGCCGCCGCGAGAGCTCCGACGCTCCAGCGCACACCAACGGCATCCTGTCGACCCCCTCGATCATCTTCCCGCCCTCGGCACAACCCTCGCGGCGAGACGGACTTGCGGGCGACGGCCGCGGCGCGGTCGCGATGGAGCCCGAGTACAGCAGCAGCAGCGGCGACGGCCCGCGCACGAGGTCGATCCTCTTCCCCTCCTCCTCGGCACGCCCGCTCAGCCAGGTCAGCGGCAGCACCGTCCTCCCCTACGACGACGACCGCCGCTCGCCCGCTCGCCCGACGCCGCACCCGCTCTCGGGCCCGCCGCGCGCCTCGAACGGCCACGACCTCGTCGGCGAGGCGTCGAGGATGATGCGCCCGCAGTCGCAGTCGAGCCTGCGCATCCGGGCCGCGCACCCGAGCCGCATGGGCAAGCGCGCGTCGGAGCGCTCGCTCGTCAGCGAGCCGCGCGACGACTACGTCCGGGCGGCGGAGCCGAGCGCACCGCGCCGGCTCAGAAGGGAGCGCTCGCGCTCGCTGGGCGACGACGAGTCGGGCCATGGGCCGCGGCTGCGCACGCTGTCGGGTCCGGGCAAGGTCGGCGGCGCAGAGCTCGACGGCGAGGACGACGCCGCCGACCTCGAGGCGTCGGGCGAGATCGACTTTGACGGGCGCGAGGACGGCGAGGACGGGTACGGCGCGCGCGACGGTCAAGGGCAGGAGAGGGAGAACGGCGACCTGTCGAGCGAGGAGGCGTGGTACTTCCTGCGCTCGCTCGTCGGCCAGGAGATCCAGCGCGAGGAGGGTTTGTTGTGGAAGCTCAAGGACCTTGACGGTGTCGGCGGCGTTCAGTGCGTCGTCCGTTCCCTCCTTTCAGGCCCTCGTCGCCGAGTCGAACCTGACGACCTTCCTCTCCGCGCGCAGCGACGGCGAGGGCATCGACCCGGCTGAGGTCCCCATCCTCCGCTACCTCATTCGACACTTCCTCCTCACCCTTCCCCTCGTGCGCGACACCGTCTCGGACGGCGACGTCCCGGCGTTCTGGGTCGACGGCCTGCACCCGATCATCCGCTCGCTCCACGCCGCCGACCTCTCCAAGCCCGTCGACCGCGGCTACCAGGGCGTCGCCTCTCGCTTGTACGGCTCGTCGTGCCGCAACGCGCTCGAGCGCTTCGTCGCGGCCGGCCTCAAGCTCAGCAGCGCGGCGTACGACTCGCCGACGGGCCTCGCCAGCCCGGCGGCGCCGGCGATGCAGCTCCAGACGAGCACGGCGTCGTCGCAGCGCTACAACTTCCAGCCCCTCGTCCCAGCGCCCTTTCCCGAGTCACCCAAAGGCACGGCGGGGTACTCGAACGGCAAAGCCGCCCGACCCGCCTCATCCGCTCGGTCCGCCTCTTGGTCCCGCCGCTTCTCGTTCAACCGCATTTTCGGCTCCGCGTCAGCGGGCCCAAACGGCACGTCGAGCCCGCCGCGCCTGCCGCCGCCCGTACCCGCATCGCCGCTCGTCATGACGAGCGCGTCGTCGTCGTCCGAGACGGAGAACGGCGGCGCCGGCTCGGGCCCCGAGTCGACGGGCACCCGCCGCGAGTCGGCAGGCCCGGCACGCCCAGACTCGGCGGTGCTGCCCGCCATGCCGTTCCTCGGCGCCGCAGCCGCGCCGGCCGTCGTCGCCGCCGCCGCAGCACGCCCCGCCACGCCCGGCCGGGCCGCCTCTCGCCGCTCCTCTGCGGCCGGCGAGGAGCTCGAGGAGCTCGAGGAGCTCAGCCTGCAGCAGACGCGCTCGCGGGCAACGTCGACGCACGACGCCGAGAGCTTCGTCACGGCCGGCGAGGGCCGTGCGAGCCGCGCGAGCCACAGCGTGCAGGACCACGACGACAACACGCTGCGCATCCCCATGTCGACGCCCGCATCGGCCTACGCTACGCCGGCTCCGAGTGCGGGTCTCGCGCCGGCGCAAGGGTTCTTCGGTGCGTCGATCGACGGCGACAGCGCTGCGGTCGACGCCGACGGGCTCGGGCCCTCGTCCTCCGAGGCGACGACACCCAAGCAGCAGCAGTCAGCGTTCATCGAGGGCGACGAGTCGGGACGAGCGCCTTCGAGCTCGACAACCACCACGCCGGCCGAGCCGTACGTCGTCGACGAGCCGTCGCACGCCGCGCCGTCGCTCGCCCCGGCCATCCCCGACGTCGGCCTCCCCTACCAGGCGTCGAGCACGACTACGCCCAAGGCGACGACGCCTACCTCGCCGTCGCGCGCCCGCATGACGCCGCTCCGCCCCGTCAAGTCGCCCGAGCGGCAGCGCACGCTCGAGCCTGCGCCCGACGCTCGGGCCTCCAAGCCCGCCAAGCTCAATCACAAGTTCAGCTTCGGCGGCTTGATCAAGGGCATGCGCCGCTCGTCGGCGAGCGGCGGCGGAAGCGGGTCCGACTCGACGACGGGCTCGCCGAGGGGCTCGCACGACGTCGTCGCGAGCCGCCGCATCCCGCTCGGGCCCTCGACGCCGCAGGAGCGAGGCGACGTCATCGCGTACTCGGGCCTCCCCGCCGAGTTCGTCCCGCCCGTCCTGCCGCCGACGTCGGGCGACGACACGCCGGCCTTGGGCGCAGAGTACGAGCCGAGCTCGTCGGCGCTCCCGCCCGTCCTCGTGCCCAAGGCCGGCGCAGCATGGCCGTTCGACGCGCCCGTCCCTTTCCTCCAGGGCCCCGAGTTCGAGCACCTCAAGTGGGGCGGCTTCGAGGCCGACGTCGTCGGGTGCCGCAAGAGCCTCTTCTCGCACGTGCGTCCTCTTTCCTCCAGTCGCACGTCTCTCTCGCCCCCTTGCTGACTCCTTCTGCTCCTCCTGCAGAGCTTCATCATCCGCGTGCGGCGACCAGGCCGCCTCGACGAGTTTGTCCTGCGCACCGAGGCGCAGTTCCTCAAGTTCTCGCGGAACGTGCGTCCACTCCCTCGTCTCGTCCTGTCTCTCTTGAGCTGGAGCGGCATCCTGACGCCTCCTCGCTCGCCATGCAGATGCCCAAGCACTTCCCCGAGGCGCACTTGCGCCGCATCCCCGCCGGCGCGCCCAAGAACGACACGGTGATCCGCCCTCGCCCGCCTCTCGTCGGCATGCCGAGCGCCGTCTCGCTCCAGTCGGGCGCCGGCACAGAGCCCGGCTCGCGCAGCCACTCGCGCCTCGTCAACGGCCTGCGCGCCGCCGCCGCCGATCCGCACGGCTCGCCCTCGAAGAGCATGAGCCGCCCGCCGACCCGCTCGAGCGTCGGCTCGACCTTCACGCGCAGCCTGCGCGCGCAGTCGGTGCACGCCCAGAGCGAGTCCAAGACCGTGCGGCAGCGCAGGTCGCGCGCCGCGAGCCTGTCGGCATCGCATCTCCAGCGCCCGCAGTCGGCCGTCGGCAGCTACCGCTCGTACCCGACGAGCTTCGGCTCGCGCGCCATCATCCCCGCCGAGATCGGCAAGAAGATGCCGCCGCACGACCCGAGGCGCCGCGCGCTGCGGGCGTGGCTGCGGGACGTCCTGAGCGTGCGCGGCGTCGGCCATCACAAGGAGACGGCGGCCTTCCTCCTCGCCGGGTCGATCGTGCCGAGGGACGCCGAGTACGTTCCCTCTCGCTCTCTCGTCCCTCTCCCCATCTTTTGCGCTCGTGCTGACTCTGCGACCTTGCCTGCAGCGTCATGGACATCGCCAAGCGCGAGGCGATCGACGACGCCCGTCGGAACGCCCGCTCGAACGACGCCTACCAGTCGGTCGACAAGGTGCGCGACACGAGGGAGAGCTTCTCGGCGGTCGAGGACGAGATCATCCACGGCGAGGGCCTCGGCGAGATCTCGGAGGCGCTCAAGACGAAGCGCTCGATCGACGAGCTGCCGGCCAAGTACCAGAAGGTGCTCGAGGGGTTCCGCTTCGAGTGCGTCCACCTCTCTCTTCCCCACTCGAGCGCGTCGGGCTCCCTCATTGACGTATCTCTTGTCCTGCAGCTTCGCCGCGACCATCTACGAGGCGCTCGTCGGGTCCGAGACGTCGGGCATGACCTTCTCAAAGCTCAAGGCGCTGCACTCGACCTTCCCCTGGTTCATCGTCAAGCAGGCGCTGCGCCTCAAGGGCTCCAACTTCATGGCGCGCCGGCTGCAGGACATCCTCATCTCGCGACCGCTCGGCGGCAAGAGCCTCCTCCAGAAGTGCGTCGTCGGCTCTCTTTCTCGAGAGAAGGCTACGACGAGCGGATCGAGCTGACTCACTGCACCTACAGGATCCTCGCCATCACGCTCGACGACGACCCTGTGCGCCTCGCCAAGGAGATGGACCGCCTCCAGACCCGGATCGGCAGCGCCGTCATGGTCGAGAAGCTCAACCTCTTCGTGCACGAGAGCCGCGAGAAGAAGGCCATCATCCGCCGCTACGCCGGTGCGTCTCTCTCTTTACATCATCAGGAGAAACTGCTGAGGTCGCGCGCGTCGAGCTGAGCGTAAGACTGACCCACCTCATTGCCCGCAGAGGAGAACAAGATCGAGCTGGTCCTTTGCATCGTGCGCGGCGCCGACGAGCCTCGCCTGCCCGGATTCGAGCTCGACCGCATCACGGCCGCCAGCAAGGCGTACCGCAAGTGGGCCAAGACCAACCCGTCGCCCGTCGCCAAGCTCCAGGTCCGCGACACCGACATCCGCCTCGTCCTCGACCTGCAGGCGTACCTGCGCCTCGCCTCGCGAGACCGTGACGCTACGGTCCTGCGCCAGCTCCTCGCCGAGGAGGACTTTGCGAGCGCCATCGAGGTCCTCACCAACCCGCTCATCAACTTGCTCAAGCGCACCTACAAGGTCGGCCACGGCGCTCAGGCCCTCACCGACCTGCAGACGTTCCTCGACCAGCTCATCATCAGTGCGTCGACGCCCTCTCTTCTCTTGCCCTGCACGATGCACGACGAGCATGCTCACTGACTCTCGAGCTCGTCGCAGTCGTCGAGGCCCTTCGCAGCCGCATTCAGGACCCGCAGAAGAGCGTGCGAGTCATCGCTCGCCTCCTCCAGCGCCACCAGCAGAACCTGTACTCGTTCGTGCGCTCGGTGCACCGCAACGAGACGATCGTCGAGGAGTTCTTGCAGTGGGCCTGGTGCGCTCGGACCCCTCCTTCCTCTCGCTCGTGGACGGCTTCACTGACACTGTTCTCCCTCTTGCTCGCTCGCAGGACCGCCTCCGTCTTCCTTCGTCGCGGCCTCGCCCAGCCTATCGACCTCGACGAGCTCGTGCCGCCCGAGGGCGAGGCCGAGGAGGACAAGGCCTACCTGCTCGAGGAGCTCGAGGATCTCGTCTCGTTCCACCGCGCCAAGCGCCTCGACAAGTTCCAGGCCGCATGCAGGCGCGCTGCGGGCGACGTCGACGCCGACGACCCGATCCTCGTCGAGGGCGACGGCAAAGGGCGCAGCCAAGTCGAGCCCGTCGTCGAGCCGAAGCCTCGCGCGCCGCGCTTGTCCGAGGTGCCGCTCTACGCCGAGGCGTTCAAGGAGCAGCTCAAGAGCGTCTTTGCGGTGTAAGGGAGCGTGAGAGTCGGCGGCGCAGTGTGTGAGAGCGGATGAGGGAGTTCGGCAAGGAGGAGGCAGAGGATGGAGGAGGAGCAGGAGTTATCTATGGTCTGTTGTCGCGTCGGCTCTCGAGCTCGCTTAATCTATCTGTCGGTGCCTTTTTACTCGCAGCGATGAGAACTGAGAGCGTGAGCATCGCAGAGCACTTGAGAGGAGCGAAGTCCAGAGCGAAGAGCGGCGTCGAGCACGAGGAGCGGCGTCGGCGGCCTGTGCGCGTCCTCAAGGCGCTCGCTCTCGCACGTCAAGCACGCTCGCGGTCGCTCGCGCTCTCTCGCACATCTCGCTCGCATGATAAAAGAGTAGGAGCAGCGATGCAGAGAGCAAGGAGCCCGACTACTTCTTCTTGCGCCCGCCGCCTTCGAACCCAGGTCGGCCCTTGGCACGCGCCTTGCCCGTCGTGCTGCTCGCCGTCTTCTTGCCCTTGCTCTTGGCCTTGACGACGCCCATCTTCTTGTCCTTGGCCTGCTGCTTGCGCGCGGCGAGGTTGGCGTTGCGCTTGGCCACCTTGTCCGAGATGGTCTTCTCGACCGTCGCCTTCCGGTCGACCCTGCGCGCGCGGCAAAGCTCTTTGTCAGCGCACGGTCCTCGACAACGACGACCAGGATGTTAAGAGGAGAGGAACGAGGACGCACCATGCCTTAGCGCTCTTCTTCTTCTCGCGCTCCTGCCGCTTGGCCATCTTCTTCAGCCGCGTCTCGTCGTCGCGGACCTTGCCGCCCTCGGCCTTGAGGAGCACCTTCTCCCACCGCTCCTTGTCCTCGGTCTTCTCGCGCTTCTCGGGCTCGAGCTGGTCGAGGCGCTCCTTGCGGCGCTGCAGGATCTCGAGCGCCTTGTTGGCGTCCTTGGGCAGGTCGTGACGGTTCTTCTTGAGCGTGCCCGCCGCCGCCTGGAGCTTCTTGAGCTGCTTGGGCGTCATGCCGGCGTCGGTCGCGCGGTCCGAGTTGGTCGCAAAGTCGAGGTTGGAGAAGGCGATCGAGTTGGGGTCCGCCTTGGACGTCGAGGTCGAGGCGGCGGCGGCGGCGTCGTACGAGACGAGGGCCGAGTTGGTCGCGTCGGGAGCGTCACCCTGTCGACAAACACTCGTCAGCGAGCTCGCTCATGAGAAGGGCGAGAGAAGAGAGGAGGAATCGGACGCACCTTGGCCTTCTTCCTCGGACGCTCGTCGTCGCCCTGCTGCTGCTGGTCCCGCTGCGGCGCGCCGACCTTTCCACCGCCCTTGCGCCCGTTGCTCGGCTCGTTGGCGCGCTTCTTGGCGCCCTCGCTCTTCTCCTGGAGGCGGCGCTCCTTCATCTTCTTGCGGCGGTTGTCGCGCAGGGCGGCGCGGCGCCGACGCTCGGCGAGCAGGTCGTCCTTGCTCGTGACGGCCGCGTCGCCCTCGTCCTCGTCGTCGTCCTCGCCCGACTCGTCCTCGTCGTCGTCGCTCGCGGCCGACGCCGCCTTCTTGGCGCCGGCCTTGCCCGCCTTGCCCGCCGCCGCCGAGGACGCGCCGCCCTTCTTGGCCTGGATCTCGGCGATGCGCCGCTGGAGCTTCTCGCGCAGCTCGGTGATGGTCGGCGCGGGCGCGTCGCCCGGTTGGGGCGCCTTGCGGCTCTTGAGCACGCCGGCCGCGTCGAGCTCGAGGAGCTCGCCGTCCTCGTCGTCCGAGTCGGCGAAGCCCTCGTCGTTGGGCGAGTCGGCCGCCTCGTCGTCGTCGTCCCACTCGCCCTCGGACGCGCCGTTCATCTCGGCGTCGGACGACTCGTCGCCGCTGTCGGCGTCGGCGGCGCGCTTCTTGCCCTTGGCGGCGGCCGACAGCTTGGCCGCCTGGATCTCGGCAATCGTCTTGGGCTCGTCCGGGTCGTACTGCGGGCGTCGGGCGTGCGTGTCAGCCGGGATGTACGGTCTGGACGGTCTGGAACGGAGGAGGAAGGCGGACGCACCCTCGCCAACTTGGCCTCGCGCTTGGCCTCGTTCTTCTGCGCGCGCAGCGTCTCGTCCTGCTTGGCCTTGCGGAGCGCCTTCTTCTGGGCCTTGGTGAGCTTGCCCTGCGAGCGTGGGGGCGAGTCAGCTTGCTGCAGAGCGACACGAGAGCGAGAGAGAGAGAGCGACGCGACGCACCTGCGGCACCTTGGGCTGCGAGTCCTCGTCGTCCGAGTCGGGGCGGAGGTAGTACTTGGCGGGGACGTGCTTGAGGAGCTCGTCGAACGAGGCGTTGTGCGCCTCGAGGCTGGCCTGTGCGAGCGAGCGGGCGAGGAGGACGCGGCGCGGGGTCAGCCTTGAGCTCGGAGGGCGGGGAGGAGGACAAGGGAGCGAGAGAGGGAGCGGGCAAGCGCACCTTGAGCTGGTCAGGCTTGGGGAGCCCCTGCTGTGCTGCTGCGGGTGCCATGGCCGTGTCGATGGGGCGAGGAGGCGACGAGCTGAGCGGGCCGAGGTCGAGCTCTCCGCGACGAGGCGATGAAGACGGCGAGCTCTCGGCTCTGCCTCTGTAGAGCAGCGCAAGCGGCTGAGAGACACCGTGAGCACTTCACAAGGCCAGCAGAAGCCAAGCAGAGCCGCACAGAGACGCGTCGTCGAGGCCTCTCAAGCGCACCGGCCCCGGCTCGCAACACGGAGCGAACGCATTGCACGCAAAGCAGCCTCGCACCGATACATCGACCTCCTCCTCGCTCGCACTCAGCTCTTCCTGCCCCTGCCCCTTCCCCTCGCGCCGCCCCTCGCGCCTCTCCTCCCCCATCCTCCCCTGCGGCCCTTGCCCCACCCTCCCCCGCCGCCGCTCGCGCGCCCCTTGGCCTTGGTCGTCACGGGCGGCGCCATGGCGTCGAACGCGCGCGCCTCGTCGTCCGAGCCGTACCCGTCGTCCTCGTCGCCGTCGCCTGGATCGTGCGCTCCGGCCGACGCGCGCGAGCGCTTGGGCGCGCGCTGGGCGTACATGCTCTCGTCTGCGGGCGGGGACGACGGCGTCAGCGTTTGCGTTGCGAGCAGAAGCGCGAGAGGAGAGAGGGGAGAGAGGACGCACAGCCTTCCTTGTACGCGCGGCTGAGCGTCGAGATGTAGATGCTGCCCCTCGGCGGCGAGCTGCCGTCCTCGGGCGGTCCGGGCCTCCTCGCACTGTTGACGGCGCCCTCGCCGCCCGCAACCGCGCCCGTGCGCCTCGCCGCCTTGGCGCGGCGCTGCAGCTGCGTCGACGACGGGCCCGCGACGATGACATCGTCCTCGTCCTCGTCCTCGTCGTCGACGAGGTCGACGACCTCGGTCATCGTCTTGTGCAGCGCCGCGTCGGCCTCGTCCCACGCCGCGAGCGCGTCTTCGTCGTCGATGAAGCCGTCGTCAAAGTCGTCGTCGTCGACCGGGCCGGGCTGGCGCTGCTGCGGGCGGTGCGGCGCCGCGGCCGGCTCGTCGTCGTCGCTGTCGGGCACGAGCATCGCCTTGCCCTTGCCCTTTGAGCGGGTCGACGCGGCGGCGGCGGCGGCGGTCGAGCGCGAGACGCGCGGCGACGACGAGGGGAACAACTCGGCGGCGAGGTCCTCCTGGACGGGCGCGGCGCGCGGTGCCGGCTTAGGTGCGGCGGCACGAGCGCGCGACGCCGACCCGACGGCTGGAGGAGGCGGTGCGGCGCCTGCCGGGCGGAAGGCCGAGGCTCGGGTGCGGGAAGGCGGAGCGGCGGCGGCGGCGGGAGGAGGGGGACCGTCGTCAAGGACGAGCTGCGAGTCGGACGAGTCGAGGTGGTTGACGGCGTCGAGGCAGGCGTTGGTGTGCGCGACGAGGTCGGGGAGCGGGACCTGGGAGCGCGCTCGGATTTGGGTCAGCGCTCGAGCGTGCGGAGAGGGGTCCGTGCGAGAGCGGACGCACCACTTGCTTGCAGACGGGACACTCGCCGGTCGGCTCGACCGCCTTGCCCTTGCCCTTGACCGACGCAGCGGCGGATGTCGAACCAACGGCGCGCGGCGTGCCGTTCGTGTTGGGCGCAGGCTGGAGCGGCAAGGTCGTCTGCTTGGTCTTGGTCGTCCGACTCGCCTTGAGCTTGGCTGCGCGCGCAGAGACGGGCGTCATCGTCAGCGCTCGCTCTGCGACGATCGAGTCAGGAAAAGAGAGCGAGAGACGCACCGAGCGCCTCCTCCTTCTCCCTCTTGCTCTTGGCCGCCACGGGCTCGTACTTGCTCGGGCCCGCCCCGTCGCTCCCACTGCTCGCGCCGCTGCTGCTCGCCGGCGCAATCTCGTCGTCGTCGTCGTCGCCGAGCACCAGCATGGCGCGCTGCTCCGACATGTTGCGCAGCGCCTTGCTCGCCGCGCCCGCCTTGAGCCGGGTCGACGGCGCGCCCTTGCGCTTGGCCGGCTGGGCCTCGACGCCCCAGAACGACTCGGGAGGCGCGGGCTGCTGCGCAGGAGGAGCGCCGGGCAGCGGCTCGAGCTGCGGCGACGGCGAGCGGTCGTCGTGGTTGGCGGCGGCCGAGGAGCGGCGCTTCTTGCGCGACGACGAGGCGGCGGCCGTTTTGCTCGAGGTCGACGAGATGTAGCGCACAGGAGCGGGCTTCTTGACCCTCGACGACGGGGGAGCGACGGCGGGCGCCTTGGCCTTGCCCTTGTCCTTGGTCGCCGACGACGAGCGGTCCGACACGGTCGTCTGCGCCGTGCTCGCCGACGTGCGCCTGCGCGTCCTCGACGCCGCCGAGCGCCCGCTCGAGTCGGACCCGAGCTCGTCCTCGTCGTCGCCGCCGCCGCCGCCCTTGCGCCCCTCGGACGCCCGGCGCCGCTTGGCCGCCTCGCGCGGCTCGTCCTCGTCGCGCGCCTTGGTGCGGCGCGGCGGCGTCGTGCCCTTCCAGCCGTTCTGCCGCGCGAGCTCGCGCAGGACGTCGCCGTCCTGGTCGATCTGGCTCGCCGTCGGGAGGAGGCGGATGTCGCGCCGGGTCGACGAGGTCGAAGTGCCGTCGGCGCCCGTGCGGCGGCGGCGTGGGCTGCCGCGCAGCTCGCTGTCCGAGTCGCTCGAGTCGGTCGACGATGACGAGAGGGTGACGTGCAGCTTGGTGCGGCGCGCAGTCGAGCCCTTGGCGGCCGTGCTGTGCTTGCTCGTCGAGGCGACCGGCCCCGCCTTGGCCCTGGCCCTCGCTCCCGCGCCGCGCGCGCTGCTGCTGGACCCGACGACCTCGAGGTCGGACGACGCGCCCTTGCGCCGTGCGTCGTTTCGGTCGGTGTCGTCCGAGGACGAGTCCGAGGGCGGGTGGACGCTCTTGCGGCGTTTGGCGGGGCGGGGACGGGCGGCGGAGCGGTCTGGGTTGCGCGGGTTGGCGAAGAACGAGTCGACGTCGTCGTCAGAGGACGGCATGCGCCCGTGTGGGCTTGCGGAGAGGATGTCGAGGGGGGCCGACGCGAT
>Ga0308170_10004105_pt1 | contig 11591 bp, 14 predicted proteins | sample PhyBR2_2_FD_202136 | JGI IMG/M metagenome (GOLD analysis project Ga0308170, IMG submission 202136) | Phyllosphere microbial communities from UC Gill Tract Community Farm, Albany, California, United States - DLSLSB.R2 | ecosystem: Host-associated > Plants > Phyllosphere > Unclassified | place... | reverse complement strand
CCTCTCCGACCGCACGGACCTCCTCCTCCGGCAGCCAAGCGCACCCTCTCACCGTTCCTCCTCCTGCCGCCGACGACCTCGTCGCTCATGAGTCGTCCGAGTCGCCGTGGTATCAGAAGCCGTCGCCGTGGCGGCGGCGGCACCAGCGCTTGTAGCGGTCGCAGCGGTTGCGGTAGCGGCGCGGGCAGTCGTAGCACGAGCGGTGGTGCCAGCCGTGCGGGTGGTGGTCGTCTGCGGGCGAGCGAAGGAGAAGGCAAGGAGGAGAGAGTCAGCTGTGCGCGGGGTCGAGGAGAACGAGAGCGAGCAAGAGGGAGCGCACCGTTGCGAGCTGTGAGCGAGGCGAAGAGGGAGGGCAGGCGTGCACGTCAGCGAGGGAGAAGGTGACGAAGGAGAGAGGAGGTCGAGACGCACACTGCGGAGCAAACTCGTCGTCCTCGGCGTCGAGCTGGGCCGGCGCCGCCACCGTGTTGACCTCGTCGGCCGACGCCGCGACGACGGCACGCTCGTACAGAGCCTCGGAAGAGACATCGTCGACAGTGCGCTTGTAGTGGCCTGCGAGCGAAGGAGAGACGAGGAGGGTCGAGAGGGTCAGCACCGTCGACCCTTCCAGGTCCGAGTCGACGTCGGCGAAGGGCAAGACGTACAGCGGTCGCGGTCGCCGTCGTGGTCGTGGTGGCGGGCGTGGCCGTTGTCGTGGTCGTGGTCGCGGTCTGTGTACGCAGAGGGCGAAGGAGAGAGAGAGTGAGCGGTACGAGAAGGTGGAGGAGGAGAAAGCGCAGGAGAAGAGTCAGCTCGACGATCCGAAAGCGCGAGGGAGTCGAGACGCACCGTGGCCGTGGTCGTCGTCGCCGTACTTGCCTGCGGGATACGAGAGAGCGAAGAGGTCAGCTCGGTCGAGGGCGCGCGAGCGAAAGGGGAGAAGAGAGACGCACGGTCGCGCACACCGCCGTAGTTGCCGCCGCCGACGACCTGACGCTCGACGAGGGCACCTGCGCACGAGTAAGAACGTCAGTTGAGCCCAGGGAGAAGGTGTGGGAGACGAGGACGAGAGAGGAGACGCACCGTTGGGCTTGAGCACACTGTCGACGAGTGGCGCGGCGGCGGCGAGGACGATGAGGCCCGAGAGGAGGACGAGAGAGAGCTTCATGGCGATGCGAAGAGTGCGATGAGGTCGAGGCTGGAAGGGAAGGAGGACGAGGAGGAAGGGGAGAGGGAGAGGGAGAGGGCGAGTGAGGAGAAGGGAAGCAAGAGAGGGGCGGCGCCACCGAGCCCGAGGTCGCTCGCCGAGGGTCGATGCTGCAGGGCCGCACGCTGACGACGACCGTGAGCGAGAGAGAGCAGGTGATGTGGGGCCGACGCCGCCGCGAGAACAGCTCTGCACCGCATGGCGAGCCGTAGGAGAGCGAGGACGGCTCGAGGCGAGCCGTTGGAAGCCGCCTAGAGCCGCCACGACGGCCTGGAAGTACGTCTAGGGCTGCGCGAGCCTGTGGCACCAGCTGTGGGTGCTTGGACCGCCTCTGACGAGTGTCCGTGCCGGCCGCAGCGCGCCGCCCCCGATCCAGCGCACAAGCTCCAACTCCTGCAGGTACAGGGTGGTCTCGAGCACCTCTGCGAGCGAGTTTGTCGTGCTGCTGTGCGACACAGCTGGTGGCGGCGCTGTCGCCGGGTCGGCAGATGAGGTCGGCGAGGCGGGAGAAGAGGGCGAGTGCGACGGCCTCTTGCGGGGCGCGGCTGGTGGTGCATGCCGCGCACGGGGACCGTGGAGTACAGTACGCAGCTGTGCGCACGCTCAGCGAGAGCTGGCGAGTGTGGCCGAGTGGATGAGGCTCGCGCTCCTCCTCCTCGCGCCTCTCTCCCTCCTCCGCACCACTCGCTCCGCCCTCTGCGCCTTTTGAGCGCATGGTGGCCAGCTAGTCCTGCTCTTCGCACCTCTACAGCCGACCTGCGCCGCCCTCGCACCGCCTAGCGTCCAACTCGCCGTCTCGCCCCTCGCCGGAAAATCATCCAGCTCGCCGACCCTCCTCGAGTCGCCCTCATGCTCGCTTGACTGGTGCGTTCACCCTTTCCCTCCCAACTCGGGACTGCCCGCACCCATCTGGAGAGGACGACACTTCAACAAACTGCAAACTCGAGGGTTGCCTGTGCTCTACGGACGCGGCGCCCACCTTCATGAGATACCTTGTATCCAACGCTTAACCTGATCCTAGTCGTGCACGACGCGCAGGGCGGCGGCAGCAGCAGCATCTGCACCCAGTCGTCGAGCCCGTGCTGACCTCCTCGCCGTCCTGCAGGTCCTCTTCTCCTCGCTCGACCCGACCGTCGCGGCGCCTTGTCGTCCTTACCGCTCTGCCCGGCGCGTGCCGCCCTCGCCTGACTGCTGCTGGGCATCGACCTGCTCGGCTTAGGGCGGTTCGTCGAGCTCTGTCGCCGTACAGGGCTTCCCACACGGTCGACGACTCGACGGCCTCGCCTCGCTCTTCTCGGACGGGAGGAGCACCTCGGACGGGCATGATTATTCAAACATAGATCAGAACCGCTAATCTCGAGGTCGTCGTCGACGCCTCGTCCTGTCGCCTCGGCATGGGACGGGCGCTCGGCGGCGCCTGATGAAGCGCAATCTCAAAAAGTGGATGACCCGAACGAGGTGCCCCTCTCTCCTTTGCGTACAGCTACTGTACCTGCTCGTGCTCCGCAATGCATCCTGCCCTTCACACGACCCACTTCGCCGTGCGCGAGTCCCACAGCGCGAGCGACCCACGGTCTCGCTCGCCCGGATCTGCTCCTTCCCGGCCGAGCCGTTGTCGCTATCGCTGCAGGCTTCTCGAGCGCTCTTTCTCCTCTCTTCACTCCTCGAGTCGTTCATCCGTCACAATGGTCGCCGCTCCTCGCTCCTTCACGCCCCTGCCAACTCAGCCGAGCTTCATCTCGCTGTCGCCCGAGGAAAAGAAGGTGAGCCCGCGCAGTTCCTCAGCCTCTACCGCTCGCCGAGCTCTCGATGCTCACGTTGGCCGCCTCGCACTGCAGAACGGCAGATGGTCTCGAGCCAACATGCAGCGCGCCATGGAGATCCTGCACCGCGACGGCCTCCTCGCGATTTCCGGCGTCGTCGACCTCGATCACGTCGTCGCTCTGCGCGAGTCGATGCTCGCCACCGCCCAGGTCATCAAGCAGCAGGTCAAGGAGCTCTCGCAGTACAACCACGGCATCAGCAGCAACTTCCTCATGTCGGCGCCGCTCACCGACCCGAGCCTGCGCTTCGAGGACGTCTTCGCGAACCCGCTCGTGCACCAAGTCGTCGAGGGCTACCTCGGTCCGGGCATCAAGCTCAACCTCTTGACGGCCAACTGCGCGATCGCTGGAGCGACGCAGCGGCAGAACGTGCACAAGGACGCGCCCTGGTGAGCTCGCATTCCTCCTCTCGCGCTCTCTCGCACGAGGTCCGAGCGGCGCCCTGAATCTTCCCTCCGCTCGCTCTGCAGGCTGCACCCGAACTGTCCTGGCATGCTCAACACGAACCTCGCGCTTTCGGGTCCGTTCTCTCCTTGCCTGATCTCCTCGACCGAGCTCTCGAAGCTGACGTTCTTCGTCCTCGTCCTCCCGCACGCTCCCCTCCCGGCTCTCCTCCTCCCTCTCTCCCTCGCAGACTTCACGCCTGAGAACGGCTCGACCGAGTTCTGGCTCGGCAGCCACAACTGCACGACCGGGCACGACCAAGTCTGGCCGACCCGTGAGTCGGCGACGCCTCTCTGCGACGTCGCGCCCGACACGCTCGAGGAGCGGCGGATGGTGCGGCCTGGAGCGCAGATCCGAGTGCCGATGGGCACGATCACGCTGCGCGACATGAGGACCTGGTGCATCGTCTCCTCCTCGACGCTCGAGCCGCTTGAGCCTCGGGCTCGACAGCTGACGAGGAGGTCCACTCGTCGACGCAGGCACGCCGGCATGCCCAACCTGACCGAACAAGACCGTATCATGACGGCGGTGGGCTACTCGGCGGCGTGGTGGCCTGAGCCGGAGCAGAGGATGAAGGTGAGCCGCTCGTTCTCGCTTCGTCCTCCTCGTCGCTCTCTTCCCTTTCTCTCCTCCTCCCCCTTCCTTTCCTCGCCCTGTCCTACTTGCCGACGTTCGACGTGCATACACGAGTCCGCTGACGCTGTACGCCCTCACGCAGGCCCCTCTCTCGGCGGAACCCCTTCTCACCGTCACCGACCACGCCCTCGAGTTCATCCCCGACAACGACTGGCTCGCCATCTCGCAGAACTGGGACCTCGCTGACGAGTCGAGCATCAAGCTGCCGGACGTGCCCGGGCACCGCAAGCGCTCGAGCGCGCCCGAGGGTGAGAAGGAGTGGGTCGCGCTCAACGAGGTCAGGAGCGAGGAGAAGTACGTGCGCGCTTGACCTGTCGAAATTTGTAGCACTCAGTTAGTACGTCAAGCTCCAGCTTGTGCCGTCGACGTCGTGCTTAGAGCCAAAAGAGACGCTCAGGCCTTGCGCACGTTGACCTTCTCAAGTTGACCGTCGCGCTCCGTCCGCTCCTCTCCGCTCGGCTGCACGTCTCCTTGTTCTTCGGGCCGGTTCCGGTGCAGCTCCATATGCATTCAGGAGCGTTTGCAGTCGAGATAAGCGCTCGCTTCCCGGCCGAACCGGCTCGTCCGGTCCCTCTTGCACCTCGCGGCGGCTTTGGCCGCAAGCAGGCTCTTTCCTTCTCTCAGTCTTCTCGCTCGCTCGCAACCAACATGCCCACCAACGAGCGTCCGACTACAGCTGCTGCGCTCCCAGTGCAGCCGGGCATCATCTCGCTGTCCCAGGAGGAGAGGCTCGTGCGCCTCGAGTCCGCTCTCCGCCGCTTCGCGCTCGTCGCTTACGCTTCTCCCTCTCTCGCAGGCCGGCAAGTGGTCTCGTGCGACGCTTCAGCGAGCCATGGAGCTCTTGCACCGCGACGGCGTCCTCGCCGTCAAGGGCATCGTCGACCCGGCGCACGTCGTCGCCATCCGCGACTCGATGACGGCGACGGCTCAGGCTGTCGCCGCGAGCAAGGACGCAGGCAAGATCACCCAGTTCAACCAGGGCGTCGCGACTAACTTTCTCATGTCGCCGCCGCTCTCGGACGAGTCGCTCCTGTTCGAGGACGTGTACGCGAACCGGTTCGTGCACGAGCTCGCGAGCGCTTACCTCGGGCCGGGCATCAAGGTGCACCTGCTCACGGGCAACTGTGCGATGCCGAGGACGAAGGAGAGGCAGGCTGTGCACCGAGATCTACCCTGGATCGCGCCCGAGGCGCCCTTCGTCCTCAACGCCAACATGTGCCTCAGCGGTCCGTCCTCTCCCTCGCTCCCTCGCCCTCCCCAGCCCGACCCTGCTGACGCTCCCGCACGCAGACTTCTCCCCGCACACGGGCTCGACCGAGGTCTGGTGCGGCACGCACACGACGAGCGCCCGGTGCCAGCTCTTCCCCTCGGCCGACGCGCCTCGCCCGCTCTGCGACGTCGCGCCGCCGCTCGTCGAGGCTCGTCGGCAGGTGCGGCCTGGCGCACAAGTCGTCGCTGAGTCGGGGACGGTGCTGCTGCGAGACTTGAGGACCTGGTACGTCGGTCCCGCGCGCGAGGTCGAGGAGAATGGACGAGTCAGCACGACTGACGCGCTCGCCGAGCTTCGTGCAGGCACGCAGGCATGCCTAACTACTCGGACGAGTGGCGCATCATGACGGCGAGTCCCCCTGCCGAGACCGGCCGGAGCACGAGAGGAACGCACCTGACCTTTCCCTCCTCGTCCTCCTCCCTCTTCCTCACCCTCGCCCATGCATCCGACGCTGCCGACGCCAGGCGATCGAGTACTGCGCCTCATGGTACCCAACCCCAGCGCGGCCCCAGATCGTGCGTCCCGCTCCCCCTCTCGCACTTCTCCGCCTCGCGCGCGCTCGAGCCCCTCACCTCTTCCCTCGTCCCTTGCGCGCAGGCCCCTCTCTCCGCCGCGCCGCTCGCAGCGCTCGCCGACGCTCCTGCGCTTCGTGCCCAACGCCGAGTGGGACGCCGTCTGCCAGCGGTGGGACTTTGCCGACGCCGAGGGGATGAAGCTGCCGAGCGTGCCGGGCGAGGACGACGCGGTCGAGGGCGAGGCGGGGACGGGGTGGGAGGGCGAGACGCTGACGGGGAGGATCGAGAAGGAGGAGAAGTGGGTCAAGGGCGAGTGCTGAGCTGCGAGCGAGGGTGAGGAGGAGCTGTAGCCTCTCGAGACGGACGAGGACCTGGATCAGCGACAAGCGGGTTGCAGACGGGCTCTCCTTCTCCTCGCTACGCTCCAACAGGAGTGAGCTCGATCGCGCTGCGCACGAGAAGGCCCGAGTCAGCTCTGCTCGGGCGAGAGAGAGAGACGAAGAGGGGAACGAGCGGGACGCACTTTTTGGTCGCTCCGAGCAGGGCCGTCAGCTGCAGCTTCTCGCTCCCTCCAGTCGACAGTCGGTGCCTGCGTGCATGAAGGAGAGGGTCGTCAGTTTCGACCCTGCGGCGCAGGAGAGTGAGCCGAAGAGAGGAAGGAGGGGACGACGCACTCGACCTGGGCGATCTGGTCGAGGAAGTAGACCCTCGTCGGCGCGCTAAAGTCGACCGTCGTCGCAAAGTCGTACACGCCCTGGATGATGTCCTGCAGGGCGAGGCCCTTCTCGGTCTTGAGCGACGAGATGCCTGCGCGCGAGGGAGAGCGCGTCAGTCACGAGCGCCACCTCTCCGAGCGGCACGAGCGAGCATGCCGCACGCACGCGCTGCACGAGGAGAGGAGAACGAGACCGAGACGCACGCTGGTAGGCCACCTCGAACGAGTCGTTCATCATGCTGCGCATGATCTCGTCAATGTCGCTCGGCTCGGGGTTGCCTGTGCAGCGGTACACGGCCGTCTCGTCCGTGAGGTCGTACGCAGCGTGGCAGGCCTGTCGAGAGGAGAAGGAGAGTCAGCTTCGGGGCTCGGTCGAGCGCGTAGAGAGGGAGAGAGCGACGACGACGCACCTGGAGGACGTTGAGCGCGCGGCGCATGTCGCCGCGAGAGAGCTTGAGGAGGGCTTGACGACCATCTGCCGAGAGCATGACCCTGTCGCAGGAGGAGATGGAGCAGGTGAGCTGGCTGTGCAAGGAGCGGTCTCGCGCGTCGAGAGAGGCGGACGCACTTCTCCTGCTCGACGACGTGGTTGAGGCGCTTCTCGACCTCGTCTCGAGGCAGAGGTGCGAAGCTGCAGGGTGGGAAAGTACGAGTCAGAGGCGGATTGAGCACGAGATGAAGCGGCTCGAGAAGGACGCACCGGAAGCGGGTGCAGCGCGACTGGATGGCCGGGATGATTTTGTTGACGTAGTTGCAGATGATGCAGAAGCGCACGTTCTTCGTGTACTGCTCGATGACTGCGAGGACGAGTGGATGGAGTTAGCGAGGCGAGGAGAGGAGGGAGGGAGGGAGCAGGGACGGACCGCGGCGGAGAGCGGACTGGGCGGCGGTCGTCATCATGTCGGCCTCGTCGAGGATGATGAGCTTGAAGCCGAGCCTGCGTGCACAGATTTGAGAGTTAGCAGGCGTCGCTGAGCGAGACCAGGAGGGACGAGACGCACCCTGCCGAGCCCTGCATGCGCGTGCTCGCAAAGTTCTTGATCTGCTCGCGGACGACGTCGATGCCGCGGTCGTCCGACGCGTTGAGCTGCGCAGTGAGGAGAAGGGCGGGGTCAACGACGGTGCGCAGAAGCAGAGAGAGAGAGAGAGGGAGATGCGGGCGCACCTCGAGGCAGTTGTTGCGCATGATGCTCTGGTCGCCGTAGATCTTGCGCGCGACGGCGAGGATGGTCGACGTCTTGCCCGTGCCCGGCGGGCCGTAGAAGAGGAGGTGCGGCACCCGGTTCTTGGTGATGAACTGGTCGACTGCGGGCGGAGGGAGACGGGGTCAGCGAGAGCTCGTGCGAGGGAGGCGGAGGGGAGGAGGATGAGGGAGAGGAGCGCAACTGGTGGCGATGATGTCCTTGTGGGCGACGACGTCGTCGAGGGTGGCTGGGCGGTACTTCTCGACCCAAGGCAGGGCGTCTGCGAGCGAGGGGAGGGGGTCAGGGACGCGCTTGAGTGGGGAGGGGACGAGGCAGAGGGAGGGGGAGCGTGCCGGTGAGTGCGGCGAGACCGAGCTCTCCAGCCTTGCCCTTGCCCTTGTCGACCTTTGCGGTGGCGTCGTGCATGGTCTCGTCGTCGGCTGACATGGTGGGAGGTGGTGCGAGAGGAGGAGCGAGGTCGCGACTGATGAGGAGGGGGAGGGCGAGCTGAGGGAGAGGGACGGGTGCTGCGGGGGATTGTCGACGCGTCAGTGCGGTCCTTGAGTGCAGCTCGACATGCTGCAGCAAGCGCAGCTCACCTGGCGGTGCTGGTCGTGGACGGAGGAGGAGGAGGAGAGGACCGCCGACGCGACTGTCCCTCGCCTCGCTCTCCACCTCGCCTCGCCCAGCTGAGCCAGGCACTTGCTGCCATGCAGGCACTCTACAGCTGCAACCCCAACGTGGCCAACAGCGCAGCCCCGCCCATCCCGCTCGCCGCCGCCTGGGCACGCCGCTTCCCCGCCTCGCCCTCTCGGCCGCTCCTCAACCTCGCACAGGGCGTGCCAGGCAGCCCGCCACCGCGAGCCGTCCTCGACAAGCTCGCCGACTACGCCCGCGACCCAGACACGACAAAGTACGGCCCGCTCGAGGGCGACGACGGCCTCCGCTTGGCTCTCGCCGCCGACATCCGCCGCAACTACGGCGAGGGCACGCAGCCCGTCACCATGGACGACGTCGTCATCACCGCGGGATGCAACCTGTGCGTCTCCTCCCGCTCCTTTCCCTCCCTCCCGAGGTTTCACCGCTGACGCTCCCCATCCTCATCGCGCAGGGCCTTCTACTCGACCATGCTCGCGCTCGCCGAGCCCGGCGACGAGGTCATCCTCCCAACGCCGTGGTACTTCAACGCCGAGATGTGCCTGCGCCAGCTCGGCGTCTCGCTCGTCCCGCTCCCCTGCGCCCCACCTTCGTTCCTCCCCTCGCCCGCCGCCTGCGCCGCCCTCGTGACGCCCCGCACGCGCGCCATCGTCCTCGTGTCGCCCAACAACCCGACCGGCGCGACGTACCCGCCCGCCCTCGTGCGCGAGTTTGCCGAGCTCGCGAGGCGCAACAAGGTCGCGCTCGTGCTCGACGAAACGTACCGCGACTTTGTCGTCGAGGGCCCGCCGCACGCGCTCTTTGCCGACACCGAGTGGCGCGAGTACCTCGTGCACCTCTTCTCCTTCTCCAAGTGCGTCCCTTTCTCGCCTTCCTGAGCGCCTCTCGATCCGTCAGCGCTGACTTCGCCTCCTCGTCCCTCCCTCTCCTCGCCCCCAGGAGCTACGCCATCCCCGGTCACCGCCTCGGCGCCCTCGTCGCCTCGCCCACCTTCCTCGCCCAGGTCTCCAAGACGCTCGACTGCCTCCAGATCTGCCCGGCGCGCCCCGCGCAGCGCGCCGTCGAGTGGGCCGTCGACGCGACGAGGCCGTGGAGGGAGGCGACGAGGAACGAGCTCGCGAGGAGGCAGGTCCTGTTCAAGGAGCTGCTGGGAGAGGTCGATGGGTGGGAGGTGGAGACTGGGGGAGCCTACTTTGCCTACGTCCGTCCCTCTCCCTCCTTCCTCTCTCTCTGCCCTCGAGTGCCCGCTCACGCTCGCGCTCTCGCACGCAGGTCAAGCACCCCTTCGCGGGCTCGTCGTCCGAGCTCGTCGCGTCGCGCCTCGGCGAGCACGTCGGCGTCGTCGTCCTCCCCGGCACCTTCTTCTCTCCGCCGTTCGCCAACGTCGACGACGACCGCTACATCCGCTTCTGTGCGTCCGCTCTCACTCGCTGTCGCTCTCGCTGTCTCCTCCGAGCGTGCAGAGCTGACTCATGAGGCCGTCGTCCGTGCAGCGATCGCCAACGTCGACGAGCGCACGCTCCGCCTCGTGCCCGACCGCCTGCGCGAGCTCAACGCCCTGTGGCCGTCCCTCTCGTCGTCGGCCGAGGCGTGAAGGACAACACGGCGCTCGAGTACAGGGCACAGATACCAGCGCTATCCACAACGACCGCCCGCCCGCCGACCTCGCCCACCTCCTACCCCTCGTCCTCTCGCGCCCGAGCGCCTCACGCCCCGCCCTGCGCCTCGTCGTACCCCGGCGGCGCCTCGTCCGCCCCGATTCCTGCTGCCGCCGGCTCCAGGCCCGGCGGCGGCCCGCCCTGCGCGGCGCAGCGTTCGTCGCGCGCGAGCTGCTCCGACTCGTCGGCGGCGGTCGCGATGCGCGCGGCGGCGAGGTCGGCGTCTGAGGGGGCGGTGCGGGGTGGGGCTGTGCGAGGGGGGGAGGGGGATTGGGCGAGGGGGGAGGAGGAGCGCGGCGAGTGAGGCGGGTGGGCGAGGGAAGAGGGTGGGGGAGGTTCGTACGCGGCTGGAGGAGCAGTGCAACGAGGACAGCGTCAGCTACCGCATCGTCGAGGTCTGGTGCAGAGCATCGAGAGAGAGAGAGTAGGCGACGCACGCAGTTGCTCGACCGGGGTGCCCCTCCTCGCCGACGACAGCTCTGCGCGCGCCTTGACCTCCTCGACGGCCGAGTAAAAGTCGGGCGCGCCGCCCTCCTTGAACGAGAAGCGGACGAGGTGCGGGCCCTGTGTGGAGTGGGAGCGTGTGTCAGCGAGCTGGCTCGAGGGGGAGGTGCAAGGTGGGGAGAGATGGAGGGAGGAGCGAGGGAGGAAAGAGAGGAGCGCACCTCGAGCCCGCCCGAGCCGTCGCCCTCGAGGCACACGGCCTCGTAGTAGTTTGCCGAGAACCAGGGCTGGACGAGGCGGCCGTCGACAAAGGCGCGCAGCGGGACCGAGAGCGACTCGAGCGAGGCGGGGCCTTTCGAGGCGGCGGCGGTGGAGGGAGGGGTAGGGATGGTCGAGGTGGTGGCTGCTGGTGGGAGGGTGGCGGTGCTGCTCGAGGCGTGGCTGCCCTGGTGGGTGTGCGAGGTGGCGGTCCCCCCACTCGGGAGGTGACGACGCGACGAGGTGGAGGAGGGCGAGGGAGGGGCGACATAGACGACGCGCTTCTGGGATAGGTAGAGAGTGCCATGTTGGTGCCTGTAGTGCGTGTCGGCGGGCTTTGGCTCGACGTTGAGCGGGCTGCCGGGCGGGTGCGGGAACAGCGAAATGGCGACGGTCCCGGGCGACGACGAGAAGAGCCATTTCTCGTGAGGGAGCGGGACGGGCTGGCCCTGTGGGGTGAGCATGGCCCAGTTGAGTGCAGCCATGGCTCAGTCGAGGGCGGGGGCGGAGGAGGAGGACGACGAGAGGATCCTCATCGCCCGCTCGCTGCTCTCGTCCGTCCTCGCCGCTCCGTCCTCGCCACGAGCACCGCCATGGCTCCCACGAGGCCAACGTACGAGTCCAACTCGGACACGTGCCGCTACACCCTCGACCTCCCCGCCCCTCACGACCACGGCGACCACCTGCGCTCGCACTGCGCTCACCTCGTCGCCGTCGCCCTCAGCCTCACCCAAGGCTACATCTGGCACAACAAGCAGCCCGGATTCACTCTCCAACCTTCGCCCGTCGACTTTGCCCGGC
>Ga0308170_10004101_pt1 | contig 11593 bp, 9 predicted proteins | sample PhyBR2_2_FD_202136 | JGI IMG/M metagenome (GOLD analysis project Ga0308170, IMG submission 202136) | Phyllosphere microbial communities from UC Gill Tract Community Farm, Albany, California, United States - DLSLSB.R2 | ecosystem: Host-associated > Plants > Phyllosphere > Unclassified | place... | reverse complement strand
CCTGCTCGCCTGAGCGCTCCTCGAACCGCAGCACGTCCCCTCCCCGCTCGATCTCGATCTCGTACGCGACCTGCCGCCACCCCGCATCCGCCGAGGGGACCGTCCACGACAGCCGCGGCGTGCCGATGCCGATGCCGAGGACGGCGCCCGGGTCGGAGCGATGCTCGAAACGGGGGGCCGAAGGGGCTTCTGCGGGCATGGGTGGATTTCCTGGATCGAGAACGGGCGGTGGGGAGAGCGGGCGGCGTGAAAACGGCGGGGCCGGATGAGGCGCGGCTCAGCCGGCCGCGGACGTGTGCGCGGCGAGAAGCCTCAGCCGCTCCTCCCGGCGGGCGCGCTGCTGCACGGGATCGGCGACAGGAGCGGACATCTGCAGCCGCCTCGTGTAGTCGTCGCGTGGATGGAACGACACCTGCGCCGCATCGCCCAACTCGACGATCCGGCCGCGGTACAGCACGGCGATCCGGTCGCTGATCGCGGTGACGACACCGAGGTCATGGCTGATGAACAGATAGGCGACGCCGGTGCGCTCCTGCAGTTCGCGCAGCAGCGTGAGCACGCGCGCTTGGGTGGTCACGTCGAGCGCGCTGGTCGGCTCGTCGCAGATGATCACCGACGGCTCCAGCGCGAGGGCGCGTGCGATCGCGATCCGCTGGCGCTGGCCGCCCGAGAACTCCTTGGGGAACCGACGACCCGCGTCCCCAGGAAGACCGACCGCGTCCAGGAGGTCACGCACACGCTTGCGTCCGTCACGGATGCCCACGGATTTCAGCGGCTCGACGAGGATGTCCTCGACGGTCATCGAGGGGTTCAGCGACGAGTACGGATCCTGGAAGACCACTTGGATCTCGCGCGCGATCTTGCGCCGCTCCGAGCGCTTGATGTTGCTGATCGTCTCGCCACGGAACGCGATCGTCCCGCCGGTGACCGGCGCGAGGCCGAGGATCGCACGGCCGATGGTGGTCTTGCCCGACCCGGACTCGCCGACGAGGCTGAGCGTCTCGCCGGCGCGAAGCTCGAACGAGACCTTGTCGATCACCTGCTTGGCGTTCTTCCGCCCGGACCCGAACGTGACGTCCAGGTCCGTGACCCGAAGGATCGGCTCGCTCACGATGCCTCCTCGATGATCTCGACACTGCGCGAGGAGTCGAGCAGCTCTCTTGTGTACGCTTCCTTCGGCTCTGCGAAAAGGGATTCGACATCGGCCTCTTCGACGATGAGGCCGTTGCGCATGACGCTGACCACGTCGCAGAGGTCGGCGACGACACCCAGATTGTGGGTGACCAGGATCATCGCGAGGCCGCGCTCCCGGCTCAGTTCACGCAGCAGCTCGAGCACCTCTGCCTGGACGGTGACGTCCAGCGCGGTCGTCGGTTCGTCCGCCACGATGATGTCGGGATCCGAGGCGATCGCACCGCAGATGAGTACGCGTTGCGCCATGCCGCCCGAGATCTCGTGCGGGTACATCCGGAACACCTGTTCCGGGTCTCGGATGCCGACCCGGCCGAGCAGCGCGAGCAGCTTCGCCCGGGCGTCCTTCTTGGAGATCGACTGCACGGCGCGGAGCCCGTAGGTGAGCTGAGCGCCGATCGTGAACGACGGGTCGAGATTCGACATCGGCTCTTGCGGGACGTAACCGATCTTGCGGCCGCGCGCCTTCGCGCCCTTCTTCCGGTCGGCGAGCAGGTCCTGACCGTCGAGCCAGATGCTGCCTTCGAGGATCACCGCCTCACGGGGAAGGATGCCGAGGGTCGAGAACGCGATCTGCGACTTGCCCGAGCCCGACTCGCCGACGAGGCCGTGGATCTCGCCCGGCTTCACCTCGAGATCGACGCCGTGCACCACTTCGAGGATCTCGCCGTCCCTCTGCGGGTAGCCGATGCGCAGATCGCGTACGGCGATCGCAGAGGAATGCTGCGGCGCAGGGCGGCCGAATGACTTCCCCGCGCGGGCTGCCAGCTTTCGCTGCTGCGCCTTGCTCAGCGGCTTGACGCCGATCGACTGGAGCTCGTCACGGAGCACATTGCCGAGGAGCACGAGGCTCAGGATCGTCAGGCTGATGAGCAGAGCCGGCCACCAGACTCCGACCGGGTTGTTGTAGATGTTGTTGAAGGAGTCCTGCATCACGCTGCCCCAGGAGGGCTGTCTCGGGTCACCGAGACCCAGGAAGTCGACGCCGGCCTGGATACCGATGCCGGCCGCGATGATGAAGGCGCTCTGGATGATGACCGGACCTCGGACCGCCCACAGCACGTGGCGGCCGATGATCCGGACGTTGGAGAGGCCGACGACCCGGGCCGCGTCGACGTAGAGCTCACTCCGGACGCCGACGACGACTGCGCGGACCAGGCGGAAATAGGTCGGCGCGACCAGGATGCCGAACACGGCCATCGCAACGGGGATGTTCGGGCCGGTCAGCGTGTACAACGCGATCAGGAGGACGATTCCGGGAAGCGACATGATCACGTCGGAGAGGAAGTTGCCGGTGGCTTCCGTCGTTCCGCGGAAGAATCCCGCGACCAGACCGCCGGTCACGCCGACGATCACCGAGACGGAGAGGACGATGAGCGCGCCGACGATGGTCGGCTGCGTGCCCCAGACGAGCCGGGACCATACATCGCGACCCGACTGGTCGGCGCCGAGGAGATGTCCCGGAGAGAACGGCAGCGCATTCACATCGCTCAGTTGCGTCGCGTTCGGTGGAATGGGCGCGATCAGCGGGGCGAAGACCGCCAGGACGACGACGACGAGCAGGAACGCGATGGTGATCGCGCCCAGCGGATTGACCAGCAGCCTGATGATCAGGGGACGCCTGCGGCGCGGCTGCCGGCTGCGGGCGAGGACCGATTCGGTGGTGGGACGGGAGCTCATCGGACCCTCGATTTCGGGTTCAGGGCGGCATTGGCCACGTCGCCCAGAAGGTTGACGATCAGCACGAAGACGATGGTGACGAGCACGATGCCCATGACGATGGGGACGTCCCCCTGCTGTGCAGCGGTGTTCGCGAGCTGGCCGATGCCGGGCAGCGCATAGATCTGCTCGACGAAGACCGCGCCGCCCAGCAGCGCGATGGTCTGCAGACTGAGCGCGGTCAAACCGGGGCCGGACGCGCTGCGCAGCACGTGCCGGAAAAGCAGCGGGGTCTCGCGGATGCCCCGGGCGCGCAGGGTCCGCACGAAGTCCCGGCCCTGCACGTCGAGCACCGCGCCGCGGATCTGGCTCGCCGCTCCCGCCACCGAACCGATCAGCAGTGCCAGCACCGGCAAAGCGATGGACTTCGACCAGCCGGACGGATCCTGGGTGAGCGGGACGTATCCGGTGGCCGGGAAGAGCGGGATGGCGACCGCGAAGGCGAACACCAGGGCGACTCCGATGATGAAGGCCGGAACGGCCGCGCCGAGCACCGTGAGGAACTGGACGCAGCGATCGATCCAGCCGCCGTAGATCGCCGAGGTGACCCCGATGACCACGCTGAGCAGCATTGTGAGGATGAGGGTGACGATCACCAGGGAGAAGGTCACCGGGACCCGGGTCGCGAGCGCCTCGTTCACGGACTGACCCGTGAAGAAGGAGTGACCCAGGTTCCCGGTGACGACTCCGAGAAGCCACTTCCCGTACTGAACGAGAAGGGGCTGGTCGAGCCCCAGCTTGACGACTTCCTTCTGCACGTCGGACGGCTGCGCGTCGAGGCCGAGCACCCCTTTGGCGATGCCGTCCGCGTTGCCGAACATCATGCAGAAGGTGACGAAGGTGACCACGAGCAGCACGGCGACTGCGCGCACCAGCTTCTTACCGATGGAAATTGCAAGCATGGGACTCAGACCTCACCCTGATGTCACTTGAAGTTCTGCAGCTGCGGGTTCAGCCCGGCGTAGTCCGAGGTGGGCTGCACCGTGATCTTCGAGCTGTACGCGTAGAAGCTGTTCGGGTAGGCCATCGGCACGAACCACGCCTGATCGGTGATGTAGGTGTTGATCTGCTGTTCGGCCTTCGTGCGCGCGTCGCCCGAGGTCATCGTGATGGTCTTCCACAGCCCGTCGACGGTCGCGTCGGGCTGGTGCTCGACGTTCCAGATGCCGCCCTGAAGCACGTAGTCGTAGATGTCCTGCAGCGACTCGCCGTAGTTGCCGAGCGGCCACAGCGGCACGGGGTACTTGCCGCCGAGGAGGTCGTTGTACATGTTCGGACCCGACAGGGCCTTCTGCTCGACCTTGATGTTGATCAGCCCGAGCTGCTGCGTCACGTAGGGCATCAGCTGGTCGACGCCGGTGTTGGCGATGACCGGGATGGTCAGGGTGAAGCCCTTCTCGTAGCCGGCCTGCTTCATCAGCGCCTTCGCCTTGGCGACGTCGTACGGATACGGATCCTTCATGCCGGCGATGTAGGCGTCGCTGCCCGGCTTGAAGATCTGCGAGGCAGGCGCCGCGTTGCCGAGGTAGAGCTTGTCGGCGATGGCCTGCTTGTCGAAGACCATGTTCATCGCCCGACGCACATCGACGTTTCCGAGAGCGGGGATCACCTTGCCGAGGTGGTCGGTGATCAGCAGCCGAGTCGTTTCCGGTCCCTTGAGCGTGTAGATCTTGACGCCGGCCGATGACTTCGCCTGGTTGACGGTCGAGGTGGTGATCAGCGACCCGTCGATCTGACCGGTCTTGAGCGCGTTGAGCACAGCGGTGTCGCTCGTGATGACCTTCACGACGAGCTTCTTGTAGGGGTAGTCCTTCGCGTCCCAGTACGCGTTGTTCTTGCTGAACGAGTACACCGAGCCCTGGGTGGTGCCCGATTTGTCAAGCGTGTACGGGCCGGATCCGACCGGCGTCGTGAAGCTCTTGGTGGCGAGCACCTTCGGAGTCGTGATGGCCACGTTGCACGTGTTCAGCACGATGAGCGGGTTCGCGGTGGGCCACGTGATGCTCACATGCGTGGCATCGGGCGCCTCGACCTTCAGGCCCTTGTACCGAGCCGAGCCGGCGCCGCTGTTCGCCGCGTAGTCGAACGTGGCCTTGACCGCGGCGGAGTCCGCAGGCGTCCCGTCAGAGAACTTCTGGCCCGTCCGGAGCGTCGCCGAGAGCGTGCGCTGGTCGTCGCTGATCTTCCAACTCGTCGCCAGACCAGGAGTGGGCTTGCCGTTCGCGTCGCAGCGGATGAGGGTGTCCCAGATCGCCTCCATGGGGTAGTTCTGGTACGCGGGCTGATTCGAGGGGTCCCAGCCGGTGATGTCGGCGGTCATGCCGAGTGTGAGGGTCTCCTTCGCCGTCGACGCCGGCGAAGAGGATGGTCCGGACGTGCAGCCGCTCAGCGCGATTGCCGCTGAGATCGGGATCGACAGAGCAAGGAGCGCTCGTCGTCGATTGCTTCGCATTTCAACTCCTTCGTTGTGAGTGTGGCCACGCCGCGGGTGGTCCGACCATCTGCTGTGGGGAAATCGACGTGGATCGTTGTACGTCCCGAAGATAGGCAAGCACTGGGGGCACTGCAATCGCTCGGCATGTTTTTGCGCAAACCGGTTGCAGTTGGGTAACGTCAAGCCCGGAATATCCTTTCATCGACATGGGAGGACGATGTGGCTTTCGATAGCGCCCCCGGCCCGGACGGTCCCCGGCGGCGGGCGACGATCCGCGATGTGGCGCTCGCCGCCGGGGTCTCGACGTCGGCGGTGTCCAAAGTGCTGCGGTCGGCCTCCGGCGTGAGCCCGCAGATGCACCGTCGCGTGTCCGAGGCCATAGATGCCCTGCACTACCGGCCCCACGCCGGCGCCCGCGGAATGCGGGGGGCTTCATACACCGTCGGAGTGATGATCACCGAGTTCTCCTCGCCTTTCCAGCCGGAGGTCGCTGAGGGGATCAGCATGACACTCGGCGACACGCCCTACCAGGAGATCGTCGTCCGCGGCGGCACCGATCCGGATCACCAGCGCCGCAGCCTGGAAGCGCTGTTCGACCGACAGGTCGACGGCGTGGTGGTCGTGGCACCCTGGACCTCCCAGGCCTGGCTGGAAGACCTCGGGCGTGACATTCCGACCGTGGTGGTCGCGCGCCATGGCAGCTCCCGTCACTTCGACACGGTGGTGAGCGACGACCGGCGCGGTGCGCAGCTGGTGGTCGAGCACCTGGCCGGACTCGGCCACACGCGGATCGCCCACACCGGCCAGCCCTCCGGCGGACTCCGTGGACAGCATGTGCTTTCGCACACCGAGCGGCAGCGCGGCTACGAGGCCGCGATGCGGGAGCTCGGACTCCAGCCCGATGTCGTGGTCACCGGCTACACGGAACAAGGCGGCTACGATGCCGCCCATCTGCTGATGGGCCGTGCCGACCCGCCGACCGCGATCTTCGCGGGCGCGGACATCGCTGCCCTCGGCGTGCTGCGCGCCGCCGACGAACGAGGCCTCCGCGTTCCCGACGACCTGGCCGTCGCGGGCTACGACGACATCGCCGTGGCGGGTATGTCGCGAGTCGGCTTGACGACCGTCGACGAGTCCGCGCAGGACACAGGTCACGCCGCGGCAAGGCTCCTGATCGAGCGGATCGCGGGACGCGTCGAGCCGGTGCGCTTCGTGTTGTCGCCGAAGCTGATGGTTCGGTCGACGACGCTTCGCAGCTGACTTCGGTCGCAGAACCTGCGCCTGATTCGCTCGCTCTTTGCGCAAATCCGATCGGCCGAGCTTCGCCTTCGCTCCGACTCCGCAACCATGGTACGCACCATCGTCCGTGCGGATCGAGGAGGATCGGATGGAGTCAGTCCACCAGTGGCGTGCGAGCGAACTCGTCTTCGAGAGCCGGCGTGGCGCGACGAGCGCGACGACCGACGTCCGCGTGATCTTCGAGGGCCCGTCCGGGGCTCACTTCAGGCGTCCCGCATTCTGGGATGGTGGACGGACATGGCGAGTGCGCTACGCCCTTCCGTCTCCCGGTCGCTGGACCTTTCGCGTCGAGTGCTCGGACCCGACGGATGCCGGGCTGCACGGCATCGGCGGCGAGCTGGATTGCGCGGAAGCGTGCGGCACCGGGGCGACACGGCACGGATTCCTCGAGGCGTCCGATTCCGGACGCTACCTGCAGCATCGCGACGGAACACCCTTCTTCTGGCTCGGCGACACCCATTGGCGCTTCGTGTGGGAGCGATTCGACGAGGCGAACAAGCCTGGCTGGTCGTCGCAGTTCCGCGACATCGTCGATCTCCGGGTGCGCCAGGGGTTCTCCGTGTACCAGTCCAACATCCTCTCGTGGACCCCGCCCGCCATGTGGAACCGCTTCGCTGACGGCGGCGAACTCGATCTCGCGTTCTTCCGAGAGGTGTTGGACCCGCGGTTCGAATACGTCGCGTCGAGCGGGCTGGTGCACGCCGTGGGGCTCGCCTGGTACCACGCGATCGACGGGCGCATCGATGCCGTCGTGCGCTTCGCACGTGAGATCGTCGCTCGCTATGGCGCGTACCCGGTGGTGTGGACGCTCGGCGGCGAAGTCGCGGGCTACGATCCCGCGCTTCGAGAGGAACGACTCTCCGGATGGCGTGAGGTCGCCCGCGCGATCCATGACGCCGACGACTACCGGCATCCGATCACGGCGCATCTCACCAACGAGCGCCCGTTCCGCGCGGTCTACCAGGACGAGACCTGGCTGACGTTCACGCTGAACCAGCTCGGGCATGGCGATCAGGACATGGCATCGCAGCACTGGATCGACCATCTCACGGCCCACCCGGGCAAGCCTCTCGTCGAGGGCGAGAGCCTCTATGAGGGTCTGACGAGCGTGGAACCGGTGGGCCGCCGGCCAGTGACTGCGACGATGGTACGGCAGGTCGCCTACCGCGCGATTCAGTCCGGATGCTGCGGCTACACGTACGGCGGGCAGGGATGCTGGAACGGCGCATGGGACGAGCACGATGGAAAGTCGATGTGGGGCACCGGCGCATGGTTCGATGGGGTCGATTTGCCCGGTGGGGAGCAGCTCGGTCATCTGCGCGCGTTCTATACGGCGCTCGACTGGTCTGAGTTGCGCGCAGCACCCGAGCTGTTCTCCACGGACTCCTGGACGAACGAGTACTTCTACGCGCCCCATGTGACCGCGAACCCCGCCCGAACGACGGTCGTCGTGTACTTCGGCGAGACCTATCGGCATGACGAGGGACACGCTGCGATCACCGGGCTGCCGGATGCGCCATGCACGATCGACTGGTTCGACCCGCGCGCGGGTGTCTGGATCGGCGCGGCGGACGACGATGTGCCGATCGACGGAGCAATCGACATTCCCCCTCCGCCGTCCGACGGCGACTGGCTGCTCGTGCTTCGCCGTTCCTGAGGCCCGTTCCCCGTCGAATGCGTCGCTCTGGAGTACCCGTGGACGCTGGGGAGGACAGCGGAGTCGAGAGTCCGGTACGCGTTGGCGTGAGACCGGTCGCGCGGATGCCAAACGATCAGTGGCAGCGACTATACTCATAACCGAGGTCAGTCATTATCTATTCCGCGAGAGGCAGCAATGACTCTGACGTCCCCGCCGGCCGGTCGCCGCGAGCGCAACAAGCAGGCCAAGCTCGAGCGGATCATCGCCGCCGCGAGTGAGCTGTTCGCCGACCGGGGGGTGGATGAGGTGACCACCCAGCAGATCGCCGACGCGGCCGACATCGGGACGGGCACGCTCTTCCTCTACGCTCGCACCAAGGGCGAGCTGCTGATGCTCGTGCAGAATGCCCACTACGCCCGTGCGCTCGAGGAGGGCCGCTCCGCTGCGGAGGCCACCTCTGGTGCGGCGGCGGGAGTACTCGCCCTGGTCGCGCCGATCGTCGAGTGCAACCGCGTCCAGATCGAGAACGGCCGCACCTACCTGCGGGAGATGCTCTTCGGCGACGCCGGCGAACCCCATCATGCCGAGGCGTTGAGGATCGTGGCTGAGACCGAACAGTCGCTCACCGCCCTGATGGCATCGCGCGCCGATCTCAGTGAGGAAGAGGCGGAGGTCCTCGCTCGCGTGATCTCGTCAGTCCTCTTCGTGACCATGGCAGCGGCCGCGAGTCCGGACACCGGCGTGAGCGACATCCTGACCGCTGTACGCGCACAGGTCGAGGCCATCCTCGGTCGGTGACGATCAGGAGGAGAGACATGACAGAGCAGACGTCCCCCACGGCGAGGAGCCGCACCCTTCACTACGACGTGCCCAGCCGCGATACGCGGGCGCTCTTCGCGCGCTCCGGGCTGGAGCAGCTGCAGTCGATGGCTGACGGCAGGCACCCGGCACCGCCCATCAGCAGTCACATCGATCTCGAATTCGTGAGTGTCGCCGACGGTGACGTCGTGATGACGGCCGTTCCCGACGAGTCCCACTACAACCCGATCGGCTCGATCCACGGCGGCTTCTTCGCGACGCTCCTCGACTCGGCCTGCGGCTGCGCCGTGCACTCGACTCTTCCGGCGGGCGTCGGCTACACGAGCCTCGAGATCAAGGTGTCGTTCCTGCGTCCGATCACGGCCGACACCGGAACGGTCACCGCGCACGGATGGATCACACGACGCGGCCGTAACGCGGCATTCGCCGAGGCCGACATCCGCGACAACGAGGGACGGGTACTGGCCACAGCGACCAGCACGTGCCTGGTGATCACGCCCTCCTAGCCGGCCCACCTCGAGGGCGGGCGACGCCGAGTGGTCATGACGGCGTTCCCCGCTCGTTGTCGGCGGTGATCGCCGCGGATGAGGGGTGCGGGGAGCGTGCGTCAGGCGCGAGGAGGACGGACTTGCCGCGGGTGCCACCCACGTGCAGCGCAGACAGCGCTTCCGGCGCGCGGTCGAACGGGAACGTCGCACCGACGATCGGCCGGATCGCACCGGCATCGACGAGTTCGGCGATCGTGCGCAGCTGCGCGCCGTCGGCCCGCATGAACAGGAACTCGTAGCGGACGCCGAGCTTGGCCGCCCGGGAGCGGACCTTGTGGCTGAGCGCTCGGATCGCGACGCGGAGGACCGTGTTCAGGCCCATCTGCCGCGCGAAGGCGGGCGTCGGGGGGCCGGCGATGCCGACCGCGGTGCCGCCCCGGCGCAGCACGCGCATCGACTTCTCGAGGTTCTCGCCGCCCAGGCTGTCCAGGACGAAGTCGTAGCCGGACAGTTCCGCCGCGAAGTCCTGCGTGCGATAGTCGATGACGACGTCGGCGCCCAGTTCGCGAAGGAAGTCGGCGTTCCCGGCGGATGCGGTGGTGGCCACGCGAGCGCCGAGGTGCCTGGCCAGCTGGATCGCGATCGTCCCCACGCCGCCGGCACCGGCATGGATGAGGACCCTGTGCCCTGCCGTCACCTTGCCGATCTCGACGAGCGCCTGCCAGGCGGTCAGCGCCACGAGCGGCAGCGAGGCCGCCTCGACCATGCCGATGGAGGCCGGAGCGAGAGCGACGTCGGCCTGGTCGATCGCGATCCGCTCGGCGAACGTGCCGATGCGGTGGTCGCGGGAGCGCGCATAGACCTCGTCGCCCCGTTTGAAGAGGCTCACACCGGCGCCCACGCGGATCACCGTGCCGGCGACGTCGTGGCCGAGGGTCAGCGGCATCCTGTAGGGCAGCAGCGCCTTGAACTCGCCCACGCGGATCTTCTCGTCGATCATGTTCAGTCCGGCGGCGGCGACCCTGATCAGGACGTCGCCACGACCCACCGCGGGCTCGGGAACGTCGGCCTCGTGGGCGAGTTTCTTGTAGCCGTCGATGACGATGGCGCGCATGTCCTGGTTCTCCTTGTGGTCGAGGATCTCGCTGAGCGACAGACGCTCCCTCATGCCGGATGCGACTTGTGCGGGCCTCGACTTCCAGCTCCTGCCGGTGCGATGCCTGATCTCTTCGCTCGATTAACCGAGTATCCTCAATCATGAGCGTCCTCAGTTAGAATGTCAAGGGGTGGACCGGAGCAGCGGTGTCCCCGCGAGTCTCGTGAGGACGTGGCGCGTCCGGGTGCGATGTCGTCGGAGTCGGCCGAGCTGCGAGAGCTCCGCGAGAGGAACCGGCTGCTGGAGCAGGAGAACGAGGTCCTGCGGAAGGCGGCCGCGTATCCGACGCAAGCGAGCCTGCTGCCACCTATCCGCGCAGCAAACCCATGTGGACCGCGCAAGTGTCGGGTTCGCGATGAGACTTCGGCTGCGTTTGTCGGTGTGATGGCCTGCTCCGTTGAGTCAGCATTGATCCGTAGATCCGCGATATGCGGTGGATCAAAGGAGATTCGATGAGCAGCACCATTCCCCGACCGCCGTTCGACCCCGAGCTCGAAGCCGTCTTGGCTTTGCTCGCCGACCAGATCCCGCCCACTCTCACGCCCGAACTCATTCCGGTCATGCGCGCCGGAATGGTCACTCCGAGCGTCGACGAGCTGATCGGAGATCGTCCCGTGAGCTATCGGGTCGAACAGATTCCGGGTCACCGGGGTGATCCGATCGAGGTCACCGTCTTCCGACGCACCGGGCACTCGCAGCCGGGGCCCGCGATCTACCACACACACGGCGGCGGCATGATCCTCGGTGATCGTTATGCCGGAATCGAACCGCTGCTGAACTGGGTGGAGAAGTACGACGCGGTCGCGGTGACGGTGGAGTACCGTCTCGCCCCCGAATTTCCCGACCCG
>Ga0308170_10004098_pt1 | contig 11603 bp, 8 predicted proteins | sample PhyBR2_2_FD_202136 | JGI IMG/M metagenome (GOLD analysis project Ga0308170, IMG submission 202136) | Phyllosphere microbial communities from UC Gill Tract Community Farm, Albany, California, United States - DLSLSB.R2 | ecosystem: Host-associated > Plants > Phyllosphere > Unclassified | place... | reverse complement strand
CAAAGGTCCCTCTCGACGACGTCCGCCACTCCCGCCCCGCTCTCGCCCGCCTACCGCCTCGACGAGCGCACCCGCACCATCACCGACTCGATGCACGCCTACAGCACCGAGCGCGAGGACCGCCTGCTCGCCGTTCAGGAGGCGTGGCGCCACTCGCGGCGCTGCGCAGGCGAGGTCGCTTCGCTCCGCACGGCCGTCGCGCAAGAGCCCGACAACCTGGGCCTGCGCTTCAAGCTCAACGAGGCGGAACGGCGCAGGCGCGAGGCCAAGACGCACGAGGACCTCGCCAAGCAGGCCCTCTCGTCGCCGACCATGCAAGGTGCGCTCTCTTCCTCTCCTCCCGCGCTTTGTCAAGCGCACGCTGACGGTCCTCTCTTCTGCAGGGCCGCCGGTACACGCCTGCGACGACGTCGAACTGGACGAGTCGAGGCGAGGCCGACCGACGTCGTCCCTCGTTCCGGCCGACCCGCCGCCTCCCTACCGCTCGCCGTTCAGCAGCCGTACCCCTTCGCCCAGCGGTTCGCCCGTCCCTCATCCCTCTCGACGACCGACCCGCCTTTCCTTCTCGCGCGCCTCCTTCTCGACCTCGACCCCTTCCTCGTCTCGCCCTCCCTCGCCCGTCCTGCGCGCCCGCCCCGTCTCGATCACCGCGCCCCTCTCGAGCTCGGCACCCCTCTCCGACCCTCTCCCCTCCCTCGCCTCGTTCCCGGCGCACCAGTGCCTCGTCACGTCGCGCCTCGCCATCCCCGACTTCTTCGTCGTCGAGGAGCTCGGCCTGATCCAGGTCGGCACGCCCAACCTGACCGACTTGGCGGCGATCAAGACGCTCTTGCGGGTCGAGGGAGTGCGACGAGGGGCGCATGCCGTCCTCGGTGTGCAGACCAAGGCGTGGGAGGGAGCGGGAGGAGGGCTTACGGGCGTCGGGAGGGCCGTGCGCTTGCGCAAGGGCTAGTTGGGCGGCCGCCGTCCTCCCTTTTCCACTCTCCTTCCTTCCTTATATTCATAGACTCATTCCTGTCGTCTGTAGCAAGCCTGTACATCGCTCGCGGCTCGGCTCGCGTCGTCGTCGTCTTTCGCCGCTTTCTCCCCTCTTCCTCGTCTCGCTCGCCCCGCGTGACTTCCGGCTTCGCTTTCTCTTTCTCTGCTACAACGACAGGTCTTGAGCTCTGCGTCTCTTGCGTGGTCGTGCTGCGCTCCTTGCTCCTCGATCCTGGTGCGCTCGGGCTGCTCGCCGACCGAGCCCCTGTCCGCCGGACTTTGCTCGCCGTCCGTCACCGAGCTCTTGCTGCTCTCGCTTCTCTCCCTCTCTCGCTACCGCCGCCGCACCTGCTGCTTGTGAGCCAGCGCCCACACGCTCGGACCAGTACATTGCGCCGCCCATCTCACCTCGCGCTCGACCTCCCGCCGCCCGCTCCTCCTCGCCTTTGTCCTCCTCGCCTCGTCGCCAGCCATGTACGGCGGATCCGCCTCGTCCGGCGGCAGGTGGTCGCTCGGAGCCAAGACGTACCGCGCACCGACCGAGGGCGAGCGGCTCAGGGAGGCGCAGGACCGCCTCGTCCGGGAGGGCGAGCGTCGCAAGATCCACGTGCGTCCCTTCTCCTCCTCCTCCCCCTCCTTCTCACACAGCGGGAGAGCCATGGCTGACTCGTCGAGCCGACCCTACAGGAGATCAAGCACGAGGAGCGCCACATCCGCAAGCAGCGCGAGCTCCAACTCGAGGTGCGTCATGACCTCTCTCCTCCTCGTCCGTGCTCCTCGTGAGCGCGCTGACGCCTGATCCCCCTGCAGGCCGCTCGCGCCAATCGACACGCCGTCGGCATCGAGCACGGCGTCCGGGGCGGGCAGCTCCTCGCCGGCGGGCTCGTCGCGCCCTCACCTCGTCTTCGCGCTTCGTCCTTCGGCTCGTACGGCGCCCGACCCATCGGCCTCCTCGGCAGCCCGGGCATGGGCGGTGGCCTTCTCGGGAGCCCGGGAGGAGGCGCTCTCCTGCGCTCGCGCTCGCGCTCGAGGGACAGGGCGCTCATTGGCGCCGAGAGGGCGGCGCTCGACGAGGCGAGGCGGCGCGAGACCGAGTTGGCGAGGATCAGGGCGCAGCGCAGCCAGCTCGAGGCCGAGGCGATGAGAAGGGTGCGTCCTCGTCCAGCTGTCTCTCGCCAAGCCGTCAAGCGCGCCCTGACGCCTCCCTCTCGCAGCAACGCACGGCGTCGTCGATGCGGCACGAGCGCGCCGCTCTCGCCGCCGCCAACCAGGCCATCCTCGCCTCGCCGCGCATGTCGCCTGCGCTCCTGCCGTACGGCAACGGCGGCGGCCAGATGCTGCGCCGCACGCACTCGTGGAGCGGCGCTCTCCCCGGCGCGGGCTACGGCTCGCCGCACCTCGGCGGCGGCATCGGCGGGCTCGGCGTCGGCGGGCACCACCACCATCATCATGCCTCGCCGCGAGTCGTCCCCGTCCCCTACCCCGTCCCCGTCCAGCAGCCGCACATGCACGGCCTGCACGGCGGCGGCCTGCCCCTGCGCACTCGGACCCCTTCCCCCGCCCGCCTCGGCATGTCGCCCCGCCTTCTCGCTCGCACACCCTCTCCCAACGTCGTCAACTACAACACGTTCAACGTGTCGCCGCGCGTCGGCGGGTACGGCGGCGGGCACCACAAAGTCGGCGACCTCGGCGCCCTCGACGACCTGAATCTGCACGAGCGCGGCATGGTCGACCCGCCGCTCTTCGGCGGCGGGCTCCTCGACGGTGTCGGAGGGGCGGCAGGGATGGGCGGCATGCCGGGCGCGTTCGGCGCGGGCGAGCTCGACTTTGCCGTCACGGATGAGGCGCACGTGCCGGGCAGGACCGTCGGTGCGTCGACTCTCTCTTGCCCTTGCTCTCTCGCGCCGTCGAGGCGCTCGTACTGACTGATTCCAACGACGCCCGCAGTGCAAGATCTCGGCTTCGTCGAGGGCCTCTCGTCGCGCTCGTCCGGCGGCGTCCTCCTCAGCGAGGACGACCGGCTCAACCTCGCCATCGCCGACCTCACGGCGCAGGCACAGGGTCGCGGCGCCAACGGCGTGCTGCAGGTCGAGACGGGCGAGGACCTCGGCGGCGAGATTGTCGTGAGGGGAAGGGCGGTCGTGCTCGCTTGAGTGGGCGACCTTGAGCTTCCTCGCCGGTCGAGGTGGTTCTCGGGCATTCAGACGTGCGTTTGACGGTCTCTAGTGGCGCAATGAAGCTGTACGCTTTCACCCTCCGCCTGACGTCCGTGAGCAGTGAGCCAGAGCAGTTGTTCAAGGCGACGAGCAGCGCACGGACCTCCTTCGCGCAAATGGCTCTCCCCTTGCTCACTTTCTCTCGCGCATTGTTACTCGGTCCCTCCTGCTTGCGCTAGAACATGAGCGAGCCCATGCCCGCAAGCCTGTACGGGCGCGAGCGCGGGGCATTACAAAGTACTATTAGAACAAATTTGTAATGCCGCGTCGGTTCGAACCCGACTCGGGTCGCGGACGGGCGGCAAAACAATTCAAAGCGGATCGGATTAGGCACGCTTTCCTATTCCGCATTAGCTTTCCTCGGCCGCTTCAGACGACGATTGCGCCGCCCACAAGCGTTCGCGCGCCTCGCCTCGTTCAGGGTGCACTCGAACAGGTCCACAGAGGAGGCTCGAGAGGAACAGGGCCGGCAGGAAGAGCGCCTGCTCGTCGCCGCTCGGCCCAACTTGAGAAGGCAGGGAAACGGTCCAGCTCGCGCTCTACAGGACTAACTGGCTCGGGAGAAGCGCTCGATTGCACCGCAGAGGCGTCCTCGTTCAATCGCGCGCAAGCAGAAGCCCGTAACCACGCTGGATCGAGAGATAGCAGTTGAGAAAGGGTGCGCAGGATCCCCCTGTTTTTAGGTGGTGGCCGGGCGCACGGTCGCGCCACAGGGGCGGTGTCCGTGCGAGCGACACATCAGAGTGTACCCGCGGCCCTCAGGGGCACGTGAGGGCGGGTACGGCCTCGGTAGGACCCGTCCGAGACGGCGCGAGGTGCTCGGCCGCCGGGACGAGTGGGGACGACGAGACGAGCTTTCTGGACAGCCTGGGACCGACTGCTTTCTCGAGAAACACAATGAGCACCGACCGGCGCCGTCGAGAGGCGGCCAGCGAGCGAGAGCGCGAGCTTTCGAGACGAGAACGGAAGAGGGTGCCATCGAGGGCTCGACTAACCTGCGCGCACGGTGAAGGAGGTTAGCGCGCAGCTCGCAGAGGCGCAAGAATGCATGCTCGAACTCGTGGCACGACAAGAGAGAGCGAGAGGGACGTACAAGGACCGAGATGATCCGCTCGAGGTCGACCGCCAGCTCCTGCACCGCTCGATACGCCCGTCCGCCCGTTCTGCGTGACCGTCCTGCGCGCGAGGGGCTCGAGTAAGCTCATCGTCGCGTCCTCGAAGCGTCTCGGAGAGCTAGCGCGGGCGAGGGAGGGCTGAGGAGGGGGGTCAAGAGGAGGAGCGGGGAGGACGAGGACGCACCTGCTCGCCCGCTGCAGCAGAGCCCGCCCGCCCTGCTTCGAGCGCGTCATGTACCTTCTCGGACCTCGTCGAAAGGCGTCCACCGGTCCACGAGTCGCCGCCGGTGTCGAGAGAGGTCGGTCGACGAGGCTCGCTGATGAGGACGCGCCGAGGTGGTTCTGCGCCGTGGGCGAGGGCGGCTGGTGGTGCAGGCGGAGCACAGAGGTGCTGGCGAGAGGTGCAGGTTGCAATCCGAGGCCCAAGTCGAGTGCCCAGTCGGGAGGGCGAGTGGACGAGGAGCGAGGAGGAGCATAAGCCGGGCGGCTTGACTTTCTGTAATCGGCATTAGCTTTACTCGACTAATCAAAGCTAAGGCGCGCGTTCCTATCGATCCTGATTAGCTTTGCTCGCCCGCGCGCCGACCACGATTGCGCCGCCCACAAACCTCTGCTCGGCTTGTCCCGCTCAGAATGCACTCGATGAGGTTCAGAGCAGGGGCTCGAGGAGTAAGGGGCCGGCAGGAAGCAGCTCTCGCGCGCCCCCCTCTCGTCCGACTTGAGAAGGTCAGCCGCTCAGGCCCGGCTCGACGAGTGCGCGCTCATCGACCTCGCTCTCGCTGCTCTAGGTACGCATGAGACGTTCGGCAAATTGCGCTCGCAACGAGGAGAGAGCACGAGGAGAGAGCGCGAGGAGAGAGCGAGTAGCCATCAACAGCTCTCGCGGCTCCCGCGGGCTCGAGGAAATAAGGGCGAGCCCGACGCGCTCGAGATACAGAGAGGACCATCTACATGTCGTCGTCCTCGTCGTCGCCGCCGAGGAGGTGAGCGTAGTCGGACGCGCTGGCGAAAGTCGGGAGGTGCTTGAGCTTGCGCTTCTTGTTGGACTTCTTGGCGCTCGCCGCGTCTGCTGGCGCCTCGCCGTCGTCGTCGTCGTCCGACCCGCCTGCGACGTCGAACCCGAGCGGCATGTCCTCGTCCGAGCCGACGAGGTCGTCGTCCGCCTCGAGGAACTCGTCCTCGCCGCTCAGCGCCTCGTCCGACTGCTCCTCCGGGAACGCCGACTTGAACTCGCCCTCGTCGGCGCCGACGTCCGAGTCCGAGTAGTCGTACGCGGCGAGGTCCTCGTCGTCCTCGTCGTCGAGGTCGGCGCCGCCGAGCTCGCTGTCGACTTCGACGTCGCTGTCGCCCTTTGTCCGCGGCATCGTGCGCTGCATCTCCTTCCAAATGGCGTCCTCGAGCTCGTCGTCCGTCTGCTCCTCGTCATCGTCGCCCTCCATGGCGGCGGCGAGCTCGTCGGCGTCGACCGCACCGTCGGCGTCTCCTCCCGCATCGGCGATCGACTCGGCGTCGCTCTCGTCCGAGTCGTCGCCCGCACGGCGCACTTTGCGCTTGGTCGCCGACTTGGCCTTGTCGCCGTCGAGCGCCGCCTTGGACGTGAAGAACTTGTGGAAGAACATCTGCGGCGGGACGAGTGGGCGACGTCAGCTGGGGCCGCTCGCGAGCGAGGTCGGCACAGCAGGAAGCGTGAGAGAGAGAGACGCACCTGGTCGACCGGGACGTCGTGCACGTTCCGCCTGCGGAACTGGTCCGAGTTGAGCGGGACGTCGTCCTTGCCGCTCTTGTGCGCGCCCTTGACGAGCGTGACGCGCCCGCTCTTGTCCTGCCCGGCGAGACCCGGCTGCATCATGCTGCTGCCCTTGGACGCCGCGGCCTTCTTCGTCTCGCGGTAGACGAAGCGGTCGAGGAAGGCGGCGAGCGAGAACTGCTCGAGGTCGGTCGCCGCCGAGAGCGAGTCGCCCTCGAGGAGGGCCGAGGCGTAGGCTGAGACGGTCGGGTGCCAGTGCGAGAGGAGAGGAGCCTGCGGACGAGGAGGTGGTCGTCGATCAGTACGTGCAAGGACGGATGGGTCAGAGGGAGGAGCGCGAGGGTGGGAGAGAGGAGGGAAGAGCGACGCACGAGCTCCCACAGGCAGCTGTTCTCGGCGTGCGCGTACTTGGGCTCGCGCTTCTTGCCGTCGTAGTGGTCGGCGGCGTGCTCGTCGGCGCTCTCGCCCTGCTTCTTGGACGCCTCGGTGACGGCAGCGATCTTGGCCCTCTCGGGAACGGTGAGGAGAGTGCGAAGGCCGGCGGTGGTTGAGAGGAGCTGTGCGGCGGGAGAGACGCAGAGTCAGGATCGAGTAACTTGAGAAGGGGAAGGGCAAGGAGGGAGGGAACGCACCTCGCCGACGACAAAGAGGCCGCCGAGGACGAAGGTCGTGTCCATGCCGGCGAGGATCTGGATGAGGCGCTTGACGAAGGCGGCGACCCGGTTGACGTCCTTGTCGGCCTTGGTCGCGCGGAAGACGAGGTTGAGGTAGAGCGCCTGCTTGCTCGAGTGCGTGAGGCGAGCGTCGTGGAGCGACGTGTAGAGGGTGCGGTAGAAGCGGTCCGAGACGTCGCGCTTGGCCGACGAGACGTGGAAGATGAGCATGAGGGCCTGGATCGACACGTTGAAGGTGCTCGTGTGCGTGATGCGGAAGAGCGTGTCGAGGCGGCGCTTGAACCTGCGAGACGACGGCGAGGGGTCAGCTCGAGACCTTGACCGCCGAAGGGGCGCAGGTGGAGCAAGCGAGAAAGAGAGAGGTCACGCACGCGTCGTCCTCGAGCTTGGCGAAGGGGAAGGCGCGGTTGATGCCGGTCAAGACCGCGGCGACGAGCTTGCTGTCGACGTCGTTGACGGCGTCCTGCGGCAGCTCCTGCTGGCCCTTGCCCTTCTTGCCGCCCTTCTCGAACCCGCCTCGTGCGCGCTTCTTGCCCTGCGGCTTGTCGTCCTTCTTGCTCTTCTTGTCGACGTCGCTCCCCTCGGCCTCGTCCTCGCCCTCCTCCTTATCCGGCAGGCGGCCGAGGACGTCCGAGAACACCTCGAAGTAGACGTCGACCATCTTGGCGGCGACCTCGCCCTGGTCCTTCTTGAGCATGACCTGGTTGAGCGTCGTCACGCCGTAGTAGCGCGCGTTGTCGCGAGCGGCGTCCTTGACGGTCATGGCGGCGGGCGCCTTCTTCTTCTTGCCGCCCTCGTCGTCGTCGAGGCCGCCGAAGCGGACGTGACTCGTCGAGGCGGCGGAAGGGGCAGCGGCCTGGACGGCCGAGCGAGGGCGGAGGACGAGCGCCGACGTCTCGCGCACGAGCATGGGCGTCATGCCCGGGTGCGTCTGGAGGACCTGGAGGAGGTGGTGCGACGTTTTTGAGGCGATCGAGCGGTTGGTGTCGCCCTGCGAGAGAAAAGGGACCGAGTCAGCTCGGGTAGGAAGAAGAGGTCCGAGCGAGCGAGACGGGCGACGCACAAGCTTGTTGACGAGGAGGCGCAGGATGTTGCTCTCCTGCTCGGGCTTGTCGCGGAGGAGGTTTGAGAGGTGCATGACGGCCTGGCTGCGAGGATGCGGGAGCGGGTCGACCGACATTTGCTGCGCGCAGGGAGAGAGCCAAGGGTGAGCAGCTAAACCCCGAGGTCGAGTCCGGGCGAAGAGAGGACGGCGACGCACCTCGAGCGCCTGCAGAACCTGGAAGAACCACCGCTTGAACCAGTCCTCGTACGCCCACAGCGTGAGGCACCGCTCGACGTCGGCCTTGACGATCCCCTCGTGCGACGAGACGGCGTACTTGCCCTTCTTCTCGAGGACCTCGTACGCCGCGGCGACCGTAGCGAGCGCCGGCTGGTCGGCGATGTACCGCAGCTTGCGGTCGGGGCTGCCGCCACCGTCGCTGCGGAACCAGTCGACGAGGCCGCGGATGGCGCGCATGCTCTCGTCGCGGCTCTTCTTGCGCGCGAGGGCGCTGAGCTGCTCGAGGTACGACATCGTGTGGAGCGGCGACGACGAGACGAGGAGGAGGAGGGCCGAGATGCGGTCGGACGAGGTACCCGAGTTGAGGATCTGCTGGATGAAGACCTGGTCGGCCTTGGACAGGCCGTTCGGCGGCGGCGCGGCCGACGTCTTGGAGCCCTTCGGGTCGAGCGACGACGCGTAGAGCTCGTTCTCCTTGGCGAGGAGCGCCTGGCCGCGAGCGAGCATGGCCGAGACGAGCTCAGGCTTGGGGCGTGGTGCGGCGGCCGAGGGGGCGACGGTCGGCATGGCGTACCAGTGCGGCGTCGGGTCGATGACCTGTAGCCGAAGAGCAGCATCAGCATGACGAAGACGAGATGGTCGGAGGAGAGGCGGAAGGAGGACGCACCCAGGGGCTCTTGCCGCCGACCTCGAGCTTCGCCGCCTTCTTCTCGAGCTTGGCGATCTCCTGGTCCGCCCGCAGCGCCTTCTCCGCCTGCTTGGCCGCCTCGCGCTCGGCCATGCGCCGCGCCTCGCGCTCCACCTTGCTCTCCTTCTTGGGCTTGTCGACCTCGACGGCGGCCGCCTTCTCGTCGACGACGGGCTTGGAGGCGACGGGCGCCGGTGCTGCCGCCGCCGCCTCGTCCTCGTCCTCGTCCTCGTCCTCGTCCTCGTCCTCGTCCTCCTCACCTGCCGCGTCGACGTCCTCGTCGAGCTCGTCGGCCGGGGCGTCGGCGCCGGCGGCCTTGAAGTCGAGGCCCTTGACGAACGAGCGCAGGTCCTTGAGGAGGCCAGCCTGCGAGCGCGCGCACGGAGGGTCAGCGATACTGCTAGCCCGAGCGAGGGTAATGTGCGAGCTGGACAGACGCACCGAGTCGCCCTTCTTGGTCATGCTCTTGTCGTCGTCGCCCTCGACCTCGCTGTCGCTGTCGACGTCCTGCAGGAGCTCGAAGTCGGCCTCGTCGCCGCCGAGGGCGAGGATCTCGGCCTTGAGGACGCTGTCGTCGGCGCGAGCCTTGCCCTTGGAGGGCGAGGCGGTGCCGTTGGCGGTCGCGGCGGGGGCGGACTTGAGCGAGTCGCGCCGGCTGCCCTTACCCTTGGTTGCGGACGCGGGCGAGCCAGCAGGCGCGCCAGTCGGCTTGGCGATGGCCTTGACGTAAGGGTTGGGCGCCATCTCGGGGTGGTGAGCGAGAGGCGGAGCGGTTGGTGAGCGAGGAGATGAGGGCGAGCTCGAACCGACCAAGTCCGGGGCAGCAGGTCCGCGGCCTCCGGCTCGCTTTTTGCGCGCGCTCGTCCAGGCAGAATCGCGACGAGGCGTAAAGTGCTGTAATAGCACGGGAGCCGCTTCATTCCCTGCAGAGCGCAGGAGAGAGCCTCGATTTTCCGCTCGTCCTGCGGCCGCCGCGTCCGGCCTCCCCTCGAGTCCGACCGCCGCTTGACCCGGCCTTGACTTTCGGTAAGCCGATTAGGAAGGTCAACGACGAAAGCTAATCGCGCCGGCGCGGCATTAGCAAACGTCAACGGAAGTCAAGCAATCGAGCCGCACGCTCCTCGCGCCGGTCGACTCGCGCCCGTGGCCTCGCTCCTTGTCATGCTTGACCCTGCTTCGCACCTGTTAGAAGCTCACCTCCTGTGCTCTCTCGAAAGCATGAGCGACGAGCACAGCGGACGAACCGAGCGCGCTCGTGGGACCGTGCGTCGACCTTCTCAAAGCGCCTTCGCCTCGGCCTTTCTCGAGCAAGCAGTGCAGCTAGTGCTGGCAAGAATGCAGGCGCAGCAGCGGGGCGTCAGCTGAGCACCTCAACGCACGCAGGAGAGGGAGAAGATCGCCGTCGGCCCGTCGAGCGGTCAGAGAACGTTTTCGCCTGGCTTCCCTGACGACGACGGACCCGAGCAGGTCAAGGGGCAGCCGCACGAGCGCACGCGAGTCATCACAAGCCTCAGGAACTCTGGCGAGGACGAGGTGCTGCGGATCAACTCAACCTGCTCGGTGCGGGGCAAGCCGCTAAGCTGCTCGAGCCGCGCACGGTGGCGCCGGCGGTCGCTCAGCGCTCAGCTGGCGCTCGGATCCGTGCCTCGAGCTAGAAGCGTCGCGCACGGAAGCGTCCTGCTCACGGCGTGGACGTTCTCCAAGCGTGACCTGGCTGCCGAGAGGGACCGGCCGACAGGAACTCGCCGCAGCACGGTCGCTCGTACGAGCTGCGAGAGCCGCTCTCGCGCGTGCCGCTGGCCGCGCAGCAACTCTGCAGCTGTTCACGGTAAGGCTAGGCGTGCGTAGCGCGGCAGCGAAGCTTGAGAAAGGCGCACGACGGCGTGCAGAGCGGGGGAAAGCAAGGACAAGGAGCGAGAGGACCTTCCTGACTTGGCGAGGAGAGCCTTCCTGCCGGCTCGGTGGCCGCGCAGGAGAGCGACGTGCAGACCCTCGAGACGGTCCCGCTTCCTCGCGTGGATGGCAGCGGGACGAGCGGGAACGAGCCGGTGCGCGGCGTTGCAGGACAAGACGGCGTAGCTGACCGTGTCTCGAGCCGACGACGACGACGACGACGACGACGGGCCGGGCCGTGCGAAGGACACCGAAGGCGAAGGCGGAGAGAAGAGTGGTCCTTAGCGCGGTTCGAGCGGCGAGCCCTGCGAGACGCGCTGCACGTCGGCGTGCAGCGACCGCGACGTGAGGGGACAAGGAGCCCCGACCTCGACCCGGAGCAGCGCCGGCGGCCTCGTCTCGAGCGCCCTCTGCCTCCTCTCTGCTCGTCCCACGAGCTGTCGAGCCTGCGAGCAGAGTCGTCCCCTCGCAGGAACCGCCGACCACCAGCGAGCCGCCCCTCCTCCCCCTCCGACCCGATCCTCGCGGCGCATTTGGACCTGCCGATCTCGCCGAGCACAGCGACGGAACCCGAGCCCGCATCCGCACCCGTCGTCGGTCGAGACCGTCGCGCAGGATCAAGCTCCAACAAGGCCGCACCGCACCAAGCCGTCGAGCGCCCTTCCCTCACTCCCAGCTCACCTCGCCCGCCGCCCCGAGTGCGCTCGCCCTCGCCTCGCAGCCCGCGTGCTCGCTCGGCTGCCGCCTGGTCCGCCCTCGTACGGCCCCTTCGGCACCCCGCACGGCGCGCTCGACGCCCGCCTAAGCCGCGCAGGGCAAGAAACGCTCCGCTCCCAGCAGCCAGAGGTGCGTCCGAGGACCCGGAGGCCGCACGGCGGGCGAGCGGGAAGAGCTGGACAAGCTGACCAGGACCCACAGCGTGCGCAGGAGCAGCCCAAGCCCCGCTCAGGGTGAGCAGCCGGTCGTCGACAAAGGAGAGGGCGCTCTCATCGCTCGTCGTTCCCGCCCCC
>Ga0308170_10004097_pt1 | contig 11604 bp, 6 predicted proteins | sample PhyBR2_2_FD_202136 | JGI IMG/M metagenome (GOLD analysis project Ga0308170, IMG submission 202136) | Phyllosphere microbial communities from UC Gill Tract Community Farm, Albany, California, United States - DLSLSB.R2 | ecosystem: Host-associated > Plants > Phyllosphere > Unclassified | place... | reverse complement strand
TATCTCTATTTTTTTACAACTTATTAAACTTATTGAAATAATTACGAGTGTAAATAAATATGCTTTTTTCATTTTACTTTTATTTCTACGTGTATTGCAGGTTCTTTTGTGTCATATTTTATTTTGCTATTACTAACAACATTATTAAGAGGGTGTATGATTTTAGTCACAGCAGGATCTTTAACCAATTCTCTTATTAAATCTCGGGGATTTTTAGCACCTCTCGAATATGAAATATCTATTATATTATTCTTATTATAAGCTTCTTTTGATACACAATGCAATGACACTCTTTGACCATTTTCTGAAAGTTCTTTAATTTTCCTATCCATATCAGAAATAATTTTTTCTTTTGAATCACCCCTACTTTTTCCAGTATTAAAGACTGCTATAACTGCTCTTCCTGGAGCTGCATATCTAATATGATTTCCGTTACTTTCATTACTATACATTACTTCTGCTTGTTTCCTCGTTGATCTTATGGTACTTGTTATTATTAGCTTATCATTTGTCGAATTTTTTGCAGCTTTCTCCAATACCGAAATGGTAAATTGACTAACAACCTTTACTCTTTCTTCAGTTAAGCCAGAATCAAAATAAACAATTTTATTAGAAACTTCGGTTTGCTTTGGTGTTATTTGGTATTCTTGGCAGGAAAATTCTTTTGTTGTGTGATTTTTTCCATTATCATACCATATTTTTATATTTTCTGCAATTTCCCAAACATAGGTTTTTCCCTTTTCTCTTTTTTCTTTATGAAAGACAGGATTAGCAGAATATCCAACATTTCTCCAATAATTAAGGTTTCTTATTGCCTTGCCATTTTTATAAGAAATAGGAAGGCTTTTATCAAAAACTATGTGATTAGGTTGGTTACCTTTTCCACAATCAACAGGAAATAGAACAGCTAAATAAAAATCCGTCAATGTATGGAGCTTTCCTTTAACTAAAGGAAGATTTAGGTACTTTTCAATATAATCTAATTGCTCTATCTGATTCATATTTAACAACTTTGTTCTTTTAATTTTCAAATCTGTAGCTGCATCCTTTCCTATTTGTAATAATCCTACATACCCTTCTCTTGATTCATTTTTGTGTTTTTTAAATGTTCCAATAGTAGGATCAAATGTTCCTCCTGTTTCATGTGCCATTGCTGCCATAAGATTATTAGGGTCGATACTATTTCTTCTACTTATTAAAATTACTTTCTTCCTAAACTCACAACTTACTTTTCCACCCCAGATCAAATCTTTATATTGCTCTTTACAAATACAAGATGAAGTTGGTTTTTTCTCTCCCTTAACAATCGCCGGGCTTCTCCCATCTGGTTTCTGCACAGTAGGCGGTTTTTCTTTTTTTATTGTTCCGCTACTTTCTCCCCAATCCCAAAGATCAAAATCTTCCCACCAGTCTCTTACATTTTCCAAAATCCCTACTTCTTCTTTTTTACTCGCTGGTTTAGATGCTGCAGGAGAACCTTTTGCTTTCGGAACTCCTCTAGGCTTTACCGGAACCTCATGTTTTATAGGAGGAAAAGGACTGTTGATATTGACATTATCTGTTGCATGTTTTTTATGAGAATAATATTCTACGGTGACATAAAATTCTAATAGTTTCGGATCAGTTTCGCCTTGCATCGCCTTCTTCATCAAAGCTTTGGTGAGCACAAATTCGGTAACGGCAATTCCGTTTTCGTTTACTTTTGCTTTGCGGGTTTCTATTAGTTTGTTATTCGCATTATGACCTTCACCTTTTGCGTCATCTTCCCATAAAGTGAAAACCAACTCTTTCTTCAGCATATTCACACAATAGGCTCTGGCTCTCAGCTTTTCCATAAAGCTAAAAGTACTGCCTTTTTTATCATCTACATAGAAAAGTTCTACTTTATCAATCTTCGGAATCTTTGCAGGTTGAGGAGTAATGATAAGTCCGCCTCCCTCCGGTTCGTATAGATAAGCCTGTAGCTTATAAACTGAACCAACCGCTTTTTCTCCAAACGTAAAACTACTGATTCCTTTTTTCCTGATATTGGTTGTGGTAAATTTCCCTAAACTTCTTTGCTTAAAGAGTTCCCATGTTACATTGTTAGAATTTCTTTTTTCAGGTTCGGTATCGGGATACCAACCCGTGACACTATAAGTGTAAGTTTCTCCCACGATCGGTTTTACAACTCCTGAAATTTGAGCTACGCCTTTTTTTTCCATGATTTAATTTTTAAAATTACCAGGCATCTTCATTGTTATCGTTTATTTCCTCTTTAAACTCTTCAAAATCTACAACAGGATTATACACATGCTGCTCTTTTGGGTCAGCATTATTGACGTTGCTTTTTCCTAATTCAGATTCTTGTCCGTGCTTTAAAACTGTGATTTTTCCTCCGGTGGCACACATGAGCTCCGACAATTCCGTTACGCAGCATTTACCCATTACTTTTACCTTGTCGTAGGTTTTTGTCCATTTTCCTGAAGGTGCAAATGCGCATGGATTTCCGTTTTTTACCGAGCAGTTTCCAAAAGGAGTTGCAGCTGGGTTAAACATTACGTCGTCTTCAGTGACGGCAAGATAATCGGGTTCTCCGTTTTCATCATTCCAATAGTGTTTTTGATGACTTGTTACTTTGAAACCGGGAAATTGAGTTCCTTTGTCACAAATGGCTTTCCCTTTGGGAATCACGAAATATTTTCCGTCGTGTTCAGAAGAGTTACTTTCACTTTTTTGCTCTTTCTTTTCTTCTTTTTTACTGTCTTCAACTGTTGATACATTTTGGTCATACTTTTCATCCATCGTATCTTCACCGGGATCCGGGTCAGATCCACTTTCATTATTCATTGTATTTATTTCATCAATGTTTTGATTTTCATCATTAAAAAATTGAGGATCTTCGGGTATCAAAAGTGTGGTTCCTGCGGGAATTTCATCTTTTATTGTTTCACTCTGCGGACAATTCAGATTATGAAATGTTTTCAGAAAATTTTCATCTTTTATTTTAAACTTTTTGGCAATTCCTGCAAAAGAATCATTGGGTTGTGATTGGTAGGTTTTCATCTTAATTTTGTGTTATTTGTAATTGATGTTTTTGAAATAATTGGTTTTGATGCCAAATATTTACTGAAGATTTTATTTCATGTAATTGTTTTGTCGTTTTATAAGTGAAGTATTGAATTATAATTTCAGCATTGATATTGTTTTGAATGTCTTCATCTTCAATCCTAATTCCCTTGAGAAGTTCTCTAAGGCTACAGTTTTCTGAAAGAGTTCCTGTCATTTTAGTTTCAACAAGTTCAGAATCTTCAAATAATTGTTCTGTTTGAAAACTGAATTCTAACGGAAATGAATTGATCTGAATATAAAATTTTTCTTTCCAAGTAGATTTTTTGTGGAACCATTCTAAGTTTGGAAATAAAACCTGATATAGTACATTAGACTGCATCTGCCTGAAAAAATAATCTTCATCAGATATATCTTTTTCAAACGTATTGAGATATTTTTGAGAAATTTCTCCAACATAAAAATCTTCAATATCATTTCGCTTTTCCTTAAATTTTTCGATTAAACGTTGATGCTTACTGAAAGATTCTATTTTGCCATTTAATGAAGTTTGATATGAAATAGGATAAAGGCTTTTCATACATTCCAACGCAAGAGAAGAAACTTTGTCATCTGGTGTTGCATTGTTTTTTGTTAAATTTTTAACATGAATTTCCGCCAGGAGATTTTCTTTCTCTTCTTTAATGTTGAGATTGATCTTGTAATTAAACTTTAAATTTTTATTTTCAGATTGCTCAAAATACTCTTCAACAGAATACATGTCAAAATGGAATTTCAGAAAATAATTCGGTGGTGGCAGTAATTTTTGTTGTTGAAGTTTCTGCTTTTCTTCGGAAATGAAATGGGTTGGAATTAGAATAAACTCAATACCTTTCAGATTGTTTACAAATAGTTTATCCATTTTTCCACAGTTTTGATTGTGGAATGCTTTTAAATCATTTTCAGAAATATGTATTCGAGCGGCAATGGAGCTCAAGCTGTCATGCGGACGAACTTTGTGTTTTATAAAATTCGTTATCATTTGTGTTTGCGTTTTTCATCTATTTAAAGTTAATAAGATTTAATTGAATATTTTGTAGTAATTCTACGACAAATGATGATTGTTTTGTTTTTTAATACAAAAAAAAACCTCCAAAAATTGAAAGGTTCAAATTTTAAATATGTTTGATTCATATTACAATCCGAATTGTTTTGCAAATAAATCCGGGAAGACACCCAGTGCAATGATCGAAGCAATAATAAATACTGCGACAATATTGTAAGTTACCGTTAGTACTGATCCTGGAAGCTCTTTTATCTGTAGTTATCAGATCCGAAAAAGTATAGGTTACGAATGTAGTATCCGAAGGATAGCTGTAATAACAAATGGGATAGATTGTAGAAAAGAAAGGAAAATAACTGTTTGTATATTCCTCTTCATTAATTTAAAAAATGTTTTTTTAAATTAAAATTTGGTAATGTAATATTTTTTTGTACTTTAACAAACTGAAGGTGAGTAAATTATATAATATGAAAGTTATAAGCTATATTTTAGTAATATTTTTTTTTAGTAACTCTTGCTCTGCTCAACATCATAGATTAATTGAAGCAACTCATACCACAATTCTTGGTGGAGTAAAAGGAGCAAGATCAGAAAATTTTAATATTGTTATAAAAAGCAATTCAAGAATACAGCCTAAGTATCTTTTAATAGAAAATGTTAAAATACCATTAGTACAAGAACATAGAAATGGTAATGTGTATTTGAAAGGCATATATTTTCCTGAATCTTCAAGAGTAACCATAGGCATTGATGGTGAAATTCAAAATCAGGATGCAAACAAAATTTCAGACTACAGTAATGCCTATTTAGTTTCAGAAAATATAAAAAATAAAAGAGAACTAAAACAAAAAATAAAATTAAACAATAATGAAAATAATAATAATAAAATTTTATTAAAAAATGAGAAATTACCTGAATAAAATGAAACAATAACAATAAATAACAATAAAAACACTAATATGATGTTAAAATTATTTCTTTCTGTAGGTCTTATAGGAACCTCTTTTCTTTTAAACGCACAAGAAGTGACAAAAAAAGAAGAAATCAAGAACTCAAAAGCAAATGAAAAGTATCTGAAACATATTAAAGATGCTACACAAGCTTTCAAAAAAAATGTTCAATTTGCTAAAAAACATAATCAGAAACCACCTAATGAGTATTATTTACAAGACTTTATTGCCACAATGGATCCGGAAACCGGTCAAGTAAGCAATCAAAATTATGTTGAACTTGATAAAAGAGTTGAGTCGGGTACATATAGACCCGAAAAAAAATTAAAAATGTTTAATGGGGTTAATAATCAATACTCCAGTAAAAACATTAACAGTCTATGGGTAGAAAGAGGCCCTTATGAAGTTGGAGGAAGAGTAAGGGGAATCATGTTTGATCCTAATGATGTTACAGGTAAAAAAGTTTGGGCTGGCGGTGTCTCAGGTGGGTTATGGTATAATAATGATATTACAAACGCTACTTCTGAATGGGCATTAGTAGATGGTTTTTGGTCTAACACTACTGTATCTTGTATCGTCTCAGATCCCAACAATTCACAGATTTTTTATGTAGGAACAGGGGAAGTAGAGACTGGAGATTTTAGTGGATTAGGAATTTGGAAAACAACCGACGGAGGTGCAACATGGCAACAAATATTCAATATAGAAAATGGATATGCGTCCAATGGTGTAAAAAAAGGGATTTACAACGTACCCGACATACAAGTGGTAAATAATAATGGAGTTTCAGAAGTCTATGCTGGTGTTGCGGGAACTAATTTAGGAGATATGTCTGGGAATGTTGCGTTTGCTGGTGTATATGAAGCCGGATTATATAAATCTACTGATGGCACAAATTTCACATTATTAAATACTTTACTTTCAACCACTACTCAAGGGTATGATATTCAGGATATAGAAGTAGGTACAGATAATTCAATCTGGGTATCAACTAGACCAAGTTTTGTCGGCTCATCTAGCTCTGGTGGCAAAATTTTTAAATCAACTGACCATGGAGCCACTTTCACAAATGTTTATGATGTTGGTAATAAAAATTCAAGGGTTATGGTAGAGGTTTCCAATACCAATCCTTTAAAAGCTTATGCTCTGTTGCAAGGGGCAACAAATGCAGAACCGGTAAGAATTTTAAAAACAGTAGATGGTGGTACAACGTGGATTTCTACGGATGTTGCTGTGTCAGGAATTACTTTACCCAATCCTATAGATACTGGACAACCGGATAATGATTTTACAAGAGGACAGGCATTTTACGATCTAGTAATTGAAACGGATCCTCAAAATGATGAGCACGTTTATGTAGGAGGTATAGATTCATATAAAAGTACGGATGGAGGGGCAACGTGGACACAGTACACAAAGTGGTCTAATAATAATTCACTGAATGCTGCCAACATTGCTAGAGTACATGCAGATCAACATGCACTGGTTTTTAACCCTAAAAATCTTAATCAGTTTGTAATGGGTAACGATGGAGGTATTTTCTTTGCGGCAGATAAAAATAACCTTGCCAATAATTCGGCAATCGGGGTACGAAATAAACGTCTTAATATTACTCAATTTTATCATGGTACTTTAAATCCAACCGCTACATTTACAAATGAAAATATGATACTTGGCGCACAGGATAATGGCACAAGAAGACTGTCAGGCGTTCCTTTGGCAAATAATTTTTATACGTCTTCGGAAGTTTATGGTGGAGATGGTGCTTATACAGCCTATGATGATCAAGGTTTATATCATATAGCATCTTATGTTTATAACAATCATATCATTTTTAATGCACAAGGGGCATATAATCTGTTGTCTTCGAGTACTCAAAGAAATGCCGGACAATTTATAAACCCTCTTGCAGTAGATAGAAATCTTGATATTGCTTATACCAATGCAAATTCATCATCTTCAACATCTATTGTGTTGAACAGAATAAGTGGTCTTGCAAGTGTACCTTTAAGCCTTACTCGAACCCAGTTAACAATTGCAGCCGTAACAGCAGGAGAATTTGCCACTGATATCTTTGTATCACCTTATACTACTGCAAGTTCTACGCTCTTTATTGGTTTGTCGTCTGGGAAGTTATTCAAAGTTACCAATGCAAATGCAACACACAGTACTTCACAAATTAATTTTGATTTTGGAGGATATATTTCTGATATCAAATTAGGAGCCTCAGAAAGCGAAATTATTGTAACTGTTTCCAATTTCAATAAAACAAGTGTATTTTACAGTATCGACGGGGGAACAACCTGGGTTTCTAAAGAAGGTAACCTTCCCGATATTCCGGTAAAAGCTATTTTTATGAATCCTGAAGATAATAATGAGGTAATTTTAGGAACTTATTTTGGTGTCTGGGGAACGGCTAATTTTCAAGCGACTTCACCTACATGGGCATTGTATTCTGATGGTTTGGGTAAATTTAAAGTTAATCATTTTGATTATCGTGCGTCAGATAAAACGATTTTGGCTGTAACTTATGGAAGAGGAGCATTCACAACCAACATAGACAATACAACTTTAGCGACCAATGAAACTCCGCAAAATTCTGTTGCAAACCAAGTTTATCCAAATCCTACCAGAGGTTCGCTTCATGTAAAACTAGCAAACGGAAAACCTGTCGATATAGAGATATTTGATGTTTCAGGCAAATTAGTCATGACAAAAAAGAATATTAAATCTGATGAAGAATTTAATATAGAAAATCTTATCAAAGGTGATTATGTATTGAAGGCTATACAAAATGGAAACATAGTTTACACTTCTGTTATCATAAGAAAATAAATATTTAAAGTTTAAAATAACAAAAGGTAAGGTATTCTTTACCTTTTGTTTTTATAATAAATTGATGAAAAAAAAATACATAATTCTCTTCTCATTGGGGTTAATGGGATTTGTGAATGCGCAGGAAAATGAAAAAGAAATCGATGAAGTAATCATTAAGGCAAGATTAAAAATAATAAAAGAGCGTGAAGAATTTAAGAAACATGCACAATCTACAGAGATCATCTCAGAATACGAGATTAATCGTAATAATCCTGCATTTATTGAGCAAAGCTTAAATACGATGGCTGGTGTTCAGGTAGAAAAAAGAACTCAGCTTGGCGGACAAAGAATTATAATAAGGGGATATGGAAATGATCAGAAATTCAACAACTGGGGCATAAAAATGTACCTGAATAATATCCCTCTTACCGGAGCTGATGGTGTTACAATTTTGGATGATGTCAATTTTGGACTAATCAATCAGGTGGATGTTATAAAAGGCCCTGCTGCAACTTTGTATGGTGGAGGTTCGGGAGGTGCGGTGAGATTTTATATAAAACCAGAATCTCAAAAAGGAACTTCCATTTCGGAGCAGTTTAATACGGGCTCTTTCGGATTATTCCAGACTTCTACTTCCGCAACAAATGTTGAAGAAAATCACTCTATAACGGCAAATTATACTCATATTGGAAGCGACGGGTATCGCCCACATGGAAAAAGTATTAAAAACTTTTACAATATTAATGGCGAATTTAAACTGAACGAAAGTCAAAAAATAACTTTATTGGGTTCTCACGGCAATTCTTTGGAGCAGGTTTCGGGGCAGATTTCTTATGACGACTATTACAACGGTATTGATAACGGAAATTTTGCCTATATCAGAAGAGGAGCCAAAACTAAATTTATCACTTCCAGAGTCGGAATAGGGCATATTTGGAAAATTAACGAAAATTTCAGTAACAATACCAACGTATTTTATACAGGAACTACAGGTGACAGAATTGCGGCAGGAGCTTACGAAACTTCATCTGCATCCAACTATGGCGTGAGATCGGTATTTGTTTTTGATAAAGATTGGGGTGATTTTAATAGCCGAACAGAATTTGGAACTGAACTTCAGCAGTCGCGATCTTTGATTTCAAATTACAGATTTAAAAGTGTAACAATTACCGAAGATCCTATTTTAAGACCTTTATATCAAGGCTCTTATTTTAAGTACCTAAATAATCAATCCAGTTATTTTGCGGTTGAAAAATTTACTTACAAACCATGGGATTTAATGTTTTTAGCAGGTTTGAGTATTAATCAGATTAGTTACAATAGAGAAGATCTGCTTGCTGTGCCCGGTTTATTTTTAGTAAATAAGGTTGATTTATATAACAAAAACTTGTCTTTTGACAAAAAATTCAAAGCCGTTGCGACACCGCACTTTGCATTACAGAAAATTTGGAAAGATCAGATAATTAACCTTAGTTATAGTGAAGGCTACAATGCGCCGACTTCTGCTACATCGTTTATTAGTGGCCTTAATAAAAAAAATGATAATCTTATTGCGGAAAAGGCAAAAATGTGGGATTTCAGTGTTCAGGGATTACTTGGGAATACCTCTATAGATTATCAGGTTTCTTTATTCAGTATCAATATTAAAGATAAACTGACCCAGTTGAGAGGGACTATTCAAAATGAAGAACAGACACCATATTCATATTGGGCAAACACAGGAGATCAGCAAAATAAAGGTTTAGAATTGAGTGTAGGTTACTCTTACAGACCGAAAAACTCTTTTATTACAAAACTTCAGCCTTTTGCAAGCTACACTTACAATGATTTTAAATATTCTAAATTCAGTACATATTTGCAGGAGGGCAACTCGCAGCCGAAAGTGCATGTCTATGATAATAAAAATGTAGTTGGAGTTCCCAAGACAAGGTTTTCTTTAGGTTTAGATTTTGAAACCAAAATAGGTTTATACTGGCAGAATAGCTATAACTATATGGGAAGTGTTTACACAGATTTTGCAAACTCAAATAAAGTGAATAGTTTTGGTCTTCTAAACTCTAAAATCGGCTACAAGCATACTTTCAATAAATTTGATATAGATGTTTTTGTTATAGGAAACAATTTAACCAATCAGATTAATTATACTTTCCTTTTTTACGGAAATAGTATTAATGATACGGATAAGGATAATCAATATAATGATTCTTCTGTCTACACCGACGTTAATCCCGGCCCAAGGAAGGCTTATTTTTTTACAGGATTTAATGTAAAATATAATTTTTGATAAGACGCATTTAAGTTAAGATTAGCTAAATAAAATAATCCCTTCAAATTATACAATTTGAAGGGGTTATTATAAATTATTGTATTGCTTGTATGTTTTCGCCATGAATATATGTTGCTTTCTTAATGCGACGAATTCGTATCTGTAATCTTACCGAAGAATCTAAAATAGCGTAAACGAAAAAAGTAGTTAGGGTACAGAAAGGGTACAGCGACTGTACAGCGGTATACTAAAAAAGTACTGTGTCAAAATGACAAAAAGCTGCTCATATCGAGTAGCTTTTCCTATAAAAAAACCTTCCAAAAAATTGAAAGGTTTAAATTTTAAATATGTTTGATTCAGATTACAATCCGAATTGTTTTGCAAATAAATCAGGGAAAACTCCCAATGCAATAATCGATGCAATAATAAATACTGCGACAATATTGTAAGTTACCGTTACTCTTTCTGAAGTTTTGAAAGTTGTTTCTTTAAAGAAGAACATTGCGATAATTAATCTTAAATAATAAGCAATTGAAATTGCCGAACCTAAAACTGCTACAATTACCAGAAAGGTATTGTTGTCTTTGCTTAAAGCTTGTGCAAATAATGAGAATTTTCCCATGAAACCTGCCGTTAAAGGAATTCCTGCCATTGATAATAAAGATATCGTTGCAACAGTTGCCAATAATGGTTCAGATTTAGCCAATCCTTTAAATGCTCCGTAAGAAGTTTCTCTTTTTAGCTTTTCAACCCAGATTAAGCACATAAATACTCCCACTGTAGACAATGAATATGCGAATAAGTAAAACGCCAATGTATACGTTGAAAGAGCATTCATTCCGAAGAATACCAAACCGATGTATCCTGCGTGCGAAACTGATGAGTACGCCAACATTCTTTTAGCATTGGTCTGAGCAAGACCCATCACGTTTGCCAATAGTAAAGTAATAATAAGGAATACACCTAAAATATTGATCCATTCGTGAGTAACACCAGAGAATCCAATCGTCATTAATCTGAATAATGCATAAAATCCTGAGATTTTTACTACACTCGCCATGAAAGCGGTAATCAATGAAGGTGAACCTTGGTAAACATCCGGGCTCCACATGTGGAAAGGTGCTAAAGCTACTTTAAATGCCATTGCACAAAGCATCAATACAACTCCAAGAATAAACATTCCGTTGGTTGGATTTACCGTGCTGAAATCGTGAATTCTGTATAAATCAAATGTTCCTGTGCTTCCGTAGATAAAGGCAATTCCTAACAATAAGAAACCTGTCGCAAATGCTCCCATCAGGAAATATTTTAATGAAGCTTCGTTTGATCTAAGATCAGTTTTGTTCGCTCCCGCCATTACGTACAACGGAATAGACAAGATTTCAACTCCTAAGAACAAAGTCACCAAATTTTGGTATCCGAACAATACAAAACCTCCACACAATGCAAAAAGCATCAATGCGTACAATTCTGACTGATGG
>Ga0308170_10004091_pt1 | contig 11617 bp, 12 predicted proteins | sample PhyBR2_2_FD_202136 | JGI IMG/M metagenome (GOLD analysis project Ga0308170, IMG submission 202136) | Phyllosphere microbial communities from UC Gill Tract Community Farm, Albany, California, United States - DLSLSB.R2 | ecosystem: Host-associated > Plants > Phyllosphere > Unclassified | place... | reverse complement strand
ACCTGCGTACGACGACGAGGACAACGTCAGGGAGGGCACGACGAGGCGGGTGAAGCAGGGAGGAGCGAGTGGGAGAGGGACGCACGAGGACGACGAGCCCTGCGGTGAGGCACTCGTGCTGCTGGACCCACTCGAGCGCCTTGTGCTCGCGCTCGGGCCGGCGAGGGAGGTCCTTTGGACCGAGACGAGCATGCCGAATCGCGTGCCGGATCATGCGCTCCTTCATCGCCTTGCGCACCGTATCGGCGCGGTCCGACAGCGACCTCGACATGCCGTCAAAGTGCTCGGTGTCGCTCGTCGCCCTCGGGCGCGACGAGCTCGCGCGCGAACCGCTACGCCTGCTCGCCGTCTCGCGCCGCTCGAACTCGCGCTCACCGCCGCTGCTCGCGCCGTCGAAGTAGTCGGCGAGCGGCCCCTCCTCGAGGTCGTACAGCGACTCGCCGTCGCGCAGCCGGCCGTGCATCCTCGACCCGCGCCGCAGCCGCTCGCGGTGCGCGGCGTTGAGCCGCTGCGCGCGGCGCTCGCGCTCGGGCGCGCCGTCGCTCTGCGCACCGGCGTCGTCCTCGTCGACGTCGCCGAGGTAGGTCGGGTCCCGCCGCGACAGGTAGGCGTCGACGGCGTGCCGCGGTCGGGCGTCGCCCCGCGCCGCTCGTTGCTGCTCGCGCTGCTGCGACGGCGGCGTGCGCCAGGCCTCGTCGACGCTGCGAGCTGGGTACCGGCCCTCGCGCTCGGCTTGGTGCGTCTGCACCGCGGCGAGGAAGGCGGCGGCGCGCTCGTGCTCGAGCGACGACGTCGGCGCTCGGGCCTCGCGCAGCTTCTTCTGCTCCTCGAGGCGCTCGTCGATGCGGCGCCGCTCGTCCTCGCTCGACTCGCGCTCGAAGGGGACGAGCGACCGCGGGCGAGTCGGCGCGCGGCGGGCCTCGTCGTCCGAGCCCGACGAGTTCTCGGGCGACGCGAGCCACGACGTCTGCTCGTCCTGCTCGCGCCGCCGCTTCTCGGCCTCGACCGAGCTGATGCGGCGAGTCGTGCGCGCGCTCGACGTCGGGCTCGGCGGGTACACGCCGTGGTCGTGGCCCGGCGGCGAGGGGAAGTCGTAGTAGGCGACCGAGAAGGCGCGCGAGCGGCGGTCGTCGGCGGGGCTGCGGCTGCGGTTGCGCTCGTCGGAGGAGGATCGGGAGCGAAGGAGGCCGTCGTGCTCGTCGTCGGCGTCGGAGTGAACCGGCTCGTCGCCATCGTCGAAGCGGTCGGGCGCCGCCTTGCTCGACCGCCTCGTCGGCCGGATGGTGCGGCTGCTGCGGCTGCGGCTGCGCAGGTCGCTGCTCGTACTGCGTCGACGCAGAGCTCGAGGTTGGCGCCCTCGCTCGCTGCTGTCGAGCTGATCTTCTGCCGGCTGCGGCTGGCCTTGCTCGTCGTAGACAAACGGTGGCTGCGAGTCGCGCGAGCCGGGGTGCCATGTCGGCCCGTCCGACATCGTCGAGTCGCGACGAGACATCGAGCCGAGTAGCGAGAGGCGAAAGAGAAAGAGCGAGGGAGGAGAGCGGAGCCCGCCGCCGCGAAGCCGAGGTCCGTGCGGCAGGTCCGCGGGGCGGACTCAGGAGTTGGTACTGGTGCCCGAGCCCGGCGCGGCCTCCGCACCGATCGTCTGTCTTGCGAGCCACGAGCTCAGCCTCCGCAGTTCCGCAGCTGAATGGCGGCGAAAGCCGACCAGCAACGATGCGACGAAGGCAGAGGAAGAGCTGCTTAGGCACGAGGTGAGGGCTTTGCGCAAGGCTGAACGGCGTCGTGGACAGATTCCGAGCTCGAGCCAGCTTTGCAGTGCTGGCTTCGGACGACGCAAAGGCAGCCGACGAGGAGAGACGCTGACTTGAGAAGGTCGACGAACCGGCTCTCGCTCTCTAGCTCGCACTTGCACATTCTCTCGCTCGCCTGGCACTTCAGCCTCTCATGATAAAAAGTGCAGCTCCGACGAGAATGGCGGCACAGCTTCCTCTGAGAGCACTACCCTTTGTTTTGCTGCCCGGTCCCGAAAAACCATGCCGCCCAGCCGCCGACTGAGCACAGCACGATGACCTGCGAGCACGCAAAATCGAGAGTCAGCGATGCTCATGGTCACGAGGAGAGAGAGAGAGAGAGAGGGACGCACGAGGAGGACGCCGCCGGCGCTGCTCCACTCGCGCCAGGGGATCGGGCTGCGCAGCGGGCTCCTCTCGCGCGCGACGTTCGACGAGGGCCGCCGCGACGTGATGTGGTCGAAGCTGGCGAGACGGCGAGGCCGAGCGGAAGAAGCGCGACGCTCGTGCGCGGCTTCGAGGTCGTCCTCGCCGTTCAGGCTGAGCAGCGCTCGACGGTGCGCGGTCGTTGGCGATACCGACGGCGAGGGCGACCGAGCCCGAGCGGCCTCCAGCCCCTCGTGCCAACGGCTGACGCGCTCGTCCCCGCGCGAAGCCCGGCGGGCGTCGAGAAGCGGGTGCTCCTCGAGACCGTGCACGGACCTCTCCTGCTCGTGGCTCGCCCGCCGCGGCTCGTGGCCCGCCCGCCGCGGCTCGTCCTCCTCGAACGCCGTCGACGCCGAGCGAGAACGTCTGCGAGGCAAGACGCCGCTGCTCGAGCTGCGCCCGCTGCGCCTGCCACGCTCGCCCTCGTCCGCCGCGCCCGAGCGTCGCCCTCGAGACGTGCTGCGCGCTCGCCCGTCGCTGCCGCGGTCGTGCCCCGAGCGCGAGCTGCGACGTCGACTGCGGCTGCGCTCGTACTGCAGCCCCGAGCCGTCCTCGGGCAGCTCGAGGTCGTGCGGGACGTCGTCGTCGTAAAAGACGTGCGCCCGAGCGGTGCGGTACGACCAGTTCGGCGTCTTGCGCCGGTCGTCGGCGCGGTGGTCGTACATCTTGTCGGCCTCGTGCAACCGGTCGGCAAAGGCGAAGTGCGAGTTGGGGAGCTGGACGGTCGGGACGGGCGAGGGGAAGAGGTGCGCGAGTGGGTCCTCCTCGGGCTCGATGGGCGGGACCGCCCTCGCGTAGTAGCCGTCGCCGGCGGTGCGAGTCGGACGAGTCGCGCCGTACAGGCGCGGGTTGCTGTTGATCGCCGCCTCGTTGCCGGGCGTCGGCCACGGCAAAGGGTCGCGAGCGGGGAGAGGCCACGAGTCGCGGTCCGAGCGGGTGGTCGCACGCTCGGCGCGGCCCGCACGCTGAGGCGGGAGCATGGCGAGGAGCAATGAAGCGAAGCCTGAGCAAGAGCGGATTCCGAGGAACGTGGTGCGACGGCCAAGAGGAGGTTCCGCGGAGCGTCCGGCGGCGACGACGTCCGGACGGACAGGAGAGCGGCGGCGGCGCGCAGGCCGGGGCTAAGCGGGCCGACGCAGCACGAGTCTTCGCCGTCAAAGCCTCGAAGCGAAGGAGCTGGTCGTCGTCGCAGGCGAGATGCGCGTGAAGGGAAGAGGGAAGAGGAGAGCGAAGCGAGGGAGACGAGGCGCGCCTGTTGCGAAGAGTGCGGAGAAGGGAGCGTGCTCGAGGTGCGCGCTTTGCTTCGCTTTGCGTCGGCAAGAGGGACCACGAGGGGCGCGAGCCAGAGGGCGGAGACGGCGTGCCGTCCGCGCGTCCGACTTGGAGTGCGGGGTCGATCTCGCCTCGCTCTTCCCTCACCCACTCGCTGCACCAACGTGAGCTCGTCCACCAGCTGGACCTTGCTACAGCACCCAGCTCACCAGCCTGCACGCCCGACAGCCCCGCCAGAGCCAGCCGCCGCCTCGCCGCCCCCACACACCGCCGGTCGCACCATCCCGAGCTCACCTCCCGCCATCCTCAGCTCGCCCTCGTCCTCGCACCGGCCAGCCTGCACCACACGCACCAGCACACGATGAGCAGCTACACGCCCATTCAGCCGCCCATCCACGACTCGGCCCTGAGCCTCGTCGGGCACACGCCCCTCGTCCGCCTCGACCGCATCGCCCGCGAGGAGGGACTCGAGTGCAACCTCCTCGCCAAGGTCGAGGGCTTCTCGGCGGGCGGCAGCGTCAAGGTGAGCACTCGGTCCTCCTGCTCTACTGCGATGGGCTGCGCTGTGTGCGCGACTTCCAACCGAACGACGAGCTCACGTGCCTCCTCCCTCGCGCGCAGGACCGCATCGCGCTTCGCATGGTCGAGGAGGCAGAGAAGGACGGCAGGCTCGTCCCGGGATACTCGGTCCTCGTCGAGCCCAGTGCGTCCCCTCTCTCACGGCCTGCACTGGCGCCGTCGAGCTCGCCCTGACCTTCGTCTCGCTCTCTCTCCTCGCAGCGAGCGGCAACACCGGCATCGGCCTCGCTCTCGTCGCGGCCGTCAAGGGCTACCGCTGCATCATCACCATGGTGCGTCCACGCTCGAGCACCTCTCGAGCTTTCGGCGCCGGCGCTGACCCCTCGCCTCCCCGTCCGCAGCCCGAGAAGATGAGCAAGGAGAAGTCCAACACGCTCAAGGCTCTCGGTACGTCCCCTCGCTCATTCTGACCATGCTCGCGAGCTGCAGCTGACGCTCGTACCTGCAGGCGCCGAGATCTATCGCACCCCGACCGAGGCGGCCTGGGACTCGCCCGAGTCGCACATCAGCCTCGCCAAGCGCATCGTCGAGTCGACCCCGGGCGCCGTCATGCTCGACCAGTACAACAACCCTGCGAGTGAGTCGTTCGAGCGCTGTCACCTGCCTGGCTTTCCTCGGTCAGGCTGCTCGACGATCAACTAGGACTCACGGCTTCCCTCTGCGCACAGACCCCGACGCCCACTACCACCACACGGCCGTCGAGCTCCTCACGGCGGTCGCCTCCGTCCCGTCAACCCCGACTCGACCCTCGAGCGGCCTCGTCGACGTCATCGTCGCCGGCGCCGGTACGGGCGGCACCTTGTCGGGCCTCTCGAAGCGCTTGCGCGAGGCCAACCCGAACCTCATCAGCCTCGGCGTCGACCCGGTCGGCAGCATTTTGGCGAGGCCCGAGAGCCTCAACGTGCTCAAGGACGGCGAGAGCGCGATCTACAAGGTGCGTCCGAGCGCTCGGTCCTCCTCGCACTTGACCTTGAACGCCTCGCTGACTCCTTCCTCGCCTCCTCTTGCAGGTTGAGGGCACCGGCTACGACTTTGTGCGTCCCTTCCCTCGCTCTCGAGCCCGCTCGCCCCTTTGCACGAGCTGACCCTCCTCTCTGCGCGCAGGTCCCCGCCGTCCTCTCGCACGACGCCGTCACGCACTGGATCAAGTCGGCCGACCCGCTCTCGTTCGCGACTTGCAAGCGCCTGATCCGCACCGAGGGCCTCCTCGTCGGCGGCTCGAGCGGCGCGAGCGTCGGTGCAGCACTCGAGTGGCTCAAGAGCGAGGAGGGCTGGAACAAGGTCGGCGGCGTCAAGGGCATGAACGTAGTCGTCGTGCTCCCAGACTCGTGCGTCTCTCTTTCTCTCCACGACCTGTTGTTCGTCTCGGACTGAGAGCTCAAGATGCTGACGCTTTGCACGTCTCGCCCGCAGGCTGCGCAACTACATCACCTCGACCTGGCTCAACGACGACCCGACGCCCGCCTCGGCCAAGCACGACGACGCAGGCGTGCAGGAGGACCTCGGCGACGTGTCGACGGCGGCGCGCGTCGGCGGGCTCGCGACGCCGCCGATCTGAGCCGGGTCGGGTCGGTGCGGTTGGCGAGGCCGACTTTCTCTCTCAGCCGGCGCTTAATTTGTAAACTCTCGTTCTAGCTTTTTCTCGCTGTGACATGTCTGTAGCACCACCGTTGCAACTACTCGTTCTCGCTCACTTCCTCGGCGGCAGCGCCGGCGGTCCTCCTGCCGGCAGGCCCACCTCTGCGCCGTCCTTCTCGATCCGGATCGGGCCTTTGGCGAGAGGGAAGCCGCCCGGCCCGCGAATGACCTCCTCGGGGATGTCGGCCGCACGCTGCTGCTCGGCGAGGGCGGCCGTCTTCGAGGCGTAGACCTTGGTCGGCTTGAGCGCGCCGGATGAGAAGGCGTGCTGGCGCTTTTCGAGCTGCGGGCCGAGAGAAACGTCAACGACGGTGTTCAAGTAGAGAAACACTGTCGAGAGAGAGAAGAGAGAGAGGACGCACGTCGTGAGCCCACATTGCGGCGCCGATGCGGTTCGAGATGCTGAAGACGAGGCCGACGAGCGGGATGCGCTCCATCAGCGACGCGACGAAGCCGAACACTGCGAGGACAGCCGTCAGTCCGAGTCCTTCATGGGAGGAATACGAGCGAGGGGAGGGACGCACTGCGGTAGCCGATCTCTCGCTCGGTGACGAAGAGCTCGACCTGGAGCGGCCTGCGTGCGAGGACAAGGGAGCGTCAGCTCGAGCTAGATCAGGGCAGCGACTTGACGAGACACACGTCATCTTCTTGGCGGCAAAGTACTGAGTGAGGAGAGAGGGCGAGGTCAGCTCGGCGCTCGAGCGTGGAAAGGAGGGAGAGGAGGGGGACGCACGGTCCGGTGCAGGGACCTGCCGAGCGTGAGCGAGCGGATGGCGCTCATGACGGCGAGGCTGAGCCCAGGGATGAAGCTGAGCGGCGTGAGGAGAACTGCGAGGCGGCAAGAGTGCGTCGTCAGCGGGTGAGCGACGAGCCGAGGTGAGGGGGATCAGGCGGGACGCACCTCGCAGGAGGACGATGCGCATGAGCGGGCTCGACAGGCGCATGTAGAACGACTGCTTCTCGCCGGCGCGCTTGGCGCGCTCGATGGGCGGCACGCGCCACTCCTCGATGTAGGGTTGCCAGAAGTCGGCGGCTGCGGGCGAGCAAGTCGAGAGGTCAGCCGGCCGGTTCGCCTCGTCCCGGGGCGAGAAGAGGGAGGAATGAGCGCACCTTTGCCCCTGCTGCGCACCGTCGCCTCGTAGACCTCGTCGCGGCTCTTGCGCAGCTCGCGCTTGAGCATCCACTCGAGGAACATGGAGGCCTGGCCGAGGACGAGCATCCAGGTCGTGTACTGGACGGGCGACACGCCGAGGAAGTTGGCATTGTGGATGTCGCTCGGGGAGAAGGGGCTCCTCGCGAGGATGAACTGGACGTAGAGGCGGGTGACGGGGAGCGAGACGAGGGCGAGCGGGAGGGCGAGGAGGAGGGCGCGCTGGAGCGCCTTGCCCGACCGGCGCCAGATCGGGAGGTACAGGCTCGAGTCGGTGAGCAGTCGGTATGCGCCCACTGCGTGCGCGCAGAGGCCCAGGTCAGCTGTGTGAGGCGAGGGAGGCGGTGCAACCTCGGCGAGGTGATGACGAGCGGGGAGGGGAGACGACGCACCGAGGACATAGGCTGGCGGGAAGCCAAGGAGCTCGACGGGCATCTTGACAGGAGCTGTGCCGTGCCTGGTGGTCGGAGTAGGCGAGCCGAGGGCGGGAGCTCGCGAGCTGGTCGCAGTGTGGTTGCGCCGTGAGCGAGAGGTGGGGACAGCTGCACACGCTTCCTCTCTCTGGAACTTCTGCCTCTCGGGCACCAGGATATGAAGATGCCCGGGCTTTGCAGAAAATACGAGAGCGCGCAAGAGAGTGGATCTACAAAGGACGCCTCGGCGAGGAGACAAGGGCCGAGCGGCGAGCGCGAGGCGACGAAGAAGGGGAAGAGACAGGGTATCGATGCGGGTGCGAGTGCTGCGAGGGTTTGCGATGCTTTGAGAGAGATTTGCGAGGCGAGAGGCGCCGGAGGAGGGAGGGAGGGCGGATAGGGAGGATGGAGAGGGAGGACGACGGCGACGGAGGGTCCGGGCGCTCGCGCTCAGGCAAGCTTGCCGAACGAGATGGTCGGCGCCGAGTCAGTCGAGCCGTAGTCGAAGACTGAGTACACGTTGCGCAGGAGAGGAACTGCGAGAGGAGGCAGGAGACGGCGTGAGCGTGTGCGCGACGAGGACCGCCGCGCGAGGAGGCTGAGCAAGGACGCACCGCCGAGGATGCCGGCCGGCTGGTTCCACATCTGGATGTCGACTCCCCAGACCGACGTCGCGCACAGGTTGCCGCCTTCCTCCCATGCGCCGACCTTGAGGTCGTCGGCCAGGATCTCGTACTTGGGCATGGTGGTGACGGGGCGGTACATGTTGAACTGGAAGCCGAACTTGCCGACGGCGTCGCAGGGGACCGACCAGCGGTCGACGTTGTAGATCTGGCCGCCGAATGGAAGCGACAGCGAGTGCGCCGGGTCGAGGACGGCGCCAGGGATCTTCTGGTGCACTGCGGGCGAGCGAGAACGGCGGCGCATTAGCGTCGGCGCCTCGAGAAAGCACAGGCATGTGCAGAGTGGAACTCACGAGCAGTCGCCAAGGCCTTGGGGAGGTACGACTGGAGGGAGAGGAGAACAGCGGCGTCAGCGCTGTCAGCGAGAGGGGAGTCGGTCGTCAACGAGCTGCACGTACGACGGCCGAGCCCGAGTCGATGAGCGTCGTAGCAATGACACCATTGTTGGGGACGTAGTTGCCGTCGAACCAGATGTTGTTGAGCGTGAGCGCCCACTGCGAGGAAGAGGTCCGAGCGGGTCAGCGGCTCGAGTCGCGGCAGAAGGGACGAATGACGAGCGAGAGAGGGACGCACGTAGCCGCCCTGCGTGCCCTTGTTCTCGAGGGTCTGCAGCTTGCCCGAGTAGCGGCTCGGGTCCTCGCCGCCGAGGACAACCTCAGAGCCCGACTTGCCCTTGGGCGAGATGTGGAGGCCGAACTTGTTCTCGGCGAGCTTGCCGGCGGCGATGAGGTTGTCAATGAAGTTGGGCTGACGAAGCTGTGGGAAAGGATGTAGAAGAGCGAGTCAGCACGGAGGAGCAGGAGGAGGAGAAGGAGAGCGCACGACGCACGTTGCTCTGCGGCGCGAAGGCGAGACCGAGCGTGCCCGAGACGCCGGCCGAGTCGCTCTTGCTCTCGACGAGACCTGCACGAGAAGAAAGAGTCAGTAAACCTGCAACCCGAGTTGATGAGGGAGCGGAACGTACCGAAGACCTGCTTCGGGACCGAGAGGCCGCCGACCGAGAAGGCGTCGGTGCTGACCTTGCCGCGGTACGAGCCCGTGACGACTGCGAGCGCGGAAAGGGAGTTAGATAGACTCGAGGCCCGAGGAGCGGAAGCGAGACGCACAGTTGAACTGGGTGAGCTGGCCGTCCGACGAGTAGGTGGTCGACTTGGTCGGGTCGAACGCGAGCCCGCCGTTGGCCGTCGTCGACTGGACGATCATATCGTACGAGCCCGTGTCGAAGGTGAAGCTGGCGGGCTGCGAGGGCGTGCCGACGGAGCCCGGGATGGCGACCTGCGAGACGGGCTCGAGCGTCAGTCAACCTGCAGGAGGGCGTCGCGCACGGTCGAGGAGAGATGAGACGCACATTCTGGCCGCTACCGACGGTACTGTCGAGCGAGACCTTGGGCGCAGCGGCGTTGCACTTCTTGGCGAGCTTGCGCTTCTCGCGCGACGACGAGGTGACCTGCGCCTCGGCGGCCTGGTGGTTGACGTGCCTCGCCTCGAGCTTGGCGAACGTCTCGGCGACGTTGCGCTGCAGGGCGGCCTCGTTGAGGGTGCCGTCGGCGTTGTGGATCGAGGGGACGGCGCCCGTGAGGCGGACGGGCGAGGGAAGGGCCTCGACGAGCGAGGCCGACGAGGCGGCGAGGATGGCGAGTGGGGCGACAGCGGTGCGGAAGAGGACCATGATCGAGGACGTCGAGAAGGATGTGAAGTTAGACAGGGGAGAAGGCGAGGGCGAGGCGATGAAGATGAGACGAAGCAGGAGAGAGAGGCTCGGCGGCCACCCCCTCTCTTGTAGCAGCCGCTGCCGGGGTGCGAGCTGCAGCCGAGGGGACAAGGGCCCGCAGAAGGTTGCTGCCCCACCCTCCTGCGCCCGAGAGGACAATGGGGCGCGACGAGGGAGCCGAGCGAGCGTCCTCGAGCGGCGAGAAAGGGAGCTCGACAACGCTGGCTGCCGGTGTTGATCCGTGCGCCGCAGATGCCATTGTCCTGCAACCTAGAGCTCCTGCCGATCCGGCGCGACCGCCAGCCCTGTCCCCGCGCACCTCGCCCTCCCTTTGTCGTCCCCGCCCGCGCCGGTCGAGGATGACGAAAACCCGCCTGCACCTCGCTCTGCAGCCGCGCGAGGGAGGTGGGCCGAGCCACGAGGCGAGCTAGCGCGCCATGCGAGGCGACCGAGCCGCACAGGGGGCGACAGCGGCGAAAGCTTGTGAGCGGGAGGAGGAGAGCGAGCACGCCGCCCCCGGCCGGCCGCGGCGAGCCGACGGCAGCGAGGACTGAGCGACTTTCTTTCTCGACGTCGAGTGCATGCACAGGACGACGCGCTCGACGACTCACAGGCTAGCGAAGGCGAGGGAGGAGGGAGGTGCGCGAGCGCGTCTATTCCAAGTCGACGCCCGACCGGCTCACAAACTCGTAGATCCGCCTCCGGTTCGTCTCGTCCGTCTCCTCTGCGCCGCCCGCCTCGAACAGCGCCTTCATGACGGCCCTCGCGAGCGCCGGACCGGCCTCGGCGTCGCTCGCCGCCGCGCCGTCGTCGACCCGGGCGCACGCGAGCAGGGCCGGGTACTCTTGCCGCGCCGGCGGCGGCGGGTCGTTCTTCTTGCGCTTCTGGTTCTTGCGCGGGTCGGGCTTGGGCGGGAGGAACGCCTCGAGGAGCGGCGAGAAGACGTTGTCGGTGAAGCGCGCGAACATGACCTTGGTCGGGCAGATGGCGAGCGTGTGGCAGATCGGGGCGAGGAGGGCGACGAGCGGGACGGTGCGCTCGGGCGCGGGGGCGGGAGAGTCCGAGTCGGACTCGAAGGCGGAGGAGGAAGAGGTCGAGGCGAGGTAGGCCGAGCAGGTGCGCTCGATCTCGTCGTTGTAGATGTCGGCGAGGTGGTAGGCGAGCGTGTGGAGCACCTTGGGGTCCTGGACACTGCGAGCGGGTGCAGGGTGTCAAAAAGAAGACGCAGGAGCTCGAGAGAACAGGGACAGGACGCACTGGAGAGGTCCGCCCGGGCCCGTCAGGATCTCGTTGTACTCGGCGACGGCGCGCTCGTCCCACGCCTCGCGCTCGAGAAGGCGGAAGCCGGCGTGCACGAAGCGCCTGATGAGGAGGAGGAACTTGTCCAGCCTGTCGCACGTGTCCTGCGTCAGCTGGGCTCGTCTGGAGGGAGGAGGAGCGAGGGGGAAGAGTGCGCACCTGTGCCGGTCCATGCCGTACCACTCGGTGACGATGGCGTGCCAGAAGCCGCGCAGGTAGCACAGTGCGGCCCTCGTGCGCTCGACGCGGCCGTTGCGCGAGCGGCTCTTGGGGCGCACGTCGAGCGTAAGGTCGGCGAGCGTCTGCGCGAGCTGCTGCTGCACAAGCGGCTTGTCCGACATCCAGAAGCCTGCGGGCGGGGCGTACGGCGTCAGCTGAGCTATCTTGGAGGAGCAGGAGAGCGCAGGGAAAGGCGAACGCACAGTAGAAGATGCCCTTCCACAGCTTGGCCATCTCGTCGGGCCTCAACCGAGCGTCGACCGTCCACTCGTCCTCCCACTTGAGCTTGCCGACCGGCAGCTCCTCGTCCTCCTTGCTCTCGTCGTCGTCCTCGCCGTCGGCCGTGCGCGCCTGGATGCGGCCCGCCGAGAGGAAGCGCGACAGCGAGGCGACGGCTTTGTCGCGGACGTGCTTCTCGCCTGCGTGGGGTTGAGGAG
>Ga0308170_10004085_pt1 | contig 11623 bp, 6 predicted proteins | sample PhyBR2_2_FD_202136 | JGI IMG/M metagenome (GOLD analysis project Ga0308170, IMG submission 202136) | Phyllosphere microbial communities from UC Gill Tract Community Farm, Albany, California, United States - DLSLSB.R2 | ecosystem: Host-associated > Plants > Phyllosphere > Unclassified | place... | reverse complement strand
GCCAGGCGGATGTGTAGACGCGCACCATCCAGCCATCCATCTGACGCATGTCCCGGGACCGACTCACCGAGCACAGGACATGCATGACGTTTTCACCTTCTTCTCGAACGCCCCGAATGCCCCGAATACCTGAGCCGCTGGCGCTGGGCGCCTACGTGCTGAAATGGCTGGCGCTGGCCGTGCTGGTCGGCGCGCTGTCCGGGACTGCCTCGGCACTCTTCCTGTGGGCGCTCGACTGGGCGACCGGCACGCGCCTGGCGAACCGCTGGCTGCTGTGGCTGCTGCCGCTGGCGGGCTGCGCGGTCGGCTGGCTGTACCTGAAGTTCGGCAGCAGCGTCGAAGCCGGCAACAACCTGCTCATCGACGAGATCCACGACCCGAAGAAGGTGATCCCGCTGCGCATGGCGCCGCTGGTGCTGGGCGGGACCGTCGTCTCCCACCTGTTCGGCGCCTCGGTCGGACGCGAAGGCACGGCGGTGCAGATGGGCGGCGCGCTGGCCGACCAGCTGACCCATGTGTTCAAACTGAAGATGGAAGACCGGCGCATCATCCTGATGGCCGGCATCAGCGCCGGTTTCGCCTCGGTGTTCGGCACGCCGCTGGCCGGCGCCATCTTCGGGCTGGAGGTGCTGGCGATCGGGCGCATGCGCTACGACGCCCTGCTCGCCTGCCTGGCCGCGGCGGTGGCCGCCGACCAGGTCTGCCTGGGCTGGGGGCCGCTGCTCGCCATTCACCACACGCATTACGCGATCGACTCGGTGCCGGCGCTGGCCCCCTGGCCGCTGCTGGCGGTGATCATCGCAGGCAGCCTCTTCGGCCTGGCGGGCCGCCTGTTCGCCGAGTGCACCCATCGCCTGGGCGGCTGGATGAAGCGCCGCATTCCCTACGCGCCGCTGCGCCCGGTCGTCGGCGGCAGCGTCATCGCGCTGGCGGCCTGGCTGCTGCCGGTCGACCGCTACCTGGGCCTGGGCATCCCGGCCATCCAGGCCGCCTTCGTGCAGCCCTTGGCGCCCTACGACTTCGCCGGCAAGATGCTGTTCACGGTGGGTTCACTGGCGAGCGGCTTCAAGGGCGGCGAGGTGACGCCGCTGTTCTACATCGGCGCCACGCTCGGCAACGCGCTGGCGCCGCTGCTGCACCTGCCCGTCCCGCTGCTGGCGGGCCTGGGCTTCGTCGCCGTGTTCGCGGGCGCGGCCAACACGCCGATTGCCTCGACGCTGATGGCGGTCGAGCTGTTCGGCGCCGAGGCCGGCGTGTACGCGGCGCTGGCCTGCGTGGTCAGCTACCTGTGCTCGGGGCATACCGGCATCTACCGGGCGCAGAGGATTGGGCAGGGCAAGCATGCCGAACTGCCCGTGGGGATGCGGCTGGGAGAATGGATCGAACAGCGGCGCCGGCGCTGAACGCCGCGCCGCGTGGAATCAGGCCGTGCCCCACTTGGCGCGGGCCTGGTCGTCGCTCACGCGCGCATCGACCCAGCGGGCGCCGGCGGGCGTCTGTTCCTTCTTCCAGAACGGCGCCTCCGTCTTGAGGTAATCCATGATGAATTCGCAGGCGGCGAAGGCTTCGCCGCGGTGCGCCGCGCTGACCGCGACCAGCACGATCTGCTCCATCGGCTTCATGGGGCCGACGCGATGGACGACCAGCGCGCCGTACAGCGGCCAGCGGGCGCGCGCCTGCTCGACGATGTCCTGCAGTGCGCGCTCGGTCATGCCGGGATAATGCTCCAGCTCGAGCTCGGCCACCTGGTCGCCATCGTTCATGTCGCGCACCGTGCCGACGAAAGAGACGACGGCGCCGACGCGCGCGTCGCCCGCGCGCAGGCGCGCCACTTCCAGGCCGAGGTCGAAGTCGGCCGGCTGCACCCTCACCTCGATCATGCGCCCTCCCTGGCCAGGCGCATCACCAGATGCTCGATACGGCTTGCGGTGCGCGCGTCAAGCAGGGCCGGCAGCGCGCACAGTTCGCGCAGCTGGGCCGCCGGGCCGGACGCGCCCTGCTGCGCGCCGCCCTGACCCGGCCGCCCTCCGCCGGCGGGGCGGTGGCCGGACTTCAGCGAGGATTGCAGCACCTCGACCTGCAGCTTGAGACGCTCGCGCGCGAACTCCGGGCCGCTGTCGATGCCGGCCGCGATTTCCATGCGCAGCAGGTCGTTCAGCAGACGCTCGCGGTTGGCCTCGAGCTGGCGGGCGTAAGCGGCATCCCCCTCGCGCAGCGCCTGGCGCGCGGCCTCGAAACGGCTCAGGAGGATGCGGTCGAGTTCACCCGCCGGCGCCGGCAAGGCGCTCCAGCGCGCGTCCCAGTCGGCGTCGGCGGTGGCGTCGGCGCCGCCGGAGTCGACCGCCTGCTCGAGCTCCTGCACCAGGCGCAGCTTGTCGCGCACCAGCGCGGCCTGGGCCGCCCCGGCGGCGCGGCGCGCCTGGTCGACCTGCTGCTGCACTTTCGCCACCGCGGCGTGGTAGCGCTTCTCGACCCGCGCCTCATGCGCGCGCGGGACCGGGCCGATCGCCTGCCACTCGGCCGCGGCGTCGCGCAGCAGCTTGGCGGCGGTGGCCGGGGTGGCCTCGGGCGCGGCCGCTTCCAGGCGCGCGCTGATCGCCTCCTTGGCCGCTTCGTGCGCGCGCCGCTCGATGTCGGCCTCGTGCATGCTTTCCTTACGGCGCTGGAACACCTCGTCGCACACGGCGCGGAAGCGCTGCCACAGCGCCTGCTCGCTCTTGCGTTCGAGCGGCAGCGCGCGCGCCTGCTCCTGCCAGCGCTGCTGCAGCGCGCGCATGGTGTCGATCGCATGGCGGTCATGCGGGTCGATGGCGGCGGCTTCCTCGATGATCTCCTCGCGCTTGGCCATTTCGGACTTGCGCTGTTCTTCCAGCGGCGCCTGCAAGGTGGTCAGCGCCTCGCCGAACAGGCTGTCCAGGCGCTTCTTTTCCTTGCGGTCGATCGCGCCCAGGTGGCTCCAAGCCAGGCGCAGGCGCTGCACCGTGCCCGCCACGTGCTTCCAGTCGGCCTCGCCGGACTGCAAGCGCGCGATCTCGCCTTGCGCCTCCTCGACCAGCTTCTCGCCGCGCGCGGCGTTCGCGTGACGCTCGTCGGCCAGGTGGCGGAAATGCGCCGCCGCCGGCGCGTAGGCCGCGGTGCAGGCGGCGTCGAAGCGCTCCCACAGGCTCTTCGGCGCAGCGCCGGACAGGCTGTCGAGCGCCTTCCAGCGGTCGCGCATGCTGCCGACCTTCTTGGCCAGCTCGCTCATCGGCAGGTTTTGCGTCGGCAGCAGCTCGACGTTCTTGATCAGCTCTTCGCGCGACACGTTGCCGCCCCAGCGCGCCCAGTCGGACAGGCGTTTCAATTCGGCGCGCAGATGGGCCAGGCGGTCGGACTGGGCCGGCGTCAGGCGCGCGACCCTGGTCTCGCCTTTTTCGCGCGCTTCCTTGAGCGCCTTGTCGAGCTCGGCGGCCGTGCCCAGCGATCCCGCCTGCAGCGCGGCTTCCATCGCATCCATATTGTCGATGAAGGGCTGGTCGACGCCTTTCGTGCGCGCCGCGTCGGGCGCGGCCTTGGCCGGCCTGGGCTCGCGCGCCTCCTTCGGCTTGCGCGGCTCGGGCTGCGGCAGGCTGGCCAGCAGCTCCTCGAAGCGACGCTGCAGCGCCGCGCCCGCGTCACCGTCCGGCACGGCCGGCAGCCGGCTCCATTCCTTGCGCAAGGTGTCGGGCTGCAGTTCGGCCGGCGGCTTGCCTTGTTGCTCGGCGAGGAAGGCTTCGCGCGCCGCCAACGCGGCCTGGCCGGCCTCGATCGCGTGCAGGCTGGCCTGCAGCTTCTGGTGCTCCAGGCCGAACTCGGCCACCAGGCCTTTCGGCAGCGACACATGCTCGGGCGCATGCAGGGCCTCGGCCTGTTCCTGGGCCAACGCGTCCAGGCGCGCGGCCAGCTCGCCGGCCGGCAACTGCTCGGACGGCAGACGGCGCAGCGTGGCCAGCCGGTCGATCATGGCGCGCTGCAGCTGGACCTGGGCTTCGAGGCGCCGCGCCAGGGCGGCGCGCACGTCCTGGAAAGCCTGGTCGAGCTCGGCGGCGGAGATCACCGCCCATCTGCGGTCGAGGTCAGCGACATGGTTCGGAGTCAGCAACTCATCTTTCAGCAGCACCTGGGCCTGGGCCAGCGCAGCCTCGGCGCGCCGCAGTTCGGCCTCGTGGTGGCGGTGCGCATCCAGGCGCGACTGCATCAGCTTGGCGACCCGGCGGTCGGTATTGCGCATCGCGGTATGCACGCGCTCGAGCTGCTCGGGGCTGTGGACGAACTCGGCGGCCGTCAGCCGCAGTTCGGAAAATTCGCATTGAAGTATGAATTCCACTGCGGCCGATTCGTCGCCCTGGATCTGGCTCAGCCGTTCAGCCTGCAGCGCGCGTTGCGAGGTGGACGCGGCCTGGTCGGCCCGCGCCCCCGCTTGCGCCTGTTCCGCCGCCGGCTTGTCGCCGGGCTTGTTGTCGCCCGGCCGCTTGAATAGGAACTCGAACATGATGAAATCGGACTTCCAAAATCGCCATCATAGCAAAGAACCCTGATGGCCTCGCGCCGCCGGCTCGGCGCGTGCGGCCGTCCTTCCTCGCTACGCGCTAATGGGCGATTGACAAGGTCGAGTGTCGCCTCCCGAACTCGGGCTGCAGCGGATCCCGTTCGAAACGCGGCCCGCCCTCGCGCTCGGGACAGGCGGGACGCGGCAGGCCGGGCACAGCGCTTCCCTTGGGCGCGACGCGCCGCTCGCGCGCATAGGCGTCGTGGGCCAGCATCTGGTTGGCGATCGCAAACCAGGCCTCGCCGCCAACCGTGCCGCGGGCCAGCGGGAACAGCTCGTGCTCTTCGCGCTCGAGGCGGCTGCGCAATGCTGCGATACAGTCCTCGACCGCCCGGCAGAAGCGGTCCCGGTCGACCGGCCGGTCGCCCTCGCCGACGCAGGCTTCCGCATCCGCCATGGCGGCGGTCGCGTCGAGCGACAGCTGCTCGAGGTCGCCCAGCAGCTCCGATGCGGCCGGGCTGCTGCGGCGCAAGACCGGCACCAGGAATTTGTCGAGCTTGCGCCAGTGACAGTTGTCCACTACGCGCCGCAAGCCCGAACACAGCTCGGCCGCGCGGCTGGACGCCAGCGTCGCATAGTCGCCCGGCAAGGCGCGTAACTCGTCGGCCAGCGCCTGCAGCGCCACGCGGACGGTGGTCTGTTCGATGGATAGAGCAACCAGGGTGTAGGTCGATGTCAGCATTCGGTCTCCGTCCAGTCTGTTCGCCAACAAGGTCCTGCCATGCGAAATGCACGGGTCAAAACCTGGATGGGAAGCTTTGTTTTGAACAGGCCTGAAGAAGTACCCGAAAGCATTAATTCTCTGCTATTCGTCGGCCTGAGGAGAGGCTAGTGTAAGGAGGCCCGGCGGCCCGGCATTTGATCTATCACAAACCCGAACCCGGGCCGGTCAACCAGCGCCGAGTGCGGCTTCCAGCGCTATCCGGGCGGCGGCCGGAACGACCTGCGCCACGAGAACTTGCGGGCAAGCATGCCAGCGCGCGCAGCGCAGGATGGCCTGGGCCAGGTCGCGCAGCAGGCGCTCGGACAGGCGCAATCCCGGCTCGAACGCCACCGATTTCAGCTCGAACACATGGCTGCTGCGGTGCGCCTTGGCGTCGATGCGCCCGATCAGCGCACCGCGGCGCAGGATGGGCAGGGTGAAATAACCGTAGCGGCGCTTGTCCGCCGGCGTATAGCATTCCAGGCGGTAATCGAAGCCGAACAGCTCGAGCGCGCGCTTGCGGTCCCAGACGATCGGATCGAAGGGCGACAGCAGGCTGGTCAAGGTCGGCGTCAAGGCGCCGGCGGCGGCCTGCTCCAGCAGTCCCGCATGGTCGGGGTGCACGAACAGCGGCGCCTTCCAGTCCTCGACGCGGATCCGCAGCAGCAAGCCTTCGTCGGCCAGCCGCTGCGGATCGACATGAGGTGGCCGGGTGCGGTGGTAGTCGGGAATCCACGCGGCCTTGGCGACACCGAGCGCCTTCACCGCCTGCAGCACGAACGCGCGCCGCGTGGTGTCCATGGGCGGCATGCGGCTGTCGTCCCAGCCGGGCAGCACGCGCTCGGCCAGGTCGTACACGCGATGAAAATTCTGGCGCCGCGCGATCATCAGCCGGCCCGCCGTGAACAGCACTTCGAGCGAACGCTTTTCCGGCTTCCACTCCCACCAGCCGCCGCCCTTGCCATCCTTGCGCTCGAAGTCGGCCGAGCGCGCCGGACCGTGGGTGCGGATGTGCTCCAGCACGTGCTCGACATGCTCGCGGTGGTTGCGCATCCAGTTCGAGCCGGCCTTCCAGCCGAGCGAACCGGGGTCGATCATGCGGTGCCGGTACAGGCCGTAATCCTCGATCGGGATGAAGCAGGCCTCGTGCGCCCAGTACTCGAACAGCTTGCCCTCCTCCAGCAACTGTTCGAGCCAGGCGGGGTCGTAGTCGCCCAGGCGGCTCCACAGCACGAGGTAGGGGCTGCGCGCCACCACGCTGATGGTGTCGATCTGCAGCACGCCCATGCGGCGGATCGCGGCCAGCACGTCGGCCCGGGTCGCGCGCGCGCGGCGCGCCTGTAGCATGCCTTGCGCGGCCAGGTGCAGCGCGCGCGCAGAATTCAACGTCAGAATTGGTTCACTCATTCCGCCATTGTAATGACGTTGCGTCAACATCTACAGGAAAAGCCGAGAAAAATACTGGTTTTTTTTACAGTACTCGGCCGAGCTGCGTTATATTTGGCGCCCTGCCCATTCATTTCTTTGCATTCATTTAATCGACCATGCGGCTGCTGCACACTTCGGATTGGCACCTCGGCCAGACCCTGCACAATTTCGACCGGACCCACGAGCACCAGTGCTTCCTCGACTGGCTGCTCGACACCATCGTGGCCGAGCAGGCCGACGCGCTCCTGATCGCCGGCGACGTCTTCGACAACAGCAACCCTTCCGCCGCCTCGCAGCGCCAGCTCTACCGCTTCCTGCGCGAGGCGCGCGCCCGTGCGCCGCAGCTCGACATCGTGATCATCGCCGGCAACCACGATTCGCCCGGCCGGCTCGAAGCACCCGGCCCGCTGCTCGAGGCCCACGGCACGCGCGTGATCGGCCATGTGGTGAGGAATGGCGACGGCGCGATCGACCTGGAGCGTTTCCTGGTGCCGCTGACCGACCGCAGCGGCGAAGTGAAAGCCTGGTGCGTGGCGATTCCCTTCCTGCGTCCGGGCGACGTCCCGCGCCTGGCGAACACCGAAGGCGTCGACGTGTTCGACGCCTACCTGCAGGGTATCGCCCTGCTTTACCAGCAGGCCTGCGAGCTCGCCAAAGCCAGGGCAACCCGCGGCGAAGCCATCCTGGCCATGGGCCACTGCCACATGGTGGGCGGCGATTCCTCGCCGGACTCCGAACGCCGCATCGTGATCGGCGGCACCGAGGCGCTGCCGGCCTCGATGTTCGACCCGGCGATCGCCTACGCCGCCCTCGGCCACCTGCACCTGGCCCAGCGCGTCGGCAAGCAGGAGCACCTGCGCTACTGCGGCAGCCCGCTGCCCTTGTCTTTCGCGGAGGTCAACTACCAGCACCAGGTGCTGCGCATCGACCTCGAGGGCGCGCGCGCGCGCGCGGTCGCGCCGCTCCCGGTGCCGCGCGCGGTCGAGCTGCTGCGCGTGCCGGCCAGCCCGGCGCCGCTCAAGCAGGCGATCGCCGAACTGGTCGGCCTCGACCTGCCGGATCGCCCCGTCCACGAGCAACCCTATCTGGAAGTGCGCGTGCTGCTGGACGGCCCCGAGCCCAGCCTGCGCGCCCAGGTCGAAGCGGCGCTCGAAGGCAAGCCGGTGCGCCTGGCCAAGATCGAGCCGACCCGGCGCGTCCAGACCGCGCCCGGCATCGAACCGGCCCTGAGCCTGGACCAGCTTGCGCAGCTGCAGCCGGACGATATCTTTCGCCGCCTGTGGCAGCAGCGCTTCGGCGAGGATGCGCCCGACGACCAGCTGGCGGCCTTCGCCGAGCTCTTGATGCCTGTCGATGGCGCAGGCAACAAGAAGGAGGCGGCATGAAGATCCTGCGCATCGGCGGCAAGAACCTGGCCTCGCTGGCCGGCGAATTCCAGGTCGATTTCGAAAGCGAGCCGCTGGCGTCGAGCGGCCTGTTCGCGATCAGCGGCCCGACCGGGGCCGGCAAGAGCACCCTGCTCGACGCCCTGTGCCTGGCGCTGTACGACGCCACGCCGCGCCTGATCAAGGGGCCGCGCGTCGGCAATTACCTGCCCGACGTCGGCGACGAGACCCTGTCGGTGGCCGACCGCCGCACCCTGCTGCGCCGCGGCGCCGCCGAAGCCTATGCGGAAGTCGATTTCGTCGGCAACGATGAGCGCCGCTACCGTGCGCGCTGGAGCGTGCGCCGCTCGCGCAACCGCGCCGCCGGCGCGCTGCAGCCCTCCGGCATGAGCTTGCAGCAGCTGCCCGACCTGTTGCCGCTGGGCGGCACCAAGACCGAGGTGCTGGCCGAGATCGAGCGCCGCATCGGCCTTTCGTTCGAACAGTTCACGCGCTCGGTGCTGCTGGCCCAGAACGAATTCTCGGCTTTCCTGCGCACGGATGAAAACGAGCGCGGCGAACTGCTGGAAACGCTGACGGGCAGCGCCGTCTACAGCGACATCTCGCGCCGCGCCTTCGAGCGCTGGCGCCAGGAGCAGGAAGCGATGCGCCGGTTGAGCTCGCGCCTGCAGGACGCGGCCCCGCTGGCGCCGGACGCGCGCAGCGCACTCGACGAGGAACACGCGGCCGCGCAGGCGCAGCTGGCCCTGCTCGAGACGCGCCGCGCCGCCTGCGAGCACCTATTGCGCTGGCACCAGGACCTGGCCCGCCTGCGCGCGCTGGAAAGCCAGGCCGATGCCGCGCTGCAGGATGCCAGGGCGCGGGTCGACGCCGCGGCCGAGCGGCGGCGCCACCTGGCCACGCTGGATGCGGTGCAGCCGGCGCGTCCGCTGTTTGCCGACCTGAACCGTCTGAACGGCGACTTGCGCCAGGCCCAGTCGCAACTGGCCGCCGGCGAACACGAACTGGCGCGCGCGCTCGAGGCCCAGCAACAGGCCGCGCACGGCTTGATGGAGGCCGAACGCAAGCTCGACGCGCTCGAACAGGCCCAGCGCGCCGCCGCACCGCAACTCGACCAGGCCAAGTCGCTGGACGCCACGCTGGGCTTGCTGGCGCCCGCGCACGAGAAGGCGCGCGCCGGGCTGGACGCGCTGCGCACGGACGCGGCGCAGGCCGGCACTGCGCTGCAGGCCAAGGCCGCCGAGCTGGAAGCCAGCCGGCGGATACTGCTTGACACCAGCGCCTGGCTGGCCGGGCACCGCAGCCACGAAACCCTGGCCACGCAATGGAACCGCTGGGACCAGCGCCTGCAGCATGCGGAACAGGCCGCGCGCCAGGACGCCGCCACTGCCCAGGCCCTGGAAGCCGCGAAGAGCGGCGCCGGCCAGGCCGCCGCCTCGGCCGAGCGCACCGCGCAGCAGCTCGCCGCCTCGATCGAGCTGCTCGCCGCGCGCGAGCAGGCGCGCGCGCGGGCGGGCGAGGCGCTGGCCGCGATCGACACCGATGCCCTGCGCCTCGAACGCCGCGGTCTCGACACGCGGCGCGAGCATCTGGCCTCGCTCGACCAGACCTGGCAGGCGCTCGCTGGCAGCCGTGCGCGCCTGGCCGACCTGGACGCGCAGACACGCGAGAAGCACGATGCACGCAGCCGCGCCGGGGCGGCGCTGGACGCGGCCCGTAGCGCCGGCGTCGCACTGGATGCCACCGTGGCCCAGGCCGAGCGCATGCTGAAATCGGCCGAGATGGCTTGCGCGGCCGGCGTCGAGCAGCTGCGCGCCACCCTGGTCGACGGCGAAGCCTGTCCGGTCTGCGGCGGGCTCGAGCATCCCTACCGCCACCAGGACGAGCGCCTGCATGCGGTGCTGCGCGATCTGTCCGACGAAGTCGCGGCGCGCCGCGCCGAGCAACGCGCCAACCTGACTGCCCAGGCCGACCAGCGCGCCGCCTTCGAAGCGGCCGGCGAGCGGCTGGCGCTGCTTGGGCGCGAACGCGAAGCGCTGGTGGCCGCCCTGGCCCAGCTGGACGCCGAATGGAACGAGAATCCGCTCGCGGCCGAGGCGCCCGCCGAGGACAAGGCGCGCGCGGGCTGGCTGACGGACCAGCAGACGGCCCTGCGCGCGGCCCTGGCATCACTGGATGCGCGCGATGCCGCGCTGCGCCATGCCGTGCTGGCGCGCGACGCCGCCCAGCAGGCCTGGGACCAGGCCAACCTCGAACACGCGCGCCTGCTCGAGGCCGCCCAGGCCGCGCAGGCCGCGCTGGCGCGCATCGACGCCGACCTCGCGGCCCTCGGCGCGCGCCGCGAGGCCGCCGCCGGCGCGCTGGCCGAGGTGCTGGCGGAACTCGATCCGGTGCTGGCCGACTGCTGCGGCGATGGTTGGCAAGCGCACTGGCAGCGCGACCCGGCCGGCTGGCGCGACGCGCGCGCGTTCGAGGCGCGCGCATGGAACGAGCGCGCAGCGCGCCAGGCGCAGCTGCAGGGTGCGCTCGGCGCCCTCGAGGCCGAGCATGCGGCCCTCGTCGCGCGCGCGGAGCAAGCCGGTAAGCTGCACGAAGCGGCGCAGGCCGAGTTCGCACGCCTGGACGCCGACCTGGCCGGGCGCCGCCAGGAGCGCGCCCGGCTGTTCGAAGGACGCGCCACGCAGGAGGTCGAACAGGGCTTCGCCGCGGCAGTGGCCGGGGCGCGCGAAGGTGTGACCGCGTGCCAGTCGGCCAGCCTGCAGGCCGCGCAGGCAGAAGCACGGGTACGCGAGGCCCAGGCCCGAGCAACAGGACGCATCGCCGACCTGCAGGGCGAACTGGCCACGGCCGGCGAACGCCTGGCGCAGTGGATCCTCGATTTCACGGGCAGCGCGCCGGAGCTGGACGCGGTCGGCAATGAGCAGCAGCTGGCCGCGCTGCTGCAGGTCGGCGCCGCCTGGATCGCCCAGGAGCGCGTGGCGCTGCACGAACTCGACGCCCTGGCGCGCCAGGCCCTGGCCGTGCTGGACGAACGCCGCGCACAGCGCGCCGCGCACGAGGCCCAGGCGCCGGCACGCGCGGGCGACGCCGAGCCTGCCAAGGATGCGCCGCAGGACGTGCCGTCCGCCGCCGCCGCGCTGCAGTCGGCCCAGGCCGAACGCGACGCGGCCCAGGCCAGCGTCGGCGCGCTGGCCGTGCGCATCCGCGAGGACGATGGCCGGCGCGCACGGGCGCAGGCGATGATGGGCGAGATCGAGCGCCAGCGCGCGGTCGAGGATCGCTGGGCCAAGCTGGCCGAGCTGATCGGTTCGGCTGACGGCAAGAAGTTCCGCAACTACGCCCAGCAGTTCACGCTCGACGTCCTGCTCGGCTACGCCAATACCCACCTGGCCCAGCTGGCGCGCCGCTACCGCCTGGAGCGCGTGGCGAGCCATGCCGGTCCTTCGCTGGCGCTGATGGTGCGCGACCAGGACATGGGCGGCGAGGTGCGTTCGGTAAATTCCCTGTCCGGCGGCGAGTCCTTCCTGGTCTCGCTGGCCC
>Ga0308170_10004084_pt1 | contig 11624 bp, 8 predicted proteins | sample PhyBR2_2_FD_202136 | JGI IMG/M metagenome (GOLD analysis project Ga0308170, IMG submission 202136) | Phyllosphere microbial communities from UC Gill Tract Community Farm, Albany, California, United States - DLSLSB.R2 | ecosystem: Host-associated > Plants > Phyllosphere > Unclassified | place... | reverse complement strand
GGTCGCTGCGGCAGCGTTCGTGCCGGCTGCAGCGGCGGCGGTACCGTCGGCGGGCCGGGCGGGGCGACGACGACGGCGACGGCGCGGGAGGGTGATGAACTTGGGGAGGGGCCGAGCGTCGAGGTCGAGCGCGACGTTGGTCGCAGCTTGGAGAGCCTGCAAGGTAGGAAGAGGAAGAAGAGAGAGAGAGACAAGGGGGAGGGTCAGGACGAGCGGCGACATGATGGAGAAGAAGCGAGGGAGTGAGCGCACCTCGATGAGGTCGATGACGCCGCGGTCGTCCTTGGCCTGGAGGAGGAACTGCTCGCCCTCGGCGCGCACGCGCACGACGTGCTTGCGCTTCAGGTAGTCGGCAGCGAGGCCCGACTCGGCGTTCTGGAGCGAGTAGTGCCGCACGAGGGCGTTGTCAGCCGAGGCGGTCGCGCTCGCGATGATGCGCTCCTTGGCCTTGGCCTTGGCGAGCTCGATCGAGAAGCGGTGCCCTTGACCCGGCTGCTCGACACCGTACTCGCCCTCGTGGAAGTGGAGCGGCGGCGGGCCGTCGCTCCCAGCGATGTCGGCCGGCACGACCGACCAGTCGTCCTCGCCGGGGAGAGGGTGCGTGCGCAGGTCGAACTTGAAGATCTTGATCGACGTGCCGTGCAGGACAAAGTACTGGCGCTTCCACGCGCGGTCGCGCGCCTGGACGCCCGGCGCCGTGAACTCGAGTTTGCGCGGCATGTAGCCCTCGATGTGGATGGCGCACGAGTAGCCGGGCAGGCCCTCGCGCCCTTCCTCCTCGCGAGGGAGGATGACCTGCATCGTGCCCGTGCCGCTCTGGCGGTACATCGACGTGTAGGCGGGCGGGGCGTCGCGCAGCTCGTACATCGAGCGCGTGCGGTGCAAGCGGTTGCCGGCGCCGGCGGTCGTCGGCCGAGAGCGCAGGGTCGTCGGCGAGGAGGGCTGGGTCGACGAAGGCGAAGAGGCGAGCGACGTGTCGAGCGGGGCGGGCGTCTTGATCGGCGACGCCGGGCTCTGCGGCATCGAGCGGCGGAGCTCGTCCGAGGCGGTCGCGCCCTGCTGCTGCTTCTGCGCAGCGAGGCCGAAGCTGAGGAAGCCCGGCGTCTTCTGCGCCGTCGGCACGCCGCGCTGCCACACCGGGTCGAGCTCGGTGACGCCGGCCGTCCCGAGCGGCTCGCCGTCGTCGTCCGTCATGCGCGGGCTCGCGAGCGCGACGACGCTCTGGCTCCGCAGGCGGTACAAGCCGGCTCGAGCGGCGACGTCCGCCGTCGGCGATGCCGGCGCCGTGCCCGTGCGGTCGGCGGCTGCCGCCGCCGGCTCGACCGTGACGATCCGGGCCGGGCTCGCCGCCGCACTCGCCGCCGCGTCGACGTCCTCCTGCAGCGCCGGCCGTTTGCCGCGCGCGACGTCCGACATGCTCATGAAGGCGAGCGGCGTCTTGGGCGGCGCACCGCTCGCGCTCGGACCTCCCGCACCCGACGACGACGAGGTCGGGCGCGGCAGGTCGAAGTACGAGATGCCGTTCTGCGGGCGCGCGGTGCGCATCGCCGGCGTCGGCGTGTGCGCGAACGAGACCCAGTTTGCGGGCCCGCCCGTCGCGACGCCCGTCGCCGTCGAGGTCGACAAGGCCGACAGGCTCGGCAGGCGCGCCGTCGTCGGCCGAGCGGCGCCGGGCGTTTGCCCTCGCGGCGTGCCGTACGCGCTTGCTGCAGGCGTGTGCGCGGCGGGCGTGCCGACCGGGCTGCGCGTCGTGACCGGGCCCTCGTCGCCCGTCGCGTAGTGGTCGCCCTCGTCCTCGTCATCGTCGTCCTCGCTCGAGTCCGAGTCGCCCTCGGTGTCGGTTTCCGACTCGATCTCGCCGGTCGCACCCGCAGTCACGATGGTGTTGGTCGACAGGAGGCGAGGAAGGGCGCCGAGGCGTCCACGAGTGGACGAGTCGCGCGGAGCTGCGGGAGCGACAGGGTCGGCGCCCGGCGGCGGCGACGACGAGGTGACGGCGAAGGGTGCGGCGGTCTGGGACGGGAGGGAAGCCGGGGAAGGCGTCTCGGACGGCGAATGGCGAAGGTCGCTGAGCGAGAGGCCCTCGATGTTGCGGGTGAGGCGGCGAGGGTGGAGCGGCGGGGAGGAGGCGCCCGACGTGTTGATGCTGCGCGACGGGTCGAAGTCGGATGCGGGCGGGAAGGCGGTGAGGGAGGGGGCGTTCGACGGTCGGCGGGCGAAGGGCGTGCCTGCGCGCAAGGAGGAGCGGGTCAGCCAGGAGCTCGACGGAACCGAGCTAGCGCAGCGGGACGCACTCGACGGCTTGGGCGACCCAGAAGCGACGACAAAGTCTTGCAGGTCTGCGAGAAGGGCAAAGAGCGTTAGCAGCTAGCGCGAGGAGGTCGGACCCGAGGGAGGAAGAGTGAGACGCACCTTCAACCTCGTCGTCTCGGCCGTCGCGGCTGAGCTGCTCTGCGAGGGCGAGGGAACCCCTGCGCCGCCGCTCGGCCGCCGTAGAGACCTCGTCCTCGTCGCAGGCGGGCGCATCAGGGGAGGTCGGCGCGGTCGAGACGGCCGAGCCCGACGCCGTGAGGGCGCTCGCCGAGCCCTCGCTGCTGTCGCTCAGCCGCAGCGGGCTCGTGAGCTCGTCGAGCGAGGGACGGCGCGCGTCGTTGCCGAGCTCGAACGAGGAACGCCCTCGGCCCGCTGACGGCGGCGGCGGCGATGATGCCGAGGTGGGCGTGAGAGAGGACGAGGTCGAGGTCGAGGTCGGGCTGGCGACGTCCGAGCCGTGGCTGCCCGAGTTGCGGCGGCGAAAGACCTTTGCGAGGGTGACGGGCGGCTTGGACGAGGTCGAAGTCGAGGTCGAGGAGGGGTGAGCCAACGAGGAGGACGGCAGCGAGTAGGGCGAGGCGGATTCGGCGGCGACGGACGCGGAGAGGAGGACCGGGTGGCGGGACGCGCTCGAGCTGCGTCGTGAGCGAGTGCCGAACCCGAACGGCCCTGCGTGCTGCGCCGAGCTGCTCGAGGCCGCCAAGGCAGACGACCCTGCCGCCGAGGCCGAGGTGCCCGCTCCTGCTGGCGCGGGCTCGCCAGCTCGCGCCTTGTCGCGCTTGGTGCCGGGCAGGAGGTTGCCGAGGCTCGCCGTGAGCCTGCGCCTGCTCTTGCTCGCCGTGCGGCCCTCGCCGTCTGCCGTGGCCGGTGAGGACGAGGCGCGATCGGAGGCGATGGACGAGGAAGGGACGGGAGGTGGGCCTGGCGCTGCTCCTGGCGCAGCGGTGGCGTGTGTCGGTGCACCGTTGGGCTGCATGGCTCGCCGCGGTGCTGGCAGAGGTGCTGCGTGGGCGGTCGAGGCCGGGTCGAGGTGGGCGAAGTCGTCGAGGAGCGGGTCACGGTCGGCGACAACTGCGGGGTCGGCGAGAGGTGGAGGCGGCGCTGGAGCGACGGGTAGCTCTGCGACGAACCGGGTCGTGGGCGGCTCGACGTACGAGAACGACTCGGCGGTCGCCTTGCCGTCGACGGGCGAGGGAGGCGATGCCGAGGCGGAAGCCGCCGCCGCCGCGCGAGCGCTCGTGCGCATCCTGGTCGTCGAGGAGAGAGAGAGAGCGCCGAGGCCGCACTGGGGTCCCGGCTCGGTCGGCGGCGGGTCGCTGTCGTCCGCACAAAGGCAGGCTCGCGTCGCAGAGGGAAGAGCGGGCGACGCAGCGGCGACGATGAGCTGGTGCGCCTAGCTTCGTCGTTGCCGAGACTGAGGCCGACCTCGGGCCCTCTGCTCTCTCGCGCGACCCAGATCGCCGGTCAAGTGCTCGTCGAGTGCGCATCTGAAATCGCTGCCGACTGGCCGAAACCCCTCGCTCACCGCTGCTCGTCGTCAGGACCGGCTCGTCGGCGAGTTCGCCCGCTCGACCCTTTGACCTTCTCCGCGCGCGCTCTCCGCTCTCTGCCCGCTCGCCGCCTCGGACAATTCGTCAGCGCAGCTTTCGCTTGCCGAGAGAGCTTCCGCTCCGCTCCTTTTTCGGTAACGTCGCTCACAGGTTGCGAGCCGAATTTGCGTCTCCTGCAACTCGGCAGCGCCGGGACGGACGGAGCCTGTTCCTCCCTGGCTCTCCCCCGCCCGCATTGCGCTCGCCGAACGCGCTAGTAGCCCGAGCTGCTGTCCCCTTGAGCGAGTTGCGAGACCGCTCGGACCGCTCTCGACTTGAGAAGGCCGCTCGCTCTCTTCGGTCCCGACGCGCCTCGCTCGCCGCAACTATCGCTCACGAGCTCTGCACGCTTTCGAGAGGAGTGCGAGTGAGATGCTGTCATGCAGGATGGGCGAGCGCTACGCCGTCGGGACCTCCTCGACCGCCTCGGCCTTCTCGACCTGCATCGGCTCCGGCTTGGCCTCGGCCTCGGCTTGCGCCTGCGCCTGCGACGGCTGCTGCTGCTGCTGCTGCTGCTGCTGCCCCTGCTGCTCGAGGCGAGCCTCCATCTGTTGCGTGAGCGACTTCTGGTTCGCGGCGCTGGTGCGCGACTTGAGGACCTCGCGCAGCGCCATGGTCGCATCTGCAGGCGCTCGTTCAGGTCGTCAGCGACGGCACGCAGGCGCAGGAATGAGCGAGAGAGGGAGAGAGACGCACAGGTCGACGAGCCGAGCGTGAGCTCGACCTGCATGGCGAGGCTCTCGCCCTCGCCGAGCGGGCCGTCCTCCTCGCGGTACTCGCGCGCGGCGGGCTTGGCGCGTCCGAGGAGCGCGTCCTCGTCCGACTGGGCGAGGTCCTCGTTGGGCGAGGTCGAGACGAGGAGCCGGTACGTGACGTCCTTGGGCAGGTGGACGATCTTGCGGTAGGCGCCGCCCTGCGAGCGAGCGAGGGGAGGAGAGGAGGGTTCGTCAGCCAGGCTCCCGGTCGCAGAGAGGAGTGAGCAGAGACACACGAGCGAGTACTCCTTCTGCTTGCGCCACATGTCGTCCGGGTCGATGCCGTCCTCGCGGATGACGCGCTTGTAGACGTCGCCGAGCTCGCCCGCCGGGTAGCTGACGGCGAACCCGGGCATGGGCAGGACGACGTCGTAGATCGAGAACGCGCCTGACGAGATGTCGTCGGCCGTCAGGGCGCGCACCTTGCGGACCTTGGACGTCGCGATGAAGTGGGCGAGCTGCGGGTTCGAGGCGGCGGCGGCCGACGGTGCCGACGGCTCGACCTCGGCGGCGGCCTCCTCGTTCGGCGCCTCGACGTCTGCTGCAGCCGTGCCGTCCTCCTCGACGGCGACCGGCTCGTCCTCGGCGCCCTCGCCGTCGGCGTAAACGAGGTCGCCCTCGACGGCCTGCTTGGCGCCGAACAGCTTGACGCGCTCGCTCACGACGCGGTTCCAGATGTAGGACTGCCACGCGTGCACGTACATGAGGCGCAGGTTCTTGGGGATCTGCGCGCGGCGATAAGTGAGCGTCAGCGACTGAGCGAGCAAGAGGAGGGAGAGGAGGCTCGAGCGCACAGTCGAGATGGCGCCGAGGTGGTTGGTGATGCCGTTGCGCTGGTACGACTCGAGCACTGCATGAGCGGGAGAATCGAGCGAGTTAGTGAGAGCTCGTGTGCGAGAGCAAGAGCGAGAGCGAGAGCGGGAGAGGGAGAGGGACGCACAGGACCGCTCGGCGACCGCCCTCCTCGGCATGGCCCTCGCCGCCTCGCCGACCTTGCCCTCGCGCCACAGGTGCCGCGCGTAGAGCATGTCGTCGTGCTCGCCGTCGCGGGCCGACAGGATGAGCTCGGCGGCGAGCGCCCACTCGCCGCGCAGGAGCGCGAGGCCGACGGCGTGCGTCGGGACGGGCGCCGTCCCGAAGCGCTGCATGCCGTAGTAGTTGACGAAGCCGTGCGATCGGATGGCGCTTATCGAGGCGTGCAGGGTCGCGACCGACGGCGTCTTGACGTCGCGCAGCGTGACGACGAACTTGTTGCCGGCGAGCTGGCCGAGCTCGAGTGCGCTGTCGCCGTACCCGACGTCGCCGATGCGGATGTTGCGGTCGATGAAGCCGCCGCCGCCGCTCCACCCGCCGCCTCGACCGCCGCGCCCACCTCGTCCGCCGCGCCCACCACCACCGCCGCCGCCCGTGCGCGCCGCACGCCAAACGTCGTCGGCCGTCTGCATGCGGCCCGAGCGCTTGAGGCTGACGCGCTGCACCGTGACGGCGCGCTTGTCCTTTGTACCGGCCATGCCAAGGTCGCGCGTGGACGTGAGGTTGAAGTAGCGGCTGAGGGTCGACAGGGCGTCGTGCGACTCCTTGTTGGCCTTGAGGAGCGTGAAGTGGATGTAGGGCGGCAGGGTCGACAGGTCGGGACGCTCGACTGGTAGCGAGGGGAGAGGGCGAGGCGTCAGTAGAGCGACGAGGGGAAGAGCGCCGCAGGAAGGAAGGGGAGAAGAGGACGCACCGCGCTCGCCCCTCGCGCCCTTCTGCTTCTTGTCGCGAGTCGCCGTCCCAGCCTTGACCCACGCGACCTCGATCGACGGGTCGCCGCCGTCGTTCTCCTTGTGCGCCGAGACGAGCTTGCTCGAGAAGGCCTCGCGCAGCGTCTTGTGGAAGGTGCCGCGCAGGGCCTTGTCGGGAATGGGCTGCGAGCGAGAGTGGAGCAACGTCAGCATCGCGCGCACGAGATCGAGAACGAGGAGGAGGTGGTAGGGCGCACCTCGGAGACGAAGGTGCGCTTGTCCTTGGCGGATCCGGGGCCGGCCTCGATGAACGCCTTGAACTCGTCGAGCTTGGCCGGCGACGCCTCGAACAGGGGCGCGACAGCGGCGGCCGACGTCTCGTTCCACAGGGCGGTGGGCTGCAAGGAGGCTCAGGGTCAGCCCGTGCGCGCGAGGGTGCTCGAGACGAGGTGGAGCGAGAGACGCACCTTGTCGACGACCTTGACGGGCTCGCTCGCCGGGGTCGCTGCGTCTGGCACAGCCGGCTTGGCCTCGTCGAGAGCATTAGACGCCGCCGCAGTGTCGGCAGGAACAGCGGCGACATTGGGCTTGACGTCGTCCTTCTTGGTCTGGTCGCGCTTCTTGGCCGGGCCGTCGATGTCGTGGAGGCGCACGACCTCGCCGTCGAGGCCGACCTCGTACACGAGGAAGTCGGTGAAGCTGTGGACGTGCTCAGAGTCAGCTTGAGAGCTAGGACGCAGGCTGGAGATGAGGTGGAGGGAAGAGAGCTCAACCGGTGCTTGATGATGGCCGAGAAGGGCTCGACCTCTGGGGCGATGAAGCGGGTGATGCCGACCTCGTCCTCTGTGGCGGCGCGCTTGCCGAGCGAGGGGGCGAGGAGGCCAAAGAGGCCGGGTGCGTCCTGGCGGAAGAAGGACGAGATGAGGTTGCTCGACGGCGAGGAGGTCGAGGTCGAGGCGGGCGCGGCGGGAGGCGCAGGGTCGTCGAGGCGGATGCGCTTGGCAGCGGGCTGGTCGTGGTCGGACGACATGGTGCGAGAGCGAGCAGGCGAGTTAACGTTCAGTGAGGGCCGGGGCGAGGACGAGGACGGCGGTGAGCTCGAGGGGAGGCGGGCGGGCGCGGGCGGGCGAGCTCCTTCCCCACTTGACTGGAGCTGTCGCTCTTGCTCGACCCTCGCTCTCGCTGCCCAGCACTCGCTGCGCTCTGTTCACCTCGCCATGTCGACCCGCACTGTCCTCGTCACCGGTCAGTCCCCTCTCCCGCTCCCCCTCGCGGCCCCCTCCTCGCTCGCCTCGTCTCACCCGAGATCGCTTCGTCCGCAGGTGCTTCCGGCTTCGTCGCCTCGTATGTACGTCCCTCCAGCTCCCAGTCGTCTGCGGTCACGACCTATGAGCGCACCAGCTGACCCACTCGCCCGCACAGGTCATCGACGCCTTCCTCAACGCCGGGTGGGCCGTCAAGGGCACCGTCCGCTCGCTCGCAAAGGCCGACCACCTCAAGGACCGCTACCCCGACCACGCCGATAAGCTCAGCTTCGTCCAGGTTCCCGACCTCGTCACGGGCGAGGGCCTCGTCGACGCCGTCAAGGGCTGCGACGCCGTCGCCCACACCGCCAGTGCGTCGGCTCACCCGTCGGTCGAGCTGCACTCACTCCGAGGAGCTGACACTCTCCCCTCGCAGGCCCTTACACGTTCAACATCACTGACCCGATCAAGGACCTCATCGACCCGGCCGTCAAAGGCACGCTGTCCGTCCTCAAGGCCGCAAAGGTGCGTCCCCTCTTTCCCCTCGAGCTTGCGCTGCTTCATCGCCGACATGGCCTAGCGCGTCTACAGGAGGCCGGCATCAAGCACATCGTCATCACGTCATCGTTCGCCGCGGTGACGAGCTTGCCCAAGGGTGGACCGGTGCGTCGTCCCTCGCTCGAGCCTCCCTCTCTCACGCACCTCTCCTGCGCCGAGCTCACAAGCTGATCCGCCTCGAAGCACGCGCGCAGTGGCGCGACTACACGTACACGGCCGACGACTGGAACCCGGCGACGCTCGACGACGTGCACAACCTCCCTGCGCCCGCCGTCTACTCGCTCTCGAAGAAGCTCGCCGAGCGCGCCGCACACGACTATGCCGCCGAGCACGGCCTCGTCCTGAGCTCGATCAACCCGCCCATGATCTACGGCCCGCCGCTGCAGAAGATCGCGAGCCGCGACGAGGTCAACACGTCGTCGGCCGCCATCTACGCCCTCATCAACGGCGACGAGGGGCGCGACGTGCCGTGGAACCGCCTGCCGCTGTTTGCGCACGTCGCTGACGTCGCGACGGCGCACGTGCGCGCGCTCGAGGCCGACGACGACAAGGTGGCGGGCAAGCGGGTGCGTCTCCTCCCTTTCGCTCGGACGCTCAGGCCTCGCCTTCCTGCCTGCGACGTCGAGCTAACTCGGCCCCTCCACGCACTTGACACAGTTCCTCATCTGCGGCGGCGCCTTTACCTGGGAGGACGTGCGCCTGCTCCCTCTCGTCGTCTCACCCTCGTCGGCGCCCAGCTGACCCTCCTTCCCCTCGCCCGTGCAGGCCACGACCTACCTCGCCTCGGAGCGACCCGCCCTCCGCTCGCGCCTGCCGACCCTCCCCGCCTCTCCCGACCAGTACAAGGACGCCGGCAAGCCCATCGCGACGCTCGACACGTCGCTCGCCAAGTCCAACCTCGGGTTCGACAAGTTCATCGGCTGGAAGGAGACGCTCCTCTCGACGGTCGACGCGCTCGTCGAGATCGAGAAGCAGTTTGCGTAGATAGACGCTGCACTGTAGACATAGACCAGGCCTCTTTCGTGAGACGAGGCTCGGCAACGAGGAAACTTGCTCTCGACCTTCTTTCGCTCGCTGCAGCAAGACGAGAGCAGCCCATGCTCCTCTTGGATGTGCGAGGTGAGCATCACGTTGCACTCTGCTCGTCGCTCGCTCGCCAACCGACCCATACGGCAAACTCGCCCCGCTCGATCCCCTCCGCCTTGACCCTCTCGCCCTCCCTCTCCCTCCCCTCGCCCCACCCGAGCCGCGCAAGCCTCCACCCGTCCTTCTCGCCAAGCGTGACCCATGTGCGCAGGAACTTGTCGATCGGCTCCTGGTCCCTGAGCTCGCACGCGACGAGGACGAGGGTGTCGGGCCCGGCGTGGCGGAGGAGCGTCTTGGCGAGGGGCGCCGAGAGCGAGGGGTTGTAGACGCAGTCGGCGGCGAGGATGAGGTCTGGAGGGTGCAGGAGGACGCTGGAGGGCGAGAGGGAGGAGGGAGAGCGGGCGAACGAGGAGGGCGAGATGGGGAGGTAGAGAGAGCCGGGGCCGGCGTCCCAGGCTGCGGCCTCGACGAGCCAGTCGAGCTCGACGACGTCAACCTGAGGGTCCGAGGCGTGTTCGGGCGCGGCGGCAGGTCGTCTGGGCGTCGCCTTGCCGGCCTGTCGAGCTGCCGAGGGCGCGCTCGAGCCTGTCGAGCCGGTCGGCACGCCGTTTGCCTTGAGGTTGCGCACGACGAGCGGCAGGTTGTCGAGGAGGTCGGTGAAGATCCATCGGCCGCTGTCGCCCCAGATGGGTCGCAGAGCGACGCCGAGAAAGCCGGTACCCGAGCCGAGTTCGAGGATGGTCGAGGAGGCGAAGGAAGCGAGGAGCGGCGGGTGCGAAGCCGAGGAAAAGTGGTGCGCCTGTAGGAGGTACTGTGCGAGGTGCAGGCTGCGTGCATGAGGCGAGAAGAGTCAGGGCGCTCCGCAGGCGGGCACACAGACAGCTCGGCGGGCGACGTCAAGTCCAAACGGGCAGACGCACCTCGAGCGCCAGAGGACAGACCCTGCGCGCGCGACGGGCATCACTTCCTGCGACATAAGGAGCAGCTCGAGGGCGAGGGACGCACCCGTGTCGCCCTTACGATGCCGCAGCGCGTCCAACGCTTGGTGCACCTCGACCTCGACGACGAGCTCTGGGCTCGCTTTGACCTTGCTCTTGACGGCGCGCCTGCGCGTACCGATACTGCTGACCGGGTTCTCGGCTGGGACAGACGGCTTGACCGTGAGGGCGACGTGGACGACGCCGTCGTTGCTCTTGAGGAAGCCGAGAGCGCTCGTGTCGCCCGCCGCCGAGTCGCCACCGCTTAACGACTCTAGGCGGAGCTTGCGCGTGTAGATGAGGAAGAGCTGCAAATAGGCAGGTGCGTGGAAGTCAGCTGTGAGCCTCAGAAGCAGGAGGGCGAGGGCAAGGAGGAAGGGGGAACGCACCTCCTCGTCCACGTCGTCGACAGGAAGAGTTCCTGCGGGCAGACTTAGAGTGACCGGTGTCGAGATCATGGCGAGCGGGCTGGTGCAGGCTGAGCGAGCGCGGGCATGGTGAGCGGACCAGACGAGCGACGAGGGGGGCGGCTCTCCTCTCCCTCCACCCGCTCCCCGTCGCCCAGCATTGGCGACCTGTGGACGACTTGCTGGGCTTGTGCAGACCTCACGACTGCCCACCGCCGGCACCCTCACCGTCGCATGCGCTCGCCGACCGCGCAAAGCAACGCGCGTCCTCATCAGCGCACCTCATCGACCGACCTCTCTCGACACCGACGGCGACTCGTAGACTGGAGGACGCCCTTCGACGTGGTCCGAGAAGGTACAAGACGCGCTTGAAGCAGGGCGGGCGGGCTCTGCTGCAGCGGGAGAGCAGGTGCGTCCTCGTCCTCCCCGCTCCTCCTCTTGGCCCCCCTTGTCGGTCCTCCCTCGCACGCTCCAGCTCCTCGAGACGCTTTGACGACGCGACGATGAGCTGACTCGAGCCCCTCGCGCGCAGGACGGTCACGCAGGACGGGTGGACGGGCCTGTCGAGCGGCGCCGCTGCTGGCGGTCGACCTCGAGCGGTTCATCTCGGTCCTTGTACGTCCCTCTCGCTCTCTCTGGTCACGCCACAGGCTCGAGCGAGCACTCTTGCGCTTCTGGAGCTGGGCGCTGACCTCCTTTACCGTGTGCGCAGGTCAGTCGAGCCCACGATGGCACCCTCTTCCGTTCGCGTCTCGAAAGCTCGCGCTCACGCTCGCCGGCCGCCTCTCGACGGCGCCGGTCGATGCGCATCGTGTCTCTCGAGAAAGCTGTCGGGCCCAGGCTGCCGAAAGATGTCCGTCTCGTCGTCACCACTCGTCCCGGCGGCTGCGCGAGCCGAGCCGTCGCGGACGGGTCCCTTCGAGGCTGCACCCGCCCTCACGTGCCCCTGAGGGCAGCGGGTGCACTCTGGT
>Ga0308170_10004081_pt1 | contig 11634 bp, 6 predicted proteins | sample PhyBR2_2_FD_202136 | JGI IMG/M metagenome (GOLD analysis project Ga0308170, IMG submission 202136) | Phyllosphere microbial communities from UC Gill Tract Community Farm, Albany, California, United States - DLSLSB.R2 | ecosystem: Host-associated > Plants > Phyllosphere > Unclassified | place... | reverse complement strand
CCGCCATCCCGGTGGATGATTATGGCGCCTCCTCGATCCAGATCCTGGAAGGCCTGGAAGCGGTGCGCAAGCGCCCGGGCATGTACATTGGCGACACGTCCGACGGCACCGGCCTGCACCACCTGGTGTTCGAAGTGCTGGACAACTCGATCGACGAATCGCTGGCCGGCCACTGCACCGAAATCCACGTCACGATTCACTCGGACAACTCGATCTCGATCACCGACAACGGCCGCGGCATCCCGGTCGGCCTGAAAATGGACGACAAGCACGAGCCAAAGCGCTCGGCGGCCGAGATCGTCCTGACCGAATTGCACGCCGGCGGCAAGTTCGACCAGAACTCGTACAAAGTCTCTGGCGGCCTGCACGGCGTGGGTGTGTCGTGCGTGAATGCACTGTCAAAACTGCTGCGCGTGACGATCCGCCGCGACGGCAAAGTACACCAGATGGAATTCGTGCGCGGCGTGCCGCAAAATCGCGAACTGGCGATGGTCAACGGCATCGAAGTCTCCCCGATCAAGGTCATCGGCGAAACCGACAAGCGCGGCACCGATGTGCACTTCTGGGCCGATGAGACCATCTTCAACCACGTGGAGTTCCACTACGAAATCCTGTCCAAGCGCATCCGCGAACTGTCGTTCCTGAACAATGGCGTGAGCATCAAGCTGACCGACCAGCGCTCGGGCAAGGAGGAAATCTATGCCTTCGAAGGCGGCACGCGCGGCTTCGTCGAATACATCAACAAGACCAAGAACGTGCTGCACCCGACCGTCTTCCAGGCGACCGGCGAACGCATGTCGGACCAGAACACGAACATCTCGGTCGATGTGTCGATGCAGTGGAACGACGCGTTCAACGAGCAGGTGCTGTGCTTCACGAACAACATCCCGCAGCGCGACGGCGGCAGCCACCTGACCGGCCTGCGCGCGGCCATGACGCGCGTGATCAACAAGTACATCGACGAGCACGAATTCGCCAAGAAGGCCAAGGTCGAAATCTCTGGCGACGACATGCGCGAAGGCCTGACCTGCGTGCTGTCAGTGAAAGTGCCGGAACCGAAATTCTCGTCGCAGACCAAGGATAAACTGGTCTCGTCCGAAGTGCGCGGCCCGGTCGAAGAGATCGTCGCCAAGACCCTGACCGACTTCCTGGCCGAAAAGCCGAATGACGCCAAGATCATCTGCGGCAAGATCGTCGAAGCCGCCCGCGCCCGCGAAGCCGCGCGCAAGGCACGTGACCTGACGCGCCGCAAAGGCGTCATGGACGGCCTGGGCCTGTCGTCGAAACTGGCCGACTGCCAGGAACGCGACCCGGCGCTGGCCGAACTGTACATCGTCGAGGGTGACTCGGCAGGCGGCTCAGCCAAGCAGGGCCGCGATCGTAAATTCCAGGCCATCCTGCCGCTGCGCGGCAAGGTGCTGAACGTGGAAAAGGCGCGCTTCGAAAAGATGCTGTCGTCGGAGCAGATCACGACCCTGATCGCCACGCTCGGCACGTCGATCGGTCCGGACGAATTCAACGTCGAGAAATTGCGCTACCACCGCATCATCATCATGACCGATGCGGACGTCGACGGCGCCCACATCCGTACCCTGCTGCTGACGCTGTTCTACCGCCAGATGCCGCAACTGGTCGAGCGCGGCCACATCTACATCGCGCAACCGCCGCTGTACAAGGTCAAGGCCGGCCGCGACGAACGCTATCTGAAGGACGACATCGAAGAGGCCAGCTACATGATGAACTTCGCGCTCAATACCGCGTCGCTCATCCCGCGCGATGGCGCCGAGCCGATCAGTGGCGAAGCGCTGGGCGAACTGGCACGCCAGTACAACCTGGCCAACACCATCATGATGCGCCTGACGCGCGTGATCGACCGGGCAGCATTAACCGCGATCTTCAGCGGCGGCGTGGCACTGGACCTGACCACGCTCGAGGACGCCGAAGCATCGGCGCAGGCGATGGAAAAATCGATCAACGACCCGGCCGTCAAGGTCAAGGTGCGCTCGGACGATCTGTCCGAGAAGCACGCGCTGCGCATCGAACGCATCTACCACGGCAACGTGCAGGTGACATCGATCGACGCCGACTTCGTGGCGGGCGCGGATTACGCGGTGCTGGCCAACTCGGCAGCAACATTCCAGGGCCTGATGGGCGAAGGCGCGATCGTGCGCCGCGGCGAAGGCGAGCGCATGAAGGAATTCGCCGTGCGCGACTTCCACGCAGCGATGCTGTGGCTGCGCGAAGAAGCCGAACGCGGCGTGTCGAAGCAGCGTTACAAAGGGCTGGGCGAGATGAACCCGTCGCAGCTGTGGGAAACCACGATGGATCCGACCGTGCGTCGTTTGCTGAAGGTGCAGATCGATGATGCGATCGCGGCGGATCAGATCTTTACGACGTTGATGGGGGATGACGTGGAGCCGCGGCGGAACTTTATTGAAGCGAATGCGCTGCGGGCAGGGAATATTGACGTTTGATCTTTGGCGAAAATTTACTCTTTTGTGAAATAAAAGCGGTTCTGAGAACCGCTTTTATTTTTTAAATTCTAAGTTTTCATGTTCCATTCAAAAACATAAAACGGCGTTATTTTCTCTGCTCATCTGATTTATTTGACTCCACCGGCCTAACATCAACCTTTACTTTTGGTACCGAAATCGATTGATCATCAAGTTCTTTTTCTAAGATCTCGACACGCTGCTGTAATTTCGCCAAATTTAGTCTTTCGTCGCTGATGCCGCCCCACACTGATACGGCAATCGGAACAAATATAGCCAGCACGGCGACAATTAAACCAGCCCAAGTTGCCAATACTGCGACTTTTGGCAAGCTAAAAATCTTTTTGGCCACATCATCTACTAATGCATTCATATTTAGAAAAGATGTTGAAAAATCACGAGAATTTTTCTTTACTTTTTTAACGTAGTCTTTTCTTATTGCTGCTAGTTGAGTGGATGAGGGTGCAGAAGTCGTCGGATTTGTAACATTGTGATCAAAGAACATTAACCTCATAAATGGATCACCGTGACTGACTGTGAAATCATCTGTACTAAAATTGACCAAAGCTGTCGCAACCGGTCCATTATATCCGGGGTCAATTATTCCAACATTCAAAGCGAATATTCCATTATGAGCCCAAGTTGTTCGTAGGGCTGCCACCGCAGTGACATTATCTGGCATTTGAAAGTTTTCGGTGGAAATAACCCAAATTACGCCTCTTGGAGGCAGCGTATATGGAGTTGTGATTTCACTTCCGTTACCAATAATCATCCCTACAGTCGCGTCATATGTTGAGCGACGTTCTCCGCGAGCCTGAGATTGTTGTACAATTCCACTCGTGGCTATACTATTGTCAACTAACAAAACTCCTCCCAAGTGACTTCTAAAAACTTTAAGAACAGACTAGAAAGTGATAGCTACTTTATGAATGAGGCGCTATTAGAACGAATTAAAACTGATGACCCTAAAGGGAAAATCGTACACCAGTCAGCGGTAGGTGCAGTAATAGAGAAGGAGGGAAATATTTTAGCTAGGTCTGCAAATGTTTTGCCACCAAAGCTAAAAAATAAAATGGAAGATTCTTCTCATAAAATCAGTGACAATGATAGATATTTCATTATTGAGCACGCCGAGAGGGCAGCTATATACAATGGTTTAATGAAAGGTCAGATATTAGATGGCGCTACTATCTATTGCACCAGATTTCCGTGTAGTGATTGTGCTAGAGCAATTGTATGGGCAGGCATCAAACGAGCAGTATTTGCAGGCGGATTCGCAGGCGAGCAACGGTGGCTAGAGTCTCAAAGAGCAGCTTTAAGAATTCTACGTGATAGTGGGGTGACAGTAAGATATTTGTCACTGCCGAAATCAGCGAAGCAGCAGAATTTGAATAATTTTATTTAGATAATAACCAAAAATTGACGATGCAACCCAAAGTTTTTAAAAACTATATTCATTAAATTTTAGATAAATTAATCATTAAGTTAACCTCAAAAATTCACGCATATTTGCAATTCATGATCTATGCATAGGATAATGATTAGCCCGTATACGGAGTCGAATTAAACCTTGATTAAAGCATTAGGGATGAGGTTAGCCTAAATATCATAGCAATGTCAATCAAGACGTTCTGCGAAGTCAGCTTATGCAAGATGCGTACACATCCCCTTCCTAGCTTCTTTTGTGCAGGTCACGTCCCTACTGCAACCCCTCTCGCAGCAGTCAAACCGATAGCAGTGATTTATACTACGTTTTCATACGACAACTCTACACATATTGCACAGAAAAAACTTGCCTAATAATCTGGAAAGAAGGATACTCCTAAGAAATTGAACGGAGAAAATATGTTATCCCTCTTTCCTAACCAAGCCCAGACAAGTTCTACTGATGCGGCCCTAAGTGAGGTCTGTCGTTTTCTGATGGGTAAACCTGATTTGCTTAGCATTGTCGGCACAGCTATCAGAAGATCGTTCGACGAGGTTATCGATGCTCCGCGAACTGGACGATATCGTATTGAGCAGTTGGAAAAAACTGAAAAAACCTATATCGGTACGAAAATCGAAATTGTCCTGCGTAGTGAGCTTGAACTTGCACGTGGCGACGTTCTCGATAATTTAATCTCCGGTCATGAGGTAGATACAAAATTCACGATAGGCAATACCTGGATGATTCCGCGCGAAGCTGTGGGGCAGCTATGCTTGCTGGTAACAGGTGACGATAACATCGGTCAATGCAAAATCGGCCTTCTTCGAATGTTGCCTGAGGTTCTCACCAACGGTATAAATCAGGACGGAAAAAAAAGTGTTTCTGCATTTGGGAAAAATCAGATTACTTGGTTGGCGATAGGGCCAATGCCTCGTAATTTTATGCTGGATCTCCATGAAACAGCGCGCGGACAGATAATGTCAGCTAAAAGTGGAAAACAGGCGATCCATGCACTTTTCAGAAATGCGACAGGCCAGATTATTCCCCGCACAGTTATTGAGCAGGTTGCACAGCAAAAAGACTCTGCCAAACGAGCAAGAGAAGCAAAAGCTGTATTGGCAAATGAGGGTTTTCAAGTACTCTGTGCTACGTATATGCAAGATAGAGCCGAAATAATACGACACGGCTTCACGGACTTCAATGATGATGACTGGTTAAGCATGCCAATACGCGGCTTCTGATTTTCATCATTTCAAAGCAATAGTAATCATGCCAACTTGCTTCAAAATACTTCTGCATATTTGACAAATATAGTGCAGCTCAAAAATAAACTATATAAAAAAAGCGGCCTTCTAAGACCGCTTTAAATTTAAATTAAATTTTTACGCAGGATTCGGAACGAAGCTTAGCTTCCGGCACCATTTGAAGAAAAGGAAGCAAGCCGCAATGCTTCATAAATATGACGTCCAACTGCCTCTGCTACAGGAGGTGGGAATGCATTTCCAACCTGACGATATGCATGAGTTTTAGTACCAACGAAATGCCAATCGTCCGGGAATCCCTGCAAACGTGCAGCCATTCGGACATTTAGAAGCGGCATATTCTCACATCCCACACGTATCCGCCCATCGCGCCCGACCACCCCAAAAAATTCACTGTTGGGGAGCTCATTGTCACCGCCAAGGCGATGGCCGTTCACACCAAGTTTATGCCAAGCCGCTTTAGCTCTGGTAGGGCCTAAATCGGGTCCACCATGCTTTTTTGACCCCCCTACAAGCGTAGGTGCAATTGAATTAGCTTTTAGCTTCCATGCGGCCGCTCCTGACCATCCATTTGAAGCCATTAAGTCATGAAGAGCCTCTCCGACTGTAGGCGCCTTAATCTCTCCAGGTTTAGGCCAGCTAAAATAATCAAATAACGGTTCTTTAAAAGCAACGAGAATCGATCGAGGGCGCAATTGCGGCACACCAAAATCACTTGCATTGAGTAATTTCCACTCAGCCCTATACCCCATGTTAGAAAGCTCATCAAGAATTGACTCTCGATACACTTTAAATACGGGATCCATTAAACCCGCTACATTTTCAAGCATTACGGCTTTTGGTTGCACCTTCCGTACAACCGCAAGTGCAGTTGGGAAAAGATCTCGCTCATCCTTCGATCCAAGCTGCTTCCCAGCCTTACTAAATGGCGGGCAGGGCACGCCTCCCGCAACAAGATCGATTTTTCCTGCAAAGTCTTGAGCTCTATGATCAGAAAAATCTTTCAAATCACCCTGATGGATTTCTCCCCACCCTAGGTTGAGCATTTCGTTGTTGTGACGCAACGTTAAACAAGCGTGTTTATCGATTTCTACCAACACAGTATGACTAAAACCAGCCCGATGCAGGCCAAGCGCTTGCCCACCAGCACCAGCACACATTTCGATTGTTGAAAATTCGTTAACTAAAGTATGGTCGCGCATGAGGAGCATTATACATCGCCTACGACTACTGTAAATGCAAACAGTGCGTCATGTAGCAGCTACTTCGGCTAACATCCGAGGATCTCTATGATCATTTGAACTATGGACACAATCTCTTCGACCGAAAGGTCTGCTCTTATGAGCAGGATTCGTAGTAAAGATACAAAACCTGAAGTTGCGGTTCGTAAGTTGCTTCATAGTATGGGATTCCGTTTCCGCCTGCACAGAAGAGACTTACCAGGCTGCCCAGATATCGTCTTGCCAAAGTATAAAAAAATTATTTTTGTGCAAGGTTGTTTTTGGCATGGGCATAATTGTACATTGGCATCTAAACCTAAATCGAATAGTACTTATTGGTCAAATAAAATTCTCATGAACCAAACGCGGGACGCGCGCAATATTAATTCACTACGTACTGCAGGATGGGATGTACTTGAACTTTGGGAATGTGATGTACGCAGATGGGAAGAAATTGAAAAAGTTCTACGCGAATTTCTTATTGGAACAGAGCTAATAAAATGACTTCTTATGAAAGATATGGGCAATCTAAAATAATCCTGAGCCCATGCCTAACAGGTTAGACAGACTATCAACGCAGACTGATTTTGACTATCGAATTCCCTGAAGTCACATACACCAACCCTTTGCCATTTGTAACAACTCCACGAACCTCACCCAAACTCCCGGGCAAATCCCCAGTCCTCAATGCCGTCGCCCGCGTCGTTCCTGCCACCGTGGTCACGACGCCCGCCGGCGTAATTCTGCGCACCAGGTTGTTCACGGCATCCGCCGCATACAGATTGCCTTGAGGATCAACCGTCAGCGCCACCACCTGTTCAAAGCGCGCCGCGTTGCCGGTGCCGTTCACCGCGCCGCGAACGTTCGGTGCACCAGCGATCGTAAACAGATTGTCCGACCCAAAATTGGCCGTCGGATTCCAGCGACTGATCTCGCGCTCGAGATCGAACAAGTACACGACATTGCTGCTGTCGACCGCCACGCCGCGCGGTGCCAGCGTCCGCGTGCCGAACAGGTCGCCCACCGTATTCTGCCCTTCCAGAATCCCCGTCCCGCCCGCACCAATGGCAAAGCGGCGCATGCCGTAGTTATTGGTGATGTAGAGATTGTTGTTGGCGTCGACGGCAATCGCCCCTGGCGTAACATCAGGCCGGCTCGTTGTCGCGACGTTGCTGCCAACCGGGATCGTTGTCACCGTCGCGACCTGGCCACCGGTTGTGATGCTGCGGATATTTAACTCATCCGCGACATACACCGTGCCGCCGCTCCCCACGGTCAATGCAACCGGATTGACGAAGCGCGCGTTGGCGGCGGCGCCGTTGGTCAGCCGGCTCTGCCCTGCGCCGCCCGCCAGCGTGGTCACCACACCGTCCGGCGTGATCTTGCGAATGACATAGTTGCCGCGGTCCGCCACATACACATTGCCGCTGCTGTCGATTGCCAGCCCGTGCGGATTGTTGAAGCGTGCCGCCGTGCCGGTGCCGTCCATCGTGCCGTCGGCAGTCGGGTCGCCCGCGAACACTGACAGCGCCGACGTTTGTGCTGGCGGCGGATTGCCATCGTCCTTGTCTTTGTCCTTCGGGATGCCGTCACCGCAACCGGCCAGCAGCGCCATCAAACCAAGGGCGCCAAGCAGATTCAGGCGCGAACGGTACACATCGTTAACAGGGCGGCGCATTGGCAAAACCTCCAGAAAGTATCGCTGTCGATGCTATCACGCGCCATCCTGCAAGCAGATGCTCTCTTCCATGACACCGGCATAAACGACGGCCCAAAAGCCGTATGCACCGCTCAGACTGCGGCAGAGAACCCGTCCGAATTCCCGTACTTTCTTTTCCACACGCGCCTATTGTCCGCTTGACATACGGCGTCGAGTTCCTTAAAGTCGAAATTATGTCTTTCACCCTGCATCTGTCGAACACTCTCCCAGCCGCTGGCGCGCTATCGCTAGCTGCACTGCTACTACGCGCCTGATCGTTCGGCCGTACGCCCGGCACACGCCGGTCCCCACAGCAGCAGGAAAGTCGCAGATGTCTACCACGCCAATTTTCGCTTCATCGTTTTTCCTCACCGGGTCCATCCTGGCGGCGAGCGCTTGCGTCCAGTTCGCACTGGCGCTAAACCTACCGACCGGTTGCCGGGCCTCGCGATTCGTGGCCCGCCCGGCAGCCTCCGCCACCCTCAGGCCCATCCGCGCCGCCCAGTGACCAAACCAATCAGGAGCACCCGATCATGTTGACCAATCCCGCCGCCAAGTACCGTCCCTTCCCTGCCATCGACCTGGCAGACCGCCAGTGGCCGAGCCGCACCATCACCACGCCGCCGATCTGGATGAGCACCGACCTGCGCGACGGTAACCAGGCATTGATCGAGCCGATGAGCCCGGAGAAGAAGCTGCGCTTCTTCAAGATGCTGGTCAAGATTGGCATCAAGGAGATCGAGGTGGGCTTCCCGTCCGCGTCGCAGACCGACTTCGACTTCGTGCGCATGCTGGTCGACGACAAGCACATCCCGGACGACGTCACCATCATCGTGCTGACCCAGTCGCGCGATGAGCTGATTCGCCGCACCGTCGAATCGGCCGTTGGCGCCAAGCGCGCGATCGTCCACGTCTACAACTCGGTCGCGCCGGTGTTCCGCCGCGTGGTGTTCAATATGGAGCGTGACGAGATCGTGCAGATCGCCGTCAAGGGCACGCAGCTGATCAAGGACCTGACGTCCCAGCATCCGCAGACCCAGTGGGGCCTGGAGTATTCGCCGGAATCGTTCTCGACGACCGAGCTGGATTTCTCGAAGCAGATCACCGATGCGGTCAGCGCCGTCTGGCAGCCGACACCGGCCAACAAGATGATCGTCAACCTGCCGTCGACCGTCGAAGCGGCCACGCCGAACGTCTATGCCGACCAGATCGAGTGGATGTGCCGTAACCTGAACAACCGCGAATCGCTCGTCATCAGCGTCCACCCGCACAACGACCGCGGCACCGCGGTTGCTGCTGCCGAACTGGCCGTGATGGCCGGTGCGGACCGCGTCGAGGGCTGCCTGTTCGGTAACGGCGAGCGCACCGGCAACGTCGACCTGGTCACGCTGGCGATGAACCTGTACACGCAGGGCGTGCACCCGGGCCTGGACTTCTCGGACATCGACGCCGTGCGCCAGCTGGTCGAGGATTGCAACCAGCTGCCGGTGCACCCGCGCCATCCGTACGCGGGCGATCTGGTGTTCACGGCGTTCTCGGGTTCGCACCAGGATGCGATCAAGAAGGGTTTTGCAAAGCAGCAGGCCGACGCGATCTGGGAAGTGCCGTACCTGCCGATCGATCCGGCCGACCTGGGGCGCAGCTACGATGCGGTCATCCGCGTCAACAGCCAGTCGGGCAAGGGCGGCATGGCGTATCTGCTCGAGCAGGAATATGGCCTGCAACTGCCGCGCCGTTTGCAGATCGAGTTCTCGCGCGTCGTGCAGCGCCAGGCCGACGAGAGCGGCCGCGAAATCAACCCGGCTGACCTGCACGCACTGTTCGCGCGCGAGTACCTGGACCAGCAGGAGCCATATCACTACATCGCGCACCGCATGACCGAAGACAGCGCGCATGACGTGCAGCTCGAAGTCGATGTGGCCCGTCACCATGCGCCGCAAGTGTTCTCGGGGCGCGGCAACGGGCCGATCGATGCATTCGTCACGGCGCTGGGCCTCGAGATTCGCCTGATGGATTACCACGAGCATGCGATCGGCTCGGGCGCCGATGCCCGTGCAGCGTGCTATGTCGAGCTGCGGGTGGGCAATGGCCCTACGTTGTTCGGTGTGGGCATCGACAGCAATATCGTGACGGCGTCGTTCAAGTCGGTGCTGTCGGCGGTGAACCGCCATGTGGTCAGTGCCGAGCCGAATTCGGACGCATTGGCGGCATAACGACATCGCGTGGACGGGGCAATCCCGTCCATGTCAACGCCCACTCATCCGATCCACAATCTGCAACGATGCGCGCTCGCTCATCACCAGCACGAGCTTGAGCCGTGCGCGCGTCATCCCCACGAACAGCTTGCGCAGCGTCTGCTCGTCGAGCGCCTCGAAATCGATCTCGGTGAAAATCAGCGCCGGCGCCGACTGCCCCTTGAAGCGATACACCGATTCGGCTAGCAGCCCGCCTTCGCGGAACACCGGCGTGCCGAACAAGTCATACTCTCCTGTAAACGAACGCAGCGAGTGCGCATCGCTCAGGCGATCAAGCTGCAAAATCGCCGACTTTTCGCGGCCGCGAAACGCGCAGATCGCGATGTCCTGGCGCCCGAAGCCGGCCGCCAGGCATGACGTCACGGCGCGCCGCGTCTGCGCCAGCATCGCTTCGACGTCGCCTTCGGGATAGGTCAGCTCTTCGATGTCGGCGCCCTTGAACGGGCTGCCCGCCTCCACCGGCTGGTGCGATGCGCCGATGGACGTGAGCATGTCGACGATCTGGCGCGGGCTGCGGTAATTGGTGTGCGAGTGCAGCGTCACCCAGCCCGGCAACGGCACCATCCCGCGGCCGTACAGGTTCTGGTCCGGGTCTTCCATCCAGATCGCGCGGCCGCCCTCTTTCAGCATGCGCAGCACGATGTCGCGCCACGCCACCGAAAAATCCTGGCCCTCGTCGACGATCACGACGTCGAATTGCCAGGTCTCGGGCAAGATGGCGTCGGCCATCGACGCTTCGATCTTTTCCCACACATCAGCCGCCGCGTAATCGGGCGTGATGTCCTGCGCGCGCAACCAGGCGTCCGACAGCATGTGGAAGGTCGCGACCCGCCCGCCAGCCGGCACCAGCCGTTCGATGTGGTCGGCCAGCGGCCGGTTGAAGCAGACGTACAGCGGGCGCAGGCCAGCATCGATGGCGGCGCTGTATTCGGCCAGCGCCAGCTGGGTCTTGCCGCTGCCGGCGGTGCCGATCACGTGCAGCCGGAATGGCGAGAAGTCGAGCCGGCGCGCCCAGGTGGCCAGGCCGCCCGAGAGTTTCGTGACCATCGCATCGGCATTGCCGATCATGGCGCTCGGATCGGGCCGCAGGTTCAGCGTGTCGCCCAGAAAGCGCGTGACCTTGTCGAAGTCGTCGGTGCGCTCGGTGATGGGCAGCGCCTCGCGGATCACGCGCGCCAGCTTGGGTTTGTTCGATGCGTCGATGATGTGGTCGGCGTCGATGCCGGCCAGCGGCTGGTCGCGCACGATGTAGTCGGGGCAGTACAGCAGGTAGTCGATCG
>Ga0308170_10004080_pt1 | contig 11640 bp, 9 predicted proteins | sample PhyBR2_2_FD_202136 | JGI IMG/M metagenome (GOLD analysis project Ga0308170, IMG submission 202136) | Phyllosphere microbial communities from UC Gill Tract Community Farm, Albany, California, United States - DLSLSB.R2 | ecosystem: Host-associated > Plants > Phyllosphere > Unclassified | place... | reverse complement strand
CGGCCGCCTGCAGTTCTCGACCGACGTCGCCGCCAGCGTGGCCCACGGCCAGCTGCAGTTCATCGCCGTCGGCACCCCGCCGGACGAAGACGGCTCGGCCGACCTGCAATACGTGCTGGCCGCCGCGCGCAACATCGGGCGCCACATGACCGGCTTCAAGGTGATCGTCGATAAATCCACCGTGCCGGTCGGCACCGCGGACCGCGTCGCCGCCGCCGTGCGCGACGAGCTGGCTTCTCGCAACGCCCAGGTCGACTTTTCGGTCGTCTCGAACCCCGAGTTCCTGAAAGAGGGCGCCGCGGTCGAGGACTTCATGCGCCCGGACCGCATCGTGATCGGCCTCGACGACACGCCCGCGGGCTCGCGCGCGCACGAGCTCATGAAGCTGCTGTACGCGCCGTTCAACCGCAACCACGAGCGCACCTACTGGATGGACGTGCGGTCGGCCGAGTTCACCAAGTACGCGGCCAACGCCATGCTGGCGACCCGCATCTCCTTCATGAACGAACTGGCCAACCTGGCCGACAAGGTGGGCGCCGACATCGAAGCGGTGCGCCACGGCATCGGCTCCGATCCGCGCATCGGCCACAGCTTCCTGTACGCCGGCGCCGGCTACGGCGGCTCCTGCTTCCCGAAGGATGTGCAGGCGCTCGAGCGCACCGCGCGCCAGTACGACCAGGAACTGCTGATCCTGCGCGCCGTCGAGGCCGTCAACGACCGCCAGAAGGGCGTGTTGGGGCGCAAGGTCGTCGACCGCTTCGGTGACGACCTCGCCGGCAAGCGCTTCGCGGTCTGGGGCCTGGCCTTCAAGCCGAACACCGACGACATGCGCGAAGCGCCGTCGCGCGTGCTGCTGAAGGAGCTGGTCGAGCGCGGCGCCACCGTGGCCGTGTACGACCCGGTCGCGATGGCGGAAGCCAAGCGCGTGCTGAAGCTGGACTTGAGCGAAGAGCAACTGTCGCACATCGAGTTCAAGAGCGGCCCGATGGATACGCTGCAAGGCGCCGAAGCCCTGGTCATCGTCACCGAATGGAAGGCCTTCCGCAGCCCCGACTTTGACCAGATCAAGGCGCGCCTGAGGAACCCGGTCATCATCGACGGCCGCAACCTGTTCGAGCCGGCGCTGATGACCAGCCAGGGCATCGAATACCACGGCATCGGCCGCTCGGTGCTGACCAGCAAGTGAGGCGCGGATGAGCACGCTTGAAGCCAAGGAGATCCCGAGCCGCCTGCTGCCGACCGACAGCTACCGCCAGTCCGAGGCGCCCGAGCTCGACAACGTGCGCCTGCTGGTGGTCGGCGACGTCATGCTCGACCGCTACTGGTTCGGCGACGTGTCGCGCATCTCGCCGGAAGCCCCGGTGCCGGTGGTGCGCATCGAGCGCCGCGAGGAGCGCCTGGGCGGCGCGGCCAACGTGGCGCGCAATGCGGCCGCCCTCGGCGCCCACTGCGGCCTGCTGGGCGTGGTCGGCGCGGACGAAGCCGGCGACCAGGTCGAACGCATCCTGCGCGAGTCGCGCATCGACAGCTTCCTGAAGCGCGACGAGGCGATTTCCACCATCATCAAGCTGCGCGTGATCGGGCGCCAGCAGCAGATGGTGCGCATCGACTTCGAGGAGGCGCCGAGCGAGACCACGCTGCGCGACAAGCTGACCAGCTACAAGGCCCTGCTGCCGGACTACGATGTCATCATCCTGTCCGATTACAACAAGGGCAGCCTGGTCAACGTGGCCGAGATGATCCGCGCCGCGCGCGCCGCCGGCAAGACCGTCATGGTCGACCCCAAGGGCGACGATTTCACGCCCTACGCCGGCGCGACCATGCTCACGCCAAACAAGTCGGAACTGAAGCGCATCGTCGGCAACTGGAAGAGCGAAGAGCAGCTCACCGACAAGGCGCAGAACCTGCGTAACGAGCTCGGCCTGGAAGCCCTGCTGCTGACCCGTTCGGAAGAGGGCATGAGCCTGTACACGGCAAACGAGGTGCTGCACGTGCAGGCCGACGCGCGCGAGGTGTTCGACGTATCCGGCGCGGGCGACACCGTGATCGCCACCATGGCGGCCATGCTGGGCGCCGGGGCGACGCTGCCGGAAGCGCTGGCCACCGCCAACCGCGCAGGCGGCATCGTGGTGGGCAAGCTGGGCACGGCGACCGTGACCCGCGACGAGTTGTTCGCGCAGCGGCGCAGGAGCGATGGCTCCACTTAAGGTGTGAAGATCGGGGCGCGCCTGAGCCTGCTTGCGTCGGCACAAGCGCCACCGGTCAACGCGTTGATCAGTCGATCCGTTATCGGCACAGGACGGCAGCAAGCCGCCCATAATCCAATAAACGGAGGACTCGAGATGATCAAGAAACTGTTGCTTGCAGTGGCCACGCTGGCCGCGTCGATGAGCTTTGCGTTCGCCCAGGTGGACGTCAACAAGGCCGATGCGTCGGCCCTCGATTCGGTCAAGGGCGTTGGCCCGGCCATGTCGAAAACCATCATCGACGCGCGTACCAAAGGCGGCGACTTCAAGGATTGGGCCGACTTCGAGAAGCGCGTGAAAGGCGTGGGCGACAAGCGCGCCGCCCAGCTGTCGAAAGCCGGCCTGCAGGTGAACGGCCAGTCGAAGGCGGGCGCGCCGATGGACGCAAAGGCCAGCGCCGCAGCCGGCGCCAAGCCGACGGGCGACAAGGCCACCGACAAGGCCGCCGACAAGGCCACCGACAAGGCCGCAAAGCCGGCCAAGGGCGCCAAGGCAGCCGCTGCACCGGCCGGCGCCAAGGCCGCGTCCTGAGCCAGACTGTTCCGGCTTGCAAGTTCGAACCCCGCTCCGGCGGGGTTTTTCATTTGCATTTGCTCAACGACGGGACCGGCCGGTCCCGCACGCCGGTTCGCATCTCGGATTAGAATGGCATTTTTCGAGTTCGCAAGAAAGTAACCATGGCATACAAGACCATCGAAGACACGATCGGTAATACCCCGCTGGTGCAACTGATGCGCATCCCCGGCGCGGACGCGGCGGCCCGTAACAACGTCATCCTCGGCAAGCTCGAAGGCAACAACCCGGCCGGCTCCGTCAAGGACCGCGCCGCGATGTCGATGCTGCGCGGCGCCGAAGCACGCGGCCAGATCAAGCCGGGCGACACGCTGATCGAAGCGACCAGTGGCAACACCGGCATCGCGCTGGCGATGGCTGCCGCGATCAAGGGCTACAAGATGGTCTTGATCATGCCGGACAACCTGTCGGTCGAGCGCCGCCAGAGCATGGCGGCCTACGGCGCCGAGATCATCCTGACGCCCAAGACCGGCGGCATGGAGTACGCGCGCGACCTGGCCGACCAGATGCAGCGCGACGGCAAGGGCATCATCCTCGACCAGTTCGCCAACGAGGACAACCCGCGCGCCCACTACGAGACCACCGGTCCGGAAATCTGGCGCGATACCGACGGCCGCATCACGCATTTCGTGAGCGCGATGGGCACGACCGGCACCATCATGGGCGTCTCGCACTATCTGAAGGAAAAGAATCCGGCCATCCGCATCATCGGCGCCCAGCCGGAAGAAGGCTCGTCGATTCCCGGCATCCGCAAATGGCCGGAAGCCTACATGCCGAAGATCTTCGACAAGGCGCGCGTGGACCAGGTCGAAAGCGTGAACCAGGCAGCGGCGGAGCAGATGGCGCGCCGGCTGGCGGCGGAAGAGGGGATCTTCTGCGGTATCTCCGCGGCCGGGGCCTGCGAAATTGCGCTGCGCATTTCGCAGACCGTGGAAAACGCGACGATCGTGTTCGTCGTCTGCGACCGCGGCGATCGTTATCTGTCGACGGGCGTTTTCCCCGCCTGATGCTTCATGCATTCCCGGCGCTCATGTAGCGGCGCTGGGAGGCCTCAAGCGAGGCAAATCGGAGTCTGTCCGGGATGGCCGGGCAGATGGGGACCCCGGCGGCTCAGGATAGGCCGCCGTCCGGTCCGGCGTACATCATTACTGCTCGGCGCCGGTCTTGTCCTTCGGCTTGAACTGCTTGTCGCTGATGCGGAACTTGGCGCGGCGGTCGCCCATCAGGTAGCGCAGATCGCGAATCGACAGATCGCTCACTTCGTGCATGCGGATCAGCAGCGAAGCGCCGACCGGCAGGCGGTGGTGGCGGATTTTCGAGATCACCGGCGGTGCGACTTCCAGCGCGCGCGACAGGGCGGCGTCGTTCTTCAGGCGCAGGTTCTCGATCAGGGTATCGAGCAGGCGGTTCGGGTTGTACTGCAGCAGTTCGTCGTTTTCCGAATCGCTGTTCATGTCGATGCCGACTTGGTTGGTCATGATGTCAATCCTATTCAGGGTTACGGTGCTCAATGGCAGCTTTCGAAACCAAAAACATTTCGAAAATTTCTACTAAATTATACAACAATTTCAAATTTAGTACTTAAGAGCAATAAAATTCATGGGCTTTCGTTGACGTCGTTGTTCGAACGCAACAATAGCCTCAATGCAATTCTCTCATAAACTCACCGGAAAAAATAATTGTTTTTTACTTAAACTTAAGTGTAAAGCAATTACCGGTGCATCGCCGCACGCTTAGGGATTGAATACAGGAATGACAAGGTGAAGGGGGGTATCGCCGCTGGGCTGATGTTTCTCAAGAGAACTGTTCAGCTTAAAGCCGCATACCCCGAGGGAGTATATTTTTGTATCTGTCGCAACAACTCAGCAGTTAACGCCGGGTGTAGTTACAAACTGATACAAAGTTTCTGCCGGATCAAGCGCCGCTCTCCCGCATGAGGCGGACCGCGCGCCCGAGCTCGATCACCGACATGGCATAGAAGTAACTCCGATTGTATTTTGTGATAGCAAAGAAATTAGCATTTGCTACCCAATACTCGGTCGGATCGGCGCCGTTCTGCAGGTCGACCAGCCCGTACAGGGGCCCGGGCGGCAGGGACGTCCGGGTTGCGACACCGGCATTCGCCAGTTCATCCGCACGGTAGCGCGCGTCCAGGCCGCCGAGCAGCGGCTGCCAGGCCTGGCTGGGCGCGACGTCGGCAGGGAACACGGCCGGGCCGGTGTTGTTACGGTCCCAGCCGTGCTGGACCAGGAAGTTGGCAACGCTCCCGATCGCGTCCGCCGCCGAGTTGCGCAAGTCGATGCGGCCGTCGCCATCGAAGTCGACGCCGAATTTCAGGATATTTCCGGGCATGAATTGCGGCATGCCGACCGCGCCCGCGAAGGAGCCCTGCAGCGAGAACGGATCGATGCCTTCCTGGCGCGCCAGCACCAGCGTGTTTTCCAGTTCGCTCCGGAAGAAGCCCATGCGGTCATTCCGGTTGGGCGATTCCGGATAGGCGAAGGCGAGCGTGGCCAGCACGTCCACGACGCGGAAGCGCCCGGGATCGCGGCCATAGATGGTTTCGATACCGAGGATGCCGGCGATGATCTCGGCCGGCACGCCATAAGTCGTCTCGGCGCGCGCCAGGAGTTCAGCATTCTCGTTCCAGAAGCGCACCCCGGCCTGAATCCGGATCGGCTCGATGAAACGCTCGCGGTAGGCCTGCCAGTTCTTCGGCTTGCCCGGCGGCGCCGGCTTGACCAGTTCGACTGCGGAATCGATGAAACGGGCCTGGCGGATGATGGCGTCGAGTTCCTCGCGCGTGTAGCCGCGGCGCGCCCCCAGGTCATCCTCGAACTCGCGCACCGCCTGCCAATCGCCGAAGTGGATGTCCTCACCCTCGTAGTCGATCCGTGGCCGGGCCGGCGCGGCGGCCACGAGCCTGGACTTGGCTTTTTTGCCAACCTTGGCCTTGGAGGCGGATTTGGCCGCAGACTTGGCCTTGGCGGCGTGATGGGGCGTGGCGAGGGCGGGAGCAGACTGCCCGGCGAGCGCCAAGGCAAGCATCAATGGAACCAGGACTTTCATCGAACTCGGGACAGCAAATCTTTCAGGGTCGGCAGCAGGGCAGGAGGTGAGCCGGATTGACCGCGTCCATAGCGATGGGCGCTGTAACGGCGCAGGAATTCGCCGGCGGCGGAACTTGTCTCGGGAGGCAGGTTGGCGTTCGCGACCCGTCCGGCGTAGGCGGTCGGACCTTCATCCGGCGCACGCGGCAGGCCGAGCTGGCCGAGCCGCTGGCACAGCGCCGAGTATAGCGCATCGATCGGGTCGGTCCGCCGCCGCCGCGCGAATTTTCTGCCTGCGAGCAACAGCAGCACGGCCGCCGCCACCAGCGCCACGCTTTGCCAATGCAGCAGGCTGCGCTCGAGCCGTTCGACCAGGCCGCGCTGGCGCTCCGGCGTGTAGTTCAGCACCCACTGGTTCCAGCCATTGTTGGCGGCGCCGATCGCGAAGCGCAGCTTGGCCAGCAGCGAATCCGGCGAGGGCTGCAGCAGGCGGCCCAGGCCCGGGATGCCGAATGGCGACTGCGGCGGCAGCACCTGGGCCGCACTGCGCCGCAGACGATCCGGCGCGGCCATCGAGGTCGGATCGACCCGCACCCAGCCGCGTCCCGGCAGCCAGACCTCGGCCCAGGCGTGCGCGTCCGACTGGCGCACGATCAGGTAGCCGTCGACGGGATTGAGTTCGCCGCCCTGGTAGCCGGTCACCACGCGCGCAGGCACGCCGGCCGCGCGCATCAGGAACACGAAGGCGCCGGCATAGTGCTCGCAGAAGCCGGCGCGGGTGTCATACAGGAACTCGTCGACCGAGTCGTCGCCCAGCAGCGGCGGCTGCAGCGTGTAGACGAAGCCGCCGGTCGCGAACTGGCGCAGCACGGCGCCGACCCGCCTGGCCGGATCCGGCTCCCGGCGCAGGGCCTGGCCGGCCGCCAGCGCACGCGGATTGCTCCCGTAAGGCAGCAGCAGCCACTGCGCGCGGTTCTCGAGCCTGTCCGCCGCCTGCAGGCTGAAGTTGGTGTACGAAGCCATGTCGTAACGGATGCGCTCGGCGACCGGTGTGTCCGACTGGATCTCGAGCTCGCCGCTGACGCTCACCAGGTGGCCGGGCAGGCTAGGGAGCGACTGCGGAATCTCGAGCGCGAACAGCCAGCGCGCGTTCGACGGCTCCATCGTGACCCGGTAACGCAGCGGGACGCCGTTCACCGAGATCGACAGGGGCTGCGGACGCCGCCGCCCAAGCTCGTGCACGCGGGTCCAGGTGTGGCCGTCGTAATTGCCCAGCACCGGGCCGCGCCAGTACAGCTGCGGCTGGGGCGGCGCCGCGCCGTCGAACTTCACGCGGAAGGCGACCTCCTCGGACTGCGCCAGGTTCGACATCTGGCCCGGCGACATCGTGTCCGACAGCCCGCTGTGGGCGCCGTGCGCATCGTCAGGCATGCCCCACAACGGCCCCTCGATGCGCGGGAACAGCACGAAGGCGAACAGGGCGAGCGGCATGGACAGCGCCAGCATCCTGGTGCCCATCCACAGCCGGGCGCGCAGCGGTGGAATCGCGCCGGTCAGCTGGAACGACAGCTGGGTCGTGAGCAGCAGCGCGAGCGAGGCCAGCATCAGGACGGCCGTGAAGATCCCCTGCGAGTAGAAGAAATTGGTCAACACCAGGAAGAAGCACAGGAAGATCACGACGAACAGGTCGCGCCGCGCGTGCATCTCCAGCATCTTGAAGGCGACCAGCAGCACCAGCATCGCGACCCCGGCATCGCGCCCGAGCAGGGTGTGATAGGTGTGCAGCACGCCGAACATCGCCAGCGCCGCGATCGGCATCAGGACCAGGTTCTTCGGCATGCGCCGTCCGAGCAGGGTGAGCGCGGCGCGCCAGGCCAGCGTGGCGCCGCACACCAGGCTGACCCACAGCGGCAGGTGGGAAGCGTGCGGCAGCAGCACCAGCACGGTGCTGGCGACCAGCAGCAGGGTGTCCTGCTTGTCCCGTGAGAGCGGCGCCGTCAGGCGCAGGGCCGGGGTGCCGGACCACTTCATGCGTCCTCCGCGATGCCGTACAGGGCCAGCGCGCGCAGGCAGGCGTCCTGGTGGGCGCTGCCCAAGGCGGGATCGTAGTGCAGGCGGCCGAGCCGGAAACCATAGGGCAGGGCGCGCTGCTCGGCTTCCAGTACCCAGCGCGTCATGCGCGACAGGCGCAGCTCCAGGTCGAGCCGGGGCGGCAGCGCGTCGAAGTCGAGCAGCAGTTCGTCGATCGCGCCGCCCTCGAACTGCTTGGTGACCAGCTGGCCGCCGTAGCCCGGGTCGAGGCGCGCGATCTGGCGCCAGGCCAGGTGGCGCAGCGGGTCGCCCGGCTGGTAGCTGCGCACACCAGCGAAATCGTCGCTGCCTGCGCTGCCCACGCCATCCGGGCTCGGCCGGCCATGCATCGGCAGCGGCGGCGCATCCTGCTCGGGAAAGGGATAGACCAGGGCGCGGCTGTCCGGCAGCCAGTAGCTCCAGGCGCGAAACAGGCCGAGCGGGAAGCGTGTCAGCAGGCGCACGCGCGGCGCGCGCATCCACCCGCGCGTGCGCGTGGGCGCGACCAGCATCACGCTGGCGCTGCTCCCCGGCGCCACGTCGACCGCATGGCGCGGCTCGAGCTTGTTGTCGAAGTCGAGCCACACGGCGTAGCGCGCCAGCGCCGTGCGGTTCAGCACCTGCAGCTCGAAGGGCGCGTCCTCCCCCGCGAACACGGCGGGCGCGCGCCCGGGGCGCAGGCGCAGGTGCGCCAGGTTGCGCCAGGTGGCGACCATGTCGACCACGGCGCAGGCGGCGGCGATGAAGGTCAGGCCGAAGCCCAGGCCCAGGCTGTAGTTGATCGAGCCGATCAGCAGGCACAGCAGCAGCGCCGCGAAGCCGATCCCGGCCCCGGTCGGCAGGATGTAGACGCGGCGCTGGCCGAGCACGACTTCGCCGGCGTCGTGCCGGGTGGTCTTGCTGCGCCAGACGCTGCGGCGCCGGTCGAACCAGCGCGCCCGCCCACGCGCCGCCACCGCTTCGGACGTCGCATCAGCCATGGATCACACCGGCACCGATTTCTGCAGCTGCAGCAGCAGGTCGCGGCTGGCCATGCCCGTCCCCTGGGCCGACTTCAGGGGCCGCAGGCGGTGCGCGCACACCGGCACCAGCAGCGCCTGCACGTCCTCGGGGATGACGTGGTCGCGGCCTTCCAGGGCGGCCCAGGCGCGCGCGGCCTGCAGCAGGGCCAGCGTGGCGCGCGGCGACAGGCCTTCGGCGAACAGCTTGCCCGAACGCGAGGCCTGGGCCAGCGCCTGCAGGTAGTCGATCAGCGCATTCGAGGCGTGGATCGCGCGCAGCGAGCTCTGGGCGTCCATCAGTTCTTCCGGGCGCATCACCGGCTGCATCGTCTTGAGCATGGCGCGCCGGTCTTCGCCCATCAGGAGGGCGCGCTCGGCGGCCGCGTCCGGGTAGCCGAGCGACAGGCACATCAGGAAGCGGTCGAGCTGCGACTCCGGCAGCGGGAAGGTGCCGACCTGGTGCGCCGGGTTCTGGGTCGCGATCACGAAGAAGGGTTCCGGCAGGGGCCGCGTGACGCCGTCGGCGGTGACCTGGCGCTCTTCCATCGCTTCCAGCAGGCCCGACTGGGTCTTGGGTGTGGCGCGGTTGATCTCGTCGGCCAGCAGCACCTGGGTGAAGATCGGGCCGGGGTGGAAGGCGAAGCCGTTCTTTTCGCGCTCATACACCGAGATGCCGGCCACGTCCGCCGGCAGCAGGTCGCTGGTGAACTGGACGCGGTTGAACTTCAGGCCGAGCGACAGTGCGAGCGCATGCGCCAGCGTGGTCTTGCCGACCCCCGGCACGTCGTCGATCAGCAGGTGGCCGCCGGCCAGCAGGCAGGTGAGCGCGAGCCGCACCTGCTGGTCCTTGCCGACCACGATCTGGCTGATCTGGCGGGCGCAAGCGTGCATTTTGTTGAACATGGATGACTTACCTTGCGTGGTTCAGAAAAGGGAGGCTGCGCGGGCGTGGTACCATCGTAGATTAGCACCGACAGGAAACCACTAATTCACGCATTCAACATGCCTTGCCGATGATTCTATGCGAGATCGGCCGCACGAGGCATACGGATGAGAAAGCCAGGACGTCCGCCACCATGAGCACCGCGATCTACAGCCACCCCGACTGCCTGCTGCACGACATGGGCGACTGGCACCCGGAGGCGCCGGCGCGCCTGTGCGCAATTGAGGACCAATTGATCCTGGCGCGCCTGGACGGCCTGATCGAGCGCCGCAGCGCGCCGCTCGCCGACGAGGCCGATATCCTGCGCAACCATACCCAAGGCGTACTCGACCTCGTGCGTGACAACGTCCCGGCCGCGCCGGGCGAGCACTACCCGATCGATGGCGACACCCTGCTGTGCAAGGACAGCTACCGCGCCGCCCTGCGCGCCGCCGGGGCCGCCGTGGCCGCCACCGACGCCGTCATCGCCGGCAGCATCGCCAACGCCTTCTGCGCGATCCGCCCGCCCGGCCACCATGCGACCCCAAGCGCGTCCATGGGCTTCTGCCTGTTCAACAACGTCGCGATCGCCGCGCGCCATGCGCTCGAGGTGCACGGACTGGAACGGGTCGCCATCGTCGACTTCGACGTCCACCACGGCAACGGCACCGCCGACGCCTTCCGCGGCGACCCGCGCGTACTGATGGCCAGCTTCTTCCAGCATCCCTTCTATCCCTACTGCGAACCGGAGCCGGTCACTGCTACCAGCGTCAACATCCCGGTGCCGGCCTATACCGGCGGCGACGTGGTGAGAAAGCTGGTCGAGGATTACTGGCTGCCCGCGCTGCACGCCTTCCGCCCGCAGATGATCTTCGTCTCGGCCGGCTTCGACGCCCACAAGGAAGACGACCTGGGCGGCATGGCCCTGGTCGAAGCCGACTACGCATGGATGACGCACCGCCTGGTCGAGGTCGCGCGCACGCACGCGCAAGGCCGCATCGTCAGCTGCCTGGAAGGCGGCTACAACCTCTCCGCGCTGGGACGCAGCGTGGTCGCCCACCTCAAGGCGCTCGCCGAGCTGGATTAAGCGCGATTGAGCGGCCGCAGCGCACTTCGTGCTACCCTGAACTGCACCGGAGCCGCCGCGCTCTAATCCGATACCTCAACAACAATCGTGATTGGAGGGGAATATGAGACTGTTGCGCCTGCTGTTGGCGCTGTGCCTGCTCGCATTCACCGGGCTCGCATCGGCGACCAATTACACTCTCTGGATCAATGGCCGCACCGGCGGCGGCACCGTCGGCGACTACAACAGCTGGACCTACTGGGGCGTGCCCGGCGCAGCGGCCGGCGCCAACCCGAAGTCGGCCAATTGGGATGGCCGCAGCAGCATCGCGCAAGCGAGCCTGCCCATCATCAACGCCCTCGACTGCTTCTGTACCGGCAGCAACTGGTGCTATATCGCGACCCACAGCGCGGGCGACCTGCTGATCGGCTACACGCTGGCCCAGTATGGCGCCTCCACGCGCCCCAGGACGAACGCGGTGGCGAACGCATCCGGCGTGTGCGGCAAGGCCGGCGGCACGCAAACCGGATGGAACATCAAGTGGGTGGCTTCCGCCGCCGGCTCCGGGGGCGGCTCGGAACTCGCCGACGTCGGTTCCTGGACCACGTCCGAACCGCTGGTGAAGGACCTGAAGACCACCACCGCGCGCGCCATGTACAACCACAACGAGACGCGCGGCATCGAGTTCTGGATGTATGCCGGCGCGAAGGGC
>Ga0308170_10004078_pt1 | contig 11641 bp, 7 predicted proteins | sample PhyBR2_2_FD_202136 | JGI IMG/M metagenome (GOLD analysis project Ga0308170, IMG submission 202136) | Phyllosphere microbial communities from UC Gill Tract Community Farm, Albany, California, United States - DLSLSB.R2 | ecosystem: Host-associated > Plants > Phyllosphere > Unclassified | place... | reverse complement strand
ACACCGTGGTCCTGCACATGGGCCACACCTGGCAGGTGGCGCTGGGCGCGGTGTTCATTTCGGCGGTGCTGTTCTTCCTGCTGTCGATCTTCCGCATCCGCGAGTGGATCATCAACGCCATCCCACTGCCTCTGCGCTCGGCGATTGCTGCCGGTATCGGCCTGTTCCTGGCGCTGATTGCCCTGCATAACGCCGGGATCGTGGTCGCCAACCCGGCCACCCTGGTGGGCCTGGGCGACTTGAAACAACCGGCGCCAATCCTGGCGACGCTGGGTTTCGTCCTGATCGTCGCACTCGAAGCCCTGGCCGTACGCGGCGCGGTGCTGATCGGTATCCTGGCGGTGACCATCGCCTCCATCGTATTGGGCTTCACGCCCTTCATCGGTGTGACCTCGGTGCCACCTTCGCTGGCTCCGACGTTCCTGCAGCTGGATATCAAGGGCGCGCTGGATATCGGCCTGGTCAGCGTGATCTTCGCCTTCCTGTTCGTCGACCTGTTCGATAACTCCGGCACCCTGATCGGCGTCGCCAAGCGTGCCGGCCTGATGGGCAAGGATGGTCATATGCCGAAAATGGGCCGTGCGCTGATCGCCGACAGCACCGCCGCCATGGCCGGCTCGCTGCTGGGTACTTCCACCACCACCAGCTACATCGAATCGGCCGCAGGCGTGAGCGCCGGTGGCCGCACCGGTTTGACCGCCATCGTGGTCGCGATCCTGTTCCTGCTGGCGTTGTTCTTCTCGCCGCTGGCCGCCAGCGTGCCCGCGTATGCCACCGCGCCAGCCCTGCTGTTTGTAGCGGTGCTGATGAGCCAGGGCCTGGCCGAAATCGACTGGGATGACATTACGGTTGCAGCGCCGGTGGTGATCACTGCCCTGGCGATGCCCTTCACTTACTCCATCGCCAACGGCATGTTTGTGATCAAGCTGGGCTGGTTCAACGCATGACTTTTGACGCCGCAAGCTACACCGCTCAACTGCAAGACAAGGTCACGCGCTTGCGTGACCTGCTGGCACCCTTCGACGCGCCCGAGCCGCAGGTCTTCGATTCGCCCTTGCAAAACTTCCGCCTGCGCGCGGAGTTCCGCCTGTGGCGCGAAGGCGGTGATCGCCATTACGCAATGTTTTCCCAGGACGACAAGCGCACGCCGATCCTGATCGATGCGTTCCCGATTGCCAGCCAGCGCATCAACCAGTTGATGCCGCAACTCAAGGCCGCCTGGCAAGCCAGCGCCGCCCTGAGCCATAAGCTGTTTCAGGTGGAGTTCCTCACCACCCTGGCAGGCGACGCGATGATCACCCTGTGCTATCACCGCCCGCTGGACGAGCATTGGCACACCGCCGCGAACAAGCTGGCGGCTGAGCTGAATGTGAGCATCATCGGCCGCTCCAAGGGCAAGCGCGATGTGATCGGCCTGGACTATGTGGTGGAGAAACTCGACGTCGGTGGCCGCACCTTCAGCTACCGCCAGCCCGAAGGCGCCTTCACCCAACCCAACGGTACGGTGAACCAGAAGATGCTCAACTGGGCATACGAAGCCTTGGGCGATCGCCCCGACGATTTGCTGGAACTCTACTGCGGCAACGGCAACTTCACCCTGCCGCTGGCCACTCGCGTGCGTAACGTGCTGGCCACCGAGATCAGCAAGACCTCGGTGAACGCGGCCTTGAGCAACCTCGATGAAAACGCGATCGGTAACGTCAAGCTGGTGCGCCTCTCCGCCGAGGAACTCACCGAGGCGCTCAATGAAGTGCGCCCATTCCGCCGCTTGCACGGCATCGACCTGAAAAGCTATGAGTTTGGCAGCGTATTCGTCGACCCGCCCCGCGCCGGCATGGACCCGGACACCTGTGAACTGACCCGGCGTTTCGACAATATCCTGTACATCTCCTGCAACCCGGAGACGTTGGCCGCCAACATCGCGCAACTGCATGACACGCACCGGATTACCCAATGTGCGATGTTCGACCAGTTCCCGTGGACGCACCATATGGAGTCGGGTGTGTTGCTGACCCGCCGATAAATCAGCGGCATATACCGACCCACATGTAGGAGCGAGCTTGCTCGCGAATAACGTCATTGATAACGCGGGTTGCCTGGGTAAATGCGTTGCCTGTGAGGTTTTCGCGAGCAAGCTCGCTCCTACAAAAGATGGGTGTTTATGAGCCGAATTATCACTCATGCCGAGGGCCGGAAATACCCGGCCAACGCCCGCAAGTCCTGCTCGCTCAGCAACCCCGCGTAATACTTCAACTGAATGCGCGCCAGCAGGTACGCGTGGCGGGCATTGGCCAGGTCGCGGCGGGCAGTGAAGAGTTGCTGCTCGGCGTCGAGCACGTCGAGGTTGACCCGCTCGCCGCCACTGACGCTTTTCTGGGTGGCGGTGACCAGTGCCGTGGCGGAACTGACCGCCATTTCATAGGCGCGCACCTTGGCCGCGCCGCTGGTGTTGAGGTTGAACTGCTTGCGCAACTCCACCAAGGTTGCGGCGGTTTGTGCGTCCAGCTCGTATTGAGCCTGGGACAATTGGTTGGCCGCCTGACGGGTAGAGGCTGAGACCGAGCCACCGGCAAACAGCGGCAGGCTGATCTGGATGCCGACGCTGTTGGTGTCGTACTTCTGGTTGTAACTGCTTTCTGAGTCGGAACTGGTCTTGCGACTGGTCGCGTACAGGCTGACCTTGGGCAAGTGCCCGGCGCGCTTGCGCTCCACTTCATAAGAGGCCACGTCGAGCGCGTGGTGCTGGGACTTGAGTTCGGGGTTGTTGGCCATGGCCAGTTCACGCCAGGTTTCGAAACGGTTGGGCTCAAGCGGCGCGATCTCGAATGCGCTGGCCAGGGGCGCCAGCTCTTCGATGTGCAGCGGCTGGCCGACAATGGCTTCCAACTCACGTAAAGCGCTGTCCTGGGCATCTACGGCTTCGATCTCTTCGGCCTGGGCCAGGCTCAGGCGCGCCTGGGTTTCAAGCACATCGGTACGCGTGCCCTCACCGCCTTTGAGCAGGCGGTCGTTGAGTTGCAGGCGCTCGGCAAACGTACGCTTCTGGGCACGGCTCAACTCGATGCGCTCTTGTGCCAGCAATGCCTGGCTGTAGGCGCCCAGTACCCGCACGGCCAGCTCCTGGCTTTTGCCGCGAAAACGCTCGTCGGCCATCAACGCCTGGGCAGTGCCTTGGCGAAAACGCGCATAGGCTTCGTAATCGAGCAGCGGTTGCTGCAAGGTCAGGGCCGAGGCGTAGCTGCGGTAATTGCGGTCGCTGCTGACATTACCCACCGCCGTACTCTGGGTGACTTCGGACTCATTGCGCGAGTTGTTGTAGCTCCATGACAGGTTCGGCAGCAACGCGGCTCGACCAATCACGCGGTTTTCTTCACCGGCCTCACGCTCCTGGATCGCCGCTTGAAAGGTCGGGTCGTTGCGTAGCGCCAAATCATACACATCCAACAAACCCAGGGCGTTTGCCGCTGGGGTGCAACTTAAACAGAGGGTGAACAACAACGCCTTCATTCTTCCACCAGGGCCATATGGGTGCGGTCCAGCAAGGGTTTGAACAGGTAGTTGAGCAGCGAGCGCTCACCGGTCTTGACGAAGGTTTCCACCGGCATCCCCGGACGGATCTGCACACCGTTAAGTTGCTGCATACCCGCTGCGCTGACCTGGGCCCGTAGCGTGTAATACGGCTCATCGGTGCGCTCATCGACCTGGCGGTCGGCCGAGACCAACGTGACCTCGCCCGCCACCCGTGGCGTGGTGGATTGGTTGAACGCCGAAAACATCAACTCAACCGGCAAGCCCGGGTGCACCTTGTCGATCATCTGTACCGGCACCCGCGCCTCCACCCACAACGGCTCGCCCTGGGGCACGATGTCCATCAGGGCCTCACCGGGCTTGATCACGCCGCCCTCGGTGTACACCTGCAACCCCACCACCACGCCGGATGCCGGGGCGCGCACCAGGCTGTTGGCCAGTTCGAACTCGGCGGAGGCCAGGCGATTGCGCAAGTCGTCGCTGCGGGTGCGGGTCTCGGCCAACTGGGCGCGCAGGTCTTTCTGAAAGTCTTCGCCCAACTGGCGGATGCGCAAGCGCAACTCCAGCACCTGGCGCTGCAACTGGCCGATACGCCCGAAATCCTCGGCGATGGCGCCATCGATCTGCGCATACAGCCGCTCGCTGTCGAGCAGGCGATTGCGTGGGATGTAGCCGTCGCGCGCCAACTCGCGCAGGCCCTGAAGCTGCTCATTCAACGCCGCCCGCTGTTGCACTTTGCTCGCCTGGGAGGCCCGCGTGCCGCGCAACTGCGCCTCAGAGCCGGCGATGGTTTCGCGCAGGCCGGCCTGTTCAGTGGCCAGTGCCTGGGCACGGCTCTGGAATAACTGGCGTTGCAGGCTCAGGGTGTTCGCGGCGTCGGGATCGGCCAGCAGCTCGGGGCCAAATGCAATGGCCGGCAAGCCTTCACTCTCTGCATTCAAACGCGCTTCGCTGGCCAGCGACGCCAGGTATTGGCTGCGCAGTGACTGCATCTGCCCGCGCAACGGTGTTTCTTTCAAGCGCAACAACACCTGGCCTGCGCGGACCCGGTCACCGTCACGCACTTCGATACGCTCCACGATCCCGCCCGCCGGGTGTTGCACCGTCTTGCGATGCCCCGACACCATGACCTTGCCCGGCACCGCCACGCCCTTGTCCAACGGTGCCAGCGCCGCCCAGCCAAGAAAACCGGCAAAGCCTCCAAGCACCAGCCACCAACCCAGGCGCGAATATTTTTTGTCATCCAGCGCCAGCACGTTGTGCGGCGGCTCACTGACCCATGCAGCTTTGCTCTGGCTCATGCGGGTTTTCCTTCACCGAAGCGGTAGCTCATGCTCATGCTCGACACCGGCTTGCTGACCACAGGTTTTTGCCGCGCCTCCAACACCCGCGCCGTCGGGCCGAACGCCTGCATCTGGCCGTCCTTGAGGATCAGCAACTGGTCGGTCAGGCTCAGCACGTTGGGTTTGTGGGTGATCAGAATCAGGGTGCGGCGCTGTTGCTTGAGCTGGGCGATGGCTTGCAGCAGCGCCTGCTCGCCCACTTCGTCGAGGTTGGCATTGGGCTCATCCAGCACAATCAGCGCCGGCAGGCCGTACAGCGCACGCGCCAAGGCCACCCGTTGTTTTTGCCCGCCGGACAAGCCTGCGCCGCCCTCGCCCAGTTGCGTGTCGTAGCCTTGCGGCAGTTGCAGGATCAGCTCGTGCACGCCGGCCATTTGCGCCGCAGCGAGGACTTTGTCGGCCTCCACCGTTTCAAAACGCGCGATGTTTTGCGCAATGCTGCCCGCAAACAGCTGGATATCCTGGGGCAAGTAACCGATATGCGGGCCCAGTTGCTGTTTGTCCCACACGGCCAGGTCGGCGCCATCCAGGCGCACCTTGCCGGCCAGCGGTGCCCAGGCCCCCACCAGCACCCGCGCCAGGGTGGACTTGCCGCAGCCCGAGGGGCCGATCACACCGAGCACGTCACCCGCCGGCAGGCTGAAGCCCAGGTTGGCCAGCGCGGGCCGACGGCTGCCGGGGGCGCAGGCGCTGATCTGCTCCAGGCTTACCTGGCCCTTGGGCACGGGCAGGCTCATGCGTGCCGGTCGCGCCGGGTTATCCTGCAGCATCAGCGACAAGCGCTCATAGGCCAGGCGCGCCGAACCCCACTGCTTCCACACGCCGATCAACTGGTCGATGGGGCTGAGCACGCGCCCCATCAGGATCGACCCGGCAATCATCATCCCCGGCGTGATGTCGCCGTTGACCGCCAACCAGGCGCCCAGGCCCAGCACCAGCGATTGCAGGGCCAGGCGTACGCCCTTGGACCAGGCTGTGACCACCGCGGTCTTTTCACTGGCCAGGTTCTGCTGCACCAGAAACGCCTGGTGTTGGCTGAACCAGCGCCCGCGCAGTGTGGCGAGCATCCCCATGGCCTCGATGGTGTCGGCATTGCGCAGGTTGGCCGTGGCCTGCTGGCTGGCACTGATCGACAGTTGGCTGGCCAGGGCCATCGGCGCCTGGCTGACATGGTGGTTGGCCCACGCCAGCGCGATCAGCAGCAGCGCACCACCCAGCGCCAGCAGGCCCAGCCAGGGGTGGAACAGGAAGATCACCAGCAGGTACACCGGAAACCACGGCGCATCGAAAAAGGCGAACAGCGCCTGGCCGGTGGCGAACTGGCGCAAGGTGGTCAAGTCGTGCAGAGCCTGGCCCGCGGCCTGGGTGCCGCCCTTGAGTTGCGCTTCATAAGCGGCGTCGAACACCCGCTGGTTCAAACGCATGTCCATCTGCGTGCCGAGGCGAATCACCACTTGGCTGCGCACCCACTCCAACGCCCCCATCAAGGCGAACAGGCCGAGGATCATCAGCGTCAGCATCAGCAGGGTCATCTGGTTGCCGGAAGCCAATACCCGGTCGTACACCTGCAACATGTACAGCGCCGGGGCCAGCATCAGCAGGTTGATCACCGCCGAGAACAGACCGATGTTGAAGAAGGCGCTTTTATAGGCCGTGAGTGCAGCCAGCATCTCATTCGCGCGCTTGGCACCGGGCCGAGTCATGGAGGTTGTCCCATTGAAGAGTCAAGCAAGGGCTCGCCCGGTGCGTTGACAGCACCTGCGGCGCGCCCACAGAATTTGCCCCCGCCGCCGCCCTGGCCTTCGAAAACTCGGGCGGCGACGGGGTTTCAACCAGGCCGATGAAGGCGTGAGCTTTCATCGGCTTTTTTGCATCAGGCGGCCAGGGCGAAGTCTTGCGGCGCGTCCTGAATCCCGACCAGGCCCACATCGGCAGCGGCGAACGCAGCCGAATCCTGATGCGCCACACCGGCGGCGGCCAGTTGGTCGAAGGTGGAGTTGACCGACAGGCTTGGGTCGATGCCCTTGAGCAAGGTGTCGATCGCCGAGGCCAGCGCCGAACTGTCACCGCTCATCAGGCCGTACACGATTTTGTGCACCTGGCCGTCACGGCCTTCGGACTGCAGGCTCGACAGGCCCAGGTTGGTGAAGCTGACTTCCTGGTTGGCGATGCTGTAGCCACCGCTGGTTGCGCCACCGGCGAGGGTATCGCCCAGGGTCAGGCCATCGAGCGAACCCCACAGGGTGTGGGTCGGCGGATTGAACAAGGTGTAATGCAGGCTGCCTTCGGCAACCACTGCCGCATCGCTGACGCTGCTCGATACGCCATATTGGGTGCCGTCGAACGGCCCAGGATTGAAACCACCGGTGTTCACACCCTCTTTGACCGAACCTTCACGGTGGTTGAGATCACCGAAGTAGGCCGACCAATCGCTCAGGTACTGGGCGACGGTGCTAGCGGCGTAGGTCGTGCTGTATGAAATAGAAATGCTCATGCAAAACTCCAAGTCATTGGGTGGTCACTCCGCAGCAAGCAATTGCCTGCTGTGGTTTTGCCCGTTACTGGGCAAAAGCGGTCAGAACTGATATTCAACGGTGCCCTGCAACGTGCGCCCACGGCCCAGGGTGAAGGCCAGCACATCGCCCAGCGGCACCAGGTAGGCGCGGTCGGTGACGTTTTCCATGGCCAGGCGCAGGGTCAGTTGATCGGTGGCGCGGTAACTGCCGTAAAGGTCATAGACGGTGTAGGGCTTCCAGTCGGCGGGGTAGACGCCGGTTTGCGCGGTGGTCACCCCGGCGACGCCTTTGACGTAGTAGCCCGCGCTGTAGCGAGCGCGCACGCCCACATCCAGCTTGCGTTCAAGGAACCGTGCGCCCAGGGTGGCGGTGCCACGGTCCATGGGCATGTGTTCGGAAGAGCCCAGGATCGCGCTGCAACCCACGCCGGCATTGGCCGCATCGTCCGGTACCATCGCATCCACCGGCGCCCGGTTGCCGGGCCGCTTCTGGGTCTTGGTCACGCCGCCGAGCCAGGCGGTTTTGCTGCAGAACTTGTTGCTGCCGAGCATCCGCGTGTAGTTGAACTGGCCGTAGGCAAAACCGGCGTCGTAATCGAGCTGGTATTCAAGGCCACGAAAACGCGTGGTTTCCAGGTTGTTGACGTAGGCCGCACTGCCGATATTGACGTTGCCATAACCGGGCGGCTGCACACCCAGGGCCATATAGGAAAAGTCATCGACCCGGGTGTTGAAGTACGACACTTTCATGCCCGCGCGATCATCGGCGAACAGCAGGTCTTGCTTGAGCACATTGAACCCGACTTCCCACGCAGTGGATCGCTCCGGCTTGAGGTAGGGGTTGGGGAGAATCGACTCCGACCCACCGCCATGGGGCCGGCCGCTGACCAGGGCTTCGGTCACCGCCGGCGGGCGCCAGCCCTTGCCGTAGGTGGCGAACAGTTGCAGCCAATCGACACCTGGCTTGATCGACAGGCCGAAGGTCGGCGAGAAGCGACCTTCCTCGCGATCCACGTCGTAGTTCACCGGCACGCCGATCTGGCGGGTGGTGCCGATGATGAACGTGCGGGTGTTCAAGCCGGTTTCGCCGCGCAGCCGATAGCGGTCATAACGCAAGCCGGCGTTGAGGTTCAGCCAACCGTCGTAGTCGAAATCCAGGCGCCCGAACACGCTGCCCATCGCACGATCACCTTTGGGCGTGATGCTTTCGGCTGCCGAGGCCTTCACCGCAGAACCAGCTTCCACGGCCTGATTGGAATCCGGCCGTACCTTGTCGTAGAAAAACTCCAGCCCATAGTTGGCCTTGAGTGCGGCCAGTTCCGTCAGAGCAAAGGTCGAAATGTTCTGCGCCTGCACGCCATAGGTATTGGTTTGATAGGTAACGTCGTAACCCTTGCTGATCCCCCGGGCCAGCGTGGATTGGTCATTGCGGGTATCCACATGGTAAAGCTTGGCCTTGAAGTCGATCAGCGGGTTGTCCGGTGCGTAGCTGTAATCCAGCGCGAAGTTCTGCGCCTTGACGTTGCTGCTGCCGAGCTTTTCCCACAACTGGGGCTTTTCGGCGGTCATCATGTTGACGTCGTCGTAGTCGACCTCGGTAATCAGGTAGCTCAGTTGCAGGCGCTGATCAACTGGCAGGTTGAGCCCCAGCTTGAGCAGGCGCGAGCGCATCACCGAGCCTGAATAGGCGACCGTGCTGTGCTTGATGCGTTCTTCACTGGCCGGCATGTACGCCGCACCGGTACGCAGCTCGCCGATGCTGCCCTTGGTGCCGGGGTTGTAATCGCCCAGGTGACGCTCACTGGCGGCCACCAGCATGTCCCACACGTCGGTGCCCACGGCAAACGCCGAACTGCCGATAAAGTGCGTGCCGTTGCTGCGCCCGCCCAACCCGCTGGTGAGGCGAATGCGCCCGCCGATTTGCTTGCCGTCCTTGAGCAGGTCAGCGGCCTCCACCGTACGAAAGTTGGCCACCCCGCCAATCACGCCCGCCCCGCCCTGGGTTGAGGTCGCGCCCTTTTCGATCACCACTTCGGACAACAACTCTGGGTCGACATACAGCGTGCCATTGCGTTGCTGGTGGCCGCTCTGCTGGTAATTCTGGCGCATGCCATCGACCGACATATTGACCCGGCCATAGTCCTGGATACCGCGAATATTCACGGACAGGCCAGGGTCTTGCTGGCTGACGGCGGAGTAGACGCCGGGCGCCTCTTCGAGCATCTCGGCAGCATGGCGTGGCGGGTTGCGGTCCAGTTGCTCGCGATCGACCACGCTGACCGAACGTGGTGTTGAATACACCCAGTCCTGCTTGTGCAGGCCGGTGATGGTGGTGGTGCCCAAGGCCAGCGCTCCGGCCTGTTGCTCGACGCGGGTCAAGGTGACCTGGCGCTCGCCGGTGAAACGGTATTCAACCGGTGCGGCACCCAGCAGGCGGCCAAGACCTTCCTGCACGTCGAAGCTGCCCTTGAGCGCGGAGCTGCTCAACCCTTGCAGGCGCTGGCTGTCGAACAACACTTGCAGGCCCGCCTGATCGGCGAACGCCAGTACTGCACTGCCCAGGGATTGCGCAGGAATGTCGAACCTCAACACAGCGGATTGGGCTGCGCCAGCCGCAGGCTGCACGGCATGCACCGGCGCGGCGACGGCAAACAATCCCAAGTGAATGGCCAGGGCCAACCGACTGCCGGTGATACGCCCCTTGGTGAGTGCTGACATGTGTGGTTATCCCTGCGCTAAGCGTTTTTTGTTTATGCGAATGCTTCTCACCTAGCAAGACGCGCGAGAGGCGGGAAGTCAGTAATATTTTTTTTGCAGGGGCGAAGCGGGCGGCTAGCCCTTGCTCGCGAAGAACGTCAACGAAAACGCGGTGCCCTTGGGGTTTTCGCGAGCAAGCTCGCTCCTACAGGACAGCGGCTTTTAGCGGGGACAGGTCAATAGATCAGGCTGAGGCCGGCCAGGTCCAAGCGTTGCACTTGAAGTTCCTGGGTCAGGGTGGCGAGTGCGCTGTCGAGCATGTCCAGGCGGAAGACGCCGCTGACTTCGCGTTCGCCCAAGGCCGCGTCGGTCAACACCACCCGCCCGGGGCGGTAACGGTTGAGTTGCTCGATAACCTTGGCCAACGGCTGGCGGTCGAAGATCAACACACCGCGCCGCCAACTGGTGGCGCGATCCACATCAAACTGATCGAGGCTGACCACACCTTCAACGGGGCTGTAACGCGCAGCCTGGCCTTGCTGCACAACGCGCTCGGCCGGGCCGTTGGTCGGTGATGCCTGCATAGACACTTCGACGCTGTGTTGCAGCACGCCGACCCAGGCCTGGCTCTGGCCCTCACGCTCGACCACAAACCGCGTGCCCAGCGCCCGGGTCTGGCCCCCGGCGCTGTGCACCACGAACGGCCGGGTTTCTTCGCCCTTCATTGGCGCCACATCAAAAACCGCCGAGCCCTGGAGCAGGCTGATACCCCGCTGCACGCCATCGTAATCCAGGCGAATGGCGCTGGCGGAATCGAGCTCCACCCTACTGCCGTCCGCCAGGTGCACCGTGCGCATCTCTCCCTTTTGCGTGACGTAGTCGGCCTGCATGTGCAGCAACACGTCGGGCCCGCGTAGCCAGCCGACACCGGCCACCACCACGACCAGCGCCACAGCGGCTGCACGTTGCCACGGCCTTCTGCGTTTGGTGCGGCGCACGGGCGGAGTCGACGCGGCTGGCCGTTGTCGGTGTACGGGCTCGTCCTTATGTACTTCACCCAATGCCGCCCAGGTCTGCTCGGCAAACCGCAGCGCCGCTTCGTGACGGCTGTCGCGGGCGATCCACTGGCGCAACTCGGCCTGCTCCTGCTCGCTCAGGGCACCGGCGTGCAGGCGCACCGCCCATTCGGCAGCCGCCTCGGTAATGCTGTGCTGTTGCGGGCCCTGGCTATTCACGTGTGAATCTCGAATTTTCGTTATATAGACGCTCTGACGTCTGGCCTGGCATTTTTCGGTAATTCATTCGTCGGATGGTGCCACCTCGCCTTCCTGCAAGCGCTGCATCACATAGGCCAACGCCTTGGCCAGATGCTTTTGCACCGAGCTGTCGGAGATAGCCAGGTGCCGGGCGACCTGGGCGTGGGTCATGCCTTCGATACGGTTCAAGCGAAAAATCTGCTGGGTGCGCTCCGGCAATTCCGCCAGTGCCTGCTTCAATGCCTGTCGCTGTTGCTGCGCCATTGCCTGAGCCTCCAACCCGGCCACGTCATCTTCGATCT
>Ga0308170_10004073_pt1 | contig 11651 bp, 10 predicted proteins | sample PhyBR2_2_FD_202136 | JGI IMG/M metagenome (GOLD analysis project Ga0308170, IMG submission 202136) | Phyllosphere microbial communities from UC Gill Tract Community Farm, Albany, California, United States - DLSLSB.R2 | ecosystem: Host-associated > Plants > Phyllosphere > Unclassified | place... | reverse complement strand
CGCCCGAGACCGAGAAACCGTTGCCGGTCGTCGTCAGGCGTACCGCCTGGCCCTGCTGGATGACCGGCTTGCTGCGCAGGCCGTCCAGGCGCAGCGGCGTGCCGGCCGCCAGCGACACCGTCGGCGTGCGGCCGATCGCCTGCGCCATGTCGGTGACGATACCGTTCGGCATCGCGGCGATGTCGCCCTTCACCAGCACCAGCTGGCCCGCCTCGATGGCCTGTCCCTGCGCCAGCGGCAGCGCCGCGGCGACGTATTCCGCCTTGACGTTCACCTGCGCCTGTACGAACAGGGTCCAGGTCGACGGCGCCGTGCAGCGCACGCCCACCGTGGTCTTGCCCCAGGCGCGCGCGCCCGGCTGCAAGAAGGCTTCCGGCGCCGGGCAGGCGGCCAGCGCGGTGCGCGCATCGATCGCGCCCACCTTCACCGTCACCTCGCCCGGCAGCCCGGCGGTCTGGGTCTGCAGGAATTGCTCGACCACGGCGCGCAGGGCCGCCACGTTCTGGCGTCCGGAGACGGCAGGTCCGGCGGCGGATTGTGCTTGCTGTGCCTGCGCGCAGGCCAGCTGGACGGCCAGCAGCAGGGCAGGGATGGCGATAGGTTTCATGGAATCTATATAGAAGCAGAATTCTTCAACGCTGCCATCTTAGGTCGTTTGATTCCATAGTGAAACTTGGAATAGCCCGGTTTTGGGTGCCCTTATTGCTCGATTGGAAGAAGCCGGCGAACCGTATGATCCATGCTGTCTCAACAAAAATTGCTCTGCGGTAAGCAAATGGAGCGCATATGATAGGCAAACTCGACGACTACCTGCGGTTCAACGAAACGGCGCTCAGCCTGCGCTCGCAGCGCCAGGAATTGCTGGCGTCGAACATCGCGAATGCCGACACGCCCAACTACAAGGCGCGCGACATCGATTTCTCGAGTGCCCTGCACGGCGCGCTGGCACGCAGCGGCGCGGGCACCGGCCAGATGGCGACCACCAACGCCGCCCACATCGGCGATCCCGGCGCGGCGGCCGACGGCAAGACCCTGCCGGACGGCACGCCGGTGCTGTACCGCACGATCAGCCAGGGTGCGGTCGACGGCAACACGGTCGACATGGATGCCGAACGCACCCAGTTCGCCGACAACGGCCTGCGCTACGAGGCCGGCATCACGATGATCAACCACCAGATCCGCAACCTGCTCGCGGCGATCCAGGGAGGCCAGTAACCATGTCGCTGTTCAACGTATTCAACGTCGCCGGCTCGGCGATGAGCGCCCAGTCGATGCGCCTGAACACCACCGCCAGCAACCTGGCCAACGCCGACAGCGCCACCAGCGCCACCGGCGAGGCCTACCGCGCGAAACAGGTCGTGTTCGAGGCGGTGCCGATCGAGGGCGGCTCGACCGCCGTCAAGGTGCGCGAAGTGGTCGAGGACCCGTCGCCGCTGAAGCAGGTGTACGACCCCAAGAATCCGCTGGCCGACGACAAAGGTTATGTCGCGATGCCCAACGTGAACGTGGTCGACGAGATGGTCAACATGCTGTCGGCCTCGCGTTCGTACCAGAACAACGTCGAAACCATGAACGCGGCCAAGACCATGCTGCTCAAGACCCTGACCATCGGCCAGTAATCCCTTTACTCTCATTCCTTCCATGTCTACCGTAAATCCAAGCACCGGCTCGACCACCAACATCAACAGCCTGATGTCGACCATGAACACCAAGGCCAAGGGCGCGACCGCCACCGACAGCGTGCAGGCCGACACCGACAAGTTCATGACCCTGCTGGTCACCCAGCTGCAGAACCAGGATCCGATGAACCCGATGGACAACGCGCAGATGACCAGCCAGCTGGCCCAGCTGCAGACCGTGACCGGGGTGAACAAGCTGAACGACACCCTGGAATCGCTCAAGGCCAGCTACCAGAGCTCGGAATCGATCCAGGCCACCAGCATGATCGGCCATGGCGTGCTGGTGGCGGGCGACGCTGTGTCGCTGGCGAGCGGCAAGGGCATCCTCGGCGTGGAACTGGCGACCGACGCCGACGCGGTGCAGGTGGTGATCACCGACAGCAAGGGCAACACGGTGCAGACCATGGACCTGGGCGCGCAAAAGGCGGGCGTGCTGCCGCTGGCCTGGGACGGTATCCCCGACGCGAACCAGCTCGACAGCAACGGCAAGCCGGTCGCGGTGGCCGACGGCAACTACAAATTCACGGTGACGGCGAGCAGCGGCGGCCAGGCCCTGACCGACGTCAAGGGCCTGCAATTCGACAGCGTCGCCAGCGTCACCACCAACGGCACCGATGGCGTCAAGCTGAACCTGCCTTCCAAGGGCACGGTCAAGATGGCCGACATCAAGCAGGTCCTGTAAGCGGCACGCTTGCATCCAACCGTCATATCGAACACGCATACCAAGGAGTAGAGCATGTCTTTCCAACAGGGCCTGAGCGGCTTGAACGGCGCGGCGAAATCGCTGGACGTCATCGGTAACAACATCGCCAACTCGAGCACGGTGGGCTTCAAGGGCTCGACCACCCAGTTCGCCGACGTCTACGCGCGTTCGCTGAACGGCGCCGGCGGCAACCAGGCCGGTATCGGCGTGAGCGTGGCCGCCATCGCCCAGCAGTTCACCCAGGGCAATATCGAAACCTCGAACAACCCACTCGACATCGCCATCAACGGCGCCGGCTTCTTCCGCACCGAGACCTCGGGCCTGACCCAGTACACCCGCAACGGCCAGTTCTCGCTCGACAAGAACGGCTACATCGTGACCCCCCAGGGCGCCAACCTGACCGGCTACGGCGTCGGCAACAGCGGCCAGATCCTGGCCGGCACGCCGCAGCCGCTGCAGATCAACACCGCCGACATCAAGCCGGTGGCCACCACCCGCGTCGACACCTCGATCAACCTCGATTCGCGCGCAAGCCCGCCGACCAACTTCCCGTTCGACTCCAGCGACCCGACCACCTACAACAAGCAGGTGCCGGTGGACGTGTACGACACCCTGGGCAATGCCCACGTGATGTCGATGTACTACGTGAAGAATGCCGAGACCGGCAGCTGGGACGTGTACGTCGGCAGCGACGGCACCGAAATGACCAATACCGACGTGGCCGGCGCCAGCCAGGCCGACCTGGCCGCGACCGACGCCCGCAACGCCTGGACCGCCGCCACCAAGGCGATACCGGCCGATGCCGTCGGCGTCTCCAGCGCGCTGGCCGCCTACGCCGGCAAGGCCGCCGACGCCGTGGTCGCCGCCGCCCAGAAGGCCGGCGCCAGCGACGCCACCGTCGCCGCCATCCGCGCCGCCGCCACCAGCGCCGGCAACACCCCGGGCAATACGCCGGAAAAGGTGGATGCCGACATCGCCGCCGCGGTCCAGGTGCCCTCGATCCCGGTCGGCACGCTGCGCTTCGATTCGAACGGCGCGCTGTCGGCGGCCCTGATGTCGAAGCCGCTGCCGCTGACCGTGGACTTCCCGGTCTACCCGGCCACCGGCGCCAAGGAAACCATCTCGATCAAGCTCGGCTTCAACGGCAGCACCCAGTACGGCGCCGACACCAGCGAAAAGAAAACCACGCAGGATGGCTACACCGCCGGCCACCTGCAGCGCTTCTCGGCCGGCCAGGACGGCATCCTGCTGGGCCAGTACAGCAACGGCCAGACCAAGCCGCTGGGCCAGATCGTGCTGGCCAACTTCACCAACCCGAACGGCCTCGAACCGCTCGGCAACAACGCCTGGGCCGAGACCTCGTCCTCCGGCAACCCGGTGGTGGGCGCCCCCGACACCGGCAGCATGGGCGTGCTGCAATCCTCGGCCACGGAAACCTCGAACGTCGACCTGACCGCCGAACTGGTCAACATGATCACGGCCCAGCGCGTGTACCAGGCGAATGCGCAGACCATCAAGACCCAGGACTCGGTGCTGCAGACGCTGGTGAACCTGCGTTAATCGATAACCCGGCAACATTTAACACTTCGGGGTCAGAGCACAACGCGTCGTAATTTCGGGGTCAGAGCACAAGCGCTCGGCGCGGTTTTATTCACCAGGCGGCTTTACGCGTTCGTCTGTGTCGAGGGCGGCGGCCAAAAAGCTTGCAGTGAAGCTATATCCTCGTAAAGCGCTCTGACCCCGAATGTCGCCAATATTGTGCTCTGACCCCGAAGCAGGAGAAATACATGGATCGCTTGATCTACACGGTCGCCAGCGGCACCAAGCACATCCTGGAGCAGCAGGCCACCACGTCGAACAACCTGGCGAACGTCAGCACCACGGGTTTCCGTGCCCAGCTCGACAGTTTCCGGGCGGTGCCGGTCCAGAGCGAGGGCTTGCCGACGCGTGCCTTTGTCGTCGACAACACGGTCGGCAGCGATTTCTCGGCCGGTGCGCTGGACGTCACCGGGCGCGATCTCGACGTTGCGGTCAAGGGCCGGGGCTGGATCGCGGTGCAGATGGCGGACGGCACCGAGTCGTACACGCGCAACGGTTCGCTGCAGGTCAACCAGAACGGCCTCCTGCAGACCTCCAACGGCCTCACCATCGCCGGCGAAAACGGCCCGATCACGATTCCGCCCGACGTCAGGATCGCGGTGGGCACCGACGGCACCGTCTCGACGCTGTCGACCACCACCGTGCCGGCCGCGCCGACCGTGCTCGGCCGCATCAAGCTGGTCAATCCGAACGAGGCCGACCTGGTGCGCGGCGACGACGGCATGTTCCGCCTGAAGGACGGTACCAGTGCCCAGGCCGACCCGGCGGTGGGCGTGGTCGGCGGGGCGCTGGAAGGGTCCAACGTGTCGGCGGTGGACTCGATGGTGAACATGATCACCCTGGCACGTTCTTTCGAGACACAGATGAGCTTGTTGAAGAACGCCGAGAATAACGCGGCGAAAGCGGCCCAGATCCTTGCTTTGAATTGATTGCCGCTGGGACATAATTTCATGGTGGGTGACGGATCTTCTCCGTTGCCGTTTGGAGAACTCCACCATGATCCGTTCCTTACATATCGCCAAGACCGGTCTCGAAGCCCAGCAGACCAACCTCGACGTCATCAGCAACAACCTCGCCAACGTCAGCACCAATGGCTTCAAGAAGTCGCGTGCGGTGTTCGAGGACCTGTTGTACCAGAACGTGCGCCAGCCGGGCGCGCAATCCTCGCAGCAGACGCAGCTGCCGTCCGGCCTGCAGATCGGTACCGGTGTGCGCACCGTGGCCACCGAGCGCATCCACAGCCAGGGCAATCCGCAGCAGACCGGCAACGCCAAGGACGTGATGATCAACGGCGACGGCTTCTTCCAGGTGCTGCTGCCGGACGGCACCCAGGCCTACACCCGCGACGGTTCGTTCCAGACCGATAACAACGGCCAGCTGGTCACCGCCAGCGGCTACGTCATCCAGCCGCCGATCACGGTGCCGAACAATGCGGTGTCGGTCACCGTCGGCCGCGACGGCACGGTGTCCGTTACCACCGCCGGCACCACCGCCACCACCCAGATCGGTTCGCTCCAGGTCTCGAACTTCATCAACCCGGCCGGCCTCGAGTCGCGCGGCGAGAACCTGTACGTGGAAACCAGCGCGTCCGGCGCCGCCCAGGCCAACACGCCGGGCACCAACGGCAGCGGCTACCTGATGCAGGGCTTCGTCGAGACCTCGAACGTCAACGTGGTCGAGGAAATGGTCAACATGATCGAGACCCAGCGCGCCTACGAGATCAACAGCAAGGCGATCACCACGTCCGACCAGATGCTGCAGAAACTGGCGCAGCTGTGATGAAAAACCTCCTCGCATGCGCCGCCGCGCTGGCACTTGCCGGCTGTGCCGCCACCCCGACCTCGATCGTCAAGGGCCCGACCAGCGTGCGTCCGATGCTGGCCGACGCCGGCACCCCGAGCGAAGGCGCCATCTACAACGCGAACACCTTCCGCCCGATGTTCGAAGACCGCCGCGCGCGCCATATCGGCGACATCCTGACGGTCAGCATCGTCGAGAAGACCGCCGCCAACAAGAGCGGCGCCAGCACCGGCAACAAGTCGGGCAGCGCCAGCTTCGGCGTGCCGGGCCCGCTGCAGGGCCGGTTCGGCACCAGCGTCGGCACCAGCGCCGCCACCAAGTATGCCGACGGCGACACCCAGACCGCGTCGAACGCCTTTACCGGCACGATCGGCGTGACCGTGTCCGAAGTGCTCGCCAACGGCAACCTGGTGGTGGTCGGCGAGAAGCAGATCGCGATGAACAAGGGCGTGGAATTCATCCGCTTCTCGGGCATGGTCAATCCGGACAGCATCCAGGCCGGCAACGTGGTGTCGTCGACCCTGGTGGCCGACGCCCGCGTCGAGTACCGCACCAACAGCCAGATCGACCGCGCCGAGATGACCTCGATGATGTCGCGCTTCTTCCAGTCGATGCTGCCGTTTTAAACAGTAGGGTCAGAGCCCGATTTTTGGCAAGATCCAAACAGAAATTTCCAAAATTCGGGCTCTGACCCCGGTTTGATACAAGACAATCATATGCGCCTGCACCTGAAACTGATCGCCGTCGTTGCCGCCCTGATGGGCCCGATGCTGTCGACCCCGGCCCACGCCGAACGCCTGAAGGACCTCGCCAGCATCGGCGGCGTGCGCCAGAACCAGCTGTCCGGCTACGGCATCGTCGTGGGCCTGGACGGCACCGGCGACCAGACCACCCAGACCCCGTTCACCGTGCAGTCGATCAGCGCGATGCTGCAGCAGAAGGGCATCAGCCTGCCGGCCGGCACCCAGCTGCAGCTGAAGAACGTGGCGGCGGTGATGGTCACCGCTTCGCTGCCGGCCTTCGCCCAGCCGGGCCAGACGCTCGACATCACGGTGTCGTCGATGGGCAATGCGAAAAGCCTGCGCGGCGGCACGCTGATCATGACGCCGCTGCACGGCGCCGATGGCCAGGTGTACGCCATGGCCCAGGGCAACGTGCTGGTCGGCGGTGCCGGCGCTTCCGGCGGCGGCGCGTCGACCCAGGTCAACCAGCTGTCGGTCGGCCGCATCTCGGCCGGCGCCACGGTGGAACGCGCGGTCGCTTCCAACCTGGGCGCCGACAGCCAGGTCAAGCTGGAACTGAACAGCACCGACTTCGCCACCGCCAGCCGCGTGGTGGAAGCGGTCAACGACAAGTTCGGCCCCGGCATCGCCACCGCGCTGGACGGCCGCGTGATCCGCGTGCGGGTGCCGTCGTCGAGCGACCAGCGCGTGGCCTTCCTCGGCATCCTGGAAAACATGGACGTCAGGCCGGCCGATGCGGCGGCGAAAGTCATCCTCAACGCGCGCACCGGCTCGATCGTGATGAACCGCGCGGTGACGCTGGAAACCTGCGCCATCTCGCACGGCAACCTGTCGGTGTCGATCGGCGCCGATACGCAAGTGAGCCAGCCGCCGGCCGGTTCGCGCGGCGCCACCGCCATCACCCAGAACCCGCAAGTCTCGGTGAAGAAGGATGCCGGCAAGGTCATCATGCTCAACGGCGGCGCCTCGCTGGCCGAAGTGGTGAAGGCCATGAACGCGATCGGCGCCACTCCGCAGGACCTGCTGGCGATCCTGCAGGCGCTCAAGGCGGCAGGCTCGCTGCGCGCCGAACTCGAGATCATCTAACCAAGAAGGATACGGCCTCATGCTCGGCTCCACCCAAGACCTGTCCGGTAAATTCGCGCTCGACACCAAGGGCCTCGGCGACCTGAAACAATCCGCCAAGACCGGCTCGCCGGAAGCGCTGAAGGGCGCGGCGACCCAGTTCGAATCCATGTTCATCAACATGATGATGAAGAGCATGCGCGCGGCCACGCCCCAGGACGGCCCGATGGACAGCCAGGAGACCAGGACCTTCACCTCGATGCTCGACCAGCAGATGAGCCAGAAGCTGGCCAAGCGCGGCGTCGGCCTGGCCGACGTGCTGGTGCGCCAGCTGAACACCCAGGCGCAGGGGCAGCAGCTGGCGCAGCAACTGGACAAACAGGCGCTGGCGATCGGCGGCGGGCAGGGCACGGGCACGTCCACGGCGGCCGCCGGTAACACCGGCAACGGCGCCGACCTCATGTCCGGCCTCGATGCGCTGCGCCTGCGGCGCTCGGCCGACACGCTGTCGACCGACCTGCCGGCGACCGCGGCGTCGAGCGCCGCCGCCGCCGCCGCCGGCGCCGGCAACGCCGGCAAGCCGGCCCACGTGCGCGCCTTCCAGGACAAGCTGGCCGGCGCCGCCCAGGAAGCCGAAGCCGTCACCGGCGTGCCGGCCAAGTTCATGCTGGGCCAGGCCGCGCTGGAAACCGGCTGGGGCAAGCGCGTGATCCGCAACGGCGACGGCAGCTCCAGCAACAACCTGTTCGGCATCAAGGCCGGTCCCGGCTGGAAAGGCAAGGTCGCCACCGCGGTCACGACCGAGTACGTGAACGGCCGGCCGCACCAGAAGGTCGAGAAGTTCCGCGCCTACGAGTCGCACGCGGAGGCGTTCAAGGACTATGCCAACATGATCAGCAATAACCCGCGCTACGAAAAAGTGCTGTCCCACGGCGGCGACGCGACCACCTTCGCCCACGGCCTGCAGCGCGCCGGCTACGCGACCGACCCGCAGTACGCGGCCAAGCTGTCGCGCATCATCAAGCATTCGCTGGCATGAACGTAAAGTTCCGGCGGTTTCTGCCGTCAATGGCAGAGTAAATAGAAAGAATAACCATGTCCCTCCTCAGCATCGGCAAATCCGGTTTGTTCGCGGCCCAGGCGGCGCTCTCGACCGCGGGCCACAACATCACCAACGCCAACGTGGCCGGCTACAGCCGCCAGGTGGTGGTGCAGGAAACGTCGATCGCGATGGGAGGCAGCAACGGCTACATCGGCACCGGCACCCAGATCGCCCAGGTCAAGCGCTATTCCGACGAGTTCCTGAACGCCCAGGTGCGCACCGCCCAGGCGGCCAGCAGCGGCCTCGAGTCCTACGAGGCCCAGGTGACGCAGATCGACAACCTGCTGGCCGACAGCACCTCCGGCCTGACCCCGTCGCTGCAGGATTTCTTTTCGGCGGTGCAGAACCTGACCGGCGACCTGGGCGGCGTGCCGTCGCGCGGCTCGCTGCTGACCTCGGCCGACACCCTGGCCTCGACCTTCCATGCGATGAACGACCGCCTGGAACAGATCCGCAACGGCGTCAACACCGAGCTGACCAGCAGCGTCAGCGTGATCAACACCTACGCCAGCCAGATCGCCGAGCTGAACGACCAGATCGGCAAGCTGTCCGCCGGCGACAACCTGAACCTGCCGAACGACCTGCTCGACAAGCGCGACCAGCTGATCATGGACCTGAACAAGCAGGTCAAGGCCACCGTCATGCCGGGCGATAACCAGAGCCTGACGGTCTCGATCGGCAACGGCCAGCCGCTGGTGGTGGGTTCGTCGGCATTCCAGCTGGCGGCGGCGACCTCGCCGACCGACCAGACCCGCGTCACCATCGGCTACGTCACCGGCAACAAGGTCAGCCCGCTGGCCGACGGTACCCTGACCGGCGGCGCCCTCGGCGGCGCGCTGGAATTCCGCACCAAGTCGCTCGACCTGGCCCAGAATTCGCTGGGCCGGGTGGCGATAGGGCTGGCCATGACCTTCAACGACCAGCACAAGCTGGGCGTCGACGCCAACGGCAACCCGGGCGGCGACTTCTTCACCGTGGCGCCGGCCGAGGTCACCAAGAACGTCAACAACAACCTCACCAGCACCACCAGGATCGGGGCCACGATCAGCGATCCCGCCAAGCTGACCACCAGCGACTACAAGGTCGACTTCGACGGCAAGAACTACAACGTGGTCCGCCTGTCGGACAACCAGAAGACCGTCATCAACCCCTATCCGCAGACCAGGGCGCAGACCATCGACGGCATCGACTTCGCCATCGAAGGCAAGGCCGACGCCGGCGACAACTTCATGGTGCGCCCGACCATCAACGGCGCCGCCAACTTCAAGCTGGCGCTGACCGACCAGTCGCAGATCGCGGCCGCCGCGCCGATCGCCACCAGCGTCCCGCTGACCAACAAGGGCAGCGGCAAGATCAGCGCGGGCACGGTCGACAAGGATTACCTGGCCGCGCCGCTCAAGTCGCCGCTCACGCTGAGCTACGGCAGCGGCAACCTGTCCGGCTTTCCGGCCGACAAGGCGGTCAGCATGACCGTCGGCGGCGTGACCACCTCGTACGCGGCCGGCAGCGCGGTCCCGTTCAAGGACGGCGCCAGCTACACCGCGGGCGGCATCAGCTTCACCATGAACGGCGCGCCCGGCAACGGCGATACCTTCACCATCGCCCCCAGCAGCGCCAGCGGCGACACCCGCAACGCCGGCCTGCTCGGCGACCTGCAATCGAAGAACATCCTGGACGGGGGCAAGGCCACCTACCAGTCGGCCTACGCCAACCTGGTCAGCACGATCGGCAACAAGACGCGCGAAGTGCAGGTCAACGGCGACGCCGCCGCCGCCCAGCTGACCCAGGCCAAGGGCGCCGCCGACAACGTCTCGGGCGTCAACCTGGACGAGGAAGCGGCCAACCTGCTCAAGTACCAGCAGGCCTACCAGGCATCCGGCAAGGTGATGCAGATCGCCGACACCATCTTCGACACGCTGCTGTCGATCGGTCACTAATCTGGAATAAACCATGTCCCTGCGCCTCAGCACCAATGCGATCTACGAATCCGGCACCGGCCAGCTCAATACGCTGCAGAGCCAGATGGCCAAGACCCAGATGCAGCTGTCGACCAACCGCCGCATGCTGACCGCGGCCGACGACCCGATCGCCTCGGCGCGCGCGCTCGAGCTGACCCAGACCAAGTCGATGAACACCCAGTTCGCGACCAACCGCAGCAATGCGAACGCCTCGCTGTCGCTGGTCGACCAGTCGCTCGGCGACGTCAGCGCCCAGATCACGGAGATCCAGTCGCTGATCGTCACCGCCGGCAACGGCGGCTACGCGCAGAGCGACCGCGCCGCCCTGGCCACCGAGCTGGAAGGGCGCCTGACCGACCTGATCGGCCTGGCCAACACCTCGAACGGCACCGGCGGCTACCTGTACTCGGGCTATGCCGCGACCACCCAGCCGTTCACCCAGACCCCGACCGGCGCGGCCTACCAGGGCGACCAGGGCCAGCGCACGCTGCAGGTCGGCTCGACGCGCAAGATGGCGATCAGCGAAAGCGGCAGCGCCGTGTTCGACGCCGTCAGCACCGGCAACGGCAGCTTCCAGACCCAGGCCGCCGCCGCCAACACCGGCGCCGGCATCGTCTCGCCGGGCGCGGTGGTCGACCGCGGCAAGCTGACCGGCCACGATTACGCGATCAACTTCGCGGTGAGCGGCAACCCGGCGGTGACCACCTACACGGTGACCGACAAGACGGCCGATCCGGCCAAGAACGTGCTGGAAAACCAGCCCTACACGCCCGGCGCCTCGATCAGCTTCGACGGCATGTCGCTCGACATCAAGGGCGCCCCGGCCAACGGCGACAGCTTCACGGTCGAGCCGAGCGAAAAGCAGTCGGTGTTCACCACCATCACCAACCTGATCAAGACCCTGCGCACCCCGGCCGACGGCTCGACCGGCAAGGCGGCCCTGGCCAACGGCCTGGCCACGGCCAGCTCGAACATGCAGAACGCGCTGGACAACGTGCTGAC
>Ga0308170_10004071_pt1 | contig 11654 bp, 9 predicted proteins | sample PhyBR2_2_FD_202136 | JGI IMG/M metagenome (GOLD analysis project Ga0308170, IMG submission 202136) | Phyllosphere microbial communities from UC Gill Tract Community Farm, Albany, California, United States - DLSLSB.R2 | ecosystem: Host-associated > Plants > Phyllosphere > Unclassified | place... | reverse complement strand
GACTCGAGCTCGTCCCCGATCCGCAACGACGTCCGCCTCTTCTTCCCCAACGTCGGGCCTGTCGGCGCCGAGATCTGGACCTCGTCGCACCTCCTCTCGACGTCGTCGCCGCGCTTCCGCGCCCAGCTCCTCGACAGGTCGTCGGCGAGGGGTATCTCGGCGCCCTCGTCGACGATCAGCGACACCGAGCGTCCCGACGAGGCGCCGAGCATGGTCGGCGCTGGCGAGGTCGAGGACGAGGACGACGGCGCCGACGCACGGTCCTGCCTCAGCGACGCCGACTCGGACGGCGCGCTCGAGCCCGACTTCATCGTGCCGTCGCTTCCGTCGTCGCTCTTCGACACGTCGCGCATCGCCGGCTTCACGCCGCACGAGCTCGTCGTGACGGAGCGCACGCACCTCTTCTCGACCTACCGCGCCGTCGTGCGCTTCCTCGAGACGGGCGTGATCGCCTTTGCGCCCCTGTACGCGTCGTGCGTCAACTCGCACACGGACTTGGGCTGCCAGGACCTCCGTTTGGACCTCATCAAGGACTGTATCGCCGCCTCGTCGTGGTCCTCGGTCGACGCCGCGCTCGTCCCGCTCCCGGTCTCGCCCAAGTCGACCTACCGCCTCGCCGTGCACCTCGGCATCTCGCACCTCGCCCGCCAGTGCCTGCACAACCTCGCCGCGCAGCTCTCGCCGATCAACGCCGCCGCCGAGCTCTTCGGGTCGATGAGCCGCGCCGACGCCGCGTGGCGCGACGTCGTCGTCAAGTTCGTCGTGCGCCAGTGGGACGAGGTCGTCCACAACTGGAGGTGGAAGCACGAGCTCGAGGGCCAGGGCAAGAGGACGGGCAAGGGCAAGACCGTGTTCGAGGTGCTCAACATCGTTCACGAGGCGCGGCTCGCCGACTTGCGTGCGTCCAGCTTCCTCTCCTCTCTCTTTCCCTTTCCCGCTCTTGGCTCGCTCGCAGCACTCGCTGATCATCTCGAGGGTCGCTCGCTCTCGTGCGCAGGTCGTCGCTAGGTCGGCGGGCGGCCCTGAGCCGGCTCTGGCGGAGGAGAAGGAGGACGAGGAGGAGGGCTCGCAGGACGAGTCGGTCAGTGCAACTCGAAGCCGTCAGTACTAGCTTCTATGCGTCTCGGCGAGTCCTTGTCTCTTATCCTGCCTGAGCGAGCGACAGCGAGTCGAGGAAAGACGAAGCGCAGGCGCCGCTCGGACCTCCTCTCGGCCTCCACTCTGCTCGCTTGCGGCTCGCTCTCACCTCGTCCCCGCTGTCGAGACGCCGAGCGCTCAGCAATCGACTTCTCGCCTTTTTTCCTCTCTCTCTCTCAGTCTCGCGAGAGTGGGCGCGCGAAGAGGGTGTGAACGACGGCGAGAGAGCTCTATTCCTTTACACGCGAGGCTGCGGGTACGCCACGCTCGTTAAGATGATGGACAGGGAAAGGAGAGGACGAGGGGAACACAGACAGGGAGAGAGAGCCGAGAGAGAGAGAGAGAGAGAGAGAGAGAGAGAGAGAGAGAAGAAGAGGGGAAGAGAGAGAGAAGTTTAGGAAGGAGGAAACGAGGAGGGGAGGAGTGGGAGGTCGAGGCGAGCGAGCCCGCCGCCTTTTATCGAGGTACGAGCGCGTCTACTTGACGCTCATCTTGCGCCAAAGCTTCTCCTGCCGCTTGGCCTCGTCCTTGGCGAGCTTCTGCCGCTCCTTCTCGGCCTTGTCGCGCGCCTTCTGCTCCTTGTCGCGCGCCTTCTGCTCCTCCTTGATGCGCTTCTCCTGCTCCTTGCGCGACAGCGCAGGCTGCGGCTGCGGCTGCGGCATGGGCGGGGCGAGCGCCGGTGCTGGTGTCGACTCGGCGAGAGGTCCGTGCGCGCTCTTGCCGAGCTCGGGCGACGCGCCGCCGACCGCGCCGCTCTCCTGCAGGCGCGACGGGTGCACCGGGAACGACGCCGACGGCGACGAGACGATGGGCGACGCCGTCGACGGGCGGCGCCGCACGCTCCCGAGCGCGTCGCCGTTCGTGCGCACCTCGAGCGCCGGCGGCGGCGGCGGCCCACCCGCGCCCGGCGCCGACGACAGGCGCCCGCGGCCGTTCGTCTCGCCGCCTGCGCCGACGCTGCCGAGGCCGAGGCCGACGCCGTTGTGGAGCGATCCGGCGTGCGACGACGAGGGCCGAGGCTTCTCCGACTTGTTGCGAGTGAGGAAGCCGCGCGTCTTGGCGAACGCGCTCGTCGAGGTCGTCAGCGGCGGCGGGACCGGGTGCGACGACGTCGACGAAGCGGCCGGCGGCTGCATGATGCCCGACGACGAGAGCGACGTCGACGAGGTGGACGAGCCGGGCGGCGGCGGCATCGGCGGGCGCGCGCCGTCGAGGGCGCCGAACGAGGTGCGCGACTCGCGCCGCTGCGTGTACCGCGGCGACGGCTGCGGCACGGCCGACGAGGCGACGGAGGCCGAGCCGTCCTCGCTCGGCGGCGCGACGGGGACGTCGTGCGCGCTGCCGTTCGAGGGGCGCGACAGGTCGACCGACGAGCCGTTGGGCGACGCGGCGAATACGTTCGAGACGAGCCCGACGCCGTCGAGCTGCTGGTGCGGCGGCGCTGGCGGCGTCGGCGTCGCCTCGGACGAGGACGAGGGGATGCTCGGGAGCGTGAGCGTCGCCGACCCGGGCGTGAGCGACATGCGCCGCTCCTTGGTCGTCGACGAGTGCGACTTGGTGCGGCCGAACTTGCCCTTGAGGCCCGACCATGCGCCCGTGCTGTCCTTGCGCTCCTTGTCGCCGCCGCCGAGCTCGCCCGGCACGTCGACCGAGCTGCCCGAGACGGACGCGACGCTCGTCTTGCGCTGCTGCGGCGACGAGGATGGGCCGTTCGAGGTCGACAACGAGAGGGAGGCCGAGCCGGAGACGGAGCGGGGCGAGGTCGCGGCGGCGGGAGGAGGAGGCGGAGGGAAGTCGTGCTCGGCGGTCGGGTTGACGAGGGCGACGGGTACGGGCAGGGGCGACGGCAGCGGTGCGCCAGGCGCAGCTGGGGGCGAGGGGATGGCGGCTGCTGGTAGGGGAGGGACGGCGGGGACGCCGTCGTCGACCGACGACGGCGCGAGCCCGCCCGTCGAGACGGAGCTCGTCGTCTGCGCACGCTCGCGGTTCGTCGCCGTCGTGCCGGCGACCGACGGCGTCTGCGGGACGGGCAGGTCGACCCCTGCCCAGTCAAAGTCGACGGCCTGGTAGAAGAGGACGTAGCCGCTGCCGGACCCGGGCGTGTCGCCGAAGAAGCGCGAGATCTCGTGCTGCTCGATCGGGTACACGTTGTTGTCGTCGAACACGATCCACCGTTTGCCCGACTTGACGATCGTGATGTAGTGCCCGTGGTGCGGGCCGACGCCGATGTGCACGACGATGGCCCAGAGCTCGTACAGGCGGTCCGGGTCCGAGACGTCGTCGGCCGTGTTGAACAGGCGCAGCTCGAAGGGGAACACGACGCGGTACGTGAGCTTGACGTGCCGTTGGAGCGACTCCTCGTACTTGAAGCGCTTGAGGTGGAGCGCGAGGATGTTGGGCAGCTTCTTGATCTTCATCCTGCGGACGTGCGCGGGCGGCGTCAGCACGACCACGACGACAACCGAGACAGGATAGAGAGACGCAGACGCACCTCTTCTCGGCCTCCTGCAGGCCGCAGCACTTGTCGCACGAGAACTTGTTGCGCTGGCAGAGCATCTCGGACGCGCTGAACTGGCGCAGGCACGCCGTGACGGACGAATTCTGCTCGATGTCGATCGACAGGTCCAGGAACGCCTCGTCGCGAGAGGTGACCTGTTGCAGAGAGAGCGTCAGAGTCGAGGTGCGAGGGAGAAGACGAGGAAGAGGAAGAGGGACGCACCGTCTCGCAGGTCAAGCACCTCGTCTCGTTCGTGAGGATGCCCTCGAAGAGCGAGTGCACCCACGTCTTGGCGTGTGCGCCGAACCCGGTGCCGACCATGCCTGCGAGCGGATGCGGTGCATCAGTACGAGAGCGGGAGACGGCTGGAAGAGCGAGCGGGACGCACTGAGGGCCCGACCCTCGTCCGCCGCGCGCTTCTTCTCGTCACGCTCGAGCGCCTCGGCGACCGAGTTGATGAGGAAGTTGAGGAACTCGTGCGCGTCCTGGTGCAGCGTGCTGCGGAAGAATTCGTTGTCGCGCTTGAGCTGGTTGATGAAGGCCTGCGGCGCGACCGTGCCGAGCGACTTGGGCTGCCGCGAGATGGTGGAGAACAGGTCGCGCAGCGTCGTGAGCAGCGTCGTCTCGGCCGACGTCACTTCTCGTGCGAGGGCGCCGCCTGCGGCGACGAGGGGCGTGCCGACGCCGGTGAACGACGAGTTGGTCGTCTGCTGCGCGAGCGCCGCGCCGCCCGAGAAGCCGCCTGGCTCGCCGCTCGACGACGCCGACTCGGCGACCGAGCTCTGGCGCTTGTGCGGGCCGAAGATGTTGCCTCGCCCGCTGCCGTTGGCCGTCCCCTGTCGGGAGGGCGGGGATCGGCGAGCGGCGGGCGGCATCGCGGTCGGGACGTAGGGCGTGCTGAGGGCGTTGCCGACCGCCTTGGCGGCGCGGCCGGCGGACGAGAGGGCCGAGAGGGCTGATGATGCCGTAGACGAGGGCGCAGGCGGGTCGGAGGGTGCCGGTGACGGGTCCGGCGAGGCCGGCGCCGCATGGGCGAGTGGGGGAGGTGAGGGTGGATCGGTGCCGTAAGGGTGGTACGACTCGACGAGTTGGCGGAAGGGTTTGGAGAAGTAGAGCGACTGCAGGACCGAGTTGGCATAGCTGCACGACGACGAGGGAGGACGGCGTCAGCTCGAGAAGGTGTGGGCCGACGGCCGGCGCGAGGGATGGAGCGAGAGCCGAGGACGAGGCCGCACCAGGTGTTGCCGAACTGCACAGGAGGGACAAGAACAGAGTCAGTGCGTGCTAGGCGAACCGGACGATCCAGGCTGACGGCATCGCTGCCGCTGATCCGCCGGCTTCGGTGTCGGCGGGGGGAAGAGGGGGAGAGAGGCGGGCGGGCGGACGCAGAGGGGAGAGGGGCGACTCACGTTCTCGAGGCCATAGTATCGCTCGCCTGGAGCTTCTGCGTGCCACTCGACTGGCGGACCGGCCGCCGTGGTCGCTGCACCGGCCGCGAGAGCCGGGGTGCCGCCCTGAGCGGCGGGGCCAGGTCCGCCCTGCCACCGCCGCAGGAAGGCCATCGACGCGGGTGTGCGGGCACCGAGTGCTCAGGCTGAGCTTGCGCGCGGGCGGGCGGGTCGCTCGAGCGCCTCGCTGGGCGGGGAGAGGAGCTGCCCCCGGACGGCGGTCGGTCGTCGAGGTCGGGCGAGGCGGCTCAGCTGGCGTCGGCTCGGCGGCGGGTCTGGGTGGGTCGAACGGGGCGAGGCGTGTACTGGCAGCGAGTGCAAGGAGCTGCCCTGGCGCTGGAGTGGGCGAGCTGATGAGGAGGGTCCGGCTCCCCCTCCTCCTCCGCGCGCCCACCGTGAGCCGAGGCCTGGGCCGTCTCGTCGAGCTGCGACACCTCTACCGGTCTCCTACGAACCGCTCGTCTGCGTGCGGCTGCAGGTGTAGACTGCAGCATCCGACAAGCGAAGCAGCACTTGCCCGCCGCGACAGAGTCGTTGCTACTCTTCGCGCCCGCCCGCTCTCGCGGCTGCGCTGGACTTCTGTCTCGGCTTCTTGCGCTTGAGGAACCGCGTCCCGCTCACTTTCTTGTACTCTGCGGCCGGTGGCTCGAAGGGCGCATCGTCTTGTCGCGCTCGCTCCCCCTCCTCGAGTCGACCTTCTCAAACTGCGAACGCTCGCTCCTGCTCGTCGACGTCCGTGAGCGCCGTCGTAGAGAGTCCTAATGAATGCCATGCAGTAGCTCAAGATGTGGGAAGATGCACAGTACAGCCAAGAGTCGCCCTCGGGCTCCAGTCCAACTCGACGCTCGTCCTCCTCGGACCTCCTCCTCCTCGTCCCTGCCCTCCTCACTGCTCGACGATTGCACGACCCGCACCACCCATCCACCGCTTCGGCGATCCATTGTACGGCTCGCCGTACCCACCGCCGTACTCGCCCGCGCCGAGGAGGCCCTCCTCGCCGTCCTCGTACGGGTCGACGTACCGCCTCGTCGCCGCCGCCGTCGCCGAGCCGTGCTCGGGCGACGTCTCAGGGATCGACTGAAAGATGAGGGAGGGCTGCGAGTGCGGGCGGCGGAGCGACTGGGCCGAGCGGCTGTGGAGAGAGTGCCGCGGCGGGGTGTTGGCGGGGGAGGGGAGCGATGGTAGGCGGCGCTGGAAGGACGAGTACGTGTGCTGGAACCTGTTGCATCACGGTCGAATAGGCGTCAGAGAGGGGCCTCGAGCGTCTGGAAGAGCGCAAAGACGCGCTCGAGCGCAAGAGAGAGAGAGAGGAGGACGCACGGATCCGTCATTGACTCGGTCGAGATCTCCCTATTCCGCCCCGCGCTGCGCCGGCTCCCTCCGCCGCCCTCGCCAAAGTCGAATCCGAGCCCGGACGCCAAGCCGTCCTTGACGCTGCCGAAGCTCGCCGCGATGCGCTCGAGGCTCAGGCCGCTCTCGACGCTGCGCTCGCGCCCGACGGTCCGGGTGCGCGACGCCGAGTGCGGCAGGCTGAAGCGCGGCGAGGGGTAGACGAGGGGCGAGTCGAGCGGGAAGGCCGACGGCGCGAGCGACGACCCGTCGTCGTACCTCGACAGCGAGTCGGTCGTGCCCGAGGTGGCGCTGTGCCGAGGATGCGGGTGTGGGCGCAGGCCGGCGCCATCGTCGACGTCGTGAGGTGCATGTCGGTGAATGAAGATCGGCGGGTCGTACGAGATGGACGAGGTGGCGGTCGGCTCGAAGGAGGAAAAGGGCGGAGGGGAAGGTCGTCGAGCGCCGGTCCAGCGCGGGTCTGTGCAACGGGCGTAGGTCAGTTGGGTGTTCGTTAAAGAGAAAGTGCAGTAGAAGGAGAGAGGAGGACGCACCGTTGAGGAAGAGAGCGCTGTCTGGCACGCCCGTCTCGCTCAGCTCCGAGCTGAAGCTCCTCCTCATCGCGCTCGGCTGCGTCGACAACATCGGCCCGCCCTCGAGCGAGTCCTCGTCCTCACCGACGGCGCGCAGCCCGAGGCCCTCGTCCTCGGGCGTCTGCGGCGGCGTCAGCTCGGGCCCGTACCCGGACACGGCCCGCTCGTTGTCCGACTCGGCGCCGCCGTGCGTCCAGCTCAGGTAGCCGAGCCGGGTGTCGCGCTTGTGCCCGTCGCTCCTGCTGCTCGAGTCGTCCGAGTCGCCGTTCGAGACGGCGAGGTGGACAGGTGCGCCGAGAGGAGGCGGCTCGTACGAGGAAGGCGAGGGCGGAAGCTGCGTGATGACGGGCGGGTCGTACATGGTCGAGAGGCGGAGCGCGCCGTTCGTCGCCGTGATGGGCGGAAGAATGGGGAGGGCGAGGGGCCGAGTGCTCGTCTCCTGCATCTCGCGCGGCGCGCCGAAGCCGTCGTCGTCGGCGTGGGCCCGTGCGTCGGGCCGAGGCGAAGTGAGGTCGACGTTGTCGAAGGCTGGGCCGAGTAGAGGAGGGACGTGAAAGTCGGAGTAGTGGACCCGAGGCGTGCGAGAGGGAGGTTCAGGCGAGCTGGGCCCGGGCGACTCGACGCCGAGGAGCGGTGTCGACGGTCCGACACCGTCGGCGACGTCGATCTCGCCCGCCGGCCCGTACTGCCGAGGCACGAGCCCAGAGCCTTCCTCCGCGGCGCCGTTGCCGCCGGAGGAGGCGAGGAAGCCGCGCTCTCGAGCGTCTCGAGGGCTGCTCCCCGGCGTACTGCCCGACCGCGTCGACCTGCCCGCCGCGCCGCCGAGCAAGCCGCCCGTCGCCCTCGAGAGGACGCTCCGCACGCTCGCTCGCGACGTGCGCCCGCTCGGCTCGGAAGGGCGGCGGTGCGGCACCCACTCCCACATGATGCCGCCCGGCGGGCCGTCGCGCCCGCCGCCGTCCCCGCCGCCGCCGCTGCGAGCGCCGAGGAGACCGTCTTCCTCTGCGAGTTGACGATCGGCTCGTCGCCGTCGACGTCGGCGGACGCAGCAGCAGCAGAGGAGGAGGAGGGCGAGGACGAGGAAGAAGAAGCAGATCGGCGCTGCGACGGCGGCGGCGAGCTGCGAGCCCGTGAGGGACCCGGATCTCGAGGCGGCGGTGTCAGCGGCGCTCGAAGGCGAAGATGAGGAAGTGCTGGACGTGTCGGTGAGAGAGGCGATGGAGGAGGAGGTGATCGAGGAGGGCGAGGAGCTCGAAGGGAGGGAGGTCGTCGTCGTCGCGGCGTTCGAGGTGGCGGAAAGGCTCGAGAGCGCTGCAGCAGCTGTGAGATTAGGCATCAGTTCACGGTGGTAGAGATGACAAGCGCGAAGGAGAGAAGGACGTACCGGACGAGGCCGAGGCCAGAGCGCTTGAGAGGCTCGCGACAGCTTGCGGATCCAGCGACGACGCACTCGCCGCAGACGCCAATGCCGACGACAAAGAAGCTTGAGCTCGTGATGCAGAGGAAAGAGCTGCGAGGTCAAGTGCGCAGGGTCTCAGTCAGGGACGGTGCCTTCGAGCGATTCGGCAGAGGCGCAGGGGGACGTACCGTTCGGCGGGAACGTCGAGGGCGCAGCTGCGGTTGTCGGCGTGGTCGTCGAAGCTTCTCGAGCTGATGAGGAAGTCGGCGAGGATGCAGACGGAGCGGTAGACGACGCTAGAGCTGCAGAAGGGGGTCGGGGGACGAGCGTCAGCTCGTCTTCGCGCAGAAGGCCGCCGAGAAGCGAGCAGGACGTACAGGTCGATGGAGCAGTAGCCTCTTGCGATGCAATTGGCGCGGTCGGCGAGGGCGAGGCCCTCGTTCGAGAAGGCGCAGCGGTCGCGCTCGCCGAGGTCGGTGTGGCGCCGGTCGACGTCTCGCCCGCACCGAGGGTGAACCGCCTCGTGCCGCCGTACTCGTTGACGACCGTCTCAGTGCCGGTGCCGCCCGCCGTCGTGTACAGGTCGCCGAGGTCCTGCCCTCGGACGTCGGCCGCCGAGTCGACTGTGATGGCGAGCTGGAGGAGGACCGTCTCGTACCGCGTGATCTCAACGGCGCCGGTGATGAGGGTCGGCGCACCGTTGGGGGCGAGGGTCGCGACCGTGTAGGCGGCGAGTACGGTCGCCGTTGGCGAGGAGGTGTAGCTGAGCCAGGGCGGGAGGTTGAGGGCCGGGGCGACGTAGGTGAGGGCGAGCGGCGGGTCGGCCATGGCCCCGCTGGCCTCGAGCCCGTTGTTTCGGACGCGCTCTGCTGCTGCGCGGCTGCCGTGCGACGTGTGCTGCGAGGTGTGGAGCAAGGGCGAGTGGTCGAAGAGCTGGGCGGACGGGGTTAGAGGCGGGCGCGCGCGGCGAGGCGGTGCTGGGACGTGCGAGGCCTGTCGAGTGGCTGAAGAGGTGCTCGTTGGAGCTCTAGCTGACGCTGAGGGGCGAGCAGGAGCGGCGGAGCGGAGAGAAGCTGAGCCAGTTGAGCGACTTCTACCGCATCGGCAGCGAGCGTGGGAGCTTGCACCGCCGCCTGCCCATTCGGGCTCGCCTCGCAGGTCAAATCAGCGATCGCTCCTCCCCTCCACTCGTCCGCTCCCCCTCCTTCATCGCGCGGCTCTCCCACCTGCTCACCTTTCGACCAGGAGAGCGCGACCTTACCGATTCAGCACCGATGCGCACGACTACAGCACCTCTCCTCGCCCTCACGGCGCTAGCTCGCCTCGCCCTCGCCCTCCCTCGAGCCAGCGACGACTTCCCCGCCCAGGCCGTCTTCGCGCCCGCACTGCCCGCGCAGGATCAGCAGGGGCAGCAGCAGCCGCTCGCACTCGCTCATGACATCCAGCTCTCGACCCTGAGCCACCCGCACCTGCCGACCCACCGCCTGCGCGTCAAGCACCCGCGAGGGCTGTGCGACGACGTCGACCAGACGAGCGGCTACGTCGACACCGACCGCGGCCACCACCACTTTTTCTGGCAGTTCGACTCTCGCAACGACCCTTCGAACGACCCCGTCGTGCTCTGGTGCGTCCCCCGCCGTCTCCTCCGCCTCGTCGTCCTCCTCCTCGAGCTAGAGCTGACTTGACGCTCCCCTCGCAGGCTCAACGGCGGTCCGGGCTGCTCGTCGTTCACCGGTCTACTGCAAGAGCTTGGTCCCTGCCGAGCGAGGCCGGCGGGGCAAGACCCGGTCTTCAACCCGTACTCGTGCGTCGCTCTTCCTCCTCGTCTTCCTCCGCGTCTCTGAGCAGACGCTGATTTCCCACACGCCGTCTCTCTCTTCCTATCTACTCGACATCATCTCTACGCCGCCCCCATCCACGCCCTGCGCTCCTGCGCACCCCGCCTTCGCCTCTATCTCCCCCTCTCGGTTGCGCAGCTGGAACAACAACGCCTCGATCATCTTCCTCGACCAGCCCGTCGGCGTCGGCTACTCGTACGCCGACAAGCACGACGAGGGTGTGTGGACGACCGAGGCGGCTGCTCGCGATGTGCGTCGAGCTCGTCTGGTTCACGCTCACGGCGGCCGAGCTGACTTCTCTCCCTCGACCCGCCGCAGATCTACGCCTTCCTCCAGATCTTCTTCCACGAGTACGCAGACAAGTTCGGCAACTCGTGCGTCTCGATCTCCCTCTTGTCGTCGTCTCCTCGGCGGTCGGCTGACGTTCCTTTTCGGCCCTGCAGCGAGTTCCACATCGCCGGCGAGTCGTACGGCGGGCGGTACATCCCCGTCTTCGCCGACTACATCCGCAAGCAGAACGAGCATGCCGACGAGCGCGGCTTGGCCAAGATCAACCTCGCCTCGGTCCTCATCGGCAACGGCTTGTGCGTCCTCGCCCGCTCTTCGGCTTCGTGCGGGCGGATCCAGCTGACGCCTTACGCTCTGCAGCACCGACCCGCTCCGACAGTACGCTTCGTACCACCCGACCGTCTGCACCGACCAGATGGGCGGGCCCTACGTCGACAAGCGCGCGTGCGACCAGATGGCTCGAGCGCTGCCGGCGTGCCAGAGTCTCGTCAAGGCGTGCTACGGTGCGTCCCTCTCCTTCGCCCCATCATCGTCGGACTCCTATCGAGCAGCGAGCTGACTCGGGCTGCTCCTCGCCGGACTCGTTCCGCCGCCGCACAGACCGCCCGCACGTCTCGTCCCTCTGCGTCTCGGCGTCGGTCTACTGCGAGAGCAGGGTCACGGCGCAGTACGACTCGACCGGTCGCAGCCCGTTCAACATGCGCAAGTTCGGCGACTACGTCGAGTCTAAATGGATCGAGCGCTGGCTCAACAAGTGCGTCCTCCTCTTCCTCGTCTCCCTTCTCTCGCCGCCTCTCCTCCTTGGCCGGGGCCGACCTGCATCGGAACGGCAGGAAGAGCGTTCTGCTGACGTTCTGTTCCTGTCGCGCAGCGAGTCGGTCCGTCACGAGCTCGGCGTCGACCTCGACCCGCACGGTCACGGCGTCAAGAAGTTTGTCGGCTGCAGCGACAAGGTGTTCGAGCACTTTACCCTCTCCGGCGACCAGTGCGTCTCTCCCCCTACCTTGCTCTCTCGGGTGTGAGCCGGATCGCTGACGGTGCGGCCGCCGTCGCGCAGGGTCCGCCCGAGCTTCCAGCACGTCGCCGACCTTCTCGACAACGGCGTCGCGACCTTGCTCTACGTCG
>Ga0308170_10004066_pt1 | contig 11661 bp, 7 predicted proteins | sample PhyBR2_2_FD_202136 | JGI IMG/M metagenome (GOLD analysis project Ga0308170, IMG submission 202136) | Phyllosphere microbial communities from UC Gill Tract Community Farm, Albany, California, United States - DLSLSB.R2 | ecosystem: Host-associated > Plants > Phyllosphere > Unclassified | place... | reverse complement strand
CAATGGACGTCAGGAGAGGAAAGAGCTCTTATGTCAAGAAAGGACGTAGTGAGCTTGATCGCAGTATCGCCTCTGTCGATACGTAGCAACGATACCAATTGCTTGACAGAAAAATAGCTGGTTATTAATTTCTTTCCCGATTTGGCGCCGACTCGCTTTACCAACCCTGCAGTTGGCGGCGAGCCAAGTCTTCCCCTTTTCAAGTTCAACATGAAGATCAGGACGCATTATTTCAGATCGATGAACTATTTTAGTCACATAGTTTCACTCTACCGTCCTATTTAGAACTCGCCGCAACCCGTCTCTTCTGAACGAACTCAGCATTCCTATCACTCCAAAATATTTCCGATCCGATAAAGTTAGCAGGGATCATGAATGACGGGCACCGACTCGTTGCAGAATTTTGTGCCCTCAGCCAATGCCGCGCAAGAATGGCGATCAGATATTTAGTGCTAAACGATCCATTTACATGTTGGCCACATCACGTTTAGCGTCCAATATTTGCTGAAGGGCAATAATTTTACGTACTTCGCGTCGTCCACAAGTCAGAAGGCGTTTTCATCCAATGGTCTTCATCCCGTTGAACAAGGTCGCAAATGTGTTCATACGTTAAGAACGCCATCGTATCAGTTTTCGCTGAATAGCCTTTTTTTACGAATTTGGTAATTCCTGAACTAGTTACGAGCAGTGCTTTGTCTGCGACCTCTCTACTACGAACACCATAGAGCCTATCGACGATTGCGATGCCCACATTCTTGTCTTGCCGCTTAACTTCCACGATCACGGTTTTTACCGTGTCACCTTCAGCATAAACAGCATAAATATCTATACCGTTATCTTGGGAAAACCGCTTGAGCTCCACGCGAATAAAGCCCATCTCCTTGAGAAGATATGAGACAGCGACCTCGAACAGTCGTGGATCGAAATGGCTTAAAAGTTTAGGATTTTTACTGATGATATCAAGAATGCATCTTTCAACGTCACCAATGAAAATTTCTCTATCAATTCTCTTTCGTTCGCCATTTTCGATCACAGTAAAGGTATCGAGAAGAAAATGATCAAATTCCCTTTCGATTGGCGCAACCCCTCCAATCCGGCGGTCATGACTATCAAAAGAAAGCCTGGATCGGTTTATTTTGAGAATACTATTCTGAGCTCCTCTGATACTCATTTCTTTCCCAGCCCTTGCCAAACTCATACATTCAAGAAGCTCTTGCGGCTTGAAATAATCGCTCAAATTTTCCTCATATCCTGGAGCGAAAAAATCGAATGTTGATATTACACGCTCCTGGCCCTGCAACTGGGCCATGCTGACATCCAATACAAATTCGTCACTTTTGTCACGGTAAATGTTATTCATGGCTTATCGATGTACACGTTTTGTACAGTTTCATCTATATAATTCAACAGGCAACTTGAAAGCCGAACGTCGGTGATCGTCCTTGAACGGGGACGCATTAGCCGACCTATGTGAACGACACTAGACGACTGCAGCCATCTGACAGAGGCGCCATTCACACGGCATAAACTTCCCCAAAGCAAGCAATTACTTAGTCGCTGTGGAGCCAAGGTACGGCTCAAGCTCGTTCGGTCGAGCGGCAACAGCAGACCGGCGACGTTGAAAGAGGCATCAACGGCAACCGATGACCGCACGCCAGCAACGACAATCAGAGGCCCTCGGCTCCGCCGTGCCGCCATAGTGTAAGACCGGGCCTCGAACGCGCCGATCAGACAAAAAGCCCATCAATGATCGTATTTGGACGGGCCTCCTTCACTGCCTCGATGAAGCGGTCGCGCCCGGTTTGTCCACCCATCGGCCCGGACGGTCGATTCCACCACGCACTCGCGGGATGGGGCACGACCGCCGTGCGAATCCCGGATGCGTGCAGGTCGGCAATGCCCTCCTTCCCGAACCGCGCAGCCAGACGGGAAGCGAAAACCACAACATCCGGCTTCAGTACGACCGCGACGCCCGACAGAACCCGATTGGCCTCGACCACGTCCCGCTTGTCGACACGAATGGATTTACCGGTGCGCTCGGCCGGCCTCTGAAAGAAATTCATGTATGCGATCGACTGCAGCGCACTGCTAGCCTCAGGTACCCTGCAACCACACTCGTCGAGTGCATTGGCCAATGCATGGAAAATGGCTTTGGACTTGCTCGGGTTCTTCCCGAGGATCGCATTGTTGAAAACGCCGCGTGTACTGATATTCCGGGCCGCCTTTGCTCCCTGTAGATCGCGGCGTTCGTACCAGGCTTCCGGAGTGTTCCCTGGCTCGGGGACATCGAAATAGTGACTCTCGCCGAGTACGAGCAACTTCACCGGCCGTTCTCCGTAGTGAGCGCCGACAGCCGCCATCATTTCCGGGTACAGCATGTAGTGCGGGATATCCTTCAGCAGATGGTCGAAGCGGCTGGTGAGTCCCGAATAATTCCGGGTCGATTGCCCGGTGCTGGAAATGTCGTTCATTGATCACTCGTCATTGTTGCTGTTGAAGTCGGATTCCGTTTCCAGAAACTGGTCAGTTCCAGTCCGCCGGTTCCAGCAGATTCCAGCGTATGACGCTCATGAACATTTCGAGGTCCTCGTCGTCGCCGGAACTCTCGTACTGCATCTCGTCACGGTTGACCAGGAGTTCGGTCACCGTCGCCCCTCCGCTGGCATCGAAGGCGAAACCTGCATCGAAGACCAGGATGCCCGTCCAGCTTCTGTGGAGCTTGAGGCGCGACCCATCGAAATGGATGAACCACTTCGCGTCCATATCGTGCATCACGAAGCCGCGGGAAATCTGGTGCATTGCCCGGGCGTCGAAGCTCAGCTTTGGATGGAGCCTGGCATGACGGTGGGGCATTGGCTTGAGTTCGGCCCAGTCTGTCGGGTGAACGATCAGGTGATTCACGAAAGGAATACTGTCGACAGCAGCTCTGGTTGCCGCCAGCACGGCCATGTCGCGCCGGCGGCCGTTGGTGTCCGACGACAAACGGATCAGGTTGACGGCCTGGTCGTGCGTCGCCCAACGCAGCGCCATCGTCTGCCAGTTCGACGCTGCGGGTGGATGGCGTGCCTCCATCAGGAAGTACGTCGCCGGTCCGTTCGCGCCACTGAACGTGTTGGGCAAGCGCTCACGTATGAGCGCGTCATAGCCGGTCTTCTCACGAACGGCACGCAAAGCAGTTTGCTCCGGAGACTCACCGGCGCTCGCTTCGGTTTTTGCGAACGTCCATGTCAACCCGCCGAAATGGCCGGACGGTTCCCTCAACAGAAAGCGCCCACCGCCGCTGACCACTACCCCACCATAATTTTCCGCCACATTCCCTCCCGTTCGTCACGACGCCGATCCTGCCTGAAGGGAGCCCGGCGATCCTCGCACAGGCCCCGCCTTTTACTTGCGTCAGTCACACGTCAGGACGCAACCCGCCCATGGCATTGCCCGGCCTTCCGCGCATCCTCGCGACCTCGCGTGCGAGGCGCGCTATCTCGTCCTCCATCCGTCGCACGCGATCCTGATCGGCAAGTACACAAGCATCCTGGTCGAGATCGAACCAAAGAGTGTGATCATCCGGCAATATCGTCTGTACGGCAATACCTTCGGCCTTCGCTCTCGCCGCGATCGCCTCGGCCAGTCCTGCTCGCTGGGCGTCGCAGCCGTGCTGGATGAAGATAGCCCTGCCGGCCGCGCGCAGTCGCCCTTCATGAACGTTGATGAGCCAGTCGAGCAGTCCGGTCTGGTCTGCGTGGGCCGAATATCCCGAGAGCGCAACTATGCCGGCCCTGACCTCGGCCAGCTGCATCGACACCCCGTCCGGCCATTCGAGGCTGCCCGTGAGCCGCTGCCGATCGCCGGCTCCGGCGTGCGCCAGCGACAGCAACTTGCCGCCAACCGTTCCGGACGAACAGTAGCCTGCGAGCGCCACGGTGTTGGCAGCCGAGCCCAGGAGTCGGGGCAGCCACCAGGCGGCAGGACCGCCGTCGCAGCTTCCCGAGCTGATCACGAAGACCGTCGCCCGAATGCTCGGCTCGGGGTTGAACCGCTTCCGCTTCTTGATGGCATTGAAGATCGGACGCCATGCGCGAGCGAGGGCGTTCCCATGGCGTGCCATGTCCCAGGCCTCCTCCTGCGGCGTCAGCGTCATGCGACAGATATCGAGGGCCGTCTGCACGTGAGCGGGGCTGGTGTCGTCGAGCCCGAACCAGCGGAACATCTGCTTGCCCAGCCAGACAGGGCGCACCTTGCCGTTCTTGCCATTGTTCTCCGTTCGGCTTGCGGCCTCGAGCAGTATCTTGCTCATCTTCTGCGCGCTCGGGGCATCGACGATGAACTGGACGTCATCGTACTGTTCCGGGTTTTCCGCCACGATCCAGTGCAGGTCGAACAGGACGTCCTGGACCCGCCCCAGCGAGAACGCTGGCACGATCAGATTTCCGCCGAGTGCGATGGTCTTCTCCAGCAGCCCGCGCAGCTGGCAGCGTCGGTATTCCGGGTCGTTCTGCTCGGCGGTCCGCACCATCGCGCCGTAAGTGGATTCGACGACGGCGTAGTCGTTCTCGCCAACGTGCATCCTGTGACGCAGGAAAGGCAGGCCTTCCCGATCTTCGCTGTTGGGCCCCAAGTCGCCCGAAAACACGATGCTGCGTTGGGTCGGCCCTGGCGGGCCCCAGTGGACGGCGACCGAAAGCGCGCCCGTTACGTGCCCGGACCGGAAGAAGCGCACGAAAAGGTTGCGGTCGACCGGATGGAAACGTCCGAATAACGGCGGCTGGCGTGGTTCATGCCAACGCACCAGGTCGACATCGTCAGCATCGAAGCCGACGTCCGACAGCCCGGCTGCATCGCGCAACAGGATCTTCGCGATCTCGGCAGTCTCCCTTGAGCAGTACACGAGCCCCGTGAATCCTCTCTTGTACAGCACGGGCAGCAGGCCGCAATGATCGATATGAGCATGAGTAAGGATCACGAACCTGATGTCTGCCGGATCGAACGGCCAATCACAGGCATTCCACTCGGCAGCCGAGCGTTCCCCCTGCTGCATGCCGCAGTCGACAAGAAAGTTCCATCCGTTTGCTTCATCGTGCATCCAGGTGCACGAACCCGTGACTTTGCCTAGCGGGCCGATAAAACGAATCTTCATTTTGAGTCCTCCTGTGGTTGATATGAATTTTCCGCCAGGAAAGATTAATTGCGGCGCCACTTGCACGCAACGGTAGCTGCAATGCAGTGCAGTACTGCATTTCTATTGCACAGGTGAAATTCCTTCGGTATTCTGCTCACCAACTGTGGAGGACGCATGCTCAAGCCATTAAGTACAGCCCGCGTGGAAGGAAAGTTCAAAAGCTTCGACGAGCTCGCCAAGCGGCTGGTGAGCAGTTTCCCCGGCCTCGACTGGCCGGCTTCGCGTGCGCTGGCCGTCAAGATTGCCGACATCGACCGTGGCGACAAGGTCTGGTGGATGAGGCGTCACGAGAATGCACTCGCTCTTGCCGACATGCTCGAAGTACCGCTGACTGACCTGGGTCTGCTGGAAGTGCCGATGGGAGAGCAGTTCGAATTCGCGACCTTCCCCGAGTTGCCCCCGCTCGCCCTTGGGCGCGAGACGGGGTGCGAACTCGGCTTCGTCGACACTAACGACGGCAAGCCGCATGAAGAGAAACTGCAGTACTGGCTTGATGCCGTCCCGCCGCGCTTCGGCTGGCGCGGACCCGAGCACCGGATTTCCTGGCTCGAGTTCCAGCCAGGCAGTGGCCTGAGCTTTTACTGGGCAACACTGCGCGCGCGCAGCCGCCACGACATCTTGCACATTCGCCGTCTGGCCGACGTCGGCGATCGCCTTCGGCAACCGGGCAACCTGATCGTCCGCATCGGGCAGCCTTGCGATGAAATCGATCTGATCGCCATGGCCAGCATCCATGACGATCTCAATCTGCTGGTCGTCGCACCCTTTGGCGCGCCTCGAAAGGACCCCACTGCTCCCACCACATGGCTGCCTTCGTGGGAAGTGCTGACCGGGCTGACCGACGAACGCGTCGCCGCCCTGACCGATCCGGATGGTTTCCGGGATGCGATCGCCAGCCATGCATGGCGCCTGCACGACGATTGGCAGGCCCGGCTGCTGAATTGGGTCGAGAAGCGAATGAGCCGCGCCACGGACGACACGCTCCTGACCGCCAAGGGAGTGGCGAACTGGCTGACAACCTTTCCCGATGGCTGGCAGTTCGTGAAGGGGCCGGCCGACCTGCTGGCGATCTGCCGTCTGTGCCATGCGTCGCCGGAGACGACCCTTCCTCCCGTGTCCGACAGCGATGCCGGACAACGCTTGTTGAAGCGAATTACCCGCACTGACAACGCGATCGCGCAGCGCTTCACGGCCCTGGTCACGGCACGACTCGAGGCTCGAGAACTCGACTGGAACGGGCCCTTGAGTCGGGACCGGTGGGCAAGCCTTGCGCCCGACAAGGTCGACATTCCCGACGAAGCGGCGCTGCTGGCCATCGCCAATGCGGGCAACCAGGCAACACGGCGGCAACACGCGCATGACTTGCTCGACCGCTTGCACAGGACAAGCTTGGCACCACTCGTCAACGCACGGCTGCTGGTCGAGACGCGGACCGGGGAGCTGGGGCTGGCCCCGCAGTTCCTCGTCGACCTCATCGCACGAGATCAACTCATGCAGCGCATCCGGGACGACGCCGTCGAACGATGGGCCATGTATTGCTTCGACCCTGGACGGCGCGTGCTGGTTGACGCTGCTCTCGGCAGTCTGTCCATCGCCGAACTGCTCCTTGTGCTGGACCGCATCAAGGCTCTGCCGTCCGGCACGCTGGCAGGCACCGCGGTGGTAGAAGCCATGTTCCGCGAAGTCGGCAAGCGAATCTGCGGGGCTGCGACGGTGCCGCAGGCATTTGCATGTCTTGCGGAGATGGCCGTGTCGCGTATGGACGCCGAGGACCTCACGCCTAGTCCATTGACGCGGTACGCCGACGAAGCGTCAAGTTCGCCCGAATGGCTCGGTATCTGCTGGGCCTGGAGCTTGTGGTGCCCGCCACCGCCCTTCGGGGTGCCGGAGACCTGGGCATGGTGGTTTCCAGGCTGGGCTCGGGGACTCGCGGACGCGGAGTTGCCATTCCTGTGGACCTTCGAACTGCCGGAGCAGCACCAGACATCGAGTCGATGGCCGCAGTTGATGACGCTGGCGGCCCGCCTTGTCGGAAGGCTCGACCGCCCTCCCACACACGCGCCAAGCCTGCTCAAACCAGCGCTCCTCGTTGAAGGAATCCGTGGACGTTGGGGTATCGATCCGTTGTGGCTAGGCCCGATCGTCGGGAATCAGGGCGAACAGGCCTCCGGACCGGCCGAAGACCTGGTGCTGAATGAACTCGCCCGGATCGGTCCGACGGCGGCAGTCAGACTCCTGCCCGCATTGATGGCCTACTACCTATCGGACCTGAACGACCGCATCAGGCACATTCTCTTCCATCGGTCGAAAGTGCGGACCTGGACGCTGCGGCACGTTGCTTGCACGGATGTCGCGTCAAGCCTTACCGAAGTGCAAAAGGAGGCCTTGTGGCAGGCTCCGCATACGCTCCCGCCCCATCTACTGCCGGAGATTCTCCTGGACCCTGACGCTGTCGATCCGGCCAATCTCCCCGCACGCATTCGTGCAGTTCGCGTCCTCGGCGCCGACCAGGTCGACACCCTGTCCCGGCTACTTGGAACGACGTCACTCGGCATGATCGCGGCAGAGCGGCTCTGGACACTGGCCCCGGAAACCGCAGAGCGGCTTCTGAACGTGCTTTCGCAGCAGCACGACACGCAGGCTCTGCACTGGCTCGTCCTGCTGACCCCGGTCGACCGGACGCGCGCGGCCGCACGCGCGATCCTTGCCCGCGACGGCTCCGCGTTGAACGAGTGGCGTGACTGGGCCAGGCAGCGCCTGCCCTTTGCAGGCGCTGATGCCGAGCTGCTGGGGCGGATACTGGAAATCGACGTCTTGTGAAGCGTCCAACTCTGGGGCAATCGGAAGACCTGAGTCGAGATATCCGATGCAATCCGGCGCAAACATCCTTCCAGCACATCAAAAAGCTTCACACAAGTGTGCAGCTGGCGAACCAAATACGCAACCACTGTTGCATATTTGAAATCCGACGGAGTACGATATTGCTTTAGTTTAACTGCGAAGGAATTCCTGTGGATATCGCCGCCTCGAATGCCGACAGAACGCGCCGTCTCTCGGCAATCGTCGACACGTACCACCTGGACTCGTTCAAGACTTTGCTGGACGCTCCGCCCGAAACATTCCAGGCCCGTATCGGATTCGTTGGTGAGTTCTCGTCCGGGAAATCGACCTTGATCAACGCGATTCTAGGGGAATCACTGCTGCCTTCACGCAGCACTCCGACCACCGCCAACGTGATCCAGATCGAGGCCAACCTGAATGCAGGATCAGCCGAATACTATGCCGCAGGTCCTGACGGCGAGGCCCAGGGCATCAGTGCTGCCGATTTCGCGGCTTTCGCATGCAGCGACAGTCAGGGAACGCTTCGTTTGCGCCTGCCTCCGCGCGGTCTTCTTCAACCCGGAATCCAGCTGATCGATTCTCCGGGTATCAATGCGCTGGTGGCCGGTCATGCCGAAGTCACGGTTGCACAACTGTCATTGCTGGACGGTCTGGTGGTGTGCCTGCACTGCGAGATGGGAACTGTGCCGGCCAACGTCCTCGCCTTCCTGAAGCGCGAAGAGATCCAGGGTATCGCACACAAGCTGCTGTTCGTCCTTACAGCCGCCGATCAGAAAGCGCCCGCCAGTGTGGCCCGGGTCGCGGACAGCATGGCGGATGCGCTGCTGCGCGTGCTTCCCGAGTCCATGCCCCGTCCGAACATCGTCATAACGCGCGCGCTGGGTGCGCTGAACGGCGAAGCGGACGGCATGGCCGATTTCGACAAGATGTTCAACACCTTCTTCGTTGCCCGTGCGAGTCTCCTGCGTGAGGAACGCCGTGCATTGCAGCTCGGGCATTGCGCCGAACTCATCCGCGCAGCCCTGCAATCGTATAAAGCATCGATGGTGTACACGGACGACGAGTTCCAGCAGAAGCTCGACGACGGGCAAGCGCAGCTGAGCGAACTGCGCCAGGAGAAGATTGCACAGGAGCGCCGGCTGGAAGACTGGCACCAGACCTTCCGCCTGGAGCTGCAACGTACCGCCGACCGTTTCGCACCGGTACTGGGCAATGCGGACGCCGACAAGCTGGAACCGGTATTCGCCCAGCTGCAGGCTGCACTGGAGGACGTCGCGCTGACCCACATCCGACGCTACGTTCCGGAAGCCGACATCCAGGGCAAGGAGCTGCCTTCCGCACTGAAGACCGCACTGGCCAGCGCGCTGCAGGCCCACGCAAAGTATGTCGAGCATGGCGTCACTGCCGCCACCATGGTCGCCGTGACGCTGGCTACTTCCGGCGCCGGTGCCGGGGTTGTGGCGGCGGAGGCAGCTGGCACGGCGACGGCGGCCGCGCAGACGACGGCAGCGACAGTAGCCAAGGGCGCCGCCAAGGCTGCCGTCGCCAAGGCAGGTGAAGTGGCCGCCAAGTCGATGCTGAAGCAAGTGTTCGCACAAATGGCGACGACGATGAAGGACGTCAACCCACTGGAGATGGTCGGTAACGTCGTGCGCAACGTCTGGAACGGCAATGAGGCCAGGGAAATGCTGCCGCAGTTGAGCGCTCGGTTGGCGGATGCCTATCACGCGGATATCGTCCGCCACCTTGACGAGACCTGCTTCCAACCTCTGGAAGACCAGTTGGTCGCGATCGAGCAAGGCATGATCGAGGCACGCAAGGCGCGAAGCGCGAGCCTCGATGCGTTTGCACGGCAACGCGATCAGATCACTCGGGACCTGCGGGCCCTGGATGAGATGGTGGCACAAGCATGATTGACGTCTGCGACGGTCCTGCGCTGGACGAATTGCATCGGAATCTGCTCTGGGAAGAAGAACTGAGCACACGTATGGCCAGTGCCATCGAATCGACGCTGCACAATGACGAGGCCATGCTTCATGACTCTCTGCGTGTCATGGCACAGGGTGCGCGCACCCTGGCACTGCGGACCGGACAGATGCTGGAAGATGAACGTCCCTTGAGAATTGCGGTGGTCGGCGACTATTCCGCAGGCAAGAGCAGCTTCATCAACCACCTGCTCGAGGATGATACGCTCTGTCCCGTTCGTGACGATCCGACCACGTCCCATGTGACCGTGTTCGGCTACAGTCCGGTCGAACGGATCGCCCGACGGACGGACGGGGGACGAACCACCTGGCTCACGCGCGAACAATACATCGAGCAGGTGCAGTCGTCGGGCAAGCGCCGCTCGACGGGAAAGCCGCGGCGCTTCATCATCGGTGCGCCGATTCCCGTCCTGGAAGGTATCGAACTGCTGGACACGCCCGGCTTCAACAACCTACAGAATGCCGGCGACACCGAAGCTACCGAAAGCGTGCTCGGCGAAGTCGATGCAGTGCTCTTCCTGGTCGATGCGAATACCGGAACGATCGCGGAATCGGGCGTGCAGCGCCTGCGCAAGCTGAGAGCACTACTGCCGGGGACACCTGTCCGTGTCATGTTCACCAAGGCGGACGCCAAAGCTCCCGGTCGGATGCGCGCGTTGATGGAAGATTGTCAGCAAAGGCACGGTCAGTGGTTCGATGGCCACGTCCTCGCGTATTCGACGCGCGAGGCTGGGGAACGGACCGACATCATCTCCCGCGAAGCAATGTCCGGCATATTCAGGCAAATGGCGGCCAGCCGGCGCGAAGCCGAAGCCCGATCGCTGACGCACGCCGTCCACCAGCATCTGCTGCAACGCGAGCACATGCTGTCGCGGTGCACTTCGCAGCTCGGCGTCCTCGTCGAGATGCAGTCGGCCCGTGCCGGCAAAGCCTTGAAGAACAAGGAACTGATTCGCCAGCGCTTCGACCGGCTGCGATCGGATATGGGATCCGTGTATCGGTCCGAAGTCTGCGACACTCTCCGCGCCAGCTTTCGCGTCGAAGAAATCAGCGGCACCGGGTGGTTTTTCAAGGATGCGCGGATCGTCCGTGTCACGGCAGGACTGGCCATTGCGCTTGCATCCTTCAAATCGGTTCGCGAAATGCGCGAACGCATGCGCTCGGAGATCAAGCGCTACGTGACGGAGGACCAGGAGACTGCGCTGTCCGCCGTGGACCAGACTTGTTCCGAGGCCACGGCCGAGACGACTGCACGCGCGAAGGAACTTGTGGAAGCATCGTTCGGCCACCTGTTCGGCAGATCCTACGATTACGACACAACCGCTCGCGAAAAGCTCCAGGGGGCACTGGGGGAGCATTCCTCCGTCATCGCGGAAGCCCTGTGGGAAGACTGGTCCGGTTGGATCCATGGGCTTTACGAGATCCTTGACGATCACTACCTGACAGTGATCGTGAACGACGCACAGAACTTGACCAGCGCGCTGCAAGGCTGTCTGGACACGTACCGCGACCTCGTGGAGCAAGCAACACCGACCATGCAGGAAATCGCTTGATGAACAACTTCACACAATACCAGCAACGCAAGCACGCACTTCTCGACGCATACGATGCGATACTCGGCGCGGATCTTCTCCCCATCGAGGAAACGGGGGCCCTGCAGGT
>Ga0308170_10004065_pt1 | contig 11662 bp, 5 predicted proteins | sample PhyBR2_2_FD_202136 | JGI IMG/M metagenome (GOLD analysis project Ga0308170, IMG submission 202136) | Phyllosphere microbial communities from UC Gill Tract Community Farm, Albany, California, United States - DLSLSB.R2 | ecosystem: Host-associated > Plants > Phyllosphere > Unclassified | place... | reverse complement strand
GTTGATCTCGGTGATGTCGACGTTGATCGACTCCACCACAGCGGTCTGTTCTTCGGTGGCGGTGGCGACGGACTGGTTCATGCCATCGATTTCACCGATGCGCTGGGTCACGCTGCCCAGGCGTTCGCCGGCCTGGTTGGCGATGCCGACGCTGCTTTCGCTCTGGCGCTGGCTGTCGGTCATGGTCACCACCGCTTCCCGTGCGCCGACTTGCAACTCTTCGATCATCTTCTTCACTTGCTGCGCCGAATCCTGAGTGCGGTGCGCCAGGTTGCGCACTTCATCGGCCACCACCGCGAAGCCGCGTCCGGCTTCACCGGCGCGGGCGGCCTCGATTGCAGCGTTCAGGGCCAGCAGGTTGGTTTGCTGGGAAATGCTGGTGATCACTTCCAGGATCTGGCCGATGTTCACTGTGTTGCTGTTCAGGGTTTCGATATTGCCGCACGAGTCGCTGATCTTGGCCGACAGCTGCTGCATGGCTGTGATGGTTTTATCCACCACCTGTTGACCTTCTTCGGCCAGGCTGCGGGCATCGCTGGAATGTTGCGAGGCGAGGGCGGCGTTCTGGGCGATTTCCTGGGCGGCGGCGCCCAACTCATTGATCGCCGCGGCCACGCTGCTGGTGCGCGACGCTTGCTGATCGGAATTGAACATCGAGGAATTGGAGGCGCTGACCACGCGCAAGGCGACTTCGTTGACCTGGCCGGTGGCCGAGGCGACTTCGCGGATCGATGTATGGATACGCTCGACGAAGCGGTTGAACGAGGTGCCCAGTGCGCCGAATTCGTCCTGGCCGTGGATGGTCAGGCGCCGTGTCAGGTCGCCTTCGCCTTCGGCAATGTCATGCATGGCGCGACCCATGGTCAGCAGCGGTTGCATCAATACACGGATCAGCATGCCCAGCAGGGCGATGATGAATACCACGGCGATGGTCATGGCGATCAGCGCCGAGGTGCGGAATTCGCTGAGCATGGCCAGGGCAGTGTCTTTGTCGAGCACCAGAGCCACGTACCAGTCGGCGCCCGGTACGCCATTTACATGGGTGAAGGAGATGAATTGGGCTTTGCCGTCGAGTTCGACTTCCTTCATGCCCGGGCTGACTTGCGGCGCTCCGTTGGGGTAGGCCTCGGCCAGTGTCTTGAGCACGCGCTTGCTGTCAGGATGGATCAGGATCTTCCCTTCGGCACTGACGATGAAGGCGTAGCCGTGGCCGCCGAAATTCAGGGAGTTGATGATGGCGCTGATGCTCGACAGGTCTATGTCTGCACCGGCCACGCCGATCATCTGGTTTTGGTGCTGCACTGGAGTCGCTACGGTGACCACCAGCTTGCCCGACGAGGCGGCAATGTAGGGTTCGGTAACGATGGCTTGTTGTGCGTTGTTGGCGGCTTTGTACCAGCCACGGGCACGAGGGTCGTAATCGGCTGCACGGTTACCGGCAGGGACCGAGAACATCACACCGTCCGTACCGCCAAAGTAGCTGAGCTGGAAGTTGCCGGTATACGCCGGCAGACCCACGGCGCGCTTGAGGCTGTCGGCACTGCTGCCGTCTGTCGCGATTTGCTGGGCCAGCGATTGCACCAACTGAATGCGACCATCAACCCAGGTTTGGATATTGCGGCTGGTCAGGCTGCCGAGTTCCTGCATGGACGTCTCGGTACTGATGTTCAGACTTTGCCGTTGACGATAGTCGTTGAACAGGATGAAACAGGCGAACGCGACGGCCACCACAAGGGCGGCAGCCAACAGAATTTTGTGGCTGAATTTCATGTTTCTGGTCATTAAGAACGCTACCGCGGAGGGACCGGTCAGGAAGGGGTGTCAATTTGCCATAGCGTTGGTTTTTACGCTGTTACTTTTTATCGGCGCACAAGCCCGGCTCATCAGGTTCCCGGTCCCCGTTCCCGACGAAAGGCACGACCGTGTCACAAACTCTGTGATTCATCCGTGAAACACCTCTGCACCGCCGATAAATACTGGATTCGTCAGGGAACCAGATAGGGGTTTTCTCTTCTAAGGATCAGGTTGGCACCCTGCCACCTCCCTTCCGCTCCAGGAGTTACACCATGTCGCTGCGATCTATCGCCCTGCTCTTTATGTGCGTCGTGTTGACCGCATGCAGCAAGGTCAACCAGGAAAATTATTCGAAGCTGTCGGCCGGGATGCCCAAGGCCGAAGTCGAGACGTTGCTGGGGAAACCGACTGACTGTTCGGGCGCGCTCGGCATGTCCAGCTGCACCTGGGGCGACCAGAAAAGCTTTATCAGCGTCCAGTACGCCGGTGACAAAGTGTTGATGTTTTCCGGCCAAGGCCTGAAGTAAACCGGGGCCAAGTGCCCACGGGAGAATAAAATAATGATGCGGTTAGTTTTTGTGCTTCTGGCTGGCCTGATATTGGCCGGCTGTGCCACTTCTGGCGAAGATCCGTTGGCGCCCAAGACTGTAAACAGTGTCAATCTCAAGCGGTACCAAGGGACTTGGTATGAGTTGGCCCGCCTGCCGATGTACTTCCAGCGCAACTGCGCGCAATCCGAAGCCCACTACACCCTCAAGCCTGACGGCAATGTGGATGTGTTCAACCGCTGCCTGACGTCGGACTGGCAATGGGAAGAAGCCAGGGGCACCGCCACACCACAAGTGCCGGGCAAAACCGACAAGCTCTGGGTCGAGTTCGACAATTGGTTCTCTCGGATCGTGCCGGGCGTGGCGAAGGGGCAATATTGGGTGTTGTACGTCAGCGATGACTACAAGACCGCCATCGTCGGCGATCCGAGCCGTCGCTACCTGTGGCTGCTGTCCCGCACGCCAACGGTCAAGGTCGATGTGCGCGAAGAACTGCTGAGCAAGGCGCGTCAGCAGGGATATGACACCTCACGGTTGATCTGGCGCGCCTCCGATCGGCAGATGGCCAAGACGTCGGAATAAACTACCGTCTTGAATCAAACGTGCCTGGGCGGTCTTGAACCGGCCTGATGATTTGCACGTATCGATAGGGCGCTCTGCGGGCGCCCCGATTCTGAATTTCAAGATCTGCTCGACTGTGCCGATAAATTGCGCAGAGTCTTCAATAACCCTTCCTGGATATATCGCAGGCCACCTGCGCGCTGTGGTCGCGCGCGTCATGTTCGTCGCTGTTGCGTGGATGAGCGTTTTTTTGCGCTGCGCCAAAGCATCGGTCCGGTCAGGCAGAGTCGGGACGTTGGCAATGTATTGAACTCTACGCGTTTTACCCCTGTCGGGCTGAGGCACGGTGGCTGGTATCCCTATTTCCACGGAGTTGTACGATGCCCGTTCCTTACAAGGGTCCCGCTCGCCTGGGCAAGCGTCTGCTGTGTTATGCCGTGGCGCTGGTTGGGGCCAGTGCTGCGCCGTTCGTGTTCGCGCTGAGTATTCCCGATGCAGGACAGTTACTGAACGAGCATCGGCAAACACTGCCGTCCGAGCCTCGCTCTACCGAACCACCGCCGACGTTGGAACTTCCCTCCGACAGGAGCCGTCCCGCAGCTTCCGGGCTTCGCGTGCAGCTCAAAGAGATTTACTTCAGTGGTGATACTGAGCTGGCGCAAGCGGAGAGTCTTCAAGCGCTGGTCAAGCCTGTTCTGGGAAAGACACTCGATCATGCAGGTCTGCAGCAGTTGGCCGACGATCTCACCCGCTACCTTCGCGGTCGCGGCTATGTGCTGGCCCGCGCCTATCTGCCCCGTCAGGATCTGACTGAGGGTAAGTTGCAGATCGCCCTGGTCAAGGGGCGGCTGCAGTCGGGCACCTCACGCATCGAACTGAACGGCAATACCCGCAGCAGCAACGATCGCTTGCGGCAAATCGCCGATGCTGCGCTCCCGGAAGGCAAGGTGCTGCAAGTCGAAGATCTGGAGCGGGCCTTGCTGCTGATCAATGATCAGCCCGGCGTTAACGCCCAGTCTGCGCTTGAGCGCGGCACTGAGCCCGGCACCAGCCGTCTGTTGATCAACACCAAGCAGCGCGCCCTGTTCGACGGCGGGGTTTCGATGGACAACTACGGCAATCGCAGTACCGGTACTGCCCGTGCCAACGCACAAGTAAACGTCAACGACCCACTGGGTATCGGTGACCAACTGGGCATCGGCTTGAGCAAAAGTACCGGCAGCGACATCGTTGGCGGCTCTTACAATGTGCCGCTGACTGCCTCCGGTCTGCGCCTCAATGCCTCGGCCTCTTATCTGCGGTATGAGGTGGACCAGGAGCAATTCCGTCCGCTGGATCTGCGTGGCACTGCCCGTAGCGGTTCGCTGGGGCTCAGCTATCCGTTGATTCGCTCACGCCTGCAGAATCTCAATCTGTCCGCGACCTATGAATATAAGGCGCTCGAGGATCGTGGCCTGGGTACCAACCTGCGTGATCGTGAGCTGAATAATTTTATCGTTGCCCTGAGCGGTAACCGCTTCGACAGTTTCGCAGGTGGCGGTGTGACGGATGCCATGGTGGCGTTGACCCTTGGCGAACTGGATCTGTCCGGTAACCGCGATGATCAGTTTGTCGACAGCGTAAGTGCCCAAAGCGACGGGAGCTTCCGTAAGTTCAACCTGCGCGTTTCCCGCTTGCAGAGCCTAGGGGTCGCTAGTCCATGGACGTTGTTCGGCGGTGTTTCGGCGCAATGGGCCGGTGACAACCTCGACTCCTCGGAAAAATTCCTGCTGGGTGGCCCTGCCGGTGTTCGCGCCTATCCGGTCGGCGAAGCCTCCGCCGATCAGGGCTGGCTGGCCACCCTCGAGCTGCGCCGCAACATCGATCTGGGTCTGCCAAGCGTCACGATGCAGGGCCTTGGTTTTTTCGACACTGGCCGTGTCTGGCTGAACGAGAACCCTTGGCCGGGCTCGATCAACAACGCTGGTGAGACCAATCGCTATGACCTGCACGCCGTCGGCCTGGGCGCCAATGTGTGGGCGAACGATGTCAGTGTCCGTACCGCTGTGGCGCGCACGCTAGGCGACAACCCGGGACGGGGAGAGTCCGGGCTGGACGCGGACGGCCGCGACAGTCGATGGCGCGCCTGGGTCCAGGTCTCATACGCGTTCTGATCAGGCCTGGTACGGCCTCTATGAGTTTAGGAGCTCCCATGAAGCGCGCTTCGTTGAACCATCTTTATCGCCTTGTCTGGAGCGATGCCGATCAGGCATTTGTTGCCGTCGCGGAGCATTCCACCTCAAGGGGCAAACGCGCTGGAGTAGTCGGTGTGCTCGCCGTCGTTGGCCTGCTCGGTGGCGGGGTGGTTCAAGCGGCCGAGTTACCCACTGGCGGGTCCATAGTCGGTGGCAGTGGAGCGATCTCGCAGAACGGCAGCCATATGGTCATCGACCAACACACCGGCAAACTCATCACCCAGTGGAACAGTTTCGATATTGCTGCCGATGCCAGCGTCACGTTCCGTCAGCCAAGTGCGCAGAGTGTCGCGCTCAACCGCGTCATAGGCGGCGGTAACGCCAGTCAGATCCTGGGTAAGCTCGACGCCAATGGTCAGGTGTGGCTGCTCAACCCTAATGGGGTGGTGATTGGCAAAGGCGCCCAAGTCAACGTTGGCGGTCTGGTGGCGTCCTCTCTGAAGACCAGTGATCAGGATTTTCTTGCCGGCAAAACCGCTTTGAGTGGTGGTGCCGGTGGGGGGGCGGTGCTCAACCAAGGCACGGTCAATGCGGCGCCGGGTGGTGTGGTTGCATTGATTGGCCCACAGGTTGGCAACAGCGGAACAATCCGTACCCCAGGCGGCAGCACCGTGCTGGCCGCAGGCGATAAAGTCAGCCTCGATTTCCAGGGCGACGGCCTGGTGAGCGTCAACATCGACCGGGGTGTGCTCGATGCCTTGGTCCGGAACGAAGGTCATATCAGCGCCGATGGCGGCATGGTTGCATTGAGCGCACGCTCCGCCGATGCCGCATTGAACAGTGTGGTCAACAACACCGGCCTCATCGAGGCCAAAGGTCTGGTGACGCGCGGTGGCCGCATCCTGCTTGACGGTGATAGCGAGGGCGGTCTGACCCAGGTTGCTGGTACGCTCGATGCGTCCTCCGAGCACGGCCGGGGCGGCGATGTCGTGGTGACGGGGGAGCGTATCGCCATTGCCGATGCAACCCTCAAGGCCAGCGGGACGAGCGGTGGCGGTACGATCAAGGTCGGTGGCGGCTGGCAAGGCCAGGATGCCGGCGTGGCCAACGCCAGGCAGGTGACGGTGGGGCGTAACGTCAAGGTGAACGCGGATGCGACCCTGGGCGGCGACGGCGGTACCGCCGTGTTCTGGGCTGACGGGGAAAACCGTTTTGCTGGCGATATCTCTGTCCGTGGTGGTGTCCAGGGCGGCAACGGCGGCAAAGCCGAAGTGTCCGGCAAGCAGACGCTGCAGTATGCCGGCACGACCGATGCCCGTGCAGCCAAGGGACGTACGGGTGATCTGTTGCTCGACCCGACCAACATCACCGTTTCCGGCGGGAATGGTGTCAGTGGCAACTGGTCCTCCGGCACCGGTAACGTGACGGTATTCGAACAGACGCTTGAAGCTCAGTTGGCTAACGTGCTGATGCAGGCAACCAGCAACATCAACTTTGCCGATCTGAATCTCAATGGTGGAGACGGCGTCATCTCCATGCAAAACAACGTCAGCTTCCGTGCCGAGGCGCTCGGTGGCAGCAACTCAACCATTACCTTCGCCAACCCGAACAACACGCTTGCGGTTTCCGGTACGGGCAGTATCTACATGCAAGCGGGCGGCACTGCCACCGGCTCTATTATCAATGTGTTCAAACTTTCTGCGTCGGGAGCGGGCGTAAACCCCGCGGTGGCCAGTCTGCCCACTCACAATGTCGCGTCGATCGGTAGCGGTACGCCTGGAGCGGGTAGCATTACCTTACTTGGTGCCGATGGGTTGACCATTGCCGGCGCGCTGACCACCGAAGGCGGTTACGTCAGGCTGTCCAGCGATTCCGATAGCGGCGGCGGTGGCGCATTGACCATCAATACGCCTATCACCACCCACGGCGGCAACCTCTACATGTCGTTCGGAACCGCCGCAAACGCTGACAGCATCGCCACCCTTAACAGCAATATCACGCTCGGCGCAGGTCGGCTGTATTTCGGCGACGCGATGGGCAGCAAAGCGCTAGGCGCCTCCACCGGAGAGAAACGTTTGGCAGGCTTGCTCAGCCTGAGCGGCGACGTCAATTTCAGTACCCCCATGACCATGCTTTCCGGGGCCTCGATCTATACAGACGGGGCGATCAATTTCACCAACCTGCTCAAGCTGGACACCGGCACCGGCCAGCTAACGCTGCGTGCCAAAAACGTCGACTTCACCCAGGCGACGCTGCAGAACCTGAGTACTGCCAGCATCCGCCTGGAACCCTTCAACGCGACCACGGATATCCAGTTGAAAAGCATCAGCGGCAATGCCGGTGTCGGCATTCTGCTGGACGCGAACGGGCCGGCTACCGACATCAGCAAGCTGCAGGGGGCCAATAACCTCACTATCGGCCGTGCTGATGGCACCGGCACCACCTCGGTGGATGCCTCTGGCTTCGGTTTTAGTGCCGGCAGTAACCTGAGTCTGCTCAATGGCGACATCCAGATCGATGGACAATTGCGCAACACCCATGCGAACGGGCACATCCTTGCTCAAGCGGGCACCGGGGACGTGGTCATCGGCAGCGGCGGTACAGTGAGCGCACAGGGCACTGGCGATGCCGTCGTATTGGTCGCCGCGCGCAATTTCGCCAACCAGGCCGGTGCCGGCGCATTGACTGCCAACAACGGTCGATGGCTGACCTATTCCACTAGCCCGCTGGATGATATCCGTGGAGCGTTGGCTGCCGCGTTCAAACAGTACGCAGCGCAATTTGGCGACGCGGTGCTGGGCACGGGCAATGGCCACCTCTACAGTTTTGCGCCCAAGGTCCATGTCGAACTGCAGGGGCAGGTGAGCAAGACCTATGATGCAAACGCCACCGCGACGGTGACGAACCCCAACTTTGCCATGACCGGGGCAATCGATGGGGATACCATCGACGTCCTTTCGTTCGGCAGTGCCTCTTACGCGGATAAGAATGCGGGTGCGGGCAAGCGGGTGACGGTGGACAACGTCGAGGTGTCCGAAGCGACCAATGGTGCTGTCAGGATATTCGGCTATCAAGTCGATGCCTCCAGTGTCAGCGGAAATGTTGGCCAGATCGACCGTAAGGTTCTGACCGCCACTGCGAACGTGGCCGACAAAACCTATGATGGCAGCACCACGGCCAGCCTGAGCAATCTCGCCCTAATCGGCATCATGGGTGGTGACGCCGGTAACGTGAGTGCCAGCGGCACCACCGGCACCTTTATCGACAAAAACGCCGGCCAGGACAAAGCGGTCAGTGGCTCGGGCGTTGCCTTGACCGGTGTCGAGGCGAGCAACTATGCGTTCGACACCAGCGCACAGATCGGCACAGCCGATATTGACCGCAAAGTCTTGACCGCAACGGCCAACGTGGCCGACAAGACCTATGACGGCAGCACCACCGCCAGCCTGAGCAACCTCGCGCTGATCGGCATCGTCGGTGGTGATGCCGGCAACGTGAGTGCCAGTGGCACCACCGGCGCCTTTGTCGACAAAAACGCCGGGCAGAACAAAGCGGTCAGTGGCTCGGGCATTGCCTTGACCGGTGTCGAGGCGAACAACTATGCGTTCGACACCAGCGCGCAGATCGGCTCGGCCGATATCGACCGCAAAGTCTTGACTGCTACTGCGAACGTGGCCGACAAAACCTATGACGGCAGCACCACGGCCAGCCTGAGCAACTTCACGCTGATCGGCGTCGTGAGCGGTGATGCCGGCAACGTGAATGCCAGTGGCACCACCGGCACCTTTGTCGACAAAAACGCCGGCCAGAACAAAGCAGTCAGTGGCTCGGGCATTGCCTTGACCGGTGTCGAGGCGAACAACTACGCGTTCGACACCGCTGCGCAGATCGGCTCGGCCGATATCAACCGCAAAGTCTTGACCGCCACGGCCAACGTGGCCGACAAAACCTATGACGGCAGCACCACGGCCAGCCTGAGCAACCTCGCGCTGATCGGCATCGTCGGTGGCGATGCCGGCAAGGTGAATGCCAGCGGCACCACCGGCACCTTTGTCGACAAAAACGCCGGCCAGAACAAAGCGGTCAGCGGCTCGGGCGTTGCCTTGACCGGTGTCGAGGCGAACAATTACGCGTTCGACACCGCTGCCCGGATCGGCACAGCTGATATCGGTCGCAAGCTATTGAATGCGACGGTAGATATCGCCGATAAACTTTTCGACGGTGCAAATACCGCGACCATTCGGGCCGTCGCTCTTGATGGTGTGATTGCCGGCGATGGCGTCGGGGCCACAGGCAAGGCGCTCTTTGACACGCCGCAGGTCGGTCAGGGAAAGACGGTGAGTGTGATTAACCTGCTGTTGCACGGCGACGATGCGGCCAATTATCAATTGGCTGACCAACTGCAAGTGGGCACGGCCAACATTGAGCCGTCTTTTCACACCCCGGTTGGGCTGATCAACGATGCGCCGGGAGCTAATGGCACCGAAGTCGCTATCAATCGCCCCGGAGACTGGGTGGCTGTAGAGGTACACTCCCCTGCACAGTCGATCCCGTCTACAGCCTTGTTCAGCGATACTCCGGACCTGACGAATGTTGCCGCCAATTTTGTCGGCGTTAACGAACTGGTTCTGCAGGACGCTGTACTCAACGGCAATGGCAGGATGAGCTTGGCCTTGGCCGATGGTGTCTCCGAGCCTGCGGTGCAAAAAAGCCTGGCGCTTTACCGCACCCGTGCCGGCGAACCGCTTAGTGGGGAAGGGCAGTATTCGGCGACCGACTTGGGCAATAGCCTTACGCTGGAACTGATCGACGGGGGGAGCCACCAAACGCCTGTGCTGCAAGGCTCCGGTGGCGGCTCGGTCGAAGGTTCAGTCGCAATGGCCAGTGGGCAACGTCTCAATTTGCAGGTGAACCTGCTGAGTGGCGGAGTGCTTATGGTGAAGGTTCCTCCTGCGGCAAGCGACATCGCCACTGACGAGCTGGCGGCCTATGGGCTGGTCGTGGCGAAGAAGCGGCTGGGCATCAGCGTTCGTAACATCGAAGCGGTCATCATTGAACACTCGCTGAGGCAAGCCCGGATTGCCGACAAATCCCCGGAGGTCGTCAGTCGTTGAGGTAGCGCCCCCGCTGTCGTTTGCTGGGGCGCTTTTTTCTATCGGCGTCAGCCCAACAGTTCGCGCAAAACCTGGGTGAACGCCCGGCCGCTTTCCTCTTCGCCGGCATGGCGCCCCTCACGTACAACCCACCGTCCGCTGACCATTACATCGCGCACCTGGCGATCGCCACCGGCAAACAGCCAGCGATTGAGGATCCCGTCGCCCTGGGCCGTCGCCAGGTACGGATCGTTGCCGTCGAGTACCAGCCAGTCGGCGCGCTTGCCGATTTCCAGGGCGCCGACCGGTTGTCCCAAAGCCTGGGCGCCACCGTCCAACGCGGCATCGAACAAGGTGCGTCCGACCATCGGCTGATCCGTGCGGTACAACCGGTTGCGCCGCTGGTCCCGCAACCGCTGGCCGTACTCAAGCCATCGCAACTCTTCCACCACGCTCAATGACACATGGCTGTCGGAACCGATCCCCAGGCGGCCGCCCTGGGCGAGGAAATCCACCGCCGGGAAAATCCCATCGCCCAGGTTGGCTTCGGTGGTCAGGCACAGGCCGGCAATCGCCCGGCTCTTGGCCATGAGGCTGACTTCCTGGGCGTTGGCGTGGGTGGCGTGGACCAGGCACCAGCGCTGGTCGACGTCTACGTTTTCGTACAGCCATTGCAGCGGGCGGGCACCGCTCCAGCCCAGACAGTCATCGACTTCCTTTTGCTGCTCCGCGATGTGGATATGCACCGGGCAATCGCGGTCGCTCGCCGCCAGAACCTCTTGGATCTGCCCAGGAGTTACTGCACGCAACGAGTGAAAACACAAACCCAATTCCTGGGTCGGTTGCCCGGCCAGGATCGGTTGCAAGCGCGCCTGGAGCTTCAGATAGTTTTCAGTGCTGTTGATGAAGCGCCGCTGCCCGGCATTGGGCGCCTGGCCACCAAAGCCGGAGTGGCTATAGAGCACCGGCAGCAATGTCAGGCCGATGCCGGCGGCGCTGGCGGCGTGACTGATGCGCAAGGCCAGTTCCGCCGGATCGGCGTAGGGCGCGCCGTCGGTGTCGTGATGCACATAATGGAATTCGGCGACCGAGGTGTAGCCGGCCTTGAGCATTTCGATGTACAGCTGCCGGGCGATGATGCCGAGCTGATCGGGGCTGATTTTTCCGACGAGACGGTACATCAGGTCGCGCCAGGTCCAGAAGCTGTCGTTGGGATTGCCTGCCACTTCCGCCAGCCCGGCCATGGCCCGCTGGAAGGCGTGGGAGTGCAGGTTCGGCATGCCCGGCAGCAGCGGACCGCCCAGCCGTTCGGCGCCATCTGCAAGGGAGTCGGCCTGGATATGAGTCAGGACGCCCTGGGCGTTGACTTCAAGACGTACATCATTGGCCCATCCACTAGGCAGCAGCGCGCGTTCGGCAAAGAAGGCGGACATGGTTCAACCTCATCGTGCGTAATTTGTATATACATATACAGACGTTTGCCTGGCCGGTA
>Ga0308170_10004061_pt1 | contig 11673 bp, 11 predicted proteins | sample PhyBR2_2_FD_202136 | JGI IMG/M metagenome (GOLD analysis project Ga0308170, IMG submission 202136) | Phyllosphere microbial communities from UC Gill Tract Community Farm, Albany, California, United States - DLSLSB.R2 | ecosystem: Host-associated > Plants > Phyllosphere > Unclassified | place... | reverse complement strand
GCCAGGTGCTGGATGTAGTCGGCAGGGTGGTAGTAGCTGATGTACTGGAGTGCGGCGGCGACGGATTCGATCAGGTCGTCCTGTTTGATGACAGTCATTTCGTTCTCGTTCAGGGTTAGTGTTGGGTGTTGCTTGCGGTGTTGGTCATGATGCGGTCGGTGTAGGCGATTGCCATTGCCGACAGCAGGAATACGGCGTGGATGACGGTCTGCGCGACCAGGACCTTCTCGGTATAAGACGCCGCATTGATGAAGGTCTTCAGCAGGTGGATCGAGGAGATGCCGATGATCGCCATCGCCAGCTTGGTCTTCAGTACCGACGCGTTCACGTGCGACAGCCATTCCGGCTGGTCCGGATGGCCCTCGAGATACATGCGCGACACGAAGGTCTCGTAGCCGCCGACGATCACCATGATCAAGAGGTTCGAGATCATCACGACGTCGATCAGGCCCAGTACCACCAGCATGATGGTGGTTTCGTTCAGCTTGTCCGGAAGCGGCGCGCCGGGCACGGCCACGGCCTGGAAGATGTGCTGCAGGGCGTCCTCGTTGCCCATCGCGGCGAACACCAGGTCCTTCAGCTCGACCCAGAAATGGAACACGTAGACGCACTGTGCCAGGATCAGGCCGAGGTAGAGGGGAAGCTGCAGCCAGCGGCTGGCGAACATGAAACTGGCAAGGGCGGAACGCCTGCGCGCGTCGGAGGGGGATTGCAAATCGGACATCTGCGTTGAAAGCCGGTGAGCGGCCGTGGTCAAGACAGCTCGACATTCTACACCCGTAACGGATGGCTGGCTTGGCCCTCGATGTTCGGGAAACGTTGGTAGAATGATTCAGGGATGCCGGAAGGCGTGCCGCGCTGCTGTCATGGCACAGGCTGGTCTGTAAGGGCTCAGTAAGCGAGCGCGCATATGGTATGTGGCAAAACTACTACTATGGAGACTAGTATGGCTGAGAACGAGACCAATCAAGAGCTGGAGCAGGGCGCATTGCACGAGCACCGTGTATTCAACCCGCCCGCCGATTTCGCCGCCAACGCAACCATCTCCGGAATGGATGCATACCGCAAGCTGTGCGACGAAGCCGCCAGCGACTACGAAGGCTTCTGGGCCAGATTGGCCCGCGAGAACCTCGACTGGCAGAAGCCTTTCACCCAGACCCTCGACGAATCGAACGCGCCGTTCTACAAGTGGTTCGCGGACGGCCGCCTGAACGCGTCGTACAACTGCCTCGACCGCAACCTCAGCAACGGCAACGCGGATAAAACCGCGATCATCTTCGAGGCCGACGACGGCCAGGTGACCCGCGCCACCTATCGCGAGCTGTACGAGCGCGTCTGCAAATTCGCCAACGGCCTGAAGGCCCGCGGCATCAAGAAGGGCGACCGCGTCATCATCTACATGTCGATGTCGATCGAAGGCGTGGCCGCGATGCAGGCCTGCGCCCGCATCGGCGCGACCCACTCGGTCGTGTTCGGCGGCTTCTCGGCGAAATCGCTGCAGGAACGCATCATCGACGCCGGCGCGGTAGCCATCATCACCGCCGACGAGCAGATGCGCGGCGGCAAGTCGCTGCCGCTGAAGGCCATCGTCGACGAAGCGCTGGCGATGGGCGGCTGCGACACCATCAAGGACGTGATCGTCTACAAGCGTACCGGCGGCAACATCAACTTCCAGCAAGGCCGCGACCTGTGGCTGCACGACGTCGTCGACGGCCAGCCGGCCGAGTGCGAGCCGGAATGGGTCGATGCCGAACACCCGCTGTTCATCCTCTACACCTCCGGCTCGACCGGCACCCCGAAGGGCGTCCAGCACAGCACCGGCGGCTACCTGCTGTGGGCCGCGCTGACGATGAAGTGGACCTTCGACATCAAGCCGCAGGACGTCTACTGGTGCACCGCCGACATCGGCTGGGTCACCGGCCACACCTATATCTGCTACGGCCCGCCAGCTGTCGGCGCCACCCAGCTCATCTTCGAAGGCGTGCCGACCTTCCCGCACGCCGGCCGCTTCTGGGAAACCGTCGCCAAGCACAAGGTCTCGATCTTCTACACCGCGCCGACCGCGATCCGTTCGCTGATCAAGATGTCGAACGCCGACGAGAAGGTGCATCCGAAGAGCTTCGACCTGTCCAGCCTGCGCCTGCTGGGCACGGTGGGCGAGCCGATCAATCCGGAAGCCTGGATGTGGTACTACAAGAATGTCGGCAACGAGCGCTGCCCGATCGTCGACACCTTCTGGCAGACCGAGACCGGCGGCCACATGATCACCCCGCTGCCGGGCGCGACCCCGATGGTGCCGGGCTCCTGCACGCTGCCGCTGCCGGGCATCATGGCCGCGATCGTCGACGAAGCCGGCGCGGACGTAGCAAACGGGCAGGGCGGCATCCTGGTCGTGAAACGTCCGTGGCCGTCGATGATCCGCACCATCTGGAACAACCCGGACCGCTTCCGCAGCGCCTACTACCCGGACGAACTGGGCGGCAAATACTACCTGGCCGGCGACGGCGCGATCCGCAACAAGGACACTGGCTACTTCACCATCACCGGCCGCATCGACGACGTGCTGAACGTCTCGGGCCACCGCATGGGCACGATGGAAATCGAATCGGCGCTGGTGGCGCACCCGATGGTGGCGGAAGCCGCCGTGGTCGGCAAGCCGGACGAGACCACCGGCGAAGCCGTCTGCGCCTTCGTGGTGCTGAAGCAGGCCCGCCCGACCGGCGACGAAGCCAAGGCCCTGGCGGCCGAGCTGCGCAACTGGGTCGGCAAGGAAATCGGCCCGATCGCCAAGCCGAAGGAAATCCGCTTCGGCGACAACCTGCCGAAAACCCGAAGCGGCAAGATCATGCGCCGCCTGCTGCGCGTGCTGGCCAAGGGCGAGAGCATCACCCAGGACGTGTCGACCCTGGAAAACCCGGCCATCCTGGAGCAGTTGAAGGAATCGGCTTAACGATTTATAGTGATCGATAGCAGAGTTGACGCCGCACCGTGAAAATGGTGCGGCGTTTTTTTATTCTTCCCCGGGCTGCCTGAACAGGGCGTCGAGCGGATTCGGCTTCTTCGGCGCTTCGTCGGCGCCACCGCCGCCGAACAGCGTATCGAGCTCGGCCCGCTGGCTGGCAAGCGCGGCGCGCCCGCGCTTGCCGGCAAACTCTTCCTCGATATTGTCGCGGTAAAAACTCCAGGCCGCGCCCGAGGTCGAGAACCGTTTCCAGACTTCGCTGCCGACGCCGGCATAGTCGATGGCGCTGCCGTCGTCGAACTCGACGCGCAGGATGCGCTCTTTCGGGTCGTAGCCGATGGCGCGGAGTTTGCCGGCGTTGATGCGTTTCATGTCCATGACGGGCTCCTGGTTTGCGTGTGATGACACTACCTTAGCACGTCATGCCGTCGTTTCCGGCACTGCCGAAAACGACTTCCCGCGAAGGCGGGAACGCAAGTTGACTTTACGACGACGACAGCACGAACGTATTCCCATCCGGATCCCGGAACTTGGCAAACGAACCCCAGGGCTGCGACGTAGGCGGCTCGATGAACTCGACACCCCGCGCGCTGAGCTGGCGATAAGTCGCCTCCACGTTATCGCAGGCAAAGGAGCCGTTGAAGAAGGTGCCGATGCGGTCTTCATGCCCATCCGGCGTGAACAGCACGACGCGCGTGCTCGAACGCGCCACGCGCAGCTCGATCCAGCGCTTGCCCGGACCCATCGGCTGGTCGGTGGAGATTTCGAAGCCGAGTTTCTCGGTGTAGAAGGCGAGGGCGCGGTCCTGGTCGGACACGGGAATGCCGACGAACTTGAGTTGGGTGATCATGGGAAGCTTTCTGTTTCTGCTTGTAATGATCGGCATTATCGTGGCAGCATCATCGGCTGTGTGCTTTTAACTACCATAGTTTTAATGACTACCCGCCAGTCTTCCCTCGATGCCTATGTGTTCGATGTCCTGATGCCCGACCTGGTGGGCCACGACCGCCGCCCGGCCGCCTTCGTGGTCTACCTGTTCCTGCTGCACAGCGCCCAGGCGCTCGGCCGCGACCAGGTGCCGGCCAGCCTGCAGACGATCGCGGTGAAGACGGGGCTGTCGAAGTCGGCGGTGCAGGTGGCCTTGCGGCACCTGAAGCGGCGCGGGCTGATCGCTGCGGAGGAGGCCGGTTCGCAGGTGAATCCGGTGCGGCAGGTGCTGCGGCCGTGGCGGCGCCGGCTGGAGGCTGCGTGACGCTTGGATTGTCCCTCTTGTACTGCTGGGAATCCTTGCTATAATAGGCGGCTTCGCAGCCATGCGAAAACCCATCAGGAGAGATGGATGAGTGGTTTAAGTCGCACGCCTGGAAAGCGTGTATAGGTTCATAGCCTATCCGGGGTTCGAATCCCCGTCTCTCCGCCAAGAATTTGCACTGTACCTAAGTACCTGATTCTAAAGCGTTTTCCGGCCAATCCTGTTCCCTTGTTGGAGTAGCGATTTGGAGTAGCGGAAAACGCTTTTTTTCATTGCGTGACGCCTTCGATAGCTGGCTCATCCGGCATGTCCTGAACCCGGTTGCCTTTCTTCAGGTTCTCCAAAGGCGTAAGCAAGCGCAGGTTGTTCGCCACGTGCAAGCCGCATACGGTTTCGCCCTGCAAAGGGTAAATGTGATCAACGTGCATGCCTGAGGCCGCCGCCTCGGTGTATAGTCGTTCGACCGCCGCCAAGTCAGCCCAGCTCGGGATGGCGCTCAGAAGCTTCGCCCGGTGTTTCGCTGCATAGGCCGCGTTCTTGCCTTGGTTGGCGCGTTCCAACTCGCTATTGCGATCGGCTAGTTCGTCTTCGTGATCCGCCAGCCATTCCGCGTAAAGCTTCGCCTGCTGCGCCTGTTTTAATGGGTCAGGTCGATACTCTTGGTTCTTTATTTTCACTGTCATGTCATGCAGCCGCTTCTACGACCCTTTACGCCGTGCGTCCAGAAAAGTAGGGCGGCCCCCTCATAAGATCAATTTGCACGTTCCTGAATGCCCTTGGGACGCTCCACAGAACCCCTTGAATCAGAAGTCCACGGTGACTTCAACAGGCGCGTAGGGCTTGGTTTCAAGGTCACTAAGGATTTCCCGCAGGGCATGGATGAGCTTCCCAAGATTTTCAGGGTCCAGCGTACGCCCCGCGTTACGCACGTTGCGAATATCCGCCTCGGCTTGTGTGAGACGCCGTTCCATGGCTTTCGCTTCCCGATCAAAGTCTGTCGTATCGGGTGCGCCGTTCGCCATTTGTTGATAATTTTCAAACAGGCGGGGATAGTCCGCTTTCATCCAGTTGCGGATCGTGCTGAACCCCTTACCGATGCGCTTAGCAATTTCGCGGTAAGGCATCAGCTTCTGGCCCTGCATGTGCCGGTTTGTTTCGATGAATGCCCTGAAGACTTCGCGTAATTCCTTGGCCTTCAGCGGCAAGCCATGTTCGGTATTCGCCTTTGCCGCGTACCAACGCGCCTCGTCAAACGTCATTTCCGAAACGTCCGCCAAGATCAGGTATTGATTGTTTGCAAGCGCAGCGGCGACGCGATGCCAGCCGTCTACGAGATACAGGGAACCGCCAATATGCGCCAGCGTAACCGGGGGGAACTCTGCCCCCGCTTGCATTGCTTCGGAATACTGGCGAACAACCCGAGGCTCGACACGCGCCCTAACTTGCAGGGAATCGTCCCTGAGTATGTCGTGAATCGGAACCCGTTGGGGGCATCGGGAATGGGAATGGTTGGCCTTGGATGACCCAAGGGCCGTTACTGCGGAATTATGGTTGTCGAACCGTACAGGCGTGACAGGCTTCGTCATAGTTGACTCTATGTCTATGAACGAAGGCCATTTCGGTTCCAGCGGTAGGGGTTGAACATCCCATGGGCACTTCAAGCGCATCGTATCTGCCGGTACGACACATCATCGGTAAGGGGCTAACCTACCGGCACAAACACCGTCAAAGCGATTAAAGCAGATGCTCAAGTGAGGCGATGGCATTATTGCGCAACGCCAAAATATACGCAACTTAATCCGGGTTATCTAAACTTGCTCTATTTTTAACTAAACCCTAAGTCATTGTTTTTCAAGGATTTTTCAAAGTGTTGGTGACTTACGTTGTAGCGGTATCGACACATTGTTCGTTTCATATTGAAAAAGTACTTACCTTGTATAACCAATAAAAATTTTTGAATAGCCGCGGTACAGGATAGTTCAGGGGAATAACTTGACGGCATGCCAAAAGAAATAGGGTAGACTCGCACAACGCGCAGCAAACTTACTAATATTGCGGACTTACCTATCTTAATCGTCACGGAAATCTGGATCATCCAAGGCTTCCCTTGCCTCTGCCTGAACAAGTAATTCAAATTTTCCATTGATGACGGCTCCCATCAATATCGAATGCACCATATATTTTTTCAAATAACCTAGGCAGCGCATTTCTAATTCGCTAATTCTTTCAGGCTCGAAATTTTCAATAAAATCTTCCGGCGGAACGAGGATAACTAAGGACAAAGTATTGAAGCGTCTTTCCCTCGCCCTTACAACGCCTTCAAATAGGGCGCGTACCGCAGACGGCGACTCGAGGAATCTATGAATAGCACTAATGTGCTTTACTTCGTAGCCGTGAACGTAATCCCCCTTGTGAACTAAAAAATCTGGAAAATCGGAAGGCTGTACTCTATAGCCTAACTGCGACAGCCATTCCCCAACCGCAAATTCATCTGCACGGTGTTTTGCTCTCGTTTCATAATATTCGCCACCTCCACTAAGTTCACGTAAACGGCGCATCTTCTCGAGTCGGGGTGCTTCATCAAAAGCAAGCGACGCCAATCGCCTGGAAGACATAACATTCTGGATTTCCGCAACGGATTCTGTTGAAACCTTAGCTGATGAATATGTGTTCGCGTGTTCTACAAATTGGACTGATGAGTACATCCAAAAAAGTTCTACGCCCCCTTCTCGTCGAATTTCGCGTACCAATTCTGGATGCGGACCAATTGTTTTTCCTTGTTCACGCCACCACCAGTCTTCCTTTCTGTCAGCCGTAATGAGTAAAACTGTTTTAATTCCAGCATCGCGTCCATGTCGTATCAATTGGCGCCACAATATTAGGTCGCCATATTTTCTTTGATACTTTATGTGATCAAAGATAAAGGCCGCTTCTTTGGGATTCTTATCCTTATCAGCATCCATAAATCCCGGCGGTATGTTTTCCTGATAACGATCTTCGCCATCCTTGCACAGTTCGTCAAGTTCGGCTTGATTATTAGGCCCAGTTCCCACGCGCTTATCCAGAAGAGCATCAAGTCTTTCTCGTACTGGATCAGATGCCGAAATATCAAGCTGTGAACTGTGTGCTTTCTGTATTGCTTCTACAAGCTGACCGTTTGCTTTGTCTAGTTCAGAGATCAAGTTGTCTGGCTGAATCCCTAAGCCACGCTTTTCAATCTGAAGGCCATCGACTTTCTTTTTGATATCGGTGACTAAGGCACTTGCAGCACTAAGCGCATCTTCCATCGACTTACGTTCGCCAGCAATCACTGTCAAACGCTTCCTATGGAACTCGAGCGCAACTTGATGGGGAATCCATAACCTATCCTTCAACGATTCGAGAACCGATATCAGTTCATCTCGCGCTACCGTCGGAAGGCGATACAAGTTTAAAAGAACGTTAGTGTCTAAAACAATAAGACCTTCGTTCCACAGACGTTTGTACTCATCATTTGTTGGTGGGTAGAAGCCAAAGAAAGCAGTTTTCATGTCAGGTCATCTTCTTGTGTTAAATTAATTATAACGTTGTATTATGGCAATAACAAGGATAGATTTTTAGTTCGTCTGAGCGATATCAGCAGGCGGGTGCAATCAGAGATTGCTCTGCAGCTTTTTGGGTATACCCCAAGCGAACCCATGAAGACTGGTTCGGTACTGGTTCGATAATTCATCTTTTCAAACCCAAAACGAACTGGCATAATGCGAACCATCCAAATCGAACTAAAGGGTTCCAACAATGTTTGTCCGTGCCTACCTGCGCGCATCAACAGCAGAACAAGACGCCAGCCGCGCCAAAGCCGATCTTGATGCCTTCGCATCCGAACGCGGCCTACGTATCGCAGCGTATTACGTCGAGAACGAATCAGGGGCTAACCTGCGCCGTCCTGAACTGTTCCGCTTGCTGTCGGACTGCCATCCAGGTGATGTGCTGTTGATTGAACAGGTAGACCGCTTGTCGCGTTTGGATGCCGAGGATTGGGAAAACCTGAAACGGGAACTTCAGGCACGCAAGGTTCGTGTCGTCGCACTTGACTTGCCTACATCTTGGATGATGACCAGCGCAACGGATGAAATGACCGCACGCATGATGGATGCGTTGAACGGGATGATGCTGGATATGTTGGCCGCTATCGCCCGCAAAGACTATACCGACCGTCGTAGGCGTCAACAGCAGGGTATTGAAAAGCTCAAGGCCGAGGGCGGCTACAGGGGCCGTAAAGAAGACGTGGAACGCAACGAAGCGATCATGACGATGCTGCGTAGGGGCGATAGCTGGAACCACGTAATCGCCGCTACGGGCTGTTCACGGTCCACTCTTTCCCGCCTAGCTCAGCGCGTTCGTAAGGCGACGGTCGCTACCTAAGGGGACCCAGGGAAGCCGCCTAATGTCGAATGACCTCAAGGCCGGATTCCGGCAAGGGTCTAGCTTGACGCACCATTAGCTTTCCCGTTGATCGACAACCCGACAGGCCGACGAGGAATGACCAAGGTAAGCCAGTCTACTTTTTCCTATCCCTGCCCGAAGGTACCCCCGGGGTTCGCCCAGCAAGCGGCTTCAAAAAAGGGGCTAAAGGGCGATTCTGAGTTGTTGTTGTTGGACTTTCATCGAATGCGTGCTTTTTCTGCGGATATGCAGCGGTAAGCCAGGATTCGGCATGAAGCATGGGTACGACACTGATGTACGAATCGCAATCCGTGTACAAAACTACCAGTCTTACTTTCCTATACCCATGCCTAGCAAGTACGAAACCGGACGATTTCGTCCACCATGACCATCTTGCATTTTTCACAAGAAACCTTACAATTATGACGCTTGAGGGTATCGTAAGTCGCTACCAATCAAGTGCGCTCTGTAAGTTAAACATTGATGACTAAGTCGACAGGCGGATTCATGCGCATAAAAACTACTGCAGATTTTCAAACAATGCTGGCCCAGTGTGGCGACTTCTTATCCTTAGTCATTAAGTCTCACCATTCTATTGACCAGCTTTTAAATATTACGCTTGAGGAGTCCTTGCCAAATGCAACTCATGTCGAGCTAAAGCGCGTCTCTTTTTTACTTAAAGTAGACTTCACGATAGGGTTGGGCATTCTGCGTCCTGAATTTCGACCTATCTACAACTCAATTAACTCGGTAAGGAATACTTTTGCACACGATCCATATGCAGAGGTTTCGCAAGAAAACGCACGGAAGATTATTTCGACGCTCAAAAGCATAAGGCCCAAGATACTGCCCGATGAATCTTGTGAACCGTTTGAAATTCGGAATGTGGTAGAAACTATTTTTGCAATTGGCTTTATTAACTTGCAAGTTGCCTATGAGGCGCTATGCGTTCGAAAAGCAGAATCATTAATCGCTGGCCAAATGGCATCTGAAACCTTAAGCAAAAATGGACGACTTAATCCCAAAAACCTTCCTGTTAAGGAAGATTTTCAAACTCGCTTAGAATTGTATTTGTCAGAAAAATATCCTACGATTAAACTTGACTAGAAATATCGGGATTTTTTCGTTATCTCGCCAAAGTACCCCCCCGGGGGTTCACCTATTGGACGAATTCAAAAAAGGGGTTAAAGGTCGATTTCTCTCATTGTTGTTGGACTTTCAATGAGTGCGTGCGTTTTCTGTACATATCCTCGTAGAGTCAAACGGTAGGGTAGGCGATCTTATGCACCGCGTCCCGTTTCTGCTGCATGCTGGACCCGCCTGAATACAGCCCGTAAGTGATTGTCTTCTTTTCATGGCCAAGGATGTCCGATGCCACCCCCTCAACGACCCCCGCCTGTTCAAGCAAAGTGCCCACGGTCTTGCGGATGCTATGGAACACCTTGTCCCGGCCCTTGAAGCCCATATCAGTCTTAAGCCTACCGAAACGCTTGCCTAGGGCTTTCCCCCGTTCGCCACGTGCATCGATGTTAAGACCGTGGATCACGTGGTCGTCACTATGGTCAGATACTAAAGCGGAAAGAATCGGAACCAATACAGGGTGCATTGGAACTTCACGGACAGCGGCCTTGGTCTTCGTGCCTTTGAAGTAAATAACTTCTTCCTTTAGGTCGAGAGCGACCTTTTTCAGCATTGCCAATTCCTCAATCCGTGCGCCCGTGTACATTCCCAACGTGATTAACAATGAAAGTTGCGGATCGCCTTGTGTCACAGGGGAACCAAGGAATGCTATAACTTCGGCGGGGGTAAAGGGCTTTACTTCGATCTTTTTGGTAGCGGACTTCGGTACTGCTAGTTTTGCATGGGTAAAGGGGTTCGGATCACGGGGCACGATTTCATATTCGATCAAGTAATTCCAGAAGGCTTCAGCTTGACCGATCATCCGCGTAATGGTCTTAGCAGCAAGGTTTTCGTCGTTCGCCATACCATCAACCCAAAGCTTCAGATTCTTCGATGTGACTTCCTGATCATTGCCAAAACGCTTCAAAAAACGTTCGACCGCAGCCTTGTAAGCGGCTTGTGTCTTGATGTTATGGTTGCGATACTGTTTTAGATAATCATCTTTGTGATCGGCAAGAACGACCCGCCGACCGATAGCGACTTCAAAAGCTGCCTTGGCTTCAAGAATAGTGATTTCACGATCCTGCACCATGCCTTCCAACTGGTCAATCATGATGTCTTCGGCCACTTGCCTATCGCTTGGAAGATCATCGTCAACAGGCATTGTGCAGGCTTGACGAAGTTCTTGGGCCCATTCCTTTGTCCATTCCCGGACGTTCAGGCCAGTACGGGCGGTATAGACTTCGCGCTTCCAAGCAGCGACCATTTCCGCACCGAGGATTGCTGCCTTCCTTTTATCCCCCGTACCCGTGGTACGCCAGAGTTCCGACTTGTTGCCGAACTTGCTACGCACGTCCTTGGGGATGGTGAGACGGGCGTGATAGGTCGAGCCTTGCAGCTTCAAATTTGCCATGCAGAAGGGGTAGTTGGAGTAGAAAGTTGGAGTAGTCTAACCGGCTGAAACCCAGCAGCCAAGCGGCTCATAGGGGATCGTTGTTTCCGTCCGACAATCCCCGTCTCTCCGCCAGAATTCGAAAGCCCTTGATTTCCAAGGGCTTTTTTCTTTTGTGCTGCTGCGACGCGCCTTGTCGCACCCCTGGCGCAAGATATCGGTCTCGCCAATTCGAAACGGAGTGCCGATGAATGTTGTCTGCTGCCTGGGCCATGGTTTGCCGGGGAAGACCCATGACGTTTGACAAGCACGTGCGGCTTGTCGTCGGAGCCGAACTGGGCGCGGTACTGCAGCGCGGATTCACGGAGGCGATCGACGCGGCCGCAGTCCCGCCGCGACTGCTGTACGTCCTCGCAAACGGCCAGGAAGTGCGCGACGCGGTCGAGGATGGTAGCTGGCCGGCACCCGACAGCCGGTTTGCCGGCGAGGCAGCGCTGGACGCCTATGCCTTGCCCTTGCTGC
>Ga0308170_10004056_pt1 | contig 11684 bp, 9 predicted proteins | sample PhyBR2_2_FD_202136 | JGI IMG/M metagenome (GOLD analysis project Ga0308170, IMG submission 202136) | Phyllosphere microbial communities from UC Gill Tract Community Farm, Albany, California, United States - DLSLSB.R2 | ecosystem: Host-associated > Plants > Phyllosphere > Unclassified | place... | reverse complement strand
GTGCGCTTTGTTGAAGTGACATGCCCGGGTTGACGCCCAATTCGTGGCCTGAATCGGGTATTTCCATGGCCATGCCGAACCAACCGCCGCAGCATCCTTCCCACACTGTTACCGAGAGCGCCGACGGCAGCCTCGAACGTAGCCTGACCCGGGCCGAGGCCAAAGATCTGGTGCGCTTTGCGCTGCGCCGCCTGCGCGAAGAGCGCCTGCCGCAGGTCGCCGGCAGCCTGACGTTTACGACCACGCTGGCGCTGGTGCCGCTGCTCACGATCGTGCTGGCCATTTTTACGATGTTCCCGGCGTTCGGTCAGGTGCGCACGATGGTCGACGCCTGGTTCGTGCAGAACCTGATGCCGCCGGCCATTGCCAGCACGATCAGCGGCAACCTGACCCAGTTCGCCAGCAAGGCCAAGGGCCTGTCGGCGCTGGGCGCCGTGGCGCTGCTGTTTACGACGGCGGCGACCATGAGCCTGATCGAGCGCGTCTTCAACCAGATCTGGGGTGTCCGCCAGCCCCGTCCGTGGACCCAGCGCCTGCTGGTGTACTGGGCCTTGATCACGCTGGGTCCGATCCTGTTCGGCGCCTCGCTCAGTTTCACGTCGCAGCTGGTGGACGTTACGGGCGGGCTGGAGCGCGATGCCAGCGTGCTGGCCACACTGGCTTTCACCCTTGCCTCGATTGCCGCGACGACAGGTGGCTACACGTTGCTGTACGTCGCGGTGCCGAATCGCCATGTCGCCTGGCGCGACGCCTTCTGGGGCGCGCTCGCCGCCGCGATCGCGTTCGAAGTCGCCAAGCGCGTGTTTGGCCTCTTCATCCGCCAGTTTCCGACTTACGCGATCATCTATGGCGCGCTGGCAGCGCTGCCGTTGTTCCTGGTCTGGATCTATGTCACCTGGATGATCACGCTGGTCGGCGCCTTGCTGACGGCGGCGCTGCCGGTCGTCAAATACGAACGCTGGTGGTACCAGCCCGCGCCCGGCGGCGCCTTCGTCGACGCGATGTCGGTGCTGAAGGTCTTGCACGGCAGCGCCAGGCTCAGTGGCACGTCGCTCGTGTCCGGCAGCACCATCCGCCATCACACGCGCATCGGTTACAACGAACTGGCGCGCCTGCTGCACCGCATGGTGGCCGAAGGCTGGGTCGGGCGCGTGCACGACCAGGCGCCCGCAAAAATCAGCTGGCGCCACACCAAGCGCGCCAGCCAGGAGCACTGGGTGCTGCTGGCCGACCCGGACACGCTGCGCCTGGCCGACGTGTACCGCCTGTTCGTGTTCGACTTCGCGGTGGACGAGGCGGTGCAGCGCGAAGAAGAGGCCAGCCCCGATACCGCCTTGTCGCTCGACACCGGCGCGCTGGCGCGCCGGGTCGAAGAGGCGGTCGAGGCCGGGCTGGGCGAAACCCTGCGCCAGCATTTCGGCGACACTGGCGATGCCGACGCCGACGCCGACGTTGATACTGTTACCGCGCCGGTCAGCTGATCAGTCGTTCAGCCTGCGCCAGCAGCGCGTTCGATACCGCCTCGGGCGCTTCCTGCATCATCGCGTGGCCCGTCTCGACAGTGACGATCGACGCATGCGCAATCGCGTCGGTCAGCAACCCGGCCTTGCGCGGCGGCGTCATCTTGTCCAGCGAGCCCTGCACGAATACGACCGGGCAGGTGACTGCCGCAGCGGCCGTCATGCCATTGCCGTACGCATTGCACGCGGCCAGATCGTTGTGCAGCAGCGGCGCACTGCTACCGGCTGCCAGGCGCTGCATCATGTCACGCGCGGCGTCGGTAACCGACGGGGCGCTCCATGCCGCATGCGACCAGGTCACGACCATGTCGATGGCGGCCTGCTGATCTTCCAGCGCCGTGGCGAGCAGCGCGTCGGCCACCTTCATGGGGAAGGTCGCGCCCAGCAGGGCCAGGCCAGCCGCGCGCTGCGGCGCCCGGGACGCCGCTTCCAGCACGACCAGCGAACCCATGCTGTGACCCGCCAGCAGCGCACGCTCGACGCCCGCCGCATCGAGCAGGGCGATCAGCCAGTCGGCCAGCGCCTCGACCGAGGGCAGGGCGGGCCCGCTGCTGCGGCCATGGCCGGGCAGGTCGGGTGCCAGCACGGCAAACCCGCGCGCGGCCAGCGCCCGGCTTTGCGGCGCCCACACCGTGTGGTCGTTCAGGGCGCCGTGCACCAGCAACACCGTTGGCAGCGCCGGCTCGAACGGTTTGTCGCCGGTATGGCAAAAGGCGCTGTGCCCGTCGATCGTGAGTTGCATGTCAGATGGCCTGTCTTGATGGAAGAGCGCCATCCTAGCAGTGTTGGCCGTTTGCGCAATCTGCACTGCACCATTCTGCGGCCGTCCTCGCACCATGAGGTGGCGCAATGCTGGATTTTTTGGCGGGCATAGGCTACAGTCGGCGTTATGCCTTATACAAATTTATCCAACAGCAGTATTGACCGCGCGGGGGTGGCCAGCATGAAAGTTTCGGAAATCCTGCAAGTGAAGGGCAATATCCTGTACACCGTGACGCCCGACCAGCCCCTGGTCGAGGCCGTGACCACGATGTCCGAGAATGACATCGGTTCGCTCGTCGTGATGGAATACGGCGACCTGGTGGGCATGCTGACGTTTCGCGAAGTGCTCAAGACGCTGCACGCCAATGGCGGCGCGGTGGGCGCCGGCACGGTGCGTCGTCATATGGACGACAGTCCGATCACCGTCACGCCGGAGACTGAAGTCAACGAGGTGCGCCGCATCATGCTCGAGAAGCATGCGCGTTACCTGCCGGTGATGGATGCGCGTACGCTGCTGGGCGTGATTTCGTTCTACGACGTCGCGCGCGCAGTGCTCGAAGCCCAGAGTTTCGAGAACCGCATGCTCAAGGCCTATATCCGGGACTGGCCAGCCGAGCAGAACGCGCCGGACTGACCGTATCGAAGGTCACGCTGCCTGCGTGACCGTCTCTCCCGCCAGCCACACCAGCAGCGCCTCCGGCGACAAGGGCCGCGAATACAGGTAACCCTGGGCCAGCGGACACCCGAGCTGGCGCAGGATCTGCGCCTGGCGCTCGTCTTCGACCCCTTCCGCAATCACCGACAGACCCAGGTTGCGGCCCAGCTGCACCACCATCTGCGCGATGCTGCTGCCGCGCGCCGAACCGGTAATCTCCGTGACGAACGTGCGGTCGATCTTGAGCCGGTCGACCTGCAGCCGCTGCAAGTGCGACAGCGATGAAAAACCGGTGCCGAAATCGTCGATTGCGATCGACACACCGGTGCGCTTGACGTGCGCCAGTTTTTCGACGAGCGCGGCCGGCTCTTCCATCGCCATCGATTCCGTGATTTCCAGTTCGATGAATTCGGGCGGCGCACCCGTATCGTCGAGTGCGCGGCGCAGCATGTCCAGAAAGTGCGGATGCCGCAGCTGCACCTGCGAGACATTGACCGACATCGTGAACGCCGTGTAGCCGGCTGCCCGCAGGCGCAGCAGCTCCGTGCAGGCCTGGCGCAACACCCATTCGCCGATCTCGACGATCAGGCCCGAGTATTCGGCAATCGGGATGAAGCGGTCGGGCGGGACCAATTGGCCGTCCTGCTGGCGCCAGCGCAGCAGCGCCTCGGCGCCGAAGGCGCGGTTGGTGGCCAGGTCGATCTGTGGCTGATAATCCAGAAACAGTTCGCCGCGCCGGAAGCCGCTGCGCAGCGCATGCATCATGCGCACGCGTTCGCGGATCTCCACGCCCATGCCGCGCGAAAAATAGCAATGACCGGCGCGCTGCTGCAACTTGGCGCGCTTGAGCGCAATGTCGCCGTCCTTGAGCGCATCGGCGCCGCTGCCGTCATGTTCAGCCAGGCGTACGAGGCCCAGCGTCGACGACACCTGCACGTCCTGGCCATCGATGTGGAAGGCATCGAGAAACAGCGTCTGCAGCGCCGCCGGCTGGACCAGCTCGGCAATGCCCAGCACACAGAAAATGTCGCCGCCGATGCGCCCGATATGCAGGGACGGCGCCAGACCAGGCGCCAGGCCGGGCACCAGGCGCGTGCACAGGCGCCGGGCGACGGCGGCCAGCAGCAGGTCGCCGAAGCGGTGGCCGAGCGCGTCATTGGTTTCGGCAAAGTGATCGATGTCGACCAGTGCCAGCACCGCGTCCTGGTCGGGATTGTGGTCGGGTCCCGCGCCGGCGGCCAGTGCGGCGTCGATCAGTTCGACCATCCGCGTGCGGTTCGGCAGGCCCGTCAGCGGGTCGTGGAAGGCCGACTGGTGCAGGTCGGTGACCAGTTCGCAGTTATCCAGGCTGACAGCAACCATGCCGCAAAAGACCTTCAGCAGGCGGGTCTCGACGTCGCTGATCGTGCGCTCGAGCGGCATGCAGGCAACGAAATCACGCCCGGCCTTCCCGGGAAAGAACAAAGTCAGTATGCCGTCGTCGGCCGTGCAGGCGCGCCGCGCCAGCGTGCGCTCGGCAGCCTGCGCAAGCCGGGTCACGTGGGGATCGTCGTACAGCGCGCCCAGCTCGCAGCCTTCGAGATCGCGGCTGGCGCCGCAGGCGGCCACCACGCCCAATGGGCCGAAGGCGCCGGTGCCATCACCGAACTCCCGGGTGCACAGCACGCCGTCGGCCGGTTGGCCGATCAACTTGCCGGCCTGCGCCAGAATCCCGTACGCGACGTCGCGCACACCGTGCAGCGCCATCAGTTGCGCGCAGGCGGCAACGATGCGTTCCATGCCGACCCGGTTGGCCTCGAGCGCGCACAGCTGCTCGTAGGAGCGGATCGCGGCGGCCACCGTTGTGTAGAGCTTGGTGCGGGTGAGTTCCGACTTGGTGCGGTAATCATTGATGTCGTAACCGCGGATCGCCTCCATCTCGGGGGCATAGCCGGGCTGGCCGGTGCGCAGGATGATGCGCACGTCATGCAGGTCGAGTTCATTGCGGATGCGGCGCACCAGCTGCAGACCGGCATCGGCACGCTCCATCACGACGTCCAGCAAAATCACGGCAATATCGCGTTCCCGGCCCAGCACGGCGAAGGCCTCGGCGGCCGAGTAGGCATGCAGGAAGGCCAGCGGGCGGCCCTGCATGTCGACATCGGCGAGCGCGAAGAGTGTCGTCGAATGCACATCGGCATCGTCATCGACCACCAGGATCCGCCATGGCGGCCGTGTGGTGACGGGGGCAACGGCGACTTCGTCGGCAAAGACGAGATCATCCATCGTGTGATCATCCTGCGGTGGTCCGGACGGCGGCGTCAAAGCTGGCATGTGCTACGTCTCCAGGGATGCTTGGCATGTGTACGTCCAGTATATAGGCATTTGTAATTTGGAAAGGAAATGGCCGGTTGCTCACGAAGGAATACAGACTGCAGGTAACCTGCTAAATATATCCTGTTGGCAACATTTTGGCGAGGCCCAAGTGCAGATTATGCGTTTCTGGTAGCCGGATCGCCTGTTAGAATGCCAGTTCGATCAAACTGCACCCCCTTCCTATCCATGTCCGGCAATACATTTGGCAAGCTGTTTTCCGTCACCACCTTCGGCGAGTCGCACGGCCCTGCGATCGGTTGCGTCATCGACGGCTGCCCGCCCGGCATGGCGCTGACCGAAGCCGATATCCAGTCCGACCTCGATCGCCGCAAGCCCGGTACGTCGCGCCATGTCACGCAGCGCCAGGAAGCCGACCGGGTCGAGATCCTGTCCGGCGTCTACCAGGGCGTCACGACCGGCACCCCGATCGCCCTGTTGATCCGCAACGAAGACCAGCGCAGCAAGGATTACGGCAATATCGCCGAGAGCTTCCGTCCCGGCCATGCCGACTACACCTACTGGCACAAGTACGGCGTGCGGGATCCGCGCGGCGGTGGCCGTTCGTCGGCGCGCCTGACAGCGCCCGTGGTGGGCGCTGGCGCTGTCGCCAAGAAGTGGCTGCGCGAACAATACGGGACCGAGTTCCTGGGCTGCATGCGTGCACTGGGCGACATCGCCGTGCCGTTCGAAGGCTGGGAACACGTGCACGCCAACCCGTTCTTCGCCGCGACAGGCGATGCTGCGCTGCTGCAGCGCATGGAAGACGCGATGGACCAGCTGCGCCGCGACGGCGACTCGATCGGCGCACGCATCGACGTCGTTGCGCGCGGCGTGCCGGTGGGCTGGGGCCAGCCGATCTACGACAAGCTCGACGCCGACATCGCCTACGCGATGATGGGCATCAATGCCGTCAAGGGCGTCGAGATCGGTGCCGGCTTTGCCTCGGTGGCGCAGCGCGGCTCGGTGCATGGCGACGAGTTGACGCAAGAAGGTTTCGTCGGCAACCACTCAGGTGGCGTGCTGGGCGGGATCTCGACGGGGCAGGACATCACGGTCTCGCTGGCGATCAAGCCGACCTCGTCGATCCGTGTGCCGCGCCGCTCGATCGACAAGGAAGGCAATCCGGCACTGGTCGAGACCTTCGGTCGCCACGATCCGTGCGTGGGTATTCGCGCGACGCCGATTGCCGAGGCGATGCTGGCGCTGGTACTGATCGACCATGCACTGATGCACCGCGCACAGTGCGGCGACGTCCGGGTCGCCACGCCCAGGCTGACGTAAGCGCCAGCACCAGCACCAGCACCAGCACCATCGGCCGCGGTGGTCAGCGCGGCCAGGTCGGCCCGCTCAGGCGCGCGTTGCGATCACTTCCATCTGATGGCGCCGCTCGACCGTGCGCACCACCAGCGCGCGCATATCGTTGAGCAGACCGAACTCGGTCTGGCTCAGGATCACCTGCGGGTAGGTGTCGTCCCAGTCGCCATAGATGAAGCCGGCTGGCTGCCCGTGCGCGCACAGCGGAATCACGATGAAGCAGCGCGCCTGCGACAGCGAAGCTTTCCACCAGAGCGGCAGCTTGGCCGCGAACTTGGCATCGTGCGCATTCTCGATAAAGATCACGCGGTCGCTCGCCAGCGCCGCGTGAAACACGTTCGGCTCAAAGTTGTCGTCGAAGGTCAGGTCCGGCTGCAGCGTCCTGGCGTTGGCGCCGAGCGCCAGACGCGCTGCGTAGCGTCCGTCGCGCCGGTTGCGCACGAAGGCAAACGAGCGCGCAAACGACAGTCCCTCGTGCATGGTTTCCAGTGCCAGCGACATCATCTGGCCGGCAGTGGCGTTCGGGCCCGCTTCGCGCATGTCGGCCACGCCGCCCATCAGGATCTTGTTGCCGGCGATGCGGCTGCGCGTGGCGGCGGCCAGGCGCGCACGTTTTTCGGCGGGTCTGGCCAGCGGCGCGATCGTCAGATCGGCCGCCGCCTCAAGCCTGGCCTGCTCGATCGATGCCAGGATCCCGGCTGGCGAGATGCCCAGCATCGGCGCGAACTGCTCGGCAAGTTCGGCGACTTTGGCGGCGCCGGCAGCATCGTCGGCCCACAGCGCATCGGCGGCGCGAGTGGACATCGTGCCCAGCGCTGCCAGCCAGTCATCGTGCTCGAAGCCATCGCCCCGTTCGCCCGGTTCGACACGACGCATGCCGGCCACCAGGTTGCCCGGCAAGCCCCAATGGGCGGCGGTGGCGCGGCCGAGGTCTTCGAGATGCAGGCCCAGCACGTCCTGCGCGGCAGCGGTGTCGTCGCCGCCGGCCGCCGCTGCCTGGATCAGGGTCCAGCGCTCGGGCATGTAGAACGTGATCATCATCCGGCCCAGCGAATGCAGGATCGAGCACACCACGGCTTCTTCCGGATTGCGCGCCTGCGCGCCGGCGGCCAGTTGCTGCGCCACCATTCCGGCGAGCACGGCTTTTTCCATCTCGATGTGGGCAATCTCGGTATCCGGCGTGCTGCGACCGAGCTCCTCGATGAGCTTCAGTCCCAGCGCCAGGTGACCGATGCTGTCGGTGCCCAGCACCAGCACCGCCTTGGAGATCGTGTTGACGTGCTGGCCGAACGCCGCGTACATGCTGCTGTTGGCAAGGCGCAGGACCTTCTGGGTCAGCACCGGGTCCGACAGGACCGTTTGCGTCATCGAGAAATCGCGCTCGTCCTCGCCGCGCATCGACGCCAGGATGGCATTGATCGCCTTGGTAAAGCCGGGCATGTCGCCCTGGCGGCGGATGCGTTCCCACAGCAGGGCGAGGGTGGCTTGCGCTTTCGCCGAGCGCGCGGTGGTGATGGGTAGGGTCATGGTGTGCCTGTCCGGGTGTCGGCCGGCAGAAGAGCGGTGTAGAGGTTTTCGTTGAGGGCCGTGACGGCCACGTTGGCCGGCATTGGCTTACCTGTCAGGTAGCCCTGGATGTAATGGCAGCCCTGACCATCCAGCCAGGTCAACTGGTCTTCGGTTTCGACACCTTCGGCCACGACCGCCAGGCTCAGGTGCCGGGCCAGGTCGAGCACGACCCGGCAGATCGCGGCGTCCTTCTGCGAGCCGGGCAGATCCTTGACGAACGCGCGGTCGATCTTGAGCACCGAGATCGGAAACCGCTTCAGATACGCGAGCGACGAGTAGCCGGTGCCGAAATCGTCGATCGCGATGCGCACATTGCGCTCGACCATTTTCGCCATCACCGCCTCGGCATGGGCCGGATCGACCATCAGCGTGCCTTCGGTGATTTCCAGCACCAACTGATGGCCGTGGGCGCCCGACAGTGCCAGCGCCTCGTCGAGCACCGACAGGAAGCGGTCACTGCGGAACTGGCGCGGGCTGATGTTGACCGAGATGTACAATTCGCGCCCGGCCACTTCCTGGAACTGGCGGATCTGCATGCAGGCCGCTTTCAGTGCCCAGGCGCCCAGCAGGTTGATCAGGCCATTGTTTTCGGCAATCGGGATGAAGCGGACCGGCGGGACCATCCCGAGGGTCGGGTGCTTCCAGCGCATCAGTGTTTCGAAACCCTCGATGACGCGCGTGCGGGCGTCGACGATCGGCTGGTAATAGAGCAGGAATTCGCCTTCGCGCACGGCCTTGAACATGGCCGCCTCGAGGGAAATGTCGTGTTCGGACGGACCCTGGTCGGCCGGGCTGTAGACGACGGTGCGGCCCTTGCCGGTTTCCTTGGCGCGCGAGAGCGCGGCGTCGGCCAGCGTGACCAGGCGCACCTCGTCTTCGGCGTGGTCCGGGTAGATCGTCACGCCGATCGACGCGCCCAGGTAGATCGTGTGGCCGCCCGTCTCGAACGGCGACTGCAGCGTGGCCATCAGGCGGCCGGTGACGAGCTTGATCTGGGCCTCGCTGAAGGTGCCGGGCAGCACGGCAACAAATTCGTCGCCGCCAACGCGCGCCAGTGTGTCACTGTCGCGCAAGACCCGGCGCAAGCGGGTGGCCGCCATCTGCAGCACGGCGTCGCCCAGCGGATGGCCCAGGCCGTCGTTGACTTTCTTGAACCCGTCCAGGCCGATCGCGACCACCGAAAACCCCTGGCCCGAGCGGCGCGCATTCGAGATCACCATGCGGATGCGGTCGGCCAGCAGCAGGCGGTTCGGCAATTCCGTCAGCGCGTCGTGGGTCGCCATGTGCCGCAGCCGCTCTTCGGTCGCATGCTGCGCCGACATGTCGCGCCCGATCACGAGGATCTGCGCATCGTCACCGGTGGTCAAGCGGGCAATGCGCAGTTCGAACCAGATGTCCTGCTCGCCAACGCGAAACCGGGCCTGGACCAGGGCTGCCTCGTGCGCGCTGGCGGCGCCATCGAGTGCATGGCGCAGGGCCGCCTGGTCGACCTCGTGCACGAGCGAGACCAGCGAACAGCCGGGCGCGAACCCGTGAAAACGCTGGGCGCGCGTGCCTGCAGCTCGTATCGTCCCGCTCGCGGCCACCCGGAACACGGCATCGCCCGCGCTTTCCAGCAGACCGTCGAGCAGGTTCGCCTGCGGCAGGTGCGCTGGTGGCGAATGGGGTGCGTCGCAGGAAGGGAGGTGCATGGTCGGTCAGGGCTCTCGTTTCGCGGCATGTCGATGTATGCCGATGTCATCTTGTTATCCGTGCCGGGCGAACAAACCAGGGACGAGTCTATCACTGAAAAATTCCATACTGCATCAGAATGAACAACCTGCGGCGTGTTCGCGTCCTTGCATGACGGCAGCACGTGCACGCCGGCCATCCGCGTATTGTCGCTGATTATTGCTGAGTAGAAAATGTCTGTCCGTTAATTAAGTGCCTTAATGCAACCAGATTTGTGCGGTCATGACACATTCATGTGCTGCGCGTCAGCACGCAGTGGTTGCTGGATGCTGGATGGGTAACGAGGGAGAGATCGCTGGCGCACTGGCTGGGGCAGGGCGCCAGGCGCTCGTTGCGGGCTTGCCGGCGCCATTGGCATACAATTTTTTCGGCCTGAGCCGGGACAAACGACGTTGTGCCTGTGATAATGCTCGCTCTCAAGCTTTATTGACTGTGTCGAGCCCGCCATGAACCAAGATCCGCGCTTCCCGAACCTCTTTATCCTGAATCACCCGCTGATCCTGCACAAACTGTCGCACATGCGCGAGCACGATACGTCAACGCGCACGTTCCGCGAACTGCTGCGCGAGATCACGCTGCTGATGGGCTACGAAATCACCCGCGACCTGCCACTGACAACCCGCCAGATCCGCACCCCGCTGGTGACGATCGATGCACCGGTGATCGCGGGCAAGAAACTGGCGGTGGTGCCGATCCTGCGCGCCGGCATCGGCATGAGCGACGGTTTGCTCGAACTGGTGCCATCGGCGCGCGTCGGGCATATCGGTGTGTTCCGCGATCCCAAGACGCACGAGCCGGTCGAGTACATGGTCCGCTTGCCGGACACGACTGATCGCACGTTCATCCTGTGCGACCCGATGGTCGCCACGGGCAACTCGGCAGTGCACGCGATCGACGTGCTCAAGAAGCGCGGCGTGCAGGACGAGCAGATTCTGTTCCTGGCGCTGGTGGCGGCGCCGGAAGGCATCCAGGTGGTGCAGGATGCGCACCCGAACGTCAAGGTGTATGTCGCGTCGCTGGACTCGCACCTGGATGAGCATGCCTATATCATCCCGGGCCTGGGCGATGCGGGCGACCGTATCTTTGGCACCAAGTAAGGCCGGCATGATCATGACGCAGCCGGCTGACCAGCAATTCTTTGCCCGCCTGGCCGAACTGAACGACAAGTTCGCAGCGCGCCTGCCATCCACGTTCGGGCGCCTGGCGCAGTTGTCGCAGGAACTCGCGCCTGCAGGCACGCCCGGGTTCGACCCGGCCGGACCAGCGGGCGAGCTGCAGGCGATGCTCCATACGCTGGCCGGCTCGGCCGCGACCTTCGGCTTCCGCGGCCTGGGGCACCACGCGCGCCTGCTCGAGCAACGCCTGCGCGTGCTGCGGGCCTTCGAGACGGTCGGCGCCAGCGAGTGGCAGGCGTGGCGCGCCGAACTTGACGAGTACATCGCTGCGGCGCTGCGCGATCCCAAGGCGCTGACCTGAAACGGCCGCCGTGCAAGTCGTGCGCACAATTGTCGAGCACACCGGAATTTGATCAAGCGCAAACAAATCAACGGTCCTTGCCTCTATTCTTTGCTGCATACCGGATAAAAAAATCGCGCCAGCGCGTTTATTAACAGCAAGAATCGTGGGGCTACTTACGTATTTTGTTGAACGAATAGGGCATGCGCGAGAAATATTCGGTATAATGTGGGATCGTTGGGTTCGAGGTAGTAGTGCAGTCTGTCTGTCATTTCTTTCTTGCTTCTTCAAACGATCTAAAACGGGCGTAAGCCCAACTAACC